>Ga0209284_10000146_pt1 | contig 106173 bp, 77 predicted proteins | sample FRY03_FD_187211 | JGI IMG/M metagenome (GOLD analysis project Ga0209284, IMG submission 187211) | Freshwater microbial communities from Lake Fryxell liftoff mats and glacier meltwater in Antarctica - FRY-03 (SPAdes) (version 2) | ecosystem: Environmental > Aquatic > Freshwater > Ice > Glacier... | reverse complement strand
TAAAGAGTGGGGATTTGGGGATGGTGGTCACGGAGAGGGCGGGGATATTCGGATTAAGAGCGTGGAGGGAGGACAAAAAAAGGGCGGGGGTGGCGCGGGCCGTGGAGGGCCCGGGCGGCCGCCGCGAGGATTGGGTTAGGGGTGGGAGATTTTGGCGTGGGCGGAGGGGACGAGTTTGATGGCTTGGTGGATGTGATCTGGGTCGATGGAGGAAGCGGCGGCGCGGGCGGCGATGAACCAGGCGGATTGGGCGAGGAGGTTGAGGGTTCTGGGGATGGCCTCGGAGGCTTCGGCGAGGAGGTCGATGGCAAGGGGGGACGGGTGGCTTGGCGCGGGAAGGATCAGCGCTCATCGTGGTGGCCCCGCTTGTGGGTTTGGCTGTTGAGGTGGAGGTCGGCCGGGCGGGCCAGTCCGTGGAAGGAGGCCTTGGGCCAGACTTCCACAGGGTCCATGAGGATGGGAGCGAAGCGCAGCTCGACTTTGCCTTTGGACCAGGCGTGGTCAGGCTTGGCGTGCAGGAGCCGGATGCCGAGGTTGGCGCAGACGATGCGCGCGTGGTGGTTGACGAAGGGCTTGCCCTGGTCGGGCAGCATCCCCGCAGGAATCACCCTCCAGGTCCGTCCGCACCGGGGGCAGGGTGGAGGTCCGCGGCGGGATTGACGTGCCCGCCATTGTCGACCAAATCTCATGGACCGAGGAGGTGGTTGAATTTGCTGGTCGCGACGACCTGAGCACGCGCACGCCGAATCTCATCCTGACCGGCGAGGCCACCGAAAAAGCGATCATCGGCTTCAAGGAAGCCGGCTGGCAACTGTCCCGGCCATAGCAGAACCCGCCAGGGATTGATCCCCTGAGCAGGACGGCTTCCCCATGCGAACCCGTAAGTAGTTGATGACCCAAGCCATTGACGAAGCGATCTATATCACGCGAGAAGCGTTCGGTGGTGCCGGCTTCGCGGGCGAAGCCTGAGGCCCGGATGAGCGAGACCAGAGCGGCCGAATCGCGATGGCCCAGGCGATGTTTGGGGTGCGGCAGCGAACAAACAGCTCAATTTCCTCCAGCACATCCGCTCACTGCTCCAGACTGGCCCAGACCCGCGTTTTTGTTGAGGCATGTGCTCACAGACTGCCTAATCTCCGCCCCACCCGACCCGCGCTCCACCTGCTTTCATGCCCGCGATACCCAAGACCGCCTGCCGCCCCTTCCGCACCCGCTCGCTGGCCGCCGCGGCCTGCGTCCTCATTGGCCTGTCATTCGCGAGCTGCGCCCAGTATGCCAAACTGAGCCTCAAAACACCGCCGTTCCGGCCGCTGACCGCGAGTGGAGGAACTCTCGGCACCGCAACCAAGTCGCTTGGCTCGGCCCTCGAAATCGAAAAACAAAAGCCGCTCGACGCCATTGGCCAATATCTGGATGTGGTTCATGCCGCTGGCCTCGTACTCCAGCGCACCCCCGGGGACGCCGACGCGCTCGCGGCGTATAACTATGCACTCTCCCGGGCGTTCGGCGTGCTCTACGAAGTGCGTCAAAACCCATGGACGGACCAAATCTCCTTCCCCGGCATGGCCGGCCAGTGGCACGTCGCCGCCCGGCCCGACAAGCGACCGGGCTGGAATCCGGCCGATTACAAGTTCCAGCCGGCCGACGAATTTGACCTGAGTGGCAAGTACATGTCGCAGCGCGCGCTCAAAGCCGGCCTCGGAGCGCCCCTCATTGTCACCGGCCGCAACGCCGATGCCCTGACCCGGGATCGCTTCGCCCAGGGCAAACAGGTCTTTTACGGGGTGACCGCCGTCGCCCGTTTCGACGGCAACCGGTGTGAGATCGCCTTCGAGGACCCACTTTCGGTGGAAACCGTTGATTTCCAAAACCACGAGTTCCCGCTCGCGGCCGACTTCACGGCACCCATGGCCATGGCGCTGGCCACCACCAACCCGAAGAAGCTTGAACTGTCCCGCCTGCTGAATCCTGGAAAATTTGCCGAAACCGCACGGCTCGCGCGCTTTCAGCCCTACGATCCAAAGAAAATCCCCATTATCGCGGTGCACGGTCTGAAGGATTCGCCAGCCACCTGGGTGCCCATGATCAACGCGCTGCGCGCCGATCCCGAAATCCGCAGCCACTACCAAGTCTGGTATTACAGCTACCCCAGCGGCCACCCCTATCCGTATTCAGCCGCCATTTTCCGCAAGCAGCTGGACGACATCAAAAAAGCCTACCCCGATCACCGGGACGTTGTGCTCATCGGCCACAGCATGGGCGGCGTGATCACCCGGGCCATGATCACCGACAGCGGCGGCGCCATCTGGAAGTCGGCTTTCAGCCGCCCTCCCGGCCAGCCCGGCCTTGAACGCGACTCGGAGCAACTCCTTCGCGACGCGCTTATTTTTGACGCCCGCGACGACGTCGGACGGGCCATCTTCATTTCGGCACCGCATCGCGGCAGCGAACTCGCCAGCAACTGGGTCGGCCGCCTTGGCGCCCGGCTTGTGCGCGCCCCGTCCACCCTGATCGGCATCGGCACCCAGCTCAAAAACGTCGTGACGTTCGATCCCTCGGGCGTGCAATTCGACCGCATGCCCAACAGCGTGGATACCCTCTCGCCGAACAACCGCTTCGTCAAAGCCATCAACAAACTGCCCATCGACCCGGGCATCCCGTACCACTCGATCATGGGGGACCGCGGCAAGGGCGGCAACCGTGACCGCACCAAGCCGATCAGCAGCGACGGCATTGTTCCCTACTGGAGCAGCCACCTGGACGGTGCCCAAAGCGAACTCATTGTGCCCTCCAACCACAGCGCGCACCAAACCCCCCAGGCGATCGAGGAAGTCCGGCGGATTCTGAAAAAGCACGCTCGCCGATGAAACCGATGATTCGCACGCTGACGGCGGCCTTCGTCTGGCTCACCGCATTCCTGGCGACGCTCTGGGCGGCGGGGGCGCTCGCCTTTGACCTGCCCTGGCCCGGGCTGCGCCTGCCGGCAGCCGCCGGCTTTGCTCTGCTCGCACTCGCGGCCCTCTGGCGGGTGCCCGGCCAGTGGTTGAAACCACTGGCGCTCGTGACCGCCGCGGCCGCCGTCGCCGCCTGGTGGTTCACCCTGCAACCGAGCCACCACCGCCACTGGCAGCCGGAAGTGGCGCGCCTCGCGCGCGTCGATGTGAACGGCGACCTCGTCACGCTGCACAACCTTCGGAACTTCGACTACCGGACCGACCGGGACTTCACGCCGCGCTGGGAAACCCGCACCCTCAACCTGGCCCAGCTCACGGGTGCCGACATCGCCGTCAACTACTGGGGCTCGCCGTGGATGGCGCACCCGATCATCAGCTTTCAGTTCGCGAATGCGGCTCCGGTCTGCTTCTCCATCGAGACCCGCAAGGAGGTCGGGGAAAAGTATTCGGCTATCGGCGGGCTCTACCGGCAGTTCGAGCTGATCTACATCGCCGCGGACGAGCGTGACGTGATCCGGTTGCGCACGAGTTTCCGCAAGGGCGAGGACGTCTATCTTTACCGTCTGACCCTGCCCCCCGCGCAGGCCCGCGAGCGGTTCATGGAGTACGTGCGCGCTGTCAATCACCTGCACGAGCGGCCGCAGTGGTACAACGCGATCACCACCAACTGCACGACGACCATCCGCGCCCAGCGCAACCCCGCCCTCCGCCAGCCCTGGGACTGGCGCCTGCTGGTCAATGGCAAGGGCGATGAACTGATGTACGAGCACGGCCAGATCGCCACCGGCAGCCTCCCCTTCCCCGAACTGAAGCGCCGCGCCCGTGTCAACGAGGCGGGCCTCGCCGCCGGCAACTCCCCCGACTTCTCCCGCCTCATCCGCGAGGGACGTCCCGGGTTTTAGCACGGGGCACCGGTGGGCCGGCCTCCGTCGGATTTGACCTGCTGCAGCGGTCGTATCGCCATCCACTGACTTATCCCGCCTTTCATGAGTGACCCAGCCCCTCCCATTGAGCCCGACCAAGACGGGGACGCGCCGACTGCCCGAGCGCTCTTCCGAATCGGTCCGATCGCGGTCACGGCGCGCCGGCTGACCCAGGCCCTGCTGGTCTTCGCCGCAGTCGGCGGCCTCGCCGTTTTCTGGGGCCGGCTCGACATCGCCGACCTCCATGCCCGCGCGAAGGCGCTCCCCGCGGCCGCGATGGTGGCCGCGATCGCGGTGCTCCCGCTCGCCGGATTCCCGGTCAGCTGGCTGCACCTGATCGCCGGGGTGCGCTTCAATTTCCTCGGCGGCATCGTCGTCGTGGCGGTGACCAGCGTGCTGCATCATGTGCTCGGATGGGCCCTGGTGCGGGTGCTGCCCTCCCGCTGGTTCCGTCGCCTCGAGCCCTGGCGCCGACGACTGGCCGGTGCCGGCCACCGGGACGCCACCCTGCTCTGCTGCCTGCTGCCCGGCATGCCGTACACCGTGCAGCTCTACCTGATGCCCCTGCTGGGGACGCCGTTCCGGCTTATGTTCGGCCTCAGCGCCCTGCTCCATACCGCGCGCGCCATCGTCACCATTCTGTTCGGCGACTTCAGCGATGACCTCACCCCGCTGCGCCTCGCCTCGCTCGCCGCGTATTATGCCGTGCTGGCTGCGGTCTCCACCCTGGCCATCGCCCGGCTGCGCCGCGCCCTGGCCGCGAAAAAACCCGGGGCCGGCCGCGCGTGAGCCGCGCACGCCCGGCACCACGTGGCCCCGGCACCTGCCCCGACCGCGCAGGGCGTCACGGCAACCGGTCTGGAACCGGCGGCGGCCCGACCTAGCGGCACCGGCGGCGGAATCCCAGCAGCGCCAAGCCCAGCATGGCCAGCGAGGAAGGTTCGGGCACCGCCCCAAATACTTGGATTTCCGTGAAGCTGGCGGAAAACCCTTCCGCACCGTTGCCGGTCATCGTGAAGTCGACGGTGAGCTTGTCGGTGCTGAAGGGGGTGTCAAAGGCGGCGAAAAAGCTGCCCGGAGTGGGTCCGGCCGAGCTGAACTCACCGCGAACCGAGCCTCCCGCGTCGCGGATCGCATAGGTGCCGGCGTGGCGGTTGCCGAAGCCCAGGTTCACCGCCATCTCGCTGACGATCATGGTTGAGCCGAAGCTGAGGTCGAAGCTTCCCGCGAGCGGCGGGGTGGTGTTGATGCTATCGTTGTCGGTGGGGATGTAGACGCCGCCCGGACCGTTGGAAAAGTCATTGTTGTTCACGTTGGCGGATCCAAACCCCAGCGTGTTTTCCAGGGCGATGGGCACGATCGCGGTGTAGGTCAGCAGCGGGGCGGTGGCGTTGCTGGCGAGATTGACGGTCACATCGGAGTTGAGAACCACCGAGCCGGCGTCAAATCCGGTGCCGACCGTGATGGCGGCCCCGGCGCTGCCGTTGAGGGCGGCCAGGACCCCGGCCATGCCGAGGACCAGTAGTCTGGGCGAGAACACGTTGTTTTTCATATCGTTGTTATGTGATGGGGGTGCGGGGATGGCGCGACTCCGACAGGGAGGTGCGATCACGGCCATACTGCGTCTCCCGCGAAGACGGGGCAAAACACATGTGCGCAGCAAAATTATACTTCTCGCCCGCGGGATCGACCGGCCGACCGGCCGTCCCCTCCCCTCAAGTGGAGGGTGACTGGGTCGATCCGAGCTGCAGCAGCCCATGGGCCAGAGTGATGAGCAGACCTCCGGCGAGAAGCAAGGCGTGGGACTGAGACCATGGGCTTCCATCACGGAGCCAAGCGCGCCCGCGACCGCGTGACAGGCGGCGATTTACGGAAGGGAGCGGAGGCCTCCGCCTCCCGGGGCGTGCGGGAAGGCGCGCTTCCCCGGTTGAACGATGCCCGGGTCCGGGGCATACTGACCGCTTCACGTTCCATGCTCCGCGACCCATCCACCAAATATCGCGCATTCCCGCAGGTGCCACTGGCCAGCCGCCAATGGCCCTCGCGCGTGCTCACCCAGGCCCCCATCTGGTGCAGCGTGGACCTGCGCGACGGCAACCAGGCGCTGGCCGTGCCGATGAACGTCTCGCAAAAGCTCGAGTTGTTCGACACCCTGGTGCGCTGCGGGTTCAAGGAGATCGAGATCGGCTTTCCCTCGGCCTCGAATACTGAATTCGCCTTCAACCGGCGGCTGATCGAGGACCAGCGCATTCCCGGCGACGTCACCATCCAGTGCCTCGTCCAGGCGCGGGAGGATTTGATCGACCGCACCTTCGAGTCGCTGGCGGGTGCCCGGAGCGTCATCATCCATCTGTACAATGCGGTCTCACCCGCGCAGCGCCGGGTTGTCTTCGGATTGGACAAGCCCGACATCGTCAAGCTGGCGGTGCGCGGCGCGCAGTGGGTCCAGGACCGAGTGGCGGCGCTCGAAGCCGGCGGCACCCGGGTCATGCTCCAGTATTCCCCGGAGAGCTTTTCGCTCGCGGAAGTGGAATTTTCCCGCGAGATCAGTGAGGCCGTGATGGACGTGTGGCAGCCCACGCCGGAGCGGAAGATGATCCTCAACCTGCCGGACACCGTGGAGATCGCGGGCCCGAACGTGTATGCCGACCAGATCGAGTGGATGATCACCCGATTGAAGAACCGGGACTCCCTCGTCATCTCCCTGCACACCCACAACGACCGGGGCACCGGCACCGCCGCCACGGAGCTCGGATTGCTGGCCGGGGCCGACCGGGTCGAAGGCACGCTCTTCGGCAATGGCGAGCGCACGGGCAACCTGGACCTCGTCAACGTGGCGATGAACCTCTACATGCACGGCGTCAGCCCCGGGCTGGACTTTACCGACCTCAACGCGGTGCGCGAGGTCTACGAACGCTGCACCGGCATGAGCGTGCCGCCGCGCCATCCCTACGCCGGCGAACTCGTCTTCACCGCCTTCAGCGGCAGCCATCAGGACGCGATCAAAAAAGGCCTCCATGAATGGGAAAAGGGCGGCCGCAGCCACTGGGACGTGCCCTACCTCGCGATCGACCCCGCCGACCTCGGCCGCGAATACCGCGAAGTCATCCGCGTCAACAGCCAGAGCGGCAAGGGCGGCGTGGCCTACCTGCTGGAAAGCGAATTCGGTATCGAGCTGCCGAAGGAGCTCCAGCGCGAATTCGGGCCGCTCGCCAACGAGGAGGTGGACCGCCTCGGCCGCGAAGTTAGCGCCGCGGAGCTCAAGGGGATGTTCTGGAACGAATACATCGACCGCACCGAACCCTGCGCGCTGCATCATTTCCATGTCGACGGCGTGGACGGCCTCTTCCGCTGCCGCGCCAGCGTCCGCCGGGACGGCGCTGAAGTGATGATCAAGGGGGAGGGCAACGGTCCGATCGCCGCCTTCGTGGCCGCGCTGGTCCGAGACGCCGGCATCGCCCCGATTGAGGTGCTGACCTTCAAGCAGCAATCGTTGAGCGCCGGCACCGAGGCCAGCGCGCTCGCCTTCATCCAGATCAAAACCGCCGCCGGCACGACCGTGTGGGGCGCGGGGGTGGACACCAACATCGAGCTCGCCTCGATCAAGGCGGTCGTGAGCGCGGTCAACCGCGCCCACGCCCCCCACCCCGACCGCCGGTCCCGGACGCCGGACCCGCAGCCCGCAACCGCAGGAGCGACGACATGAAACCCCTCACCCCCATGGAGGCGGTGGCGGCCCTCTACGCTGACGGTCATGACGGCACCGCGGAGACGATCGTCGCCAGCCTGGGCCGCGCCGTCTTTGGAGACAGCGGCATCACCCCCGCCGGCCCGGCTCAACGGCTGATGGCGCGGGCCTCGCACCGGCTCATGCAGTGGACCACCACCCGCCGTCAGGCCGGGGAGGAGGCCACTTTCCGCAACGCGCTCTTGGAGCGCTCCGGCCACCCCTACGCCCGCTCCCTGCTGGCGTCCTCCGGGCAGGAGACCGAATCGCTCGTCGAGGGCGGTGACCCCATGAACGGTCCTTACATGATGATCGCGCCCGAAATCCGCCAGGCCGGCACGCGATGGGACCGGCTGTTTTTCAATTCGGTGCAGGGCCGGGACGTGCAATTGCGTTTCATCTGGGAGACCCGGGCGACCTATGACGCGGCCCGGCAGGCGCTTGGGCAGGGACGCCCGGTGCGACTCAAGGCGCTGGCCGCCGGCACCGGGCTGAGCATGATCCTGGCCTACGACAAGCTGATGCGGGAAGGGTGTGATGCCGGACTCATCACCGTCAACATCACCGACCGTGACCCGGCCAACACCGCTAAGACGAAGCGCCTGCTCGGGAAACTGGCGTCGACCCAGGGGACCGCGACGGAGGCGGAGAGCGAGGGCGGCATTTCAGCGCAGACCGAGGACATCTTTGAGGCGGGCGGAGGCCCCGGGGTTGCCACTTACGATGTGGTCACGGCGGTGGGGATTCTGGAATACCTGCAGGGATTTGCCTGTCTGACGACCGAGCAGCGCCTCGATCTGCCGCAGGTGCGGGAGGAGGCGACCGCGCTGCACCTCGCCGAGCGGCTCGGAAAGATCACCACCGAATCCGCATCCTTGATCGTCAACACGTACCGGCCGCATGCAAGCACGCGGATCCTTGAGGTCTTCGGCAAGCGGTTCGACTACCGCCACCGCGCGGATCTGTCCGCGCTCCTGGCGACCGCACATTTCCGGCCGTCGCGCCTGGTCGGTTCGGGGACCATTTACGATGTGGAGGTCCACGAAAAATTCTCGCCCGGCTCCTGACGGCCTCCCGGCCTCCGCCGCCCCCCGGCCGGCCCGGTCTCAGCCGGACCCGGCCGCCTGGTTTCAGGCACACCCCCGTCGCCCCACCTTATGTCCTTATTCGTCAGTCTTCGCCTCGTCCTGCTGGGGCTCGTGCTTGCGACCGCGGCCTGCAAGACGTACTCCACCGTCAGCACCAAACGCCTGACCTATGAGGCGGCCACCCCGGCCGGGGAGATCATCGCCGCGGCGCTCCAGCGGCCGGCGCGGGACCCAGCGGTGCAGTTGGGAGCGTATCTGGACGCAGCGGCGCGGGCCGGGGAGGTCCTGCGGGCCACCCCGGGCAACTGCCAGGCCCGCACCGACTATAATTTTGCGGTCAGCCGCGTCATGGAGGTCGTGCACAACGCCGGCATGGAGCCCTGGAAAACCCCGGTGCGGTGCCCCGGTGCCGGCGGCGAATGGACCTTCTCCTACCAGCCGGCGGACCGCCCGGAGCGCGATCCAGCCCTCTTTCGCATCCTGCCGGCCGACCGGTACGAGTTCAAAGGGCGCCTGATCAGCGAACGCACCGTCAAGGAAGGCCTCGGAGCGCCCTTGGTGGTGACCAGCAAGGGCGGGGCTCCCGTCGCGTTCGATTCCTTCGCCCAAAGCAAAAACTTCTACTACGGGATGACCGTGGTCCTCGATTTCCGGGGCCGCCGCTGCGTGGCCTCCGTGCTCGATCCGCTCGCTTCCGAAACCGTCGTCTTCAACGGCCACCGCCATCCGCTGGCGGCCGACTTCACCGCTCCGCTGGCGCTCGCGTTGGCCGAGTTGAACCCCCGGAAAATGGAGGTCGAGCGCATGTTCAGACCGGAACAGTTCAAGGGTTCGACCCGGCTGGCGCGGCTGCAGCCCTATGACCCCGCCAAAATCCCGGTGCTTCTCATCCACGGGCTCGGCGATTCCCAGGCGACCTGGGCGCCGATGGTCGAGTCGCTCCGGGGCGACGCCGCGATGCGCAAGAATTATCAATTCTGGTTCTTCAGCTACCCCACCGGGTATCCGTATCCCCTGATGGCGGCAGTCCTGCGCGAGCAGATGGATGCCATGAACGCCCGGTATCCGGACCACCAACCGATCGTGGTGGTGGGCCACAGCATGGGGGGCATGATCGCGCGCACGCTGATCACGGACAGCGGCATGAGTCTCTGGAACGCCTATTTCAAAACGCCGCCGAACCGGACGCCGCTGTCCCAGGAAACGCTGGAGATCATGAAGAGCGCCCTGATCTTTCGGCATCGGCCGGAAATCGCCCGCGTCATCTTCGCGTCCGCCTCGCTGCGGGGCAGCGACATGGCGACCGGGTTCCTGGGCCGCCTCGGGGCCAGGCTCATCGGCAGCCCGTCCGATCTTTCGGAGGCGGGCCAGGAGGCGTCGCGGCTGGCCCGGCCGGGAGCCGATGGCACCTTGATCACGCGCATGCCGAACAGCGTGGACGCGCTCGATCCCGACAATCGCTTTCTTATTACGATCAACGAGCTGCCTACAGCCCAGGGCATTCCGTACCATTCGATCATCGGCGATCGAGGCAAGGGCGGCCATCGAAGCCGGATCAAACCCGTCAGCACCGACGGCCTTGTGCCGTATTGGAGCAGTCACATCGAAGGGGCGGAGAGCGAGCTGATCGTCCCCAGCGACCACTGGTCCAACCAGCATCCCCAGGCCATTGAGGAGGTGCGGCGGATCCTGCTGGAGCATCTGGACCACTGATCTGGGGTGCGGGACGGGCCCGCGCCCCGGAGCGGCCGGTGTGACCAGTACAAAACCCAGTGGAAATAATCCGCCGGAAGCGGGGCCCGACGGGTATGATAATAGGTCTTTGCCCGTTGGTCCCGGACGGGTTACAGCTAACATTCGGACTCCATGCCAGAAGCCTGAGTGCATTTGTATCCTTGATGCTCATCCCCTTCCGACCGCCCCTGATATGAAACCACACCGATCCCTCCAGGCCCTGGGCCTCGCGCTCTGTTTTCTCACGCCCGCACTGGCCGGAGTGGAGGGCTCGATGGTTGAACTGGTCAAGCAGGGCGAGGTGTTCGATCAGAAGTTCCAGGCGAAGGAGGCGCTCGACTGCTTTCTGCCGGTGGTGAAGGCGGAGCCCAGAAATGTCCACCTCCTGCTTTGCATCGCCCGCCAATACCGGCACCTGATGGCCGACGCGAGCGCCCCCCAGGAGAAGGTGCGGCTGGCCAATCTGGGCAAATCGTATGCGCTGCGGGCGACCGCCCTCGCCCCTACCGAAGCCGAGGCCCATCTCTCATTGGCGATCGGATACGCTAAAATGAGCCCTCTTCTCGACAACAAGGAGAAAATGGCGGCCTCCCGCCAGATCAAGTCCTCGGTCGACAAGGCCCTCGCGCTCGATCCCGGTAAAGATTTGGCGTGGCATGTTTTGGGCTGCTGGCACCAGCGGCTGGCCGAACTCGGCGTGGTCAAGCGGACCATGGCCCGGATGGTATACGGCCAGGTGCCGGATGCCACCTACGAGGACGCGGTCAAATGTTTTCAGAAGGCCATCGCCCTCAATCCCGACCGGCTCATCCACCATATCGAGTTGGGACGGACCTATGCCCTGATGGGCAAGACTGCCGAGGCGCGGCGGTGCCTGAACAAGGGGCTTTCGATGCCGGAGACCGGCAAGGACGATCCCGAGTTAAAGCGGCGCGGACGCGAGACGCTGGCCAACCTTAAATAAGTCGCAGGCCGCGGCCACGCCACCCTCCCGGGCGTGTCGGTCCCGACGGCAGCCGGAGCGTCCAGCGGGAACGCCTTTCGAACGACGAAAACGACGCGCCCGGACACAGGCGTTGCGAACCCGTCGAGCCGGGTGTACACCGCGCACGTCTGCCGGTCGAATGACTCCAGAACCGCCCTCCAGACTCCCCCGAGACGGAGTGCAGGGTTGTGGGAACAAGGGCTTGCCTCCGGTGGAATTGCCACAAGTGTCAGCCCCCCGCGCAGGCGGCCACCTCACGTATGCAAAATGAAGCCATAGCAATCATTGGGATCGGCTGCCGTTTCCCCGGCGGAGCCAATGACACCGAGTCATTCTGGAAGCTGCTCGTCGAAGGCCGCGATGTGGTGTCGGAGGTTCCCCCGGACCGATGGAACGTGGAGCGGTTTTACGACCCGGAGCCCGGCCTTGTCGGCAAAACGATCGCCAAACGCGGCGGCTTCCTTGAGGGCATCGACCAGTTCGACCCCCAGTTTTTCGGAATTTCCCCGCGGGAGGCACCCTACATCGACCCGCAGCAGCGCCTCCTGCTGGAGACTGCCTGGGAGGCGATCGAGGACGCCGGCTTGGTGCTGGATTTGGATGCCGGCACTGACATCGGGGTGTTTGTCGGGGTCTCGCACAACGACTATCAGAACATCCAGGGCGGCTCCACCGACCGCACCGGGATCAGCGCGCATTCACCCACCGGCAGCGCCCACAGCATCGCGGCCAACCGGATTTCCTACTGTCTGAATCTGCGGGGCCCCAGCATGTCGATGGACACGGCCTGCTCCTCGGCGCTGACCGCCGTGCACATCGCCTGTGAGCAAATCAGGGCGGGCCGCTGCGCGATGGCGATGGCAGGCGGAGTGACCGTGATGATCACGCCGGATGGATTCATCGGCTTTTCGCAGGCGGGCATGCTGTCGCCCGACGGCAAGTGCAAGGCGTTCGACGCGGCGGCCAACGGATTTGTGCGCGGCGAGGGAGCCGGCATGGTCCTGTTGAAGCCGCTGGCCCAGGCCCGGGCCGATGGGGATCCGATCCACGGCGTGATCCTCGGATCGGCCCTGAACCAGGACGGCCACACCAACGGCATTTCCCTGCCCAGTCCCGAGGCCCAGGCCCGGCTGGTGCTGGACGCCTGCGCGGACGCCGGCATCCGGCCGGACGAAGTGGGATTTGTCGAAGCCCACGGCACCGGCACCGCGGTGGGCGACCCGATCGAGGCCACCGCGCTCGCGAACGCCCTGTGCGGCGACCGCCGCCCGGAGGCTCCGCTGCCCATCGGCTCGGTGAAGACCAATCTTGGACACCTGGAGACGGCCGCCGGCATCGTCGGCCTAGTCAAGGGGCTCCTGGTCCTCAAACATGGCCGGATTCCGGCCAGCCTGCACTTTACCTCACCGAACGAGCACATCGATTTCGCCGCGCTCAAGCTCCGCGTCCCCACGGCGCTGGAACCCTTTCCCGCGGCCGACGGACGCCGTTTGGTGGGGGTCAATTCTTTCGGGTTCGGCGGGGCCAATGCCCACGTCATCCTAGCCGAGCCGCCCGCGCCCGAAACCGCGCCCCCGCTCACCGCTCAGGCGGGCCGGGGCTGGCCGGTGGTGCTTTCAGCGCGTTCGGAAAATGCGCTGCAGGCGGCCGCGTCGAGGCTGGCCGACTGGGTTGAAAAACACGAGCAGAGCAACGGACATTCCCCCCTGCTCCCGAGCCTCACCCACATGCTGGGCGCACGGCGCAACCACCATGCGCACCGACTGACGATGGTGGCGCAGTCATCCGAGGAACTGGTCCATGAACTGCAGGAGTTCACTGTCGCCGTGCCCGGGAGCCGGATTCGGACGTCCTTCACCCCCCGGCCGGAACACCCGCCGCGGATTGGCTTTATCATGAGCGGTCAGGGGCCGCAGTGGTGGGGCATGGGGCGCGAACTCATGCGCAATGAACCGGTGTTCCGCCGGACCATGGAGGCGTGCGCCGCGGCCATGCAGCCGTTTGCCCGCTTTTCGCTGCTGGAGGAACTGGCCCGGGACGAGGCCTCCTCGAAACTCCAGCAGACCGAAATCGCCCAGCCGGCGATTTTTGCAATGCAGGTGGCGCTGGCCGAACTGTGGAAATCGGTCGGGCTCGTTCCGGCCGCGATCGCGGGCCACAGCGTCGGGGAGATCGCCGCGGCCTGTGTGGCCGGGATCCTCAGCCTGGAGGAGGCGGCCCGGGTGATCGTGCTGCGGGCGCGTTTGATGCACGAGTGTGCGCGCGGGGACGGGACGATGCTGGCCATCGGCCTCTCCGAGGAGGACGCGCTGGCCCTGCTCGCCCGCCATGACCGCACAGTGAGCATCGCGGCCTTCAATGGGCCCAAATCCCTGACCCTGTCCGGGCCACGGACCGCGCTGGACCTGATTCTCGCGGAACTGGAGCCCGCGGGGGTGTTTGCGCGTTTCGTACGCGTGGACCACCCCTTCCACCACGCCCTCATGCAGCCGGCCGCCGACGCCCTGACCGAGGCGCTGGCCGAACTGTCGCCCCGGACCGAAAGCGTGCCGTTTTTCAGCACGGTGAGCGGGCAGCGGTGCCGCGGTGCCGACTGCGGCGCGGCTCATTGGGGCCGCGGCATCCGGCAATCCGTCCAGTTCGTGCCGGCGGTGAACGCCCTGGCCGACTTCGGAGTAGAGGTGTGGCTCGAAATCAGCGCGCATCCCGCCCTCTCGCTCTCGATCCAGGAGTGCCTGGGTGCCCGGGGGACGAAGGCACCGGTCGTGGCCTCCACCCGCCGCGAGCGGGAGCACGACAGTTTCCTCGAGGCCGTCCTCGACTTGCACCGGGCTGGCGTGGCCCTCGAGTTCGCGGCCCTGACGCCCTCCCGGGAGCTGCTCTCGCTGCCGGCCTATTCCTGGGATAAAAGCCGCTGGTGGCACGAATCCAGCGAGTTGCGCGATGGCCGCCTGGCCCCCGGGGGCAAGGGCCTGCTCGACATGCGCCTGCCGCGGGCCACCCCCACCTGGACCGCGCGGTTGGACGCGCGGCACATGGCGTTCCTCAAGGATCACAAGGTGGACACCCATGTCATCTTTCCCGCCGCCGCCTTTGTGGAAATAGCGCTGGAGGCCGGGGTGCAGCTCTTTGAAGGGCGCCCGTTTGCCATCGAGGACTTCGAAATCCGCAAACCCCTGATCCTGCCCGACCCTCCCTCGGGGCTGGTGCTCGAACTGACCTATGAACCCGGCGAACGGACCTTCACCATTCAAAGCCGGTTTGACCAGGCCGCCTCCTGGTCGGTCCACGTGGTCGGCTCCCTGCGCAGCGAGCGCACGGAATCGTCCTTCGGCACCTCCGTCTGGCAGCCTGCCGGGGCCGATCTGGAAGCGGAGGGCGTGGACCAGTTCTACGGGCACATGAGCGATTTGGGACTGCGCTATGGCGACGAATTCCGTCCCATCCGGGAACTGGCCGCGGGTGCCGGCCGCTCCGCCGGCCGGGTGTCGCTGTCGGCCGCCATCGAGCCGCGGGCCGCGGAATACGCGCTCCACCCGGTCCTCCTGGACGGGGCGCTGCAGATTTTTTCGGCCGGGGCCAAAACCGTCGAGGATCGGCGCGCCAAAATGAAGCTCCCGGTGCGCTTCGCGAGGATCCTGTTCCTGCGGTCGCCAGGCGCCTCCAGCCAGGTCAGCGCCAGCGTCCTGCATTTCAACGAGGAACTGATCGAGGGCCGGATCGCCCTCTATGACGAGGCCGGCCGCCCCTGCGTGCTGGTCGACGGCTTCCGGGCCATCAGCATGACGGCCGCCCGCCGCCCGGGCTCGCCCGGCGCGGGCCGCGACCTGCTCTATCATGTCGACTGGGAGCGCTCCGCCTCGACTCTGGCGGCCGCGCCGCTCGCGCCGGTCCCCCTGACGCAGCTGCGGGACGCCGCCACCGCCACCCTCGATGAAATCATCGCCATCCGTGGACGGACCCACCTCGAGTCCGTGATGGCGGCCGAGGACGACCTCGCCGCCGCCCAACTCGCGCATGGCTTGCGCGCAATGGAACCGGCCCTGCATGACGGATTCTCCGCCCGATCGCTGGGAATCGCCCGGCCGATGGAGACGGTTTTCGCGCGCCTGATGAGCCGGCTGGCCGGACGCGGCCTGCTGGAATCCCGGGACGGCCTGCACCGGCCGACCGCCGCTTTCACCCGGGCCGCCGATTCGGCCCCCGACGCCTTGCGCGCCTTCATTTCCCGTCATCCCGGGCATCTGCCGGAGGGCCTGCTCTGCGCCTCGACCGGTGCGGAACTCGGCCCGATCCTCCGTGGTGAAAAAGACGCCGTGCAAATCCTCTTCAGCGGCCCCGGCGCGGAGCTGCTCGATCAGTTCTATGGCGACGGCCTCTTCGCCAGCCACTGGATGGCCTGCATCACCAGCGCCGTGCGGGAGGCCGCGCGCCACCTGCCCGAAGGGCGCGGCCTGCGCATCCTGGAAATCGGCGCCGGCACCGCCGGCCTGGCCGCCCAGATGCTGCCGCTGCTCGAGCGCGGACTGCACACGTACGTCTTCACCGACGTGTCCGCCGGATTCTTCCCGTCCGCCAACCAGAAGCTGGCCGCTTTCCCCGAGGTTGAATACAAGGTGTTCGACCTCGAAAAACCGGGCGCGGACCAGGGCTTCAAGCCCGGATCGCACGACTTCATCGTGGGCACCAATGTGCTCCACGCGGTGGCCGATGTGCGGGCAACCCTGAGGACCCTGCATGATCTGCTGGCTCCGGGGGGAACCCTCATGTTCATGGACGTGGCGACCCCGCAGTTGTGGACCGAATCCGTTTTCGGCCTGACCAGCGGCTGGTGGCATCTGACCGACCATGACCTGCGTCCCGAACAACCGCTCCTGCAGCGGGCTCAGTGGGAGGCCGCCCTGCGCGAGGCCGGCTTCGCCGAAACCGTCTCCCTGCCCGGCCTGCAGGGGCCGGATGGCGAGGGACAGATTGCCGTCCTCGCCCGCAAGGCCGGGGTGCCCGTCGCCGCGGCTCCAGCCTCTCTGGAATCGATGATCGAACCTTCGTGGATGATCTTTGCTGATGAGTCCGGGCTGGGCGCGGACCTGGCCGCCCGGGTGACCGCGGCCGGTGCCCGCTGCCGCGTGGTGCGCCGGGGCGCGGAATTCTCCGCGGCCGCCGGCGATGCCTTCACCCTTCGCGCCGAGGTGTCCGCGGACTGGCGGCAGCTCTTTGCGACTGTGGCCGACGAGACGGTTCCGATGCACTTCGTGTACCTGTGGGCGCTGGACGTACGCTCCGGCGAGGGCCCGGAGGCGGCGCTGATGGGCACTGACGCCCTGCTCCACCTGACCCACGCCCTCGAGGAAACCATGCCGGTGGCCAAACTGCGCCTCGATTTGGTGACCCGCGGCGCCCAGCCGGCAGGGCGCGCCATGGGCCCCACGGCCGTGGCCCAGGCCCCCTCGATCGGCCTCTTCCGAGTCATCCTCGGGGAGCATCCGTCCTTCGCCTGCCGGGGCATCGACCTGCCGCCGGCCGCCTCGGCGGCCGATTCCGGCCGCCTCTGGCACGAACTCGTGCAGGCCGGCACCGAGCGGGAAATCGCCCTCCGCGGGGAAGCCCGCTACGCCCAGCGCCTCACCCGCGGCCTGCCCGCGCGTGAACAGGATCTCGACCCCTCGGTGCCGCTGCGGCTGGAATCGAGGGAGCGCGGCCTGCTCGACAGCCTGCGCTTCACCCCCTTTGCCATGCCCGTCTGCGGACCGGAGGAGGTCCTGATCAGGGTGCGGGCCGCCGGCATGAACTTCCGCGATGTGCTCAAGGCGCTGGCCCTGTACCCGGCGGAGACGGCGGACGCCCGCATTTTCGGCGACGAGGTCGCCGGCGAGGTCGTCGCGGTGGGTTCGGCGGTCACTCACCTGGCCCCGGGCGACCGGGCCTTCGGTCTCGCCGTCTTCGGCCTGGCCACCCACTCGCTGGCCCGGGCGGCCGATGTGCGCCCGATGCCCGCCCGCCTGACCTACGAGGAAGCGGCGACCCTGCCGGTCGTGTTCATGACCGCCTGGCACGCTTTGAAGACGGTGGCCCGGATCAAGGCGGGCGAAACCATTCTGGTCCATGCCGGCGCCGGCGGGGTGGGCATGGCGGCCATTCAGATCGCCCATCATCTGGGAGCTTCGGTTATTGCCTCCGCCGGCAGCCCGGCCAAACGCGCCCTCCTGCAAACCCTGGGGGTCCAACACGTGATCGATTCGCGCCGGGGCGACTTCACCGAGACAGTCATGGAGTTGACCCGCGGGCGCGGGGTGGATGCGGTGCTCAATGCGCTGGCTGCCGAGGCGATCCCGATGGGGCTGGCCTGTCTGGCCGAGTTCGGCCGCTTCATCGAAATCGGCAAGCGGGACATCTATCAAAACTCCCGGCTGCCGCTCTGGTCGCTGCGGCGCAATGCGTCATTCCACGTCGTGGCCATGGACGCCGTGTTTGCCGGCGACGCCGACCAGACCCGCGAACTGATGGCGGAAATCGCCGGCCTGGTCGACGCCGGAGCGCTCCGGCCGCTCCCCTACCGTTCGTTCCCTGCCAGCCGCATCGATGCCGCGTTCCGGCTCATGGCCGGCGGCCGGCACACCGGCAAGGTCGTGGTCGCATTTGCAGAGGCCTTCGTCCTGCGAAGGGGCGAGCCGCCGCTGCCTCCATTCGAGGTCCGCGCCGACGGCGCCTATCTGATCACGGGCGGCCTCGGCGGATTCGGCCGGGTGCTGGCCGAATGGCTGGTCGAGTGCGGCGCCCGCCACCTCGTGCTGACGAGCCGCGGCGGTGCCACCACCCCGGAAGCCCTGGCCCTGCTCGACCGGCTCCAAAAGGGCGGCGTTGAAATCGCCGTGATCAAGGCCGACATCGGCTCTCGGGACGACGTGACCCGGCTGATCGGGCAGCTGCGGGCAGCCGCGGTCCCGCTGAAGGGCGTGTTCCACCTGGCCATGGTCATCGATGACGCCCCGCTGTCCGCCCTCACCGGCGAGCGGCTGCGCACCGTGATGGCTCCGAAGGCCTTGGGTGCCTGGCTGCTCCACGAACACACCAAGGATCTCGCCCTGGAGTGTTTCGTGATGTTCTCTTCGGTTTCCAGCATCTTTGGCAACCCGGCCCAGGGCAACTACGCGGCCGCCAACGCCTTCCTCGATTCACTGGCCCATCACCGGCGGGCGCTGGGCCTTCCGGCCCTGGCCATCAACTGGGGGGTGCTCGGCGGAGAAGGCTACGTGGCGCGCAACGAGCGGGTCGCGGAATTCCTCGCCCGCCAGGGCACGGCCGCGCTCACCCCGCGCGAAGTGACCACACTGATGGAATCGTTCCTCACGGCCCATGCCACCCAGGTGGCCGCCATCCGCGTGGACTGGGCCAAATGGCGTCAGTCGTTCCGCGGCATGCAGGAAAACCCGCTGGTCGAACGGATCTTCGCCTCGGGCGTCGAACTCCAGGAATCGAGCGGCGGCAGCAGCGACTGGCGGCAGCGGATCCAGTCCGCCGGACCGGACGAGCGCGAAGAGGTGATCGGCCAGGCGGTTCGCGAAGTCGTTGGATCGGTGCTCCGCGTGAAGCCGGAAGGACTGAGGGCCGACCAGCCGCTGACCGATCTGGGCCTGGATTCACTGATGGGCGTGGAAATCGAAAACCTGATCGAAAGTTCGATCGGGGTGGCGCTGCCGCCGACCAGCCTGATGCGGGCGCGCACCATCGGGCAGATTGCCTCGCTGATTTCCGAACATTTGGGCGGCGGCGCGGGCAATACGGCACCGGCGGCACCGGCCGAGGCGCTTCCGGTCACCGAGGTGGATGTGGACTCGCTTTCCGACGAGGACATCGACAGCCTGCTCGGCCTGAGTCCCGATCCCGAATCGGAGAGACTTGGCGTGACCGCCCGCCCTTGAATCCATGGTGGAGCCAGACAACCGGTCCCGCCTGAAACAGTGGCTTGAAAGCGGGGAAGCCCGCCTGCATCCACTCACGTTTCCCCAGCGGGAATTATGGGAGACTTCGCCGGTGCCGGTGGCGGACCCGGCGAACCACATTTGCGGGTTCATCGAGATCAGGGGGGCGATCACTCATGCGGAATGCGAGGCGGCCCTGCGGCGGGTGATCGAGCGCCAGGAGGCCATGCGGCTCTCCTTCCTGCCCGGCAAAGAGAAGCCGGTGCAGATGGTTCGCACCACCGGCACGCCGCTGCTCGGGTTCCGCGAGCTCTCCTCCGCCGAAGCGCGCCCGGAGGCGCTGGAGGAGCTCATGCGGGAGACATACGCGAAGCCGTTCGATCTTTTGCAGGGACCGCTCCACCGGGTGGAAATGATGCGGAGGAATGCCGGCGACCATGTCCTGGCCTTTTCCATTCATCATGCCATCGCCGACGGATGGTCCCTCGGCGTCTTCGTGCAGGACCTTTCCACCGCCTACGTGATAGGATTGAAGGGGCTGCGCAAGGCCGTGGCCACGGGCCTGCTGAAGCTGGCCGACTCCCTGCCCCCCGTGCCGCAGACGCACAGCGCCTGGGCGGCCGCCGAGCGGGCATTCTGGCAGCCGGCCGAACTGGACCGGCGGGGCGCTTTCTGGAAGTCCCGACTGGAGGGGTCGCGCCCGCTCTGGAGCGACCATGAGGGCACCGCCCGCGGCGGCGGCCCGCTGCTACGGGAAGCGGCCTCCCTGCCGGCCGACCTGACCCGCGCCATCCGCGATCTGGCTGCGCGCAGCGGTGCCACCCTGTTCAGCACCCTGCTGGCCGCCTTTCAGGTGGCCCTCTGGAAATGGAGCGGCGTCGATGACCTGGTCGTCGGCACCCCGGTCGCCAACCGCAACAAAGAGGCGATCCGCCAGACCATGGGGTATTTCGCCGGGATTGTCCCGCTGCGCGGGCAGGTGGATCCGGCCGGGACGTTTTCGGGCCATCTGGGCTCGGTCCATGCCCGGGCGGTGGACTCGTTCGCCCACGCCATGCCGTTTGCCGAACTGGCCCGGCTGATGGGCCCCTCCGCCGGCCCCGGCCGGCACTCGATTTTCGACGTCCGCTTCGCCTTGCAAAACCACCCGGTCCCCGACATCGAGCTGCCGCGGATCTCGACCCGGCTGCACATGCGCTCGACCGGCACGGCCCGCTTCGATCTCGGCTGCGAGATCACCGAGACGGGCATCGAGTTGGAAGTTGTCTGGCTCCACCGCCAGGGTATGTTTTCCGGTGCCGATCTCGCCGCGCTGGACACCTTGTTCCGCACGGTGCTGGTCGGCGTCGGCCGCGACCCGCAACGCCGGGCCGGTGCCGTCGTTCCCTGAACCCCCTCAGCCCGCCGAACTCACCCCAGGACATGAGCGTTGAAACCACGGCCCCCGCGGCCCCCAAGCCCGCGTCGGACACCATGCCAAAACGTCACGACGACGAGGATCACGGCCACACCCACTGGGTGAGCCGGGCGGCCTTTCCCCTGATTGGGGCCGGCCTGGTCCTCTCCCAGGCGGCCCTGAGCCTGGCCGTGCATCACGGCTGGTTCGGGCTGGCGGTTCCCCTGGTCCTGCTGGTCAGCCATTTTATGCACGGGGCGTTGATCGGGTTTCATGAGGCCTCGCACGGCATGCTGCGCAAGAACCGCTTTTTGAACGAAGTTGACGGCGTCTTGGCCGGAGTGCTCAGCTTCATGAGTTTCACCCTCTACCGGGCTGCCCACCAGACGCACCACATGCACCTAGCCACCGAGCGCGACGAGGAAATGTGGCCGTTTGTCAACGTGGCCACGCCGCGCTGGGCTCGCCGCCTGGCCGCCGCCATCGAGCTGAACGCGGGGCTTTTGTTCACCCCGTTCCTTTTCTGGCGCATCTTTTTCCGCAAAGACTCGATCATTCGCAGCCGCAGGGTGCGCCGGCGGATTTTGGGGGAGCTGGCGCTGATCGTCGGGTTTTGGACGGCGACCCTGGCCGCGGTCGCCTTCTGGGACGTCTGGGCGTACTTTTTCTGGGTGTTTGCGGCTCCGGGAGTGATCGCCGGCAATCTGCAAAGCTGGCGGAAATACATCGAACACATCGGCCTCAGCGGCCACACCGCCCGCAGCGCGACCCGCAGCATCGTCGCCGACACCTGGTCCGGACGCCTGCTCTCGCTCACCCTGCTCCACGAGCCGTTTCACGGCGTTCACCACCTCCGCGCCGGCCTGCCGCACTACGAACTACCCCTGCACGCCGCGTCCCTGACCCCCGTCGCCGAAGGCGAAGTGGCCCCCTTCCCCAACTACCGCAGCGCCATCAAGCACCTGCTCCGCACCCTGTCCGATCCGCGGGTCGGCAGCCATTGGCCCGATCCGCAGCCCGGCCGGCCCCGGCCGGCGCACGCCCCCCCGCCCACCCCCCGTCCATGAGCAACACGCCTTCATCCCCGCCGGGAACCCTGGTCTTCGAAGCGCGGGGCCTGACCAAGCAGTTCGATGGCGGACAGGTGGCCGCCCTGCGCGGGGTCGATTTCCAGGTCAGCGAGCGCGAGTTCGTGGCCGTCATCGGCCCGAGTGGCTGCGGCAAAAGCACCCTGCTCCAGCTGCTCGGCTCGCTGGACCGACCGACCAGCGGCACGCTGACCTACCGGGGGAAGTCCATCCCCGACCTGCCCGATCCGGCGCTGTATCGCGCCCGTGACATCGGCTTCATTTTTCAAGCCTTTCACCTCCTGCCGACCTTCACGGTGGAGGAAAACGTCCAGATCCCGATGTTCGACGGCGAATTCTCCCGGAGCCAGCGCAAACAGCGGGCGATGGAGCTGCTCGAGTCGGTCGGGCTCGGGCATCGCCTCTCGCACTTTCCCTCCCAGCTGTCCGGCGGCGAACGACAGCGCGTCGCCATCGCCCGCAGTCTGGCCAACCGTCCCTCCGTGCTCCTCGCCGACGAACCCACCGGCAACCTGGACAGCCAAAACGCCGTCCAGGTCATGGAACTCATCCTCCGCCTCCACCACGAGCTGGGCATGACCCTGGTCCTGGTCACCCACGACATGACGATCGCCGACCGCGCCTCCCGGACCATCCGCATGAAGGACGGCCGGGTCGTCCCGGATCCGGCCGCCACCCCGCCACCCAACGCCCCCGAATGACTTTTCTAACGATCGTGGTGCGAGGCCTGATCCGCCGGCCGGTCCGCACCGGCCTGACCCTGGTCGGCATCTCCATCGGCATCGCCGCCGTCGTGGCCTTGGTCGGAATGGCCTGGGGCTACGAAAAGAGCATCGTCAAGCAGCTCGATGTCATCGGCATCGACGTTGTCGTCAGCAACATGAGCGGCGGCCTGATGCCCAAGGTGTTCGACGCCAGCCTGGAGGAGCGCATCGCGCCGCTCCCGAAGGTGGCCGCGACCACCACCGTGCTCATGCAGATGCTGAGCATCGAGGACGCGCCGATGATGATGGTGTCCGGCCGCGCGTGGGGCGGATTCACCTGGGACCAACTCAAGGTGGTGGAGGGCAGGATGCCGCAGGACGGTGCCGAGCGGGTGGTCGTGCTCGGCCGGCTGGCGGCGGACGTGCTGAAAAAGCGGGTCGGCGACACCGTGCAGATCGAAGCCGAGGAACTGCCGGTGGTCGGGATCGTCGACGGCCAGGCCGTGGTCGAAAATGGCGCCATCATCCTGTCCCTTCAGGTGATGCAGGAGGTGACCTTGAACGAGGGCAAGGTGAACTTCGTGGACATCCGCGTTCCTCCCGGGACCACCAAGGACGAGGTGGCCGCGCTCTGCGCGAACATCAAAGAAATCTTTCCGGAAGGCCGGGCCATGGTTGCCAGCGAGGTGGTGGGCACCAGCCAGGGATTTCGCGTGGCCCGGGCCATGAGCTGGAGCACCTCGCTGCTGGCCATCATCGTCGGGGTACTGGGTGTGATGAACACGATGTTGATGACGGTCTTCGAGCGCACCCACGAGATCGGCATCCTGCTCGCCGTCGGATGGAAGCGCCGCCGGATCATGCTCATGGTCCTGCTGGAATCGGCCCTACTCGGGCTGCTCGGCGGCCTGACCGGCGTGGCCCTGGGAGCCCTGGGCCTGAAAATCCTGGAGAAGACACCCGCCATTCGCGGCCTGCTCGAGCCGGACCTCAGCCCCCGCCTCCTGCTGACTTCCGTGGCCATCGCCATCGTGGTCGGCGTGATCAGTGGTCTGTATCCCGGATGGCGCAGTTCCCGGCTGTCCCCGAGCCTGGCCCTGCACGGCTGAAGGGGCGCGGACCGCCCCGCCCAGCCTGAGTGGGAGGGGAGGTGAGCGCGGCGCGAATCCCGCCCTGCCCCCCGCCCCTTTCTCCACCGGCGGTTTCCCGACCGGGCGACCGGCTGGGCATTGCGCTGGCTTCCGTCTGGTGGAGGATGGGGGAGGCGGTGGGCCGGGTGGACGCAGAGGCGTCCGATCCTGGCCATCCGCCGCGTCCCTGCATTCGTCATGACCACACTGCTTCATTCCGCTCCCCTCGCCCTGCTGCGAACCATGCTCTGCGGAGCTGCCCTGCTCGCGCCCACCCTCCGCGCCCAGGACGCCGCCCCCACGGCCGCGGACCTGGCGGCCCGCCTCAGCGAGACCCTCCAGGACAATTCCTCCACGGTGCGCCTGAAGATCGAATCGCGCCCGGCCGCCGGCGGCCCGAAAACCGTGCTTCAGGTGCAGGTCAAGTCGCGGCGCACCAAGGCCGCCACCGAGTTGGTGTACACCGTGCTGTGGCCGAAGGAGCGCAAAGGCGAAGCCTTCCTGCTCCGCAAAGCGCCAGGCCGGCCCGCGAGCGGTGCGGTTTTCACGCCCCCGGACTCCCTGCGCACCCTGACGGCCGCACAGATGCAGGAAGGCGTCTTCGGCAGCGACCTGTCGTACGAGGACCTGATGGAGAATTTTTACGCCTGGGACACGCAAACTCTCGCGGGCGAGGAGACCGTCGGCCGCGTGCCCTGCCAGATCCTCGAATCCAAACCCGGCCCGGGCCAGCGCTCGACCTACGGCCGCGTGCGCAGCTGGATCGACCCGAAAAAGCTCGTGCCCATGCGGATCGAGAAATATCTGGCTTCCGGCCAACTGGCCCGGCGCATCGACACGACTCGCGTCGCCAAGGACGACAGCGACCGCCCGGTGCCCGCCAGCTTCAGCGTGCAGCGCGCCGGACACCCATCGATCACCGAACTCGAAGGCTCGAACAGCCGCCACGAGGTGACCCACACCGACGCCGACTTCACCCCCGAGGCGTTGCGCGCCGCGGCGGCACCCAGGGCGAAGTAGGGGCGCGGGGTTGGTTTTTCGCCAAAGGCTGCAGTTGCCTGCGGAGGGAGGTGTGCCGCCTCCCCCGGACCGCCCCGTTTGCCGGCCCGATCACGCGATCGATTAAAATCCGTCTTGCGGGGCGAGGGTGCGGAAGGCAGTCTGGTTTTTCCATGTCGGACAAGACCATCACCCGCCGCCCGCGCCTGATCGGGCCGCGCCGCACTTTCGCCATCGTGGCCAGCACGTTCAATGAGGACCTCGTGCAAGGCCTCATCGACTCGTGCCGCAATGAACTTGTGGCCCTGCTGCCCACCTCGAGCATCCCGCTCTACCGGGTGCCCGGGGCCTATGAAATCCCCGTCTGCGCGGAGTACGTGCTCAACCACACCGGGGCCGATGTGGTCATCGCCCTGGGGGTGGTCCTCGAGGGGGAGACCGCCCACGCCGACATCATCACCCGCACCGTGGCCACCCAGTTGGCCGAAATGGCGATCCGCCATGAACTGCCGGTGATCAACGAGGTACTTTTGCTCAAGGACGAGCATCAGGCCCGGGAGCGATGCTTTGGCACCGATCTGAACCGGGGCGTGGAAGCCGCGCGCGCCGCCCTGAGCATGGCCGAACTCTTCCAGAAACTGCACACCGCCTACCCGGGTGTCCGCGAACGAGACCGCGTCAGCACATGAGCAGCCTCCGCCGCGAGGGCCGTGAGGCCGCCGTTCAGTATCTCTACAGCCTGGATCAGAATGCTGCGCCGGACGCCTCCCGGCTGGAGCTCTTCTGGTCGGTGCACCAGGCCGGGCCGGGTGCCCGGAAATTTGCCGAATCCCTGGTCGGCGGCGTAGTCTCGCGGCAGCGCGAGATTGACGAACGCCTGGTCAAGGCCCTGGCCAACTGGGCGCTCGACCGCCTGGAGGTGGTGGACCGCAACGTGCTGCGCCTGGCCATCTACGAGATGTTTTTCTGTCTGGACACGCCGCCCATCGTCGCCATCAACGAGGCGATCGAAGTGGCCCGGCGGCTGGGCACGCCGGACTCTCCGCGCTTCATCAACGGGGTGCTCGACGAATTGAAAAAGCAGCTGACCCGTCCGCTGCGCACCCCCGCCGGCTCCCTCCGACCGGGGGGAGCCCCGCCCGCGCGCAGTCCGCAGGCCCCGGCGCCCGCGGAGGACGGCCCGGTGCTGCCCGGGACCGGCCGGATGAGGAAAGAACCGTAAACGCCGTTCGTTCCCGGCCAGCCACCACACCTCTCACTCACCGTGGGTCTCTTCTCCAAACTCAAATCCCTGTTCGTCCGCCAGCCGACGATCGACTGGGAGGACCTTGAGGCGCTGCTCATTCAGGCCGATCTGGGCCCGGCCTTCACCGATCAGCTGCTGGACTCGCTGCGGGCCCGGGGCGGCGCGTTGCGCCTGGAGGACATCGCCGAGGCCACCCGCCAGGAGATCATCAAGGTCCTGCCGGAGCGGGGCGCGCCGCTGCGGCGCGCCGAATCAGGTCCGACGGTGATTCTGGTGACCGGGGTCAACGGTACGGGCAAAACCACCTCCACGGCCAAGCTGGCCTGGATGCTCCAGCGCCAGGGCCACCGGGTCCTGCTCGCGGCCGCCGACACCTTCCGGGCGGCCGCGATCGAGCAGCTCGAAGCCTGGGCGACCCGCCTCGGGGTCGCCATCGTGAAGACCCAGTACCAGGCCGACCCGGCCGCGGTCTGCTTCGAGGCTCACGACCGGGCGGTGCGGGAGGGGTTTGACTTTCTTATCTGCGACACGGCCGGCCGGCTGCACACCCGCCACAATTTGATGGAGGAACTCGGGAAGATCCGCCGCGTGCTGGCCCGCAAGGACCCGTCCGCGCCGCATGAGACCCTGTTGGTGGTCGACGCGACCACCGGCTCCAACGCGCTCAACCAGGCGCGCGAATTCCAAAAGGCCCTGGGCTCGCTGACCGGCGTGATCGTGACCAAGCTCGACGGCTCGGGCAAGGGCGGCATCGTCATTCCAATCCAGCAGGAACTGGGCATCCCCGTGCGCTTCATCGGCACGGGCGAAAAAGCGGAGGATTTCGAGCCCTTTGGGGCGGCGGCCTTCGTGGAGCGGATCTTGTGAAAACACCCTGACCCCGGCCCGCGCGCCGCCCTTTTGGGCTTGCACCGCGGGCCAAGCACCTCGTTTTTAGCGTTCATGAGTTTCGAGGAGATCCCCCATCGCGCGCTGGTCCGCGGCCTGCTCCTGGTTTTGGCTTGGGGGCTGGCCTCCTGCGGCTCGACGCAGCCAAACATGAAAATCACCACGGACTTGCTGGCCACCCCACCCCACCGGATGTCGCGATCGGAATACCCCTTCGACGCCTCGGGGCGCTATGTCGATGCCTGGGCCGCCGAGGGTGCGGGCCGCTACGGGCGCAGCATCAACTCCGACCGCACCGACGACGGCCGCAGCGACGCCACCGCCGCCCCCGAACGCCGTCCCCCACCCCCGCCGCGGGCCGAATCCCCGTCCCGACCGCCCAAGCGCACCGCGTCCACCCCGCCGCGCCCGGACAAAACCACGGCCAAACCAGCCGCCAAACCGGCGTCCAAACCAGGCGCCAAACCAGGCGCCAAACCGGCGTCCAAACCGGCCGCCAAACCGGCCGCCAAACCTCGGACCGCATCGCATACGGTCAAGCGGGGCGATTCCCTCTCCAAGCTGAGCCAGCGCTACGGGGTCTCCATCCAAGCGATCAAAAAGGCCAATAATTTGAAATCCAACCTGATCCAGGATGGGCGCAGGCTGGTCATTCCAAAAAACTGATCCATGACCGGACCTGCACCGGAGAGGGCGGCCGGAGGGCCGGACCTAAGCGAGGTGCCACGAACCACGCCCGCGCCATGAAGGACGGGGAAGCCCGCGCGCCGGCCTGGGCGCATGGTCAGCCAGGGCGGTTTTTCCTGGGCCTGATCGGGGCCGGCGCGCTGGTGGCGTTGGCCGGCACGGTCCTCGGATTTTTCGGCCGTTGGCACTGGTTTTTCGATTTGTTCGCCCATTTTCGCGGCCAGTATGCCGTGGCCCTGACGGCCGCCGGCCTGCTGCTGACTTGGGCGCGACACCCCCGGATGGCGGCCGCGTTTCTGGCCGGGTCGGCGCTCAACGGACTGGTCCTGGCCCCGCTGTTCCTCCCGCGCCCCCCGGAGCCGGCCGCGGCCGCCCGCATGGGCTCCGACGATTCTCCCCTGCGGTTGGTCACCTACAATGTCCTCTATGGAAACCTCCGGCAGGCCCCCACGCTCGCGTGGCTGCGCGCTGCCGGAGCCGACGTAATTTTCCTCTGCGAGGTGACGCCATCCTGGTCCGCCGCCCTGCGGTCGCTCGAGGATGTTTACCCCCATCAGCACCACCACCCGCAGTCTGGACCCTTCGGCTGTACCCTGCTTAGCCGGCACCCGTGGACGCATCTCGAAGAAAAGCAGTTCGGCCCCTTCGAGGCACCGTCGCTGGTGGTGCGGCTCCCGTGGAAGGACCGGGAAATCCTCGTGCTCGGCATGCATCCGACCCCGCCCAACGGCCGTCACGGAAGCCGTTTCCGCGACATGGCCCTGGCCGAAGCCGCCAATTTCCTCGCCGCCCACCCGGTGCGCACCCAGGTGCTGGCCGGCGACCTCAACGCCACGCCGTGGAGCCAGCCGTTTCGGTCGCTGCTCGCCCGCACCGGATTGCAGGACAGCGCCGCCGGCCACGGCTGGCAGCCGACCTGGAACGTGCGCTCGCCGCTTTTTCAAATCCCCATCGACCACATCCTGGCGACCCCCGACCTCCGGGTGCCGGTGCGCCTCATCGGCCCCGATCTCGGGTCCGACCACCGGGCCGTCGTGGCCGAACTGCTGCCCGCCCGGGCTCAATAACCCAGCGGCCGCAGAAAGTGCAGCCACTTGAGCAGCGGCAGGCTTGTCGTCAGCAGCCACACCGTCAGCCCGGCGGTGCCGAGGGTGGAGAGGATGATCCATTTGTTCTGGAGCAGCTGCTCCGGCTCCAGGCGCGCCCCCACCTCGCTCATGGCATGATGGAAATAGGCCAGCACGGCGGCCAGCAGCACGGGAAAGACCAGCACCAAGTTGTTCAGGCGAGGATAGGCCGCGATGGCGACCCCGGCGCAGAAGCAGAAGAGGCCGGCGTAGGTGATCATGGCCAGGAGCAGCCGGGACTCGGTATAGGTGCGGAAGCTTTTCCGGTAGGCCCCGCTCACCTCGGGATCCCCGATGAAGCGAAACTCGCTGTAGCGCTTGCCCGTCATCAGCAGTCCGCCAAACGCCCACCACGCCAGCACGATGCTCAGTGGCGGGACCACGGATAAACCGGGCACCAGCGCGTACCAGCCGAGCCAGAGGCGGATCGGATTGTTGAACGACTCGGCAATCACGTCGGCAAAGGCCCGGTCCTTGAGCCGCAGCGGGGGCACGTTGTAGACCAGCCCGCTCGCCAGCAGCAGCCCCAGTGCCAGCGTGTAGCCGGGCGGAAAAAACACGACACTGAGGGCAAAACCGGCTGCCACCAGCACCGCCATCAGCCCCCACAGCACCGGCACCTTCACCTTTCCCGCCGGCACCCCGCGCAGCCGCTTGGTCGGGTGCAGCCGGTCAAAGGGCGCGTCGAGAATCTCGTTCAGGATGTAATTGGCCGAGGCGATGAGGCAGGCCGGAGCCAGCGAAAAGACCGCCAGGGCCGCCGTGGCCCCGTCCAGGGCCACCGAAGGCACCAGCGTCCACGCCACCGCATGGCCGAAGACGATGAACACGTTCTTCAACCAATGCTCGGGGCGCGCAATTTTGACATATTCCAGCACGCCGGACATAAAGACGTCCTGCCCCCCTTTGTCACGGCCAGAGTGCGCCCATCCACCGGTGCCGCCATCGCCGGAAACCCCAAGTCCCGGGCCGCCGTCACCGCCGTCACCGCCGTCACGGTGCCGGCACCGCCTTCGCCGCGCGTTTTTTGCCGCCCCGATAGGTGACTGGCCGGGCCTTGCCGAATTTTTCGGCACCCGCCACCTCCGTCGCGGGCAGGCCCGCTGACGCCTTGAGTTCCCGGATCTGGTCGCGCAGCAGCGCAGCGCGCTCGTACTCCAGCGCCACCGCCGCCTCCCTCATCTCGCCCTCCAGCTCGCGAATCAGATTGAGGCGGTCGAGGCTGCCGCCGGCCTCGGCCACCTTGCTGGCGATGCTCTCCTCCACCGTCCGCCCGCCGACGATCGTGTGCAGACTCTCCTGCACCCCGCGGATCACACTCTGCGGAGTGATGCCGTGGGTCTCGTTATATTCCTGCTGCCGCCGCCGCCGGTACGCCGTGATATCGAGCAGGCGCTGGATCGACCGGGTGACCTGGTCGGCAAAAAGCACGACATGCCCGTTGACGTGGCGCGCCGCGCGGCCGGCCGTCTGGATGAGGCTGGTTTCGCTGCGGAGGTAGCCTTCCTTGTCGGCGTCGAGGATGCAGACCAGGCTGACCTCCGGCAGGTCCAGCCCCTCGCGCAGAAGATTGATGCCGATGAGGATGTCGAACTCCCCGGCACGCAGGGCCCGGAGGATTTCGACCCGCTGGATGGCGTCAATGTCGCTGTGCAGATAGCGCACCTTGAGATCGACGTTGCGCAGGTAATCGGTCAGGTCCTCGGCCGTCCGCTTCGTCAGCGTGGTGATCAGCACCCGCTCCCGCTTCTCGACGCGCTGGCGGCAGAGTTCGATCGTCTCGTCGATCTGGGCCTGGAGCGGCCGCAGAGTGATCTCGGGGTCGAGCAGGCCGGTGGGTCGGATGATCTGCTCGACGACGAGGTGCCGCCCCGGGGTGGTGACGTCGAATTTTTCGAGCGGCTCCTCGGCCCCGCTGACCTTGACGACCCTCTCCGAGGAGGTCGGTTTCGCCCCGCCCGGGAGCAGCTCGGGCGTGGTTTCCTCCTCCCCGATGCGGTCGCGCAGGTGAGGGACATATCCGGTGTTGCCGACCACGCTGTTCTCGATCTCGAAGCGCGCCGGCGTGGCGCTGACGTAGAGCCGCTGGCGGGTTCGCTTCATAAACTCCGCGAACTTCAGCGGGCGGTTGTCCAGGGCGCTGGGCAAGCGGAACCCGAAGTCTACCAGCGTCGTCTTCCTCGATTTGTCGCCCTCGTACATGCCGCCGATCTGCGGGATGGTGGCGTGGCTCTCGTCGAGCAGGAGCAGAAAATCATCGGGGAAGAAATCCAGCAGCGTGTACGGGGTGGCTCCGGGCTCCCGCGACGTCAGATGGCGGCTGTAATTCTCGATGCCCGAGCAAAACCCCATTTCCTGCATCATCTCGATGTCGTAGTCGGTGCGCTGCCGGATGCGCTGGGCCTCGATGTATTTCCCCTCCTGCTCGAACCAGGCCACGCGCTGGTCCGCCTCCGCGCGGATCTTGACGATGGCCGCCTTCATTTTGTCGCCCGGGGTGACAAATTGTTTGGCCGGATAAAACGTGTGGCGCTCGAGACGGCCCCTGGCCGTGCCGGTCAGCGGGTCAATGACCGAGATCCGCTCGACCTCGTCCCCGAAAAACTCCACCCGGATCGCCTCGTTGTCGAGATACGCGGGATGCACATCGACGCTGTCGCCCCGCACGCGGAACTTGCCCCGGGCGAACGCGATGTCGTTCCGCTCAAACAGGATGGCGACCAGCTTGCCGAGCAGTTCCTCCCGGGTCAGCCGCTGCCCGGTCCAGACCGGCACCATCATGTCCCGGTAGTCGTCGGGCGAGCCGAGGCCGTAAATGCACGAGACGCTGGCCACCACCAGCACGTCCTCCCGGGTGAGCAGCGAGCCCATGGTGCTGAGGCGCAGGCGCTCGATTTCCTCGTTGATCGACGAATCCTTCTCGATGTAAGTATCGGTGCGCGGGATGTAAGCCTCGGGCTGGTAGTAGTCGAAATAACTGACAAAATACTCGACGGCATTGTTCGGGAAGAAGGCCTTGAACTCCGAGTAGAGCTGGGCGGCCAGGGTCTTGTTGTGCGACATGACGAGGGCGGGCTTGCCGGCCTCGGCGATGACGTTCGCCATGGTGAAGGTTTTCCCCGACCCGGTCACCCCCAGCAGCGTCTGGTGCCGGTTGCCCGCCCGCAGGGAGCGGGCGAGTTTGGCGATGGCCTGGCCCTGGTCGCCCTGCGGGGTGTAGGGGCTGCTGAGTTGAAACGACGGCACGTCCGGACCATACGCGGCAATCGCCCGTCCGGAAGCGGGAAGTCGGCGGCCGGTGCCGGGGTCCGCCGCCGGCCCGTGCTGAGGGTGAGGGAAAAGGGGGCGTTTTTTCGATTGCCTCGGATGCGCTCCCCAGCCAATAAACGGGTCTGTCCACTCCCTGATCACGCTTTTCCCCCATGGCTTCGCCCCACCCGTCCAACCCTTCGGAACTCTCCCCCGCCACCATGATCCGCTGGGGCCTGTTTGTCCTCTTGGTGGCCTTCGTGACGCTCTTCAACCTGGTCGTGGACTTCAAGGGACTTTCCCACGCCAAGGGCATGGACCAGGCGCAGATCGCCCGGGAGATCGCCCGCGGCCACCAAAACACCACCAAGGTCGTCCGCCCGCTCGCCGTCTGGCAGATCAACGAGTCCCGCAAAAAGGACGATGAAAAGGATGCCGGCATCCCCCTGGTCGGGCTGCGCGACACCTACCACGCGCCGCTGAACCCCCTGATCAATTCCATCCCGATGCGCATTCTGAAGAAGGAGGCGGATCCCAGCGGGGATGACGGCCTGATCTTCAATGCGGATGAGGACAAGGTCTTTTATCTCGACTACGTAATTGCAGGCATGTCGATGGTGCTCCTGCTCGCCTCGATCGGCATCTCCTACCTGCTCATCAGCCACATTTTTGATCGGAAGATCGGCGGGGTGACGGCGCTGCTGATGCTCCTCTGCTCGCTGCTCTGGGAATTTGCGCAATCCGGATTGCCGCAGCCACTGATGCTCTTCCTTTTTTCGTTCGCGATGTACTTTTTCTACCGAGCGGTGGAATGCGTGCAAATCGGGCGTTCGCCGTTCTTGTGGGCGGTGCTGACCGCGCTCTTCTTCGGCCTGCTCGCCCTGGCCCATTGGATTGCCGTCTGGGTTTTTGTGGGCGCGCTCTTTTACGCGGCCTTCTTCCTGCGGCCGCGCGGCATGGTGGCCCTGGTCATGCTCGCGGTTTTCCTCTTCATCGTGATCTGGTGGCCGCTGCTGGTCAATCTGCCGACGGCGGGCAACCCGATGGGCTCGGGCTTCTACCAGTTCTATTCCGGCCTGGCCGGAGGATCGGAGGGCATGGTCATGCGGAACTTCAATCCCACGCAGTTAATGCTCAATCCCGACGGCTTCCTGCGGAAAATCGCCTACGGCACGGTGGCTCAGCTCGCCTCCATCTTCACGTTCATGGGAGGCATCCTCGCGGCCCCGCTCTTTTTCATCAGCCTGCTCCACCCGTTCAAAAGGGCCGAGATCGCCCAGTTCCGCTGGGCCATCCTTATCATGTGGGTCTGGGCCGCCATCGGCATGGCCATTTTCGGCCTGCCGGAAGGCGACAAGGACGCCAACCAGATCCACATTCTGTTCATCCCCCTGATGACCGCCTACGGCCTGGCGCTGCTCTCGGTGCTGTGGAGCCGCCTCAGCCTGCCCGTGGAATTCGCCATGGTACGCAACGGCCATTTCATCATCACCGTGCTGGTCAGCTCGGCTCCGCTGCTGCTGACCATGCCCTGGGACATCGCCCACGGCCTGCAGCGCGAATTCAAGGCCAACTGGCCGCCGTACCTCCCGCGGATCTACCCGGCCCTGACCAAGGCCGTCGCCGAAAACGAGATCATCGTGACCGACGCCCCCTGGGCGGTCGCCTGGTACGCCGACCGCACCGCCCTCTGGCTGCCCCGGACCCGCGCCCAGTTCTACCGCGCCCTGGAAGACACCAAAACCAAAGGCTATCCGATGGCCGGCATTTTCCTCACGCCGATTTCCACCCATGAAAATTATGCCCGCGACATCGCGGGGCGCTCCGGGGAATACGGCGAATGGGGGCCGCTGATCGAGAATTTCAGCGCCACGTTCAACTATCGCACCAGCACCCTCGGCGGCCTGGAGGAAAGCTTCCCGTTCAAAGTCCCCAACCGGATGATGACCGGCGGCGACATGGTGTTTTACAGCGACCGCACGCGCTTGAAATAAGCGTCCACCCCGCGCGCGGGGCCGTCCCTCCGGCCCTCCTGCACTCCTGCACTCCTGCACTCCTGCACTCCCGGAGCCGCACCGCGACCAGGGCCTCCCGCAGGTTTAGGCGGCCGGAAAATCGGCGCGGGCCGCATCCGTCGCCGCGTCCGCCGCCTCCCTCGCCATCGCTCCCGCCTTGCGCTTCAACTTCTCGACCACGTAGGCACCGAGAGGCAGGCGAAAGGGCGCGCGGCCGGACTTGACCGCCTCCACGATGAGCCGGGCTCCGCGCCCGGGATCGCCGGGCTGCCGCCCGTCCACCCCCGCAAGGAACTGCGCGAATTTGCCGGCGGTTTTGTCGTAGTCGGCGATGGGAGCGGCGGCGCGCTCCATCGAGCGGCTGATGAAGTCCGTGCGGAAGGGCCCGGGCTGGACGAGGGTGACCTTGAGGCCGAGCGGGGTCACCTCGGCCCGAAGCGACTCCGCCAGCCCCTCCAGCGCCCATTTGGAGGCTCCATAAATGCCAAAGCCGGCGTAGTTAGAGACGGCCGCGGCCGCGCTCAGGTAAACGAAATGCCCGCTGCGCTGGGCGCGCAGGATGGGCAGGGCGGCGCGCGTCACCTCGAGCGGACCGAAAAAATTGGTTTCGAAATTGCGGCGGATCTGGTCGTCGGAGCACTCTTCCACCGCGCCCAGCAGGCCGTATCCCGCGTTGTTGACGACGACATCGAGGTGCCCCCAGAGGCGGGCCGCGGAGGCGATCGCCTCGCGGACCTGGACGGCATCGGTCACATCCAGCGCCATGACTTCGCAGGCGGCCGGATACGCGCCGGCGAGATCGGCCAGATGCGATGGCTGGCGGGCGGTCGCGATGAGGCGGTCGCCGCCGGCGAGGATGGCTTCGGCCAGGCTGCGTCCGAATCCGCTGGAGGCTCCGGTCAGGAACCAGGTGGCGGGCGGCGCGGAGACAGCGGAATCACTCATGACGAGTGGCTACGCGCCCGTCAGGCGGCCAGACGCGGCTCTCCCTCAAACTCCCCGGATTCCGGCACCGCGGCCACCCGGCGGTGCTCCCAGATGTCGAATTCCGGGTGGACTGCCAACCTCTCGGCCACGGGGAAATCCGCCTCAAACACCGGCATGAAGGCGTCCCCCTCGCATGGGGCGTGCACCTTCGTCACCATGACGGAAGAGCACAGGGGCAGGAGCAGACGATAGATTTCCGCCCCGCCAATGACAAAGACCCGGCCGCTGAGGCCGAGGGTGCCGAGGTCATCCGGCGAGTGCATGACCTCAATGCCCGGAGCCGACCACGCGGAGCTCCCGGCGGCGGGAGCCCGGCTCAACACGATATTCCGCCGCTTCGGCAGCGGGCGACCAATCGATTCGAAGGTTTTGCGCCCCATCACCACCGGATGGCCCAGCGTGAGGGCTTTGAAAAACTTCAAATCCTCCGGCAGATGCCACGGCAGCGCGCCGGCGCGCCCGATGACGCGGTTGGCGGCCATGGCGACGACGGCATGAAGAGTGTAGGGCGCGGTGGGCAAGGGGGACGGGGGCCGGGCAAAATATAAAGGAGCATGCGGGAAGGGTGAGGAATTTGTTTCGGGATGGCGGGGAGGGAGGCTGGCCGCGCACGGCCGCCCGTCACACGGCAATGGGTGCCTTGATGGCGGGGTGCGGGTTGTACCCCTCGATGGCGAGGTCGTTGAACTGAAAGGCAAAGAGATCGGTCACGGACGGATTGAGGCGGAGGGAGGGCAGCGGGCGCGGGGCGCGCTCGAGCTGGCGGCGGGCTTGATCGAGATGATTCACATACAGATGCAGGTCGCCGAAGGTGTGGATGAAATCGCCCGGCGTATGCCCGGTCACCTGGGCTACCATATGCGTGAGCAGGGCGTAGCTGGCAATGTTGAAGGGGACCCCCAGAAAGAGGTCGGCGCTGCGCTGATAGAGCTGGCAGCTGAGTCGGCCGTCAGCTCCGACGTAAAACTGAAAGAGACAATGGCACGGCGGCAGCGCCATGCGGGGCACATCCGCAGGATTCCACGCGCTGAGGACATGGCGGCGGCTGTGGGGCGCGGTCTTGATTTGATCGATAAGGTCCGCCATCTGGTCGATGACGCGGCCGTCGGGCGCCGCCCACGAGCGCCACTGGCGGCCGTACACGGGTCCGAGGTCACCCGCCGCGTCGGCCCACTCATCCCAAATGGTCACCCCGTTTTCCTGGAGAGAGCGGACATTGGTGTCGCCGCGCAGGAACCACAGCAGCTCATGGATGATCGAGCGGGTGTGGAGTTTTTTGGTAGTGAGGAGCGGGAACCCCTGGCCGAGGTCGAACCGGACCTGCGCACCGAAAACACCGAGGGTGCCGGTGCCGGTGCGGTCCTCCCGTCGCTCCCCGTGTTCGAGGACATGGCTGAGAAGATCGAGATAGGATCGCATCGTGAAAATCAGAGGGCCTTGCGGGCGGCCGCGGCCGCTTCACGCGCGGCTTCGCGCCGGGCTTTGCGGAGCGCCTGCTCGGCGGCGCGGAATTCCTGCTCGCGGCGCTTTTTGGTCACGGCCTCGAACATGGCGGGCGTCGGGGTCATGCGCCGCGGGCTCATGCGCAGGCTGGCCGGCTGGTCATCCGAAGTCCCGAGCAGCCCGTCCGGCCCCATTGAGGTGATGGTCGCCGGGCCCTGGCCGTCGGCAGGGATGGCGAACTGGAGGGAATTGCCCCAGGCATCGACCAGTTCATCGCCCTCGGCACGCACGCTGTGGTTGCGCAGATGGCTTTTGACCGGGATGGACTGTTCGCGGCGGATGGTCTCGGCGGGCGTCTCGGTCTCGCTTTTCGGGCGGAGCTGGTGGGCGCGCCATTCCACCAAATCCTCCTCCGTGCGGCCCGCGAGGCGGTGCATCACCTCATTGGGCGGGCCGGCCGGCCAGCGCTGGTGGTCGGCGTAATACGCCTCGAATGCGGCCGCGGCGCGGGTCATCAAGGTGCGGTTGCCCTCCCGCAGCATGCCGGGCAGCACCTGGCGGATCAGCCACCACCCCACCCCCGCCAGCAGCGCGCCGGCGAGAAACAGGGCAAACACGCCGCGTTTTTTGGTGATGGACATGAGTGAAAATGGAGCGCCGGACGCCGGTGGCAACCCGGGAAGCAGCGGCCTCAGTCATTGCCGGGCGTGCGCCGCCCGGCCTTGGTCTGGCCGCGACGGCGTTTGTCCTCCAGCATCCGGCGCTTCACCCGAGGCGGCTTGGGACGCTGGCGGCGGCGCTCCAGCTCGCGTTCCGCCCGCCTGGCGGCCGCAGCGGCCTGCTGGCGGCTTTCAAGGGTTGCCAGAAGCCGCTCCATGGCGGTCGCCCGGTTCTGAGCCTGGCTGCGCTCCTCCTGGCAACGGACCTCCAGCCCGCTCGGCCGGTGCACCAGCCTCACCGTGGACGAAGTTTTGTTGATCTTCTGCCCGCCAGGGCCGGACCCGCGGATGAAGGTCTCTTCGATGTCCTCAAGGGCCACGCCCAGACGGCGCAACCTCTGCTCGACGGTGTTGGGATGTGACTCCGCCATGCCTCTAGTGTGCTCCCGCCGCCCCCGGCGGGCCACCAGTTTTTCATCGTTCCGGTCCGCGCCCCCACCGCCTTCGACACAAAAACAAACAGGGCGGTTCCTTCAGCCATGCCGCGCACAAAACCCCCGAAAAGTACGCTGCACGATGGTGCTGATGGAACCGCCCCTGTTACTTCTTGCGAAGTGCAGGATTTCTCGCCCGGACCGCACAGGTTGCAAGCATAAAAATCAGTTTTTTTAACTTACCTGTCAAAATCGGCACATTTTGAGATGATTATTAGTTTCTCTTATTACATGCCCGGATCCGCGGATGATTTTTATTATAGCACGCCCGGCTCTGCCGGGTCGCACCCCGCCCACCCGGCCGGGCGTTGCCTAGTGGGCGCGGTTTTTTCATTTTCCGCTCGGCCTGAGGGCGGCAGCGGGCCCGGGCCCGTCCCCCTGCCGGGCCGCCGCATCGGAGAAAACCTGCATTGCGCGGCCCCGCGCACGTCTCTAGAGTACAGGCTCGCATGAAAATCCTGCTTATTCCGTTGGTCGCGGCCCTCGTGCCCGCGCTTATTCTGGCCGAAGAACCCGCGGCCAAGGCCATCTTCGACGGCCGCACCCTGAACGGCTGGAAAGGCATGGAGGGCATCTGGAAAGTGGAGGACGGAGTGCTCACCGGCCAGACCACCGTCCCAAACCAAGTTCCCTTCAACACCTTCCTCGTCTGGCAGGACGGCGAAGTGGATGACTTCGAACTCACCTTCGACTACCGCATCGTCGGCGGAAATTCCGGCGTGCAGGTCCGCGCCTACCAGTCCCCCGGCTCCCAGCCCGAGGAATACCGCATCTCCGGCTACCAGAGCGACATCGACAGCGGGGAAACCTACTCCGGCATCGTCTACTCCGAGGGCGAGCGCGGCATCCTCGCCAACCGCGGCGAACAAACCCGGGTGACCGACGACGCCGAAGGCAAGACCAAGGTCGAAGTGACCGCCAAACTCGCCGAAAGCGCCGACCTCCAGAAGCTCATCAAAAAGGAGGACTGGAACGCGTATCGGATCGTCGCCCAGGGCAACACCATCACCAACTTCATCAACGGCGCGAAATTCGCCGAGATCGTGGACGAGGGCAAAGCGGCCCGTCGCAGCGGCAAACTCGCCATCCAGGTCCACCGGTGGGACACCCCAATGATGATCCAGATGAAGAACGTGATGCTCAAGCGTCTTCCCCTGAAGGACAAAAAGAAGATCGCGTTTTTCGCCGGCAATCCGAGCCACGGCCCCGGCGAGCACGAACACCGGGCCGGCTGCATGCTGCTGGCCGACCAGCTCAACAGCCATTTTGGCGACCGTGTCCTTGCCACGGTCTACACCGGAGGGTGGCCGGATGATCCGACCGCGCTCGACAACGTGGACGCCATTGTCTCGTTCACCGACGGCGGCGGCGGTCACCCGTTGAACTACCACTTGAAGAAGCTGGACGCGGCCATGCGCCGGGGCATCGGCTTGGGCTGCATCCACTACGGTGTGGAAACGACCGCCGGGGAATTCGGCGAAAAATTCCTGGAATACATCGGCGGCTATTTCGAGCCCCATTGGTCAGTCAACCCGCATTGGAAGGCGAACTACACTTCCCTGCCCGAGCACGCGGTGACCCGCGGCGTCAAGCCTTTTGGCATGCAGGACGAATGGTACTACCACATGCGCTTCCGCCCGGACATGGCCGGCGTCACCCCCATCCTGACCGCCCTGCCCCCGCAGGAAACCCTGAGCCGAGGGGACGGCGCCCACAGCGGCAACCCGGCCGTGCGCGCCGCCATCGCCAAAAACGAACCCCAGCACATGATGTGGGTCGCCACCCGCAGCGGCAACGACGGCCGCGGCTTCGGCTGCACCGGCTCCCACTTCCACAAAAACTGGGGCGATGACAATTACCGCAAGCTCCTCCTCAATGCCTGCGCCTGGATCGCCAAAGCCGACATTCCCGCCGGCGGCGTCCCCTCCCCCTCCCTCAGCCCGGAACAGCTCGCCGCCAATCTCGATCCCAAATAAGCCTCCGCGCCCCCTCCCGGCGCGCCCCCTCACCATCCTTCACCCCTGATCCAACCCCTATCCACCCGCCTTTCATGACCACCCGACGCGACTTCATCTCCACCTCCGGCGCGACCCTCGGGGCCGCCGTGGCCGCCGCCCCGATCCTCAAGGCCCAGAATCCCGCCACCGAATACCGCGTCGCCCTGATCGGCTGCGGCGGCCGCGGCTCCGGCGCCGCGGACCAAAATCTCAGCGTCACCGGCCCGAATGTGAAACTCGTCGCCATGGGCGACATGTTTCAGGACCGCCTCAAAGGATCGCTCAATGAACTGAAGAACAAACACGGGGTCAAGGTGGACGTGCCCGATGAACGCCAGTTCATCGGCTTCGACGCCTTCCAGAAAGTCCTCGCCCTGCCAGACATCAACGTCGTCATCCTGGCCACCCCACCCGGCTTCCGCCCGTTCCATTTTGAAGCCGCCGTCAAGGCCGGCAAGCATGTGTTCATGGAAAAGCCGGTCTGCGTCGACTCCTTCGGAGCCAATCTGGTCATGGCCGCCGCCAAAGAGGCGGATGCGAAGAATCTGAAGGTCGTGGTCGGCCTGCAGCGCCGCTATCAGGTGGATTACCTCGAGACCTACAAGCAGGTCCAAGCCGGTCTCATCGGCGACATCGTGCGCGCCGAGGTCTACTGGAACGACAACCGCCCGTGGGTCCGCGACCGCAAGGAGGGCGACACCGAAATGACCTACCAGCTCCGCAACTGGTACCACTTCAACTGGCTCTGCGGCGACAACATCTGCGAGCAGCACATCCATAACATCGACGTGGCCAACTGGTTCCTCGGCGACAAACATCCGGTCCGCGCCCGCGGCTTCGGCGGACGCCAGGCCCTCACCGACAAAAAATACGGCGAGATCTATGACCACCATGCAGTCGAATTCATGTACGACAATGGCGTGATCGTGCATTCCTTCTGCGAGCACTTACCCAACACCTGGGCCCGGGTTTCAGAAACGATCGTCGGCACCAAGGGCGTGGCCGTGGCCGGCACCATCCGCGACCACTCCGGCAAGGTGTTGTGGCGTCACAAGTCCGACGGGGATCCGAACCCGTACCAGACCGAGCACGACAAATTCTACGAGGCCATCCAGAATGGCACGCCGCTCAACAACGCCCATTACGGCGTGAACAGCAGCTTCACCTCCGTGCTCGGACGCTACGCCACCTACTCCGGCAAGGAGATCGGCTGGGATGAGGCCCTCGCCTGCAACCTCCGCCTCTCCCCCGAATCCTTCGGCCCCGACACCCAGCCGCTCGTCCTCCCCAATGCCGACGGGAACTACCCGATCGCCATCCCCGGCAGCTACGATTGGAAGACCGGGAAGAACGCCTGAGCCGCGCCGCTCCGGCCAGAGGTCCCATGCCTGAAAATCTCCCCGTGCCGCCGTCCTCACAGCCAGGACGGCGGTACTTTTTTGGGCACCGCGCGTCCGGACGCCGTCCCCGGCCCCGCCGGCCCATCGGCGGCTCCCCTACGCCTGCGTGCGAGGGCCCGGGACATCGTCCGCATTGACCTTTGCCATGGCGGAACGACGGTACCTGAGAGGCTTCGCCCGCCTCCGTTTTCAAGCCATGAATTTTCGCGATCCGCTCCTCACCCGCCAGCATCACGACTTTGTGAAGCGCCACTCGCGCCGCAGTTTCCTGCAGGTCGGCATGGTCGGCGGCCTGGGACTGACCCTCGGCGACTTCTTCCGCCTGCAAGCCGAACAGAAATTCTTCGAATCGAAGGAGGGTGCCGCCAAGTCGATCATCCACATTTTCCTGCCCGGCGGCATCGCCCATCAGGAGACCTTCGACCCGAAACCCTACGCCCCGCAGGAATACCGCGGGCCACTGGGCAGCATTGAGACCAAGGTGCCGGGGCTGCGCTTCGGCGAACACCTTCCGAAAACGGCGCAGATCGCCGATCGCCTGACCGTGATCAATTCAATGACTCACGGCGAGGCGGCGCACGAGCGGGGCACGCACAACATGTTCACCGGCTACCGCCCGAGCCCGGCCCTGACCTTTCCCAGCATGGGCTCGGTGGTCAGCCATGAGTTCGGCCCGCGCAACAACCTGCCGCCCTACGTCTGCGTGCCCTCGGTGCCGAACGAATACGCGCAGAGCGGCTACCTCAGCAGCGCCTACGGGCCATTTGCGCTGGGCAGCGACCCGGCTGACGGCGGCTTCAAAGTGCAGGACCTGGCCCTGCCGGGAGGCATTGACGCGGCCCGCTTCGACAAGCGCCGCAGCCTACTCAAAACCGTCGACTCGCATTTCGCCTCGATGGAAAAGAGCGACCGGGTGGAGGCCATGGACACCTTCTACCAGCGCGCCTATGCGCTGATCAGCAGCGAACAGGCCCGCGACGCCTTCGACATCGCCAAAGAGCCGGCCAAGCTGCGCGACGAATACGGCCGCAACACCGCCGGCCAGCGCATGCTCATGGCCCGGCGCCTCGTCGAATCCGGCGTGCGCTTCGTCTCGCTGACCTACGGCGGCTGGGACCACCACGACAACATCGCCGGCGGCATCGGCGGACAACTGCCCCAGTTCGACCAGGCCTACGCCCGGCTCATCATCGATCTCGAGGAACGCGGCCTGCTCGATTCCACCCTCGTCATGGTCAGCTCGGAGTTTGGCCGCACCCCCAAAGTCAATGCCACCGCCGGCCGCGACCACTGGCCGAAAGTCTTCTCGGTCGTCCTCGCCGGCGGCGGGGTCAAAAAGGGATTCGTTTACGGCAAGTCCGATGCCATCGCTTCCGAACCGGAGGAGGATCCGCTCAGCGTCGCCGACCTCGCCTCCACCCTCTACCATCAGCTCGGCATCAATGCGGAGAAGGAACTAATGGCCCCGGGCGACCGCCCGATCGAAATCGTCGACGGCGGCAGCGTGGTGAAAGAATTGCTCGCCTGAAGAAAACGCCGGCTGGTTGGCTGCGGACGACGCCCCGGACCGCCAGAGGCGCACGACGCCCGCGGGAGCCGCGGCTCCGCGGCGGGCGGAGGCCACGGGGCGGGCGGCGGGAGCGGGAGAAACGCGGTGCCCGCGCTTCCCGTTGGCGCGGGTGGATTCCTGGGTAGGATAAGTGCCCTGCCGGACCGGGGGCCCCGCACCGCGCGCGTGCCTTCCAGCCTTCTCCGCCCGCCACTTTTCCCATGCACCACGTCCATATCCGCACCTACGGCTGCCAGATGAATGAACGCGACTCCGACCAGGTGGCGCTCCTCTTCACCGAGCGGGGCGGCTATGCCATGACCGATGATGAGACCCAGGCCGACGTGATCCTCATCAACACCTGCTCGGTCCGCGACCAGGCCGAGCAGAAAGCCATCGGCAAGATGGGCATGATGGGGAAATACCGCCGGGAAAAGCCCCACGTCGTCTACGGCTTCATGGGCTGCATGGCCCAGTCGCGCGGGCCCGAGCTGCTCCAAAAAATCCCCCACCTCGACCTCGTCGCCGGGACCCAGAAATACCACCGGGTCGTGGACTACGTGGACACTATTTTGAAGCGCCGAATCGAGCGCCAGATGGATGACGAGCGCTACAGCATCGTCGATGTCGCGACCGAGGAGGGCTCGCAAAACACCATCCGCGACCAGGAACTGGGCGAGCGCCAGGCCACCGCTTTCGTCAGCATCATGCAGGGCTGCAACATGAAGTGCACGTTCTGCATCGTGCCCTACACCCGCGGCCTGGAACGGGCCCGGCCCATCGCCGAAATCGTCGAGGAGGTGCGGCGTCTGGCGGCCCAGGGAGTCAGGGAGGTCACCCTGCTCGGCCAGATCGTGAACCGCTACGCGATCAAGGAATTCCCCACCGTCGGAGGCAAAAGCCCCTTCGTGCAGCTTCTCGAGGCCATTCACGAGATCGACGGACTGCAGCGGATCCGCTTCACCAGCCCGCACCCGATCGGCTACCGCGATGACTTGATCGACGCATTCCGGTGTCTGCCGAAACTCTGCCCGCACATCCACCTGCCGCTCCAGTCGGGCAGCGAACGCATCCTCAAGGCCATGCACCGGCCGTACACCCCGGCGCGCTTCCTGGAAATCTGCGACAAAATGCGCGCCGCCCGCCCCGATCTCGCCATCACCACCGACATCATCGTCGGCTTTCCCGGCGAGACCGACGACGATTATGAGGCGAGCAAAGACATCGTGCGCCAGGTCGGCTTCGACAACGCCTTCATCTTTCGCTACAGCAAACGCCGCGGCACCCCCGCGGCCGACATGCCCGAGGAGCTCCAGCTGCCGGAGAAGGTCAAGGAAGAGCGCAACCAGGACCTGCTCGCCCTGATCGATGCGATCGGCATGGCCAAGCTCCGCGCCCTCGTCGGCCAACAGGTTGAGGTCCTCTGCGAAGGATATTCCAAAACCACCACCGAACGCCTCACGGGTCGCTCCCCGCAAAACAAGGTCGTCGTCTTCACCGGCCCCCACGACCGCCTCAAGGGCGAAATCGTCCCGGTCCAGATCACCGAGACCCACGTCTTCACCCTCTATGGAGAAGTGGCCGGCCGCGCCGAGGAAACCGGGAGCCGGCGACCGCCCCCTCGCAGCCAGTGAAGGGAGCGGCCCGCGGCCAGCGCACCCCGTCCTGGGCCCGGCGAGGTACGGGCGGCGGCCCAGGCGAAGGCGAGCGGGTTCACATCCATTGACAGCGATGGCATGACCTTCGAAAAGAGGAACGGAACCGTAAGCGTCTGACCCGATGAAAGACCAACCGCATCCGAACCGCATCGTTGATGCCGGGACCGGCTACACGCCCTGCAAAAACCTGCCGCCCCTCGCCGGCCTGGTCGGGCACATGAGCGAGGCCATCGCGAACACCGGCCTTGCGGTCGATGTGGTGGTCGGGCGGCTGAAACGGTTTCATTATGCGCTGAAGCGGCTTCACGGCATCTTCAACGACCACATTCCCAGCGAGCCGGTCTATGAGCTGAAGATGGCCTTCAGCCTGCACGCACATCTCTGCGCCGATCACGTCGGGGCGCTGGGCCAGCGGGTCGGCGAGATGCGCGAGCCGCCGCTCGGGCTGGACCGGGTGCCCGACCTCGCCCTGGAAGAATTTTTCGACGAAATCCTCAAAACACCCGACACCGGGGAACGCCTCGCCGCCGTGTATGAGGTGGCGATCCCCGCCCTGATCCGCGGCTTCGAACGCCACCAAGCCGAATCCCATCCACTGGCCGACCACCCAAGCCTGCGCCTTGGGAAATTCGCCCTGCTCGAACTGCGCGAAATGGCCGACTACGGCGCAAAGGCCGTGCCCGCGCTGGTCGACGCCCCTGCGCGCCAGCGCATGGGGGATTGGCTGGCCTGGCTGCACAGCCTGCTCGCCCAGGCCGGCGACCTGGACGGATCCCGGCCCGCAGCCAATCCCGGCGCGCCACCCGGCCACACCTACGCCCGCCGGCCCTACCAGATCGACGTGGTCGTGCAGCGCGATGACCGCTTCTCCGACCCCTACAACATGGGGGTCAACGCCGAGGTTTACCTGCGGGACCCGCGCTTCGATGCGGTTTCCAAGGTCATTATGATGTTCTACAAGCGGCTGCGGGAGATCGATGTGCCGGAAATGATGGCCACCATCATTGGTCAGACCAAGGGCAAGCCGTGGGCCTACTACCAGGACATGACCCGGCAGCTCTGGGACGAGGCCCGGCACGCCATGATGGGCGAGGTGGGCTTTGTCAGCCTGGGGGTGGACTGGAAGGAGGTGCCCATCAATTTCACGTGGTCGATGGGACTGAACACCCAGCTCCAGCCGCTGGAGCGGCACGCCGTGCTCTATTTTATCGAACAGGGCCTGATGCCGAAGACTGGCAAGCGCCATGAATGGGAGGTGGGCGTGGCCAGCCAGCATCCGCTGGCGGCGCTTTTCCAGGATTTCGACTGGGCCGACGAGGTGCTGCACGCCCACATCGGGCGGGACTGGTATGTCTCCCAAATGCCCGGCCCCCGGGAGGCGATCGACTACGGCGACGCCTGCTGGTCGAGGGTGGTGCTCGACTGGGGAGCCTGGAAGCGCGACGGCCTGACGGCGCACCGCAACTGGTGGCCGGACATCTATCGGGCTGCCTGCGAAAAAGCCGGTCGGCCGGTCCGCGAGGATCAACTGGCCTACGCCACCAGCTACCAAAGCACCCGCGCCGACCTGAAAACGATCCCGGCGGAATAGCCGCGCCCGGTTCCCCTCCTTCACTTCTTCAACGCCTGCTGCGCTTCCAGCCTGAGCTTCTCCAACCGCGAGAGCGGCTTGGCCGCCACCGGCTCGGGCGCGGCCGCCGTCGCGGGTGCGGCCGCCGCCACCTCCGGCGCGGGCGTGGTGGGAGCGGGCGGCGGCGGATCGATGCGCAGGATGCCGCCATGCCCGACATTGTGCGGAATGACACTGCCGGCCTCGGGGATTTCAATGTAGGCGAAGAGCTGCTTGTGCTGGCCGCCCGGAGTTTCCGCCGTCGTCGTCACCGGAAAATGGATTTCCGTCTGGTCCTTGGTGATCTCGATGGCCTGGGTCTCCGCCTTGGCGGGCAGGCCCTGCAGCACAACCTTGGCCTTGCCTGCAAAGGCCTGGGAGTGCTCGAGTTTGCAGATGACCTCCCCCTCCTTGCCCTGTTCGATCGCCGCCATTTCGATCTTCATCGCCAGATACGGCGCGGCGACCCGCACGGGAATGAGTCCGCTCCCGGCCAGGATCGGGCCCTGACCGGCGTCGCTTTCGCCGATGATCGCGAGATGCCACCCCCGCACCTCGGCGTTGCCATTGGCATTGAGCGCATAAACCGCCTCGGTCTGGCCTTCAGGGATGGTGATGGTGGGCTGGGCACCGACATTGGGAGGCAGATAGAGCATGCGCACCGTGATCGGTGCCTTGAACCCCTCCTTGCGGGCAGCCACCACGCGCAGATTGAGGGTTCCATTGTGGACCAGCGGCACCTTGGGCGGCTCCACGTCGATGCTGAAGGGCACCTCCTCCACCACCGCCACCGCCAGCTTGTGGATCACGCTGCTGTAATAAGGGGTGTTGTTCGGCTCCCCCATCATCAAATCAAGCTGCTGGATGAACCCGCCGCGCACGTGCTGCAGATTCGGATCGGCCGGCCGCGCCCCGAAATCGACCAGACCTCCCCCCAGCGGCGCATCGGCCGCCGCCGTAAAAACCACCGGGTAACCGCCGCCGCTGCTCTGGGGCATGATCTCGGATACCAAGGCCACCCCCGGCGGCAGGCCATCCGCCTCGAACGACAGGTCGCCTCCGAAATTCACCCGGTTGCCGTTGACGATGCCGGCGATCCGGTTGCCCCGCGGCACCGGCATCATCTGCCGCGATTGATAATCGTAGCGGGCAAATTGTGGAATGCTCAAGGTCAGCGCCGGACTGGCCGCCGCCGCCTCGACCCGGTACACATAATCCCCACCGCCACCGCGCAGGTGATCAAAAACACAGAGAATGTACTCGCCGTCCTCGGGAGCCGTAAAATCCAGCTTCGAGTCAACCCCGATCGCATCGTCATTGCTCACCACGTGCGCCTGGTCCGCCGCCTTGAAAATCTGCATCACCGGGTCGAGCGGCGAGCGGAGCGAGCGGGCATGCGCCACAAAGGTGAACTTGGCGTCCTTCTTGGCCGCAAACCGAAACCGGTCGACATCGCCCGGGGTGCCGATGATTCCGTTAAAGGCCAGCGGCAGCGGCCCGGGCACCGGCGTGGCCTGGGGGAAATCATCATTGGGCTCGGCCTCCAGCACGTTGTCGAAAGGCGAGACCCGCAGCCAGTTCGGGGAGGGCGCGCTCACCCCGCCGTCCCCGGCAAAAACCCCCCATTTTGGATGCTCCGCCGCCGGCAGGGTGAGCGTCGCGGCCATCGGGCCGCCGACATCGCCGAGGAAGGTGAGCGCCACCTCGGTGCCGGTCCGCCCGCCCGCCGGATACACTCCGGTCGGCCGGGGCAGGCTGCCCACGTGCAGGCGGTACCGGCAGCCGCCATTGCCCACGTAAGAACTGTCCCGTACCTGCACAATGTAAGTGCCGTCCTCCGGCGCGATGATCTGCGCAAAACTATCCTGCGCCAGCAGCGCGGTGTCGTCCGCCGCCGCCAGCTCAAACCGCTTCGCGTCCAAAATCGCCACATAGGGATCCCAGAAATTGCCGTTTAACCGCAGGCCCTCCACCTCCGCCGTCAGGCGCTCCCCTTTTTTTACTTCCACGGCGTAATAATCCACGTCTTCGTTTTCAGCCACACCCTCGACCGTGGAATTGAGGGAAACCACCTGGGGGATGGCAAAGTCGGTATTGGGCTCCTTCTCCTCCACCGTGGGGAATTGCCCCACCCAGAACGTCTTCACCTCGCTCAATCCGCTGCGCGCGCGCACCCGCACGTAATGCTCGCCCAGCGCGCAATCGGCCGCGAGCGCCACTTTCAGCTGAATACTCTTGCCGTCAGCGGCGGGCGTCAGCGCCTGCACCGCAACGCCCGGACGGTTCAGCATCACCTCGACCGCGTCCCCCAAGCGCTCGCCGGCCAGGGAGAACTCCACCTCGGTGCCGCGCTGCGCCCCGCGCGGCATGATCGATTGCAGACTGGGCGAGGCGGCAAGGCCCGCCCCGGCCATCGCCACCAGGGCACCCGCCGCCATCCACCACCTGGAAAAAATTGGATTCATCATGACTGCAATAACCATGCCCGCGCCCCCGGCCCCGGTCAATCGCCACCCTTCCCGCCACGTTCGTAGCCGCCTCTCAGGCATTTCCCCCGGGCCGGCGTGGACGGGCCTCCCTTCCCCCGGAAGGCCGCCGTTTTTTACCTCCTCGGGGCGGCATCTCCCATATGTCGATGGGTCAGGACGTGCTACGGTAGTGGTTAGGTCATGGGCTCGATCATGCAAACACTGGCACCACCAGCGGCGGTGCCGCCCTCTCCACCCTCCGGAGGAGCCCCCCGCCCCGCTCTCTTCGCCGCGCGCGGGCTGACTAAGGTGTATGCGAGCGGAGAATCGGAAATCCGCGCCCTCGACGGCGTGGACGTGGACCTCTACCAAGGCGAGCTGATCGTGCTGCTCGGGGCCTCGGGCAGCGGGAAGTCCACGCTGCTCAACATCCTGGGCGGACTCGACGCGCCGACCAATGGAACCTTGAGCTACCGGGGCGAGGACCTGACCCATGCCGGAGAACGGCAGCTGACCCAGTTCCGCCGCGATGCCGTGGGGTTCATCTTTCAGTTTTACAACCTGATCCCCAGCCTGACCGCGCGGGAAAATGTCGCGCTTATCACGGAGATTGCACGCGACCCGATGATGCCGGAAATGGCGCTGGGCATGGTGGATCTGACCGACCGCATGGACCATTTCCCCGCGCAGTTGTCCGGTGGGCAGCAGCAGCGGGTGGCCATCGCGCGGGCCATTGCCAAGCGGCCGGAGGTGCTGCTCTGCGACGAGCCGACCGGGGCGCTCGACATCAAGACCGGCATCACCGTGCTGGAGGCGATTGAGCGGGTCAATCTGGAGCTGGGCACCCTGGCGGTCATCATCACCCACAATGCCGTCATCGCCGACATGGCCGACCGGGTGATCCAGCTCTCGGACGGCCGCATCGTCGACATCCGGTCCAACCCCGTGCGGCGCCCGGTCCGCACCCTCGCTTGGTAAATGCTCCTCGCCCCGCTCGATCTCAAGCTGCTGCGCGACGTCGGCCGGATGAAGGGCCAGATGGCCGCGGTCAGCCTGGTCATGGCCTGCGGACTGGCCATGATGATCATGTCGCGCAGCCTGATCCTCTCGCTGGAGTCGACCCGGGACGCCTATTACGAAAAACATCGCTTTGCCGACGTCTTCGGCGAGCTGAAGCGCGCACCCAATGCCCTGCGTCCGCGGCTCGCCGGCATGACCGGCGTGGCCGCCGTGGAGACGCGGGTGGCCGGTCGGCTCACCCTCACGCTGCCCGGCCTGGCCGAACCGGCGGACGGCACCATCATTTCCATCCCCGAGGACCGGCCGCAGCAACTGCATCAATTGTTCCTGCGCCGCGGGCGCCTGCCGGAAATTGGAAGCCACAACGAAGTGGTCGTCGGTGAGGCCTTTGCCCTGGCCCACGGCTTCCAGCCCGGCCACACCCTCGACGCCATCCTGCACGGGGCGAGCGAGCGGCTGACGATTGTCGGCATCGGCCTGTCGCCGGAGTTTGTCTTCGAGGCGCGGGCCGGCGAAACGCTGCCGGACAACCGCCGGTTCGGCGTTTTCTGGATGAACGAGCGCGAGCTGGCCACCGCCTTCGAACTCGATGGGGCCTTCAACAGCGTGCTGGTCGACGTCGCGCCCGGCCAGGCCGCCACGCCGGTGATGGCGGAGCTCGACCGGGAACTCGCTCCCTACGGCGGCCAGGTTGCCTACGGCCGCCGCGATCATGCCTCGGCGATGCGCCTGCACGACGAACTGCGGGTGCTGCACGCCCTCTCGATGGCTTTTCCCGCCGTCTTCCTCAGCATCGCCGCCTTCATGACCAGCGCCGTGCTGACGCGGTTGATCCGACTGCAGCGCGAGCAGATCGCCCAGCTCAAGGCCTTCGGCTATTCCTCGACCCAGGTCGGCTGGCATTACCTGAAGTTCGCCCTGTTCATCGTCGTGGTCGGCCTGGCCCTCGGCAGCGCTGCGGGCCTCATGCTCGGCAGCAGCGTGGTCCAGGTCTACCACCGGTTCTTCCGTTTTCCCGAGCTGTCGTTCACCCCGGATGTTCCGGCGATGGGCATGGCCTTTGTGATCAGTGCCGGAGCGGCCTTCCTGGGGGTGATCGGGGCGGTGCGCCAGGCGGTACGGCTGCCGCCGGCCGAGGCCATGCGGCCGGAGCCGCCGGCGGAATTCCGCCGCTCGCTGCTGGAGCGGCTTGGCCTGCAGCGGCTCGCCGGCCCGGCGCTCCGGATGGCGTTGCGCAACCTCGAGCGCCGCCCCTGGCAGGCGTTTTTCACCGCTTTCGGGCTCGCCCTGGCCACCGGCATCCCGATCGTTCCCGGAGCCATGCGCGACGCCATTGGCTATCTGATGAGCTTTCAGTGGGAGCAGGCGCAGCGCCAGGACGTGACTCTCAGCCTGATCGAGCCCGGTTCCGCAGCCGCACTCGCCGACCTGCGCCATCTGCCCGGTGTGATGCTGGCCGAGCCGTTCCGCAGCGTGCCGGCCCGGCTGCGCTTCGGCCACCAGTCGCGCCGCCTCGGCGTGACCGGACTGCCCCGCGACGCCCGGCTCAACCGGGTGCTCGACGCTCGCGGGGACCCCGTGGCCCTGCCGCTCGATGGCCTGCTGGTCTCGGCCAAACTCGCCGAAATCCTCGGAGCCCGGCCCGGCGACCGACTCCAGCTCGAAGTGCAGGAAGGACGCCGACCGACCCGGGAAGCCGTCATCGCGGGGCTCATCACCGACTACACCGGCCTCGCCGCCTACATGGAAATCGGCGCGCTGCGCCGGCTGATGCAGGAGGGAGACACGGTCAGCGGCGCGCACCTGTCGGTCGACCGGCACCTCTGGCCCGAATTCCTGGCGGAAGTCAAGGAGTCGCCCCGCCTCGCCGCGCTGGTCATCAAGTCGGCGGTCCGCGAGAGCTTCAACAAAAGCACGGCGGAGATGATCGGGCTGGTCCAGGGCATGTATTTTGCGTTTTCCATCATCGTGTCGTTCGGCGTGGTCTACAACAGCGCGCGGATCGCCCTGGCCGAACGCAGCCGGGAGCTGGCCACCCTGCGGGTCGTCGGTTTCACCCATCGCGAGGTGACCGGCGTGATGATCGGTGAGCTGGCCATCCTGACCTGCCTCGCCCTGCCGGCGGGGCTCGGCATCGGCACCCTGCTGGCCCAGGCCATTGTCGCCGCGGCCAGCACCGAGTCGGTGCGCCTGCCCCTCATCATCACCCCCCGCAGCTATGCCACCGCCGTCCTGATTGTGCTAACCTCCGCCACGATTTCTTTTGCCCTGGTCAGCCGCGGCATCCGCAAGCTCGACATGCTCGGCGTGCTCAAGGCGCGCGACTGACACTTTTCCCCATGAATCAACCCGCACCGGCTCTCGAATCCCGACCCGCCTCCGCCGCCCGCCCCCGGCCGCCGCGGAAAAAGGGCGCTTGGCGCTCCTATCTCCTGTGGCTCGCGCTGGCCGGACTGGCGGCCCTGGTGATCGCCGGCCTCCGGCCGCAGCCACAGGCGGTGGAACTGGCCACGGTCACGACCGGACCGCTTACCGTCTCGGTGCTCGAGGAAGGAAAAACGCGCATCCGCCATCGCCACGTGGTCGCCGCGCCCGTCGCCGGCCTGCTCGATCGCATTCCGCTCCGAGCGGGCGACCCCCTGGAGGCAGGCAAAACCGTGCTCGCCGTCATCCAGCCGACCCCGGCCAGCTTCCTCGACCCCCGCACCCAGGCCGAAGCCGAGGCTCGGGCGCTCATGGCCGAGGCCTCCAAGCGCCAGCGCCAGGCGCAATTGGAACGCGCCCAGGCCGCGCTCGCAATGGCGGAGAAGGAAAAAGTCCGCTCCACCCGCCTGCAGAAGGAAGGCGCGGTCTCGCTCCGCGAATACGACCAGGCGCTGAACCAGGTCGAAATACTCATCCGCGAGCTGCACGCCGCCGAATTCGCCCTGGAAGTCTCCGATTTTGAAATCCTCCAGACCCGGGCGGCGGCCCGCCAGACCGGCAGCCTCGCCGGCGACGGCTCCGCTCCGATCACCCTGCTCGCCCCGATCAACGGCTTCGTCCTCAATGTCTTCGAAGAAAGCGCGCGCCCGGTCACCTCCGGCCTCCCGCTGCTCGAGGTCGGCGATCCCACCGACCTCGAGGCGGAGATCGAACTCCTCTCCAGCGATGCCGTGGCGGTGCCGCCGGGAGCGGAGGTTTCCATCGAGCAGTGGGGCGGCGATCGTCCACTGCGCGGCAGGGTCACCGTCATCGAACCCGGCGGCTTCACCAAGATCAGCGCCCTCGGAGTCGAGGAACAGCGCGTCAAGGTGCGCGTCGATTTTGCCGAACCCATCCCGCCCGGCCGACCGCTCGGCGACCGCTACCGCGTCGAGGCCCGCATCGTCACCTGGCGCGGCGAAGGCGTGCTCCAGGTGCCCACCGGTGCCCTCTTCCGCCGCGGCAACGAGTGGATGAGCTTCGTCTTCGACCGCGGCAAAGCCCGCCTAGCCACGGTCGGCGTCGGCCACAACAACGGCGTCGCGGCCGAGGTCCTGTCCGGGCTGACCGCCGGGCAGCAGGTCATCCTTCACCCGCCGGATGCGGTGGCCGACGGCAAGGCGGTGCGGCCGCGGGAATGAGCGGGAGGATCCACCGCCAGTCCGCCGGCATGACGACAAACCCTCCGCTTCCGCATTTCCTGCAGACGCGGGGGCCTCTCCGGCGATTTACACCTTCCCGATCAACTCCGCCGCCGCCAGCAGGCGTTCCGAGCCGTCCGGATGGGTGAGGCGGGGGAATTTGCCGTCGACCAGGATGAAGGCGTCGCGGCGGGTCATCATGAGCTTCCCCTGTTTGATTTCAACGGCGGTGAGGCCCGCGCTGGCGGCGGTGAGTTTGAGCCGGGCCACGCGGAGCAGGGTTTCCGCGGGTGCGGGAATGGGACCGAAGCGATCGCGCCATGCCTGGCGAAGTTTTTTCAGATCGGCCAGGGTGCTCAACTCCGCGACCTCCTTATAGGCGGCGATGCGCAGGCGCGCCTCCGAGAGGTATTCTTCCGGGATATGGCAGGGGGCGTGGCCGAGCGCCGCCAGTTCCGGCTTCCACTCGGCCGGGCTGGTGACGAGAAAGTCCGAGCGGAAGGCGACCTGCGACCGCAGGCCCGGCTGGTCGCCCTTGACGCGGGCCACGGCGCGCTTGAGCAGGTTGCAGTACAGCTCGAACCCGATGTTGAAGATGTGCCCGCTCTGCTGGGTGCCTAACAAATTGCCAGCTCCGCGGATTTCCAGGTCACGCATGGCGATTTTCAGGCCGGCACCGAGTTGCGAGTACTGACGGATGGCATTGACGCGTTTGCGGGCGTCGCCGGTGGTCAGCAGGTCGCGCGGGAGCATCAGGTACGCATGCGCCTGGTGCCCGGCGCGGCCGACCCGCCCGCGCAACTGGTACAGGTCCGCCAGTCCGAAGCGGTCGGCCCGGTCGATGATGATGGTGTTGGCATTGGGGATGTCGATGCCGCTTTCGATGATGGTGGTGCAGACGAAGACGTCGGTCCGGCCCTCAACGAACCGCTTCATCGCGTCCTCGAGGTCCTCCTCGTCCATTTGCCCGTGACCGATGTCCACCTTCGCGCCGGGGCACAGGGAGCGCAGCCTGGAGGCGATCAGCCCGATGTCGCCGACCCGGTTGTGCAGAAAAAACACCTGGCCGCCGCGTTTGATTTCGCGGTCGATGGCATCGCGGATGACGCGTTCGTCATACGGACAGATGTGCGTCTGCACCGGCACGCGGTTGGGCGGCGGTGTTTCAATGGTGCTCATGTCTCGCGCGCCCATCAGTGCCATATAGAGGGTGCGGGGAATGGGGGTGGCCGAGAGCGTCATCACGTCGACCAGCCGGAAGAGCTGCTTGAATTTCTCCTTGTGGGCGACGCCGAACCGCTGCTCCTCATCCACCACCACCAGGCCGAGGTTGTGGTAGACCACGTCCTTGCCGAGCAGCCGGTGGGTGCCGACGACGATGTCCACGCTGCCGTCGGTCAGGCCGTGCACGGTGGCCGTCTGCTCTTTCTTCGAGCGCCAGCGACAGAGCAGGTCGACGCGCACCGGATAGTCGCTCATCCGTTCGCGCAGCGTGCGCCAGTGCTGCTCGGCGAGCACGGTGGTGGGTGCCAGGAACGCGACCTGGCGGCCGCTCATCACGCATTTGAAGGCGGCACGGATGGCCACCTCGGTTTTGCCAAAGCCTACGTCGCCGCAGATCAGCCGGTCCATCGGACGGCCGCTTTCCATGTCCCGCTTGGACTCGGTGATGGCGCGCAGCTGGTCCGGCGTCTCCTTGTACACAAAGCTGTTCTCGAACTCCCATTGCCACTTGCCGTCGGCGGAATGGGCCTCCCGCCCGCGGGTTTCGCGCTCCGCCTGCACGGAAATCAGGCGCGCGGCATAGTCGAAAATGCTCTTCTCCGCCTGCTTCCGGGTCTTCGCCCACTTCTCGTCGCCCAACTTGCTGAGCGGCGGTGCCTTCCGGCCGGCACCGACGTAGCGGCTGACGAGGTGCGCCTGATCCAGCCCGACGTAGAGCCGCGCCTTTTCGGCGAACTCGAGCACCATGACCTCGTCGCCGTGGTCCCCCTGCGGGCGGAACAGGCCGGTGAATTTGGCCACGCCGTAATCCTGGTGGACCACGAGCTCCCCCTCGTCCAGCTCGCGGAAATCCATCAGCCGCCGGCGGCCCAGCTCCCGCTGCTCGCGGGCGAAGAGCCGGCGCGCCCGGGTGTGCTGGTAGCGGCCGAAGACCTCGGCATCGGCGAGGATGGCGAGTTTCGCCGCCGGCAGGGTGAAGCCGTGGTTGAGCTGGCCCAGTCGGCAGTCGAGCCGTCCGGCGACCTCGGGCATGATCTCCCGAAATCGTTCGATCTCCCCCTCGGTGTTGAAGAACATGGCCACCCGCCATCCCGCGCCCTGCCATTCGTCCACCTGGCGGCGGAAGGAGTCGCGCCGCGCCTCCTGCAGAATAAAATCGCCCGTGGCATAGGTGCCGAGCGGATGGGGATGGGCGGAGAACGGCGACGGCAGTGACGGCAGTGACGGCAGTGACGGCAGTGACGGCAGTGACGGCAGTGACGGTAGTGACGGTAGTGGCGGTAGTGGCGGCGGCTCGGCGGCGGTCTTGCGGACCCGCGGCCGTTTGGCCGGCCTGACGGAGGGAGCAGGATCGTCCTCCGGCACGGCCACCTCCGCCGGCAGGCCCGGCTCGCCCGGCCCGGTGCCCGCCTCCTCCTCGGTGATGAGCGCCCGGGCCTCCGGAAGCTCGGGCAGGCCCAGGGCGACGACCAAGTCATCCTTCCCGATGAGCTCGCGGAGTTTGACGAACTGCCGCTCTTCGCCCGGCCGCACCAGCAGAATCACCGTCTCCTCATGCTGCGAGACGCTGGTCTGGTGATTGACATCGAACGTGCGGATGGATTCCACCTCCCGGTCGAAAAATTCCACCCGCACCGGAGCCGCGGCCTGCCAGGAATACACGTCGAGCAGGCCGCCGCGGATGGCGAACTGCCCGCGTTCCGCCACCACCGGCACGCGGTCGTAGCCGGCCTCCTCAAGTGTCGTCCCGAGGCCCTCGAGCTTGTGGGTTGCCCCTTTCCGGAGCCTGAGTTCGCGGGCCAACAGCGCCGACATCTTCGGCACGTCCTCGTCCAGGCTTCCGGCGACAAGCACGATCACCGGCGGCGTCGCGACGTCCTCCGGCCCCGGGGCGGCCAGGCGGTGCAGGATGGCCAGGCGCTCGGAGACCATCTCTGGATCCGGAAGCAACTCCTCGGCGGAGGCGGGAGCCTCCATCTGCGGGAAGAAGCAAAGCCGGCGCACCCCGAGCCAGGTGGCGAGGTCGTTATGGACGTTTTCCTGCGCGCGCAGGTCAGGAACGACCAGCCAGGAGCGGACCGGACGAACCGCGGCGCCTTCCAACAGCACCGCGGCCACGAACGCCTGCGCCGACGGGGTGATGCCGGCCCATCGCCGGGGTGCCGCACCGACCGGCCGAAGCGCCAGGCCGTCCGGGCACGCCGCAGCCGCCCACGCCAGCAAGTCGGCGGAGGTCTCAAGGGAGGCCGGGTGGTCGGTCACCGCGGGCGCGGCCGGTTTGATCATGCGCAGGCGCGAGTGTAGCGCGAAATTTCCCGGTGAAAGCATGAACCTGCCTCCCTCCGCAACCGGCGGCCGGAGGCCCCGGAGCACAACGGACGCGCGCGTGCAGGGCCGCCCTCACCCTGAACCGCCCTCACCTTCTCCCAGCTCGGCCTGGCTCAAAGGCAGACACAGAAGCGCGCGGACGAGGCCCTGTTCGGTCAGGGAGTGCGAGAGTTGTCCGCCCAGCTCCTGCGTGATGCGATGGGAAAGCGCCAGCCCCAGGCCGACGTGCCGGCCATCCGAGAGCACCTCCTCGTGGCGTGCGCGCCAGAAGGGTTTGGTCAGATGCATCAGATCCGCCTCGGCCAGACCCGGGTTGGTATTGGTGACCGTGATCTCCCATCCCCGACTGGTAGCTCCGGCGCAGATCTCAATGCTTCCGCCCTCGGGTGTATAGGAGACCGTGTTGTCGAACAAATTTCGGATGAGCAGGCGGAAGAGGTCTTCCGAGGTGCACAGCTCCACCCCGCCCTCCAGCACCCTCAGCGAGACGCGCAGGCCGCGCTCCTCCGCCTCGTCAAAAAACTCGCCCCAGCACTGGCCCAGCAGCCTGCCGACATTCAAACGCTTGGTGGCAAAGGCTCCCCGGCTATCCGGCCCGAGCCGCGCCAGCAACAGCAGGTGGGTGACCAGTGATTCCAGGCGCCGCTCGATTTCCAGCGCCGATCGGAGCTCGGCCCGATACTCGTCATCGGATCGGGGGCGGCTCAGCGCCAGTTCGAGCCGGGCCCGCAGGCCGGCCAGCGGGGTGCGCAATTCGTGGGCGGCATCCGCGGCAAACTCCCGCTCCCGGGCCAGGGCGCGGCTGACCCGCTCGATCAGGTCGTTGAGGCGGCCGACCACGGGCTCGAGCTCGCGGGCGTTGACTGGCACGCTGAAGCGACTCGGACCATCCACCGGAATCAGCGAAATTTCCCGGGAGAGCGATTGCAGCGGGCGCAGGGCCCGGTGGACGATCCAAGCTCCCAGCCCAGTCAAAATCATGACCGTGACGGCGACCACGTTGTAGATCACGCCGCGAACGGTCGCGAGGTTGGCCATCATGGCCACCCTTGAGACGGCGGCGGACAGATGGACTTCTTCGCCGGCACCCCCCTCGCCCCCGATTCCGGCCCGGCGGGGCGGCATGATCCACAAGCCCGCCACCCGCACCGGCGTGCCATCGGGCCACGGCACGTCCCGGTAGGCAGGCTCGGCCAGGGTGCCGTCGAGCATCGGCAGGGAGGGCAACCCCTCCAGGTCAGCCGAGCGATACATCGACTGCCGCCGATCCGACCGCACCTCAAACCATTGGCCGGCGTCGCCGGGCCGCCTGCTGCCAACCCTGGTTTCCGGAGGCAGCGTGACCTCAACGCCATCGGCCCCGAGCACGCAGGTCAGTCGCAGCATGTCCAGCTTTCGCGACAACTGCTGATTGAGGTCGAAGTCGCGGTAGCTTTTATACGCATGATAGCTGGCTCCCACCGTGACCAGGACCAGCAGGAGGGCCAGCAGAGCGAAATCGACCGCCAGCCGCGTCCGGAGCGACCGCCATTTCTTCATGCGGGCATCAGCGCTTCCGGGGCGGCAGCGGCACGCCCGGTTTCCTGAGGCAGCGCCAGCACATACCCCTCGCCGCGCCGGGTGTGAATGAGGCGCGGCCGGTCGGGTCGCTCGATCTTTTTGCGGAGATGCGCGATGTAGACGTCCACCACGTTGCTCATTGCCTCGTAGTTGAGATCGTAGATTTGCTCCCAGATTTCCCGTCGGGTGACCAAGCCTCCCCGCCGCAGGGCCAGAAGTTCCAGCAGGGCGAACTCCCGGGCAGTCAGGGCAATGGGCTCGCCGGACCGCCGGGTCACTCGTTTGTGGGTGTCGATTTCGAGGTCATCGACGATCAGGAGGCTGTGTTTGTGGCCGTAGCGCCGGCGGACCAGGACGCGCACCCGGGCCATCAATTCGTCCAAGGAGAACGGCTTCACCAGATAGTCGTCGGCGCCGGCATCCAGTCCGTTGACGCGTTCGGGCACGGCATCGCGCGCAGTCATGATCAGGACGCTGGTGTCGCTGCCGCGCCCCCGGAGGTCCTGGAGCACGGTCAGGCCGTCCGCATCCGGCAGTAGCAGGTCAAGCAGCACCAGGGCGTAGTCGTTTTCCCGAGCCATCTGCAGCCCCCGGATTCCCTCGGCGGTTTCGTCCACTTGATAAGCCTCTTCCCGCAGGCGCTGGGCGACGGCCAACCGCAGGGGACAATAATCTTCGATGATGAGAATGCGCATTTGAACAGGAATTCGGCTCTTAACACCCAATTTGTGGACCACGCCAGCGATTTTTTGCCGGGCCCGGCCTCCATCTTCGTTCCGCTTCCCCGGTCCGGGGGCCGCCGCTGGCCGCGGCCGCGCCCCTCCCTCCCCCCACGCCTTTCGGCGAACCCGGCTGGCTCAAGCCCGGGCGGTGGACGCACCGGCCAAAAGCGCTTTCAAAATGTCTCCACCCAAGCGATCCATGCGGATGGCAGCCCCCCCGGCCCCCAACCCCCCGGCCCGCCGCGGCCGGCATGGCGGACGCTGCCGGCAGGAGTTTGGGCCATGGGCTTCGCTCCGCTGTGCATGGATGCCTCCTCCGAGCTGATCCACAGCCTGCTCCCCGTGTTCATGGTCGCCACGCTCGGTGCCTCGATGGCCGCCGTCGGCCTGGTCGAGGGCGTGGCCGAGGCCGCCGCCTCGGTCATGAAAGTGTTCTCCGGTGCCCTCAGCGATCGCTGGGGCCGGCGCAAGTCCCTCATGGTTTTCGGTTATGCCCTGGCCGCCATGACCAAGCCGGTCTTTCCTCTCGCCGCGTCGGTTCTGGTTTGTCACCATCCTCGGGGCGGCCATGACCCTGGCGCGTTTCAGCGAGGCATTTTTGGTGCTGCGGGGCCGGGACGCCGGCCTGCCGGTCGGCGAGGTGCCGCTGGTCATGGTGGTAATGAACCTTTTTTACGCTGGGTCCGCCTACCCGCTCGGGGCGGCCGCCGACCGCATCCCCCCGCGCACGATTCTGCTCGTTGGGATGGGCCTGCTGATGGCCGCGGATGTGGTCCTGGCCCTGGCCGCCGCACCGCTGGCCGTTTTTGTCGAGGCCGCGCTGTGGGGATTGCACCTGGGCTTCACCCAGGGTCTGCTCTCCAAGTTGGTGTCAGAGGCGGCACCCGCCCGCCTGCTCGGCACGGCACGGCCTTTGGCCTCTTCCATTTGGTCACCGGGGGTGCCGCGCTGCGGGCGAGTGCTCTGGCCGGCTTGCTGTGGAGTTTCTTCGGGCCCGCCGCCGCGTTTCTGGCCGGGGCCGGCTTTGCCGCCGTGGCCGCACGGGGATGGCTCATCGGGGATCCGCCGGCCCCCCCGGCCCCGGCCGCCCGCGAATGAGCCTCCGCGCGCGGCCGGACGCGCCGCGGCCGGCCTGACTTTCCAGTTGCCTCCGGGCCGGCCTGTGCGCCACCATCGGCTGCCCGGGAGCGGCATTTTTCAACCCACCCATTTCAACCCACCCCCACACCCAAAACACATCCCATGAGTCGCAAAATTCGTTATGGCATGATCGGCGGCGGACGCGGTGCCTTTATCGGCGCGGTCCACCGCATCGCCGCCCAGATCGACGGTCAGATCGAACTCGTCTGCGGCGCGTTTTCCTCCGATCCTGAAAAATCGAAAGCCTCGGGAGCCGACCTCTTTCTGCCGCCGGGCCGATGCTACGGCAGCTACGAGGAAATGATCACGGCGGAAGCCGCGCTTCCGGTGGGCGACCGCATGGATTTCGTGGCCATCGTGACCCCCAACCACATGCACTTTCCTCCGGCGAAGATGGCCCTGGAGCACGGGTTCCATGTGCTCAGCGACAAACCCGCCACCTTCAACCTGGCCGAGGCGAAAAAACTCGGTGCACTGGTGAAAAAATCGGGCCTGCTCTACGGGCTGACCCACAACTACACCGGCTACCCGCTGGTGAAGCAGGCGCGCGACATGGTCGCCGCGGGAACGCTCGGCAAGATCCGCAAGGTGGTCGTGGAATACCCGCAGGGGTGGCTCGCCACCCGGTTGGAGGAAAGCGGCCAGAAGCAGGCCGCCTGGCGCACCGACCCGAAAAAAAGCGGCGCCGCCGGCAGCATCGGCGACATCGGCACCCACGCCGAAAACCTCGCCGAATACATCACCGGCCTCCAAATTTCCGAACTCGCCGCCGACATCACCGCCTTCGTCAAAGGCCGCAAACTGGATGATGACGGTAATGTGCTGCTCCGCTTCAAAGGAGGTGCCAAGGGCATCCTCCACTGCTCGCAAATCAGCGTCGGCGAGGAGAACAACCTCAACATCCGCATCTATGGAGAAAAAGGCGGCCTCGAGTGGCACCAGCACGAGCCGAACACGCTCCTCGTGAAATGGCTCGACCAGCCGATGCAGGTCTATCGCACGGCCAACGGCTACCTGACCCCCGCCGCCCTGGCCGCCGGCCGCACCCCGCCCTCCCACCCCGAGGGCTACCTCGAGGCCTTCGCCAACATCTACAAAAGCTTCGCCAGCGCCATCCGCGCCCGCCTCGAAAAAACGAAACCCGCCAAGGACTCGCCGGCACCCGACTTCCCGACCATCAAGGACGGCATCCGGGGCATGGCCTTCATCGAGGCGGTGGTCGCCTCGTCGAAGAAGAACGCCGCCTGGACGAAGCTGGGCGTCTGATGGCTGCTGTCAGCCCGGCCTGACCGGTTCATGCGCGCCCTCAGCCCGCTATGACCGGCACGCCCCCCCACGGGCTGCCGCCTGCAATTGCCCGCATCCGGCCGCCACGTCGAGGCCGCGCCGCTGGCGGATGGTGCAGGGAAAACCCGCGGCCCGGACGATTTCCTTGAAGGCCACGACTTCCGCGGCATGGGTGGCCGCGCCGCCGAATCCCTGGGTGGGGTTGAGGGGGATGAGATTCACGTGCGCGTCCAGTCCGTGCAGGAGCGCGGCTAGGCGGCGCGCGGTGTCCGCGGTGTCGTTTTTCCCCGCCACCAGCGTCCATTCAAAGAAGATGCGCCGTCCCGAGACCCGGCCGTAGTGGCGACAGGCCTCCATCAACTCCGCCAGCGGCCAGCGGCGGTTCACCGGCACCAGGGCCGAACGCTCGTCATCGTCCGCCCCATGCAAACTGACCGCCAAATTGTACGGCCGCCGCTCCCGGGCCAGCCGGATGATTCCCGGCACCACCCCCACCGTGCTGATGCTGATGTGGGCCGGCCCGATGTTGAAGCCGCGGGTGTCGGTGAGGATCTCCAGCGCGGTCATCACGGCATCGTAGTTGTGCAGCGGCTCGCCCATGCCCATGAGCACCAGATTCCGCGGCCCCTCCGATCCCGCCGCCCGCAGCGCGCGGCGCGCGTGCCGCACCTGCGCCACCATCTCGCCCGGCCGGAGATGCCGCGTGAAGCCCCCCTGCCCCGTCGCGCAAAACACACATCCCATCGCACAGCCCACCTGCGTGCTCAGACACACCGTGTGGCGCCCGGGAAACCCCATCAACACCGTTTCAATCTCGCGTCCATCCACCAGCCGCAGCAAAAATTTCCGCGTCCAGCCGTCCGCGCTCGCCACATCGACCGATGGTGCCGGAAACGCCAGCGATCGCTCCGCCAGCCACCCGCGCACCGCGGCGGGAAGATCCGGCACCTCGTCCCATCCGCCGATCAGATCCCGATGCAGCGCACGCCACACCGTCCTCGCATGGGCCGGACGCAGGCCCGCTCCCACCATGCCCGCCTCCACCTCCGCAAAGGCCAGATCCTGCAGGGTGCTGGTCCGCATGCTCGTCACGTCCGCCGTCATCGAGCCTCATCCAAGCCACGATCCCGCGGATGGCCAGTCCTTCCTTGCGCCCTTTCCGTGATCCCGGCGTTCCCACCCCGGAGAGCCCGCCCGCATCAACGCCTCCCGCGACGCGAGGCGGCGGAAGGCCGTGCCCTCAGGCCGCGCCATGGCCGGAGCCCGTCTCCTCGCCCAGCGGATCACGATCAGCCAGGGCCAACCCCAGGTGGAGGTGGCGCCGCCAGCCCTCGGCATGGGTGAATCTTCCGCTGCGCCGCCCCATCTCCCGAGACATGTCGTCCATCGCCTGGAGGTAGCTGTTCATGCCCTGCGAGGCGGCCAGCCAGCCCTGCTGGCTTTGGTGACAGGCCAGCGCGGCCAGCTTGGTTTCATGGACCGCCGCCGTGTCGACGAAAAAATCGGGAACCACCTCCTCGCGCAGCGGACCGCGCAGACCGTGCGGCATGGCGTGATACACCGCCACGTCACCGGCGGCCCCTGCGTGCGCCGGGTCCGACCGGAAATTCGGGATGTTTTTTGCAAAGGCGGCGGTCACCGCGAGCCGGGCTGCCGCCATGTGGTCCTCCATGTAATCAACCGGCGCGTGGGTCAGCACGATCGCCGGATTGACCGAGCGGACGACGGCGGTGACCCGGCGGAGGAGCGGCGGCGAATACTCCAGCTCCAGGTCATCTGCGATCGGGGGATGAAAGCCTGCGCCGAGCAGGGCTGCGGCCGACCGGGCCTCGTCCAGGCGGGTGAGCGCGGTGGGGGCCGCATCCATTTCCTGACTGCCGCAGTTGCCGCTGCAGAGATTGAAATAATGGACCTCCCACCCGCGGGCCCGCAGGCGCAACAAGGTGCCGGCCATGACGTATTCGATGTCATCCGGATGGGCGGCAATGGCGAGAACGGAGGGCATGGCGAGAATGGCGGGCAGGGCGGGGTCAATAATCGCGCCGCCCAAAAATCCAGGCGGCGAGCAGCAGCACCAGGGCCTCGAAGGCCAGCGAGGTGCCGAGAATGTAGCCGGGGGATTTCTCGAGCCCAGACATGGCGTCAAGATCCTTGATCACCCGATCGCGGATGACCGCTTCAGATTCCACCGGACGCCCGAGCAGCTTGCCGAGCTCCTCGTTCCGCTGGACCTGGTTGGCGATGTCGGTTTCGCGCAGGTATTCCCGGTCCTGCTCCCGCAGTACGGCCCGCTTGACCAGGCTGGTCGTTTCGCCGGTCTTCGGCAGGACCACCATCAGCCCGCGGAAAATCTGGTGGACCGCCTCGGCCTTGTTCATGCCGCGGGCCTCGCCGGTGAGGGCGGCCGCCGCCGAGGTGGTGCGGCTGAACTGGGCAGAGAGCTGTTCCGCCCATTGCAACCCCCAGCACCCCAGCCAGAAAAGCATGGTCATGAGCAGCGCCGCCAGGGCGGAGCGCGTCCAGACGCCAAAAAGCACGCACACCGCAAACAGATAACTGTAGAGCGCCACCGCCAGCGGCACACTCCAGAAAACCGCCGGATGCCAGAACCCCAGGCGCCACCGGATGGTCGCGAAGGACATCGCCGCCAGGACCACCACCAGCACCGCCGCAAATAGCAGGCCGCTCACGTACTTGTAGAAAAACAGGCGCCCCCGGCCAATCGGCTTGGACAAGACCGCATCAATGGACCCGGGAGCCATGAAGTCGGGGAAAAGCGAGGCGCAAGTGACCAAGCCCAGCACCACCCCGAACAGCGTCGTCCACCACTCCGTGATGTAGTAAAACGCATTCAACGCCAGCGCCGAGGCACCCGCGGACCCTTCGAAAAAAAGATCGTTGGAAAACTCGAGCACGAAAAACAGGGTGAAGCCACGGTCATTGAAGCCCAGCGACGCATAAAGCAGCCCGACCAGCACCGTGATCGCCAGCGCCACCCAGAAAACCTTCCGGGCGCTCAACAAGCGCCAGGTGTCGGCAAAAATGGCGGCAAATTGCATCGGGGATCGGGAATGGGGGGAGCTGGAGGACGTGGATCCTCAGACCCGGCGGGTCGAGGGATCTTCAAACAAGGTGGCCGCAGGGTCCGCCGGAGCCGGCTCGGCGGTGGTCGCGACCACCCCGATGAAAAAATCCTCCAGCGACTGGCGCTGGGGGATGATCGCATCAATGGTCAGGCGCAAGCGGCGCAGCTCGTCGATCAACGGCTGCAGGAATTGCGAGCGCCCGGTTTCCAGGCTGATGCGCGTGCACGCCTGCACAGGCTCGAACGTGACCAGGCCGCCGAGCGAGGCGATGAGGGCGTGGAGCGAAGCCTCCCCGGGCAGTGGGCCCTCGACCCGCAGTTCATAGCGGCACCCCTCGCTGGTCAGGCTGTCCACGGTGCCCTGCCGCACCACCCGGCCCTGGGCGAGGATGGCCACCCGGTCGCACAGCCGCTCGGCCTCGCCCAGCAAGTGGCTGTTGAGAAAAACCGTGATGCCGCGCTGTCGCAGTTCACGCAGAACTGCGGCGACCTCCCGCCGGCCGACCGGGTCCAGACCGTCGGTCGGTTCGTCTAAAAAAACCAGGGCGGGCTCGTTGATCAGCGCCTGGGCCAGGCCCAGGCGCTGCCGCATGCCTTTGCTGTACATGCGGAGCGGCCGCCCCTCCCAGCCGGTCAGGCCCACCAGCCCCAGCAGTTCCGAGGCGCGTTGGCGCCGTGGTGCCCGCGGCACCCGGTGCAGGCCGCCCACATACTCAAGCACCTGCGCCCCCGTCAGATAGTCGGGAAACCGGAAGGCCTCAGGAAGATACCCCACCCGCCCCAGCGTCGACCGATGCCCGATCGGCTGCCCCAGCAGCGTGCCGCGGGCGCGGGTCGGCCGCACAATGCTCAGGAGGATTTTGACGAGCGTGCTTTTGCCCGCTCCGTTCGGCCCTAAAAGCCCGAAAATTTCGCCCACCTGAACCTGCATGACCACGTCCCGCAGCGCGACCACGCCACCCGCGTACGTCTTCGCGACATCCTGGAGGTCAATGGCCGGTTCGCTCACGCCGCAGATCATGGAGGAGGCCGCCCCCCCGCGTCAACTCCCACTCATCGCTCCTCCAGCCCCCCGCAAAGAGACCGCAAATCCTCTCGTTTTTTGAGCGCCGGGACGCATCTTGCTGAAAGGGGTGGTGCGAGGCCCCCGTTGACTCGCCACCCGCCGCCATCATGAAACCGTCCCCCTCTGCCCCCCTTCTCCGCGCGATCCTGCTCACGTGCGCTCTCGCCTCCGGAGCCGGCGCCCAGCGACCGCCCGCGAGCGCAAAACCCGTGGCCGTGCCCGCCGCCGATTCCGCCCCGGCGGCTGCTGCGGTACCGGTCCTCTGGCAGAGCACCGCCCGTTCATTGACCCCGAACACCACCGTGGAGGTGCGTTTTCCCACGCCGATGGTGGAGGCCTGGGGAGAGTCGATGGAATTGGAGGCGGCGGGCCGCGGTGGCCCGCTGGCGGTCACTCCCGCCCTGCGCGGACGCTGGACCTGGCGCAGCGCGAGCACCGGGGTGTTTGTCGCTTCCGAGGAGCCGGCCCGGGGCCAGACCTACACCTTTTCCGTGCGCGAAGGACTCACCGACACGCTCGGCCAACCGGTTCCCATGCCGCAGCCGACGTTGATCCTCAAATCACCCGGACTGCGGCTGATCCACCGGTACCCGACATGGTTCTCCCGTGACCAGGCCCCGCGCGAACCCCTGCTGATTCTCCAATTCAATGACCGGGTGAACGTCGCCGCCGCCGCCAAATCCCTGCATTTCACCGACAAAGCGGGCATCGTCGTGCGGGCAAAGGTGCGCGCAGCCACCTACGGCGATCTGCCGCGCGGCTATGAAATCGCCCCTGCCTTCCGTCAGCACGCGCTAGCCCTCGCCAGCGGGGGCGGCGGCTCCCCCACCCTCACCACCGATCCGGCGCTCGCCCTGCCGGGAACCCTGGTGGTCACCCCCGCGGCCCCGCTGCCGGTAGGTCAGGAATGGCAGCTGGTCGTCGCCGATCTTCCCACCGTCGATGGCAAATCCCGTCTCGAGGAAGCCCAGGCGGTGCGCCTCGGCGATGTGCCCCCCCTGCAGATCAGCTACCGCACGGCCGCCAACGAGGTGGGCACGCCGAAACATATCGGCCTGCGCTTCAACAAACAACTCGCCGCCAGCACCACCGCTGCGGAGGTGATTTCCCGCGTCGCGGTCGATCCCCTGCCGACCAGCCTGAAAATCACCTATGAAGAGGAATGGCTGCAGCTCGCCGGAGACTTTAAGCATGAAACCGCGTACCGCGTGACGCTGGCTCCCGGCCTGGCCGCCAGCGATGGTCTGGCCATGGACACCCCGTTTGCGGAAACCTTCGTCTTCAAGGTGCTGACTCCGGCGGTGGCCCTGCCCGCGCTCAGCGTCAATCAGCTGGCCAAGGGCCGCGCCGTTTTCGACGTGCACACGGTCAACCTCAGCGGCGTCAAGGTCCGGGTCAAAGCGGCCGACCGGGAGTCCCTGATCTATGCCCTGCGCGCCTACAAACAATACGAAAACCCGGCCCAGGAGGGGCCGGAGGAAAATGCCGCCCCGGGCGAGAACGAGGGCGGCGGCGGCTTTGCCCGTATCGCTTTCGACGCCATGCCCGGCCAGAAAATTTACGAACAGGACTTCCCCGCGACCGCCGCCGTGGACGATCAGGATGAATTCGTGGTCGACTGGCGGCAGGCCCTCAACGGCCGGTCCGCCGGAGCCCTCTTCATCACCGTAGAAGGGGAGGCGCGCCCCGAATGGCCGGGCCGCAAGCGTCGCTTCGGTGCCCAGGCCTTTGTCCAGCTGACCGACATCGGGCTGGCCTGGAAACTTACCCCCGACGAAGCCTTCCTCTTTGCCTTTTCCCAAGCCACCGGCCAGCCGCTGGGTGGGGTGACCCTCACGGCCTTCGACGCGGAGAAAAACCAACTGGCCACCATCGCGTCTGCGGCCGATGGCACGGCGCGTCTGCCCCGCCGTAACGCCAGCTGGCTGCTCGCCGAGGCGGGCGATGACCTGCACGCCATCGAGTTCGGCGACGAGAACGCCGAGGGGCTGGGCATGTGGCGCTTCGGCGTGCCGTACGAATGGAACCCGCCCAGCGGAGCGTCCCGCAGCGTCTCGATCTTCACCGAACGACCGCTCTATCTGCCCGGCCACACCGTGTTCTTCAAGGCGGTGAGCCGTCTGGCCGACGCCGCCGGAATCAAAAAACCCGCCGCCGCGGAACCGGCCGTGCTCAAGGCCTATGACGCCAAAGGCCGCCTTTTCCATGAGCGCGACGTGCAGTTTTCCGCCGGCGGATCCCTCGATGGCATGCTGGAGCTGCCAGCCGGCGTGCTCGGCAATTACCGTCTGGAGCTGGTCCTGCCAAAACTTCCCAGCTCCGCCGGGGCCGACGGCACCACCGAAGCCGCCGGCGAGCAAGGAAACGACCCGCCTCGACGCGACGTCTTCAGCACGTACTTCCTGGTCGAGGAATACAAACCCAACACCTTCCAAATCGCCTACGACCCGGCCAGCTTCAAACTCGACGGCGAAAAAGCCTCGCTCGCGCTGCAGGCGCGCTACCTGCTCGGCAAGCCGCTCGCCAAGGCCAGGCTGGCGTGGAGCGCCCGAGTCTCGCGCGGCCGCTTCGATTCCGAAGCCTTTCCCGAATTCGAGTTCCTCGACAACCGCCAGACATACTACTGGGATGAGGATGGTTACCACAATACGCCCGGCGACGAGGTCGAGACTGACCTGATCACCGCCCAGGCCAAAACCGACCTCTCGGATGACGGCCGCGCCGCGCTCGACTTCACCATCCCGCGGGCCCCGTTCGACGGACTGCCCCGCGACGTGCACGTGACCGCCGAAGTGACGGATCTGAACCAGCAGACGATCTCCGAGAGCTGGGGCAAAACGCTGCACCCAACGGACTTTTACCTCGGAATCGGCCGATTCGACGGACTGTCAGCCGCGGGCCAACCCGTCGGGATCGCCTTGGCGGCCGCCGGCACCGACGGAGAGCCCTGGCCCCAGCCGGTCGAGGCCCGGGTGACGGTGGAAAAGGTCAGTTTTATCACCGTCCGGGTCCAGACCGTGGGTGGCGGATCCAACGTCAAGACCGAGGTCCAGCGGGGGGTGGTGGCCGAGGGCGCGGTGACCGTTCGGCCCAAAGGCCTGGACACCCTGGCATTCCCCTGGACCCCCAAGGACCCGGGCTTTTATTACGTCACGGCCCGCGCCACCGATCCCCAGGGCCGGCCGGTCGAATCCATCACCAGCGTGCAAGTCTATGGCGACGGCTGGGCGACCTGGCAGGAACGCGATGGCGTGAAGATCGACCTGGCGGCCGACCAACCGCGTTATGCCGCCGGCGAGACGGCAAAAATTCTCGTGAAATCACCAGTCGCCGGACGCGCCCTCGTCACCCTGGAACGCCGAGGGGTGATCAAACACTTCCTCACTGAAATCAAAGGCAACGCGCAGGTCATCGAGGTGCCGGTCGATCACAGCATGGCCCCCAATGTTTTCGTCTCGGTCTTCATCCTGCGCGGCGCTGACGCCAGCCCGCGCCAGCACCCTTCGCCGAAGTACAAGGTCGGGTTCGTCCAGCTCAACGTGACCGATGCGCGATCGCGGCTGGAGGTGGCTGTCGCGTCCGACCAGCCCGCCTACCGGCCGGGGGACGAAGGTTCCGCCAGCGCCACCGTGACCGATGCCGCGGGCGCGCCCGTGGCCGGGGCGGAGGTGACTTTCTGGGCCGTTGACGATGGAGTGCTCACCTTGCAGCACTACGCCGCGCCCGATTTGTGGACCGAGTTCCACCGCCCCCAGCCTCTGGCCGTGATGACCGGCACCTCGCTCATGCACCTACTCGCTGAATCCCCCGGGGAACTCGCCTTCACCAACAAAGGCTACGTGATCGGCGGCGGCGGCGACCCCGGGGCGATGGGGGAAAAACTCCGCAAGAATTTCCAGCCCGTCGCCTTTTTTCACGGCTCGCTGGTCACCGATGCGGCCGGCAAAATCACCGTCCCGTTCACCGTCCCCGACAACCTGACCCGCTTTCGTCTCATCGCCGTGGCCACAGCCGGCGACCACGCCTTCGGCACCGCCGAAGGCTCGTTCGAAATCAACAAGCCGCTCATGCTTGAACCCTCCCTGCCCCGTTTCGCCAACGTCGGCGACGAGATCACCGTCAAGGGAATCGTCCTCAACAACACCGACCAGCCGTTCGAGGTGGAGGTGGCCCTCACCCTCGACACCCTCGCCACCACCACCCAGCCGCTGGTCAAAAAAATCATGCTCGCGGCACGCGGGGCGGAGGCCGTCTCGTTTCCCCTCACCTTCACCAGCCCCGGCACGGCCGCGTGGCAGTGGAAGGCGTCCTCGCTGCCCCCCGGCCCCCCGCTCACCGACACCGTCCAGTCCACGCTGCACGTCGGCTACGCTCAGCCGATGCTGCGGGAAATTCAGTACGCCACCGTCGCGGCCGGATCCGATCCCGCCAACCTGCTCGCCGGGGTGAATCCCGAACTGCTCCAGGGTCAGGGATCGATCACCCTCGACCTGTCCAATTCAACGCTGGTCGAAACCAGCGGTGCCCTCGCCTACCTGCTGCACTACCCGTACGGCTGCGCCGAGCAGACGACCTCCTCGACCATCCCCTGGCTCGCCCTGCACCGCATGGGCGACGCCGTGCCCGGCATCAAAAAATCCCCGGAGGAAGTGCGCAAGGCGATTCAAAATGGTGCCAACCGCCTGCTCTCCATGCAGACGACCAGCGGCGGACTGGCCTACTGGCCGGGTGGCGCGCGGGCGGAGCTCTGGGCCAGCACCTATGGAGGCATGGGGCTCGCCCTCGCCCGCGACGCCGGGGCAGTAGTGCCGGCGGCGCGGCTCGAGCAGCTGGCGGCCTATCTTTCCGGCACCTTGCGCAACGCCGCCGCCGCAGTGGAGCCGGGAGACCTCTACGAACGCGCCTTCGCGTGTTACACCCTGGCGCTGCTGGGCAAGGCCGAACCAGCCTACCATGACGTCCTGACCCGGAAAATCAGCAGTCTCCCCCACCCCGCCCGGGCCTTGCTGGCCATGGCCATTCTCCACAGCGGCGGGCCGCGCGACACCGCCCTCAAGGCGCTCGATGATCCGCTCGAGCCATCCCTCGAGGCTTGGAGCGCCAACCTGTTCGAAAGCCGCCTGACTGCGCTGAACCTGCTCGTCTGGGTCAGGCTGGACCCCTCCAGCCCGGTGACCGCCAGCCTGACCGGACGGCTCCTCAAGGAGCGCACCGCCACCGGACACTGGGGCAGCACCTATGAAAACGCCTGGGCCCTGCTCGCCCTGACGGCCGAGGCCGAGGCCAGTGGCCGGAATCTTGCCGCCTCCGAACTGGCGGTCCATCATGCCGGCCAGGTGGTCAAAGTCTCGCTGCCGGCCCGCCCGGCGACCCGGTCGATCACCCTGCCCGTGACCGGGATGCCGGACGGAAGCACCCTCACCGTCACCGGCGTGGAAGCCGGCCGACTGCGGACGTGCGTGACCGTGGAAGCCCGTCCCAAGCTCGTGCCCGTGGAGCCGCGAACCCAGGGCCTCGCCATCTCGCGGACCTACGCCCGGGTGGCGCCCGACGGCACCACCGGGCCCGCCGACGCCCTCGAAGTCGGCGATCTGGTGGCCGTCACGCTCAATCTGAAAATCCCCGAACGCAGCCGCTACGTGGCCGTGGACGACCCGCTGCCCGCCATCCTGGAAGCGATCAATCCAAAATTCAAAAGCCAGGTCCGGCCCGGCGCGGCGCCTCCCGCCCCGGACCGCGAATTGGTCAATCCCTGGTGGTCGAGCCATGAGGAACTCCGCCAGGACCGCGCGCTGTTTTTTGCCGATGATGTGTGGTCGCCGGGAAACCATCGGATCACCTACCTGGCTCGCGTGGTGGCCGAGGGCCTCGCCACCGCCCCGCCGGCCAAAATCGAAGCCATGTATGAGCCGGAACGCTACGGACTGAGCGGCACCCAGCGGCTCGGAGCCCGGGCCGCTGGCGGCAAGGTCGCCGGAAAACAACAATGAGCATGGCCCTGCCATCCGGGACACGCGCCCCCACGCACCCTGCCCAGCTTGCCCCCGCCTCCCGGGGCGGGTGCATGGGGCGCTGGCTGCGACGCGTCCTCCTTGGCGCGGTGCTGTGGATGGCGGCCTACCACGGCCTGCCCCGAATGCTCGAGCTGCCGCCCCCCTTGCTGAAGGCCCCGTCACCAGGCGCCGAGATCACCGACCGCAACGGCCGCCCGCTACGCCGCCTGCTCGCCGACGGCCAGCGCATCGAACACCTGACCTTCGACGGCATCCCCCGCGATCTCGTCGAGGCGACCGTCTCCGCCGAGGATCAGCGATTCTGGACCCACGGAGGCATTGACGGCATCGGCAGCGTGCGGGCCGCCCTCGATTCGCTCTTCGCGGGGCGCCGCGTCTCGGGCGCCTCCACCATCACCCAGCAACTCGTCAAGGTGTCGCTGGGACGCTACTCGAACCGGACCTGGAAGGACAAGCTGCGCGAAATGGCCTATGCCCGCAAACTCGAGATGACCTGGAGCAAGGAGCACATCCTCACCGAATACCTCCAACGGGTGAACTACGGCAACCAGACGACCGGGTGCGCCGCCGCTGCCGCCCTCTACTTCAAAAAACCCCTGGGGGACCTGAGCCTGGCCGAAAGCGCATTTCTCGCCGGACTGCCCCAGGCCCCCACCCGCCTCAATCCGTACCGGAATTTCGAGGGAGCCAAAAAGCGCCAGGAATGGATCCTCGCCCGCATGCGCGAGGACGGCCGTCTCACCGCCGGCGAGGCCGCCCGCGCCGCCGGGGAACCCCTTCGCCTGCGCCGCTGGACCGGCGGCTTCGAAGCCCCGCATTTCGTGGAAATGCTGCTGGCCGAAAAAGGCCAGGCCACCCCGGACACACCCGCAACCGGCCCTGACTCGGCCGCCGACCGCGCGACCGAGGCGACCGGCCACCGCGAGGCCGACCCGGCGCCCGGGGAGCCCATTCGCACCACCCTCGATCTGGAACTGCAGCAGTTTTGCGAGACCGCCGTCCGCACCCGCCTCGCGCCACTCATGTCCCGGCGCGTCCGCGACGCCGCCGTGGTGGTGCTGGACAACGACACCGGCGGACTGCTCGCCCTGGTCGGCTCGCCCGATTTTTTCAACCCCCGCGACGGCCAGGTCAACGGCGCGCTCGCCCCCCGCTCGGCCGGCAGCACGCTCAAGCCGTTCACCTACCTGCTCGCGCTGCAACAGGGCGACTCACCCGCCACCATCGTCGCTGACCTGCCCATCGAGTTCATGACTCCGACCGGGCTGTACACGCCTGAAAATTACGACCGGCGCCACCATGGCCCGATCAGCTACCGGGAAGCGCTCGCCAACAGCTTGAATATCGCCGCCGTCCGCGTCCTGCAGCGCATCGGCGGCCCCGGGCCACTCCACTCCACCCTGCACTCGCTCGGCCTGACCACGCTTCGGGAGACGCCGGAACACTACGGACTGGGTCTGACCATCGGCAATGCCGAGGTCCGCCTGCTCGACCTCGCCAATGCCTACGCCTGTCTGGCCCGCCTCGGCATCTGGCGACCGGTCGTCCTCCACCTCGGGTCGGAGCCGGCCCCCGGTGATGAAACCACGCCCTCCAGAAGCCCCGCCGGCACCCCTCCTCCGGCCCGGATCGCCAAACCCGGCCACCCCGCATGGGCCTCGTCGCCTCCCCCCCCCGCCGAGGCCGCCGAAACGCCCCGCCTCGACCCCGACGCCTGCTGGCTGATCGGCGACATTCTCAGCGACGCCCAGGCGCGCGCCCGGTGCTTCGGCCTCGACTCCCCCCTGCGCCTCGCCTTTCCAGCCGCGGTGAAGACCGGCACCAGCACGGATTTCCGCGACAACTGGTGCGTCGGCTACACCTCTGAATTCACTGTGGCGGTATGGGTGGGAAACTTCGATCACCGGCCGATGGATCAGGTTTCAGGCGTGACTGGCGCGGCCCCCGTCTGGCGGGATGTCATGAACTGGCTGGAACACCGCCGCGGTGCCACCTGGCCGGCGCAGCCCGACACCATCGCCGAAACCGACGTGGATCCGCTGACCGGAAAACCGGTGCCCGTCGAATGGACCGCCCGGCGCCCGGCGGTCCGCGAAAAATGCGCCCTCACCGCCCTGCCCGCCGCCGCCCCGCCGGAGCGCTACGACGTCTTGGGCCGCGTCATCCTGCCCCGCGAATACACCCGCTGGCTGCGCAGTCCGGACAACTGGCTCGGGGCCATGGACGCCGTGGCCGGCACCGGCCTGCTGGCGGAACGCGGCCATCCGCTCCGGATCACCTCGCCGCTCGCAGGAACCACCCTCATTCTGGATCCCGACCTTCCCGGCGGCGGACAGCGCCTCCCCCTTAAAGCCAGTGCGCCGCTCGCCGAAGCCGAGTGGTCCAGCGATTCGCTCGCGATCGAGCACGACGGCCAGGCCACCTTTGCGCACCTTATTCCCGGGGAGCACAAAATCCGCCTGCGCAACCCGCAGAGCGGAGAAAGCGCCGTGGCCGCCATCACCGTGCGCTCGCTTTAACCTGAAGACAGCACTCGCCTCGGCCGTCCGCGGCCTGTATCCTTACATCGCCGCTTGGCAGCGCTTTTCGCCGCCTCCATCCGACGAAACATCGCGGCGGGAGCGGCCACTCGGCTCTTCCCGCCCGCCTCTTCACGCCTCGACCATGACCTCCTGCAAGCAAGGACCCTCCATCCTTCCCCCGGGAGACTTCCCGACCGCCCCCTCCCCCCGCCGATTTTCGCTGAGGCACGGCTTTCTTGCCTTGTGGCTGGCGGTCGCCGGAGTGGCCTCCGCTCACGGCGACCTGCACGAAAGCATCGTGGCGGTGACGGCGGAGATTGAAAAATCACCGCAGGACGGGGCCCTGTATCTGCGGCGGGCCATGCTTCATGCCGCGCACGAAGACGTCCGCCCCGCAGAGGCGGACTTCGCCAGGGCCGAGGCTTTGAAGGCAGACGCGTCCGCCATCTGGCTCGGCCGCGGCCGGCTCCAGCTGGCTGTCGGCAGGCTGGCCGAGGCCCGCGCGACGCTCGACCAGTTGCTCGCGCGCGAGCCGCATCATGTCGAGGCGCTTGTCACCCGGGCCCGGGCCCGGGCCCGCCTGCGGGACGCCGAAGCGGCCGCCGCCGACTTCACCGCGGCGATCGCCGCCAGCGGACATCCGGAGCCGGAATATTTCCTCGAGCGAGCCGAAGTACGAGCTTCGATGGAGCCGCCCCGGTACGAAGAGGCCATCCGCAGCCTGGACGACGGCCTCAAGCGACTGGGTGAGGGCGTGCTCACGCTGCAACTGGCCGCAATCGACCTCGAGGTCGAGGCCGGCCGCATCGAGGCGGCACTGAGCCGCATCGACCGCGTGGCCGCCACGGCCGTCCGCAAGGAAAGCTGGCTCACGCGCCGAGGCGATCTACTGGCCGGCGCGGGCCGGACCGACGAAGCCCGCCGGGCGTATGAGCAGGCCCTGGCCGCCCTGGCCATCCTGCCGGCGCGGGCCCGGGCGACCCGGACTATGGCCGATCTGGAAATGCGCATCCGCATGGCCCTGGCCGCGCTGGCCCCGGCTCGCTGAGACCGGAGGCCGGCACGGTTCCACCGCGCCGGCCAAGCCGCTCCCGCTGCCCGTTCTCACGTCGCATCCCCGCGCGGAAACTTCCGCGCGCGCTCATGGAGCCGGCTGACCACCCCCAAGAGAAATCCCGTGAAGAGCCCGCACATGAGAATGCCGTTCAACTCCTGGATCAGGGCCATCATCCGCCACTGCAGCGGTAACACGACGTCCCCGTAGCCCACCGTGGCCTAGGTGATTCCAGAAAAATCGAGGGCCGATGCAATATCCGGCAGCCATTCATTCCAGGGCAAGCGTCCGGGGAAGCACCGTGCGGCAATTGACGCCGATGGGCGGGAGTTTTGCTCAGGCGGCGGGCGGAGCGAGCCGCGGGGCGGCTGGAGCGCCCGCCTGGAGTTTGGCGAAGGCAGCCTGGGTCGAGATCGCGGCCACGGTCTGATTGGTGGCGGTGGGCCGGCGAGCGAAGAGCCAGACCAGGTAGTCGCGTGGGTTGACCCCGCGACTCACCACTCGCTTTCACCTCCCGCGGTTTTCGGAAAGTCGGCTGGCCGCGGGCGGATCAGGATCCGGCAGGACGCCCCATGATGCGGTTGTACCAGTCGTTGTAGCGTTCGTCCTCGGCTTGGGCGCGCCTGCGGCGGCGTTCTGAACGGTCTTCGATGCGGCTGTCCTGGCGGTCGATTCGGTCCTCCAGAGCGGAGGTGCGGGTATCCTGGCAGGAGCCAAGCAAAACAGGAAGCAGGGCAACCATGAGGCTGGCGGAGCCATGGTGGTGATGGGACATGGAGTTGTAGTGGATTGGGCGAGGGAATCGAATGCGGTCATCCGGCTTGGCCAGCGGAAGCGGCACACCGAAACGGATCCACCCGGGGCCGTCCGCACAATCGACATAGGATCCAAGACGGAATTGAACGAAAGACAACGCTTTATCTCTGCGCCATTCCCCGGGGTGCAGGTCGATGTCTGCCGGAGGCTCACCCGCAGACCAGGGGTCGTCCAAAGACCGGTTCATCAGACAGGTGCGCCCCTCCATGGCTTGGGCTATTTGCTGCGTCAGCGAGCGGATCGCAGAACTGCACCCCGCCTTGCTGTCCGCGTCCTCAGCATCGCATCGGGTCCGATCGCCGGCCCCGTGCTCGCACCATGACCGGCGTCGCCACCGGCCTGCCCCCCCGCCCTCGTTTGCCTTTCGACTTTCCGATGTCGGGACCGCGGGGGCGACGACTCGACATCGGAATATCGAGCTACTTTGTCGGCTGGGCCGACGATTGACAGCGCCCCCCCTGCCCCCTACTCCTATGCCGCAGACGTTTTTCCTTATTCCAACCACGCCATGAAATCACCGCTTATCCTTGCTGCCAGCCTGCTCTTCATGACGACCGTCATGGGGGAGACGCCGGTTCACGTTGCGACCACGCCGGTGCCCCGCGATGGAGAATCGTGGTGGGTTGACCGCCACGCCCAATGCGTTGCGATCACGAAAGCCGGCGGGGTGGACCTGGCCTTTTTGGGCGACTCGATCACCCAGGGTTGGGAGGGCCAGCCGGCTTGGGAGAAACATTTTGCCCCGTTCAAGGCGGCCAACTTCGGCTTCAGCGGCGACCGCACCGAGCACGTCCTCTGGCGCCTGGCCAATGGGGAGCTATCCGACCTCACGCCCAAGGTCATCGTGGTCATGATTGGCACGAACAATCTGGGGCACAATGCTTCCAACCCACAGCAGACTGCCGATGGCGTGAAGGCGATCGTGGCCACCCTGCGCGCCAAAATCCCCGCCGCCAAAATCCTGCTGCTGGCCATTTTCCCGCGCGACGAGAAGCCCGATGGGGCGCTCCGCAAACAGGTCGCCGAAGCCAGCGCCCTCTTCAAAGCGGCGGCGGACGGCGAGCACGTGCATTACCTCGATCTCGCCGCCAAGTTCCTCAACGAGGACGGGACTGCGTCCAAAGAGGTGATGCCTGATTTCCTCCACCTCAGCGCAAAGGGATACGACATCTGGGCCGGTGCCATCGCTTCGAAAATTTCGGAATTGATGAAATAGCGCCGGTCGCGCGGTGGCGTTTGCAACGCTGATCAACGGGGCGGTGCCATCCCCGCGCGGGAGCGGCCCGTGGCCGGCGGACTGACCCCGTGCGGTACGATTTCTCCGCCCCGAGGGGCGTGCCTCCTCAGCGAGGCGTCTTGGCACCGGCCTTGTTGGAATATCCTGAGTGGCTGCTCCCAGAGTAGGCGCGCACGCGGTAGTAATATGTCTTGTTGGCCGAAATCCCGGCGGTGTCCGAATAACTCACGCTATTGGGGCCCGAGGTGCCGATCTGGGTGAACGTTTTGTTGTCCAAGGAGCGTTCGATCTTGTTCCCCGCCTCGTTGGTCGATTTGTCGAGCCATTGCAGGTTGATCTGGGTGCGGGAGACCGCCTTAGCCGTCAGCTTGAATGGCACGGCCAACACCGGTGCCTGCGCGACGGTGATGGCGACCGGCTCCGACACGGCGTAGGCACCCAAGTCATCCCAGGCCTCCGCGGTCAGGGAATGGGGGCCGCCGGCCGCGCCGCTCCAAACGATTTGAAACGCGCCGTCCACTGCCGTGCTGCTGCTGCCGATGAGGCTGGCCCCATCGTAGAAGTCGACCCGGGCCACGCGGCCGCCTTCGGCCTCAGGTCCCGGCGTCGCGGTTGCCGTGATGGTGACGGGTGCATCCACGGTGGCTCCGCTGGCGGGGCTGACAATCGCCACCGTCGGCGGGGCGTTCGGCCCCGATTTTTTGATGGTGAACTGGTCGTCCACCGTCCCGGTCGAGCTCAGAAACTTGACGTCGAGGCGCGTGTCATTGACGTCCAGGACCATCGATCCCAGCTTGAGCAGCGAGACGATCATGGCCGGATGGGGATTTGGATTGACCAGGGCGGTGCTGCCGCCCCACCAGTTGGTCGCCTTGCCGGAGCTGCCGGCCACGGCATACACCGCGCCCTGATTGGCGGCAGGGAGCGGCCCGACGGGCTTGAGGTAGGCCCCCATGCCGTCAGCGTCTTCACGGCCGGTCCCGGGAGCCTTCTTCATCGATTCCGCAAACGTGTTGGAGGAGCCGTAGTGGCCATTGAGGAGGTACGAGCGCTCGTAGGAGTGGCTGTGGCCGCCGAGCACCAGATCCACTCCACCCGCTTCCAGGAGAGGCAGGAAGTTCACGCGCATTTGCACCAGCTCCGCATCCGCCCCGTTGGGATTGTCCGAGTTGTGCGATCCGAAGGTGTAGGGCGGATGGTGCCAGAAGGCGATGGTCCATTCCTGCACTGTCGATTTTAGATCCTGGTCCAACCACTTGGCCATCGGACCGTCGGTCGAGCGGTCCGAGCTCATCGAGTCCAAGCAGATGAAGTGAACGTTGCCGTAATCGAACGAATAATACTTTTCGGTCCCTGAAGGCACGCCGCCCGCTTCGCCCTCCTTGGGGAAGGTATGGATGTCGAAATACGGGGTGCCGCTCTGGGTATAATACTCATGGTTGCCCAGCGTGGACCAGAGCGGGCTCTGGCGGAGCATGGCGGGATACATGTCGAACACCGCGGCCTGAAACTCCGCGTCCGTGCCGTTGTTGTAGGCGTTGTCGCCGAGCATCAGCCACAGGTCGGTGTACCCGGCGCCGGATGGCGTAGAAATACCGCGCATCCGGCAGCAGTCCGGAGAGCCTCACCTCGTGCTCGGTCGCCAAGACTGGATTTTCGAGGCTTTCGGTCAAGGCATCCGGCACGGCTCCAAACCAGACTTTGCTGGTGGTGGCGAGGTTGGTGCGCCAACGGATAGTGATGGCGGAGGTGATGGACGGAGGCAGGGACGTGGCCGCGTTCTGCAAATACGGCCCGCGGGTCACCGTGATGGCCGGAGCCGTGTCCAGCCCGATCAGTTCAAGGTTGAAGCTGACATCGCTGCTGGTCGGCGCCTGCTGGTGCACCTCGACGGCGAGCACATTCCGCCCGGCGGCAAGCCCGTTGCCCAGAACGGATTCGAAATAGGTGCTCTCGTCGGCCGATCCCACCGCCGACGACGCTAAAGTGGTTGCCGACACTGTTCCGGTAGGCATGTTGCTGCGGTTGATTTCGGTGCCGTTGAGGTAGACGATCGCCCCGTCGTCGCGCAGCAACCGGAGTTTCAAACCATTGAAGACAGCCGGATCGAGGACCTCGAACGCGTGCCGGAAATAGGTGGTGATGTATTTGGCGGACGAGCTGGGGCCGTAGCCAATGACGGTGGCTTCCCTCGGCTCGGTATTGTCCGTGTTGTAACCCAACTCCGCCGGTCCCGACTTCCAAGAGACGTCAACGAACTCCGGTCCGCGCCACGCCCCGCCCTGATTGGATCCATCGTCGAGGTAACTCCAGGTCGCTCCGGCTGAAACCAGCGCCGTATCAGCCAGCAGCGAGGGCCCCAGCGCGCCCAGGAAAAGCAGGGACAGGGCGGTGGCACGGGCGCGTCGCCTGGCCGGGACTGAGGGATGAAACATGGGAGAGTGAGAGGATCGGATGTTGATGACTGGTCTTGGCTGGATTGCGCACAGGACCAATTCGTGCACGTTCCATCAAAGCCCAGAGTGACCAGAACGACTCCACGCGTCAAGCCAGGAAGCACGGGGAGTCTCGCCGCGGTTGATGTGAGTACTTGCTCCGAGAGAGGCGGCGTCGCGCGGTTTGGGGTGTTTTGGATCGGCGGGTGCTTCCGGCACCCGGTCTTTATCAGTTTGGATTCCGCCGCTTGACGCGGCCCGCCGGTGGCGCTCACTCGCTCCATGACCCACGAGCAGGCGGCGGCGCGCATCACCCATCTCACGACGGAACTGGAACGGCACAACCGGCTCTACTATGTGGACGCACGTCCGGAGATCTCCGACCGTGAGTTTGATCGACTGCTGCGGGAGCTGGCCGACCTGGAAAAAGCCTGGCCGGACCTCGCGTCGGACAACTCCCCGACCCGGCGGGTCGGCGGCCAGCCGCTGACCGGGTTCAAACAGATCACGCATCCCGAACGGATGCTCAGTCTGGACAACACCTATTCCGAGGCGGAAGTCGCGGAGTTTGACAAGCGGGTCGCCCGGGGGCTGGCCCGCCCCGCAGCCGCGGGTCCGCCGGCCGACGACCTTTTTGCCGCGCCCGCCGGGCCGCGGATTGAAATGATCGTCGAGCCCAAGATCGACGGGGTGGCCGTGTCGGTGCGGTACGAAAACCGTGCCTTGCATTCCGCCGCCACCCGGGGTGACGGGACCACCGGGGACGACATCACCATGAACATCCGCACCATCCGGGGACTGCCGCTGCGGCTGCCGGTGACCGCCCCGGCCAGCTTGGAGGTGCGCGGGGAGGTGTTCATGCCCCGAGTGGCCTTTGACGCGCTCAACGCCCAGCGGGCCGAGGCCGGTGACCCGGTTTTCGCCAATCCCCGGAACTCGACGGCCGGCACCCTCAAACTGCTCGACTCGCGCCAGGTGGCGAAGCGCCCGCTGCAAATCATTGTCCATGGATTCGGGTCGACCGAGGGCCTCGGGGCCGCCCGCCAGGAGGATCTGTTCGCCCTGCTGGACCGCTGCGGACTGCCCCGCACGCCGTGGTGGAGAAAGGTGTGCAGCCTGGAGGAATTACTGGCCGCCATCCGGGAGCTGGAGGTTTTCCGCCGCACCCTGCCCTACGAGACCGACGGGGCGGTCGTGAAGCTCAATTCGCTCGCCGATCAACGCGCGCTCGGGGCCACCAGCAAGGCGCCGCGCTGGGCCATGGCCTTCAAATACGCCCCCGAACAGGCGGAGACCCGCGTTCTCTCGATCGAGATCCAGGTCGGCCGGACCGGCGTGCTCACCCCGGTTGCGAACCTCGCGCCGGTGCCGCTCAGCGGCACCACCGTCAGCCGCGCCACCCTGCACAACGAGGAGGAACTCAAGCGCAAGGACGTGCGGGTCGGCGACCTCGTGGTGGTGGAAAAGGCCGGCGAGATCATTCCTGCGGTGGTCGAGGTCCGGAAAGAGGCGCGCACCGGAGCGGAGCCGTCGTTTGCCTTTCCCTCCGCGTGCCCGGCCTGCGGCACCGCGGTCGTCCGCGACCCCGTCCAGGTGGCGGTGCGCTGCCCGAACTTCCAGTGCCCGGAGCAGGTGAAGCGCCGCCTGCAGCATTTCTCGTCGCGTGGGGCCATGGACATCGCCGGCCTCGGCGAGGCGATGGTCGAGCAGATCGTCAACGCCGGACTCGCCATCGACGCCGCCGAGCTTTATGCCCTGCGCGCCGAGCCGCTGCTCACCCTCGACCGCAGTGGAAAAAAGAGCGTGGACAACCTGCTCGCCGCGATCGAGGCCAGCAAGCAGCAGCCGCTCTGGCGGCTCCTCTTCGGGCTGGGGATCCTCCACGTCGGCACCACCTCGGCCCGCGCGCTGGCCGCCCACTTCGGCATGCTCGACGCCCTGGCCTTCGCCAGTGTCGAGGACCTGCTGCGGGTGGACGACGTCGGCGAGGTCGTGGCCCGCAGCCTGCACGAGTATTTCCGCGATCCGCGGAACATCGAACTGGTCCGGCGGCTGCGCGAGGCCGGGGTGAACATGTCCTCCGGCGCCGCCGTCACTGATCCGGTCTCCGACGCGCTCGCCCGCCAGACGTTCGTCATCACCGGCACCCTCAGCCAGCCCCGGGAGCACTTCGAGGAGCTGGTCCGCGCCCACGGCGGCAGGATCAGCGGCTCGGTGAGCAAAAAAACAAGCCACCTCCTCTGCGGTGCCGACGCCGGCAGCAAGCTCAACAAGGCCCGCAGCCTCGGGGTGAGCGTGCTGGGCGAGGAACAGTTCGTGGCCCTGCTCGGCGGAGCGCGGGCGGAGCGTTGCCTTTTTTTGGGTTCGTCGGATCAGGCCCCGACGGCGGCGCGCGCCTCGTCGGCGAGCGGGGTGGAGAGGTAGCGTTCACCGGTCGAGCAGGCGACGGTGACGATCAGCTTGCCTTTGTTTTCCGGGCGGGCGGCGACGCGCAGGGCGGCGACCACATTGGCGCCGGAGCTGATGCCGGCGAGAATGCCCTCTTCCTTGGCGAGGCGGCGGGCCATGGCGAAGGCGTCGTCGTTGCTGACTTTGATGACTTCGCTGACCTGGTCGAGGTGGAGGTTGGCCGGGACGAAACCGGCACCGGTCCCCTGGATCTTGTGCGGTGCCGGCTGGACCGGCTCGCCCGCGAGGGTCTGGGAGATGACCGGGCTGGCTTCGGGTTCGACGGCGATGGCGGTGAAGCCGGGTTTGCGGGATTTGAGCGCCTCGCTCACGCCGGTGAGCGTGCCCCCGGTGCCCACGGCGGCGACGAAAATGTCGATCTGGCCGTCGGTGTCGGCCCAGAGTTCCTCGGCGGTCGTCTTCTGGTGGATGGCGGGATTGGCCGGATTTTCGAACTGCTGGGGCGTCCAGGAATTCGGGGCGTGCTGCTGGCGCAGTTCCTCGGCCTTGGCGATGGCACCCTTCATGCCCTTGGGCCCCTCGGTCAGGACCAGCTCGGCCCCGAGGAGGGCGAGCAGGGTGCGGCGCTCGACGGACATGGTTTCGGGCATGGTCAGGATGAGGCGGTAGCCTTTGGCTGCGCAGACGAAGGCGAGGGCGATGCCGGTGTTGCCCGAGGTGGGTTCGATGATGACTGTGTCCTTGTTGATCAGTCCGCGCTGCTCCGCGTCATCGATCATGGCCATGCCGATGCGGTCCTTCACGCTGCCCAGGGGATTGAAGAATTCGCACTTCAGGGCGACGGTGGTGTCGGGGTCGATGCCGGCGTTGGCGGGAATGCGATTAAGCTTCACCAGCGGGGTGCGGCCCACGGTTTCGATGATGTTTTGATAAATCGGCATGAGGTGAATGGGGGTGTGGGGACAGTGGGGTGTGGGGACAGTGGACAGACGCGGGCGCGCGGGCGCGCGGGCGCGCGGGAATGCCGGCTGGCGGCGGGCACCCGATCCCTCCGCCAGTGCTGGGATACTGGTCACTTGGCGCGGATGCGCAAGCGTCGGCTGCGCCGGTTCAAGGGCGCGAGAGCCGGACCTCCCAGTCGGCCACCTCGTCCCCGCGAAAGTCCACGCGGCGGACCGGGTAGGGCACCCACTCCACCGCCGGGCCGCCATAAAAGTAGGGGTCGTCGTACGGGCCGCCATACCCCCAGCCTCCCCAGCCGGGGCCGTAGCCGACGCCGAAGCTGTAAGTGTGCACCGGCCTGACCCCGAGATACGTCCACCGCTTGAGGCGGCTGCCGCTGCGGTCCCACTCGGCCACGCGGTCCGGGCGGCCCCAGGCCAGGAAAACGCCGCCCTTGGGCAGGCCGCGCTCGATTTTGCCCTGGCTGACCAGGTCCCGCTCGCGGGGGCTCAGGGAGGCGAAGAGCGCGGGATTTTTGGCGATACGCGTCTGGGGGGTGTTCGCGGCGCAGCTGGCCAGCAGGCATGCCGCCGCCGCGGCCAGCACTCGGAGCAGGGTGGAAGGCGTGGTCATGAAAAAAGCATCCACGGCCCCGGCCGATGCGCCACCTCCAATCTGGGCGGCCCGCCGGCACCAATTGCCATGCGGGCGCGGCTTCCGCTTGGCGTGGCCCCGCTCCGGGATACGCTGAGCGCGTGGAGGACCGCTACGGCCATCGAATCAGCTACCTGCGCCTGTCCGTGACGGACCGGTGCAACGAGCGGTGCCGCTATTGCATGCCCGAGGAATTGCAGACGTGGCTGCCGCGGGACGGCGTGCTCAGTTACGAAGAAATTGTCCGCGTGACCCGCGTCGGTGCCTCCCTGGGCGTGCGCAAGCTGCGGGTAACCGGGGGCGAGCCGCTGGTGCGCCGCGGCGTCATCGGCCTGATCCGGGCGCTGAAGGGCATTCCCGGCATCGAGGAAGTCGGGCTTTCCACCAACGGCACGCTGCTCGCGGCACCCGATCCGGAGGACGGCACCGCGGACAGCACGGCCCGCCGCCTGGCCGCCGCCGGAGTGAACACCGTCAACGTTTCGCTCGACACGCTGGAGAGCCCCCGCTACGCCGCGGCCACTGGTCGGGATTTCCTGCCCAGGGTGCTCGCTGGCCTGGATGCGGCCCAGGCCGCCGGATTCGACCAAATCAAGCTCAACTGCGTCCTGATGCGCGGCACCAACGAGGAGGCGCTGCCCGATTTGGCGGACTTTGCCCACCAGCGCGGGCTGCTTCTGCGCTTCATCGAGCTGATGCCGGTCAGCCGCACCGATGTCCTCCAGGAGGACACCTTTTTGAGCACCCTGGAGGCGCGTCGGCGGCTGGAGGCGCGGTTCGGCCCGCTCGTCCCCCGCCCCGACTTCCGCACCAATGGCCCGGCCGCTTATTTTGAAATCCCCGGCCGCGGCCAGCTCATCGGCCTGATCGGCGCGATGACCAACCTGCACTTCTGCGAGAGCTGCAACAAGCTCCGCCTGACCTGCGACGGCAAACTGCGCCCCTGCCTCGGAAGCCACCTGGAATTCGACCTGCTCGGCGTCCTGCGCGCCGGTGCCACCGACGCGCAACTCGCCGATTTTTTCCGCCACGTGGTCGACCGCAAGCCCCGGGAGCACGATTTTCGAGACGGCTACCTGCCCCAGCGCCATATGACCGCCATCGGCGGCTGAGGTGCCGGCCACACGGGCCGCGCCTGGAGGGGCGGCGGGCACCCACAAGACCGTCGTCCGCCTGCCCCGCGGCCTGCCTCGCGCGCCTCAGGTCCCCTGGACCGGCGCGATGAAGAGCGGTTCGCGCCCGGGCCCCAGCGGCAGGTCCAGGCCGGTCCACGCCAGCAGCAGCGCCGTCCACAGCACCAGAAAAACGAGCGCGTACGGCAGCATCAGGGCCACCACGCTGCCCATGCCCGCCTTCGGCATGTAGCGCTGCATGAAGACCAGCACCACGGGCAGGTACGGGTTCAGCGGCGCAATGATGTTGGTGCAGGAATCCCCGACCCGGTACGTCACCTGCGTCAGTTCAGGACTGATCCCCAGGGCCATGAACATCGGCACAAAAACCGGCGAAAGCATCGCCCACTTCGACGACGCGGATCCGATGAACAGGTTCAGCAGCGCCACCAGGCCGATGAACATGACGGTCATCGCCCAGGACGGCAGATGCGCCTGGCGGATCACCTCGGCCCCGGTGATCGCCGTCAAAAACCCCAGATTCGACCAGTCAAACCACTTCACGAACTGCGACGCGAAAAAGGCCAGCACGATGTACATGCCCATCGACGACATGGCGGCCCCCATCATTTTCGCCACGTCGCCATCGCTTTTGATCGTGCCCACGGCGAGGCCATGGGCGATGCCCGGGAGCAGGAAAAGCACGAACAGCAGCGGCACGATCGCGTCCGGCCAGACCGTCGCGACCTTGCCGTTTTTCAGATAGGTGCCGTACAGCGGACCGGAGGGCGAAAGGATCATCCAGGCCACGGCCGCGCCGGCCAGCAGGGTCACTGCCAGCGCCCACCCCAGGCCCCGGACCTCGGACCTCGTCAGCCGGTCGTCGCCGCCGGCCAGCAGGTCGGGCAGGTCGGCGGCGGCCACCTGGTCCTGAATGTCCTGGTCGGTGAAGCGTTTTTCCACGATCAACACGGTCACCGCCCAGCCGACCAGCGTGACGAGAAAGGTCGAGGCGATCATGAAGAACCAGTTGCAGTCCGCGCGCACCGTGCGCCCGGCCTCGAGCAGCTGCGCTCCCGACTGGGTGAGGCCCTGGAGCAGCGGATCGAGCCCGGTGAGGAGGAGATTGGCACTGAATCCGCCGCCCACCCCGGCCATCACCGCGGCCAGGCCGACCAGGGGGGAGCGGCCGCATTTGGCGAAGACCAGCATCGCCAGCGGGGGCAGCACGACGTACCCGGCATCGGTGGCCAGGCTGCTGTTGACGCCGATGAACACCACCGCCGGGGTGAGCAGCTTCGGGGGCGTGAGGTGGACCATGCCCTTCAGGCAGGCCGCGATCAGGCCGGACTTTTCGGCCACCCCGATCCCCAGCATCGCCGTCAGCACGACCCCCAGCGGATGAAACGAGGTGAAGGTGCCGACCATGTTGAGCCAGATCCACTGCATCCCTTCCCGGGAAAGCAGGGTGCGCGCGGCGACCAGGCGGTCCTCGACCGGGTGCTGGATGCTCCACCCGAGCACCGACGCCAAGTGCGAGGCGAGCAGCACGGTGAGCGCGCCCAGAAAGAAGAGCGTGACCGGATCGGGCAGCTTGTTGCCGATGCGTTCAACCGCGTCGAGAAAGCGGAAGCCGTTTTTGGGGACTGGGGCGGCCATGGAGCCTCCAGTGGTACCGGCAGGCCGGCCCGAGGAAAGCGGGATTTGGCCCCCCGCCCCGCTTCCGGCTATGGCTACGGCTTGAGCTGGCTGGCGAGGAAATGTTCGACCCAGCCGACGTGGTATTTGCCGGACTTGAAGGTGGAGTTGTCGATGATCGCCTTCTGCAGCGGGATGGTCGTTTTGATGCCTTCGACGAGGAATTCGTCCAGGGCGCGGCGCATGCGGGCGATGGCGATCTGGCGGTCGTTGCCACGGACGATGAGTTTGGCAATCATCGAATCGTAGTACGGCGGGACCTCGTAGCCGGTGTAGATGTGGCTGTCGATGCGCACGCCGCGGCCCCCCGGGGCGTAGAAGTTTTTGATCCGGCCCGGGCTCGGGGTGAAGTTGTTGTAGGGATCCTCGGCATTGATGCGGCACTCGATGGCGTGTCCGCGGGGCACCGCCTTCTTGAGGTGGGGCGAGACTTCCTCGCCAGCGGCGATACGGATTTGTTCCTTGATGAGGTCGACCCCGTAGACTTCCTCGGTGATCGGATGCTCCACTTGGATCCGCGTGTTCATCTCCATGAAGTAGAAATTTTCGCCCTTGGCATCGACCAGGTATTCGATGGTGCCAGCGTTCTGGTATCCGATTTCCTCGCAGAGCTTGACCGTCGAGGCCATCATCTTTTTACGCAGGCGGTCGGTGATGAAAGGCGAGGGGCACTCCTCGATGATCTTTTGATTGCGGCGCTGGAGCGAGCAGTCGCGCTCGCCCAGGGCGTAGGCGCGGCCTTTGGCGTCGCCGACCACCTGGATTTCGATGTGGTGGGGGTTTTCGACCAGTTTTTCGATGTAGACGTCGCCATTGCCGAAGCAGGCTTCGGCCTCGGAGCGGGCGGCGGCGAAGGCACCGCCGAAGGTGGCCTCGTTGAAGACCGGGCGCATGCCGCGGCCGCCGCCTCCGTTGGAGGCCTTGATCATGACTGGGTAGCCGATGGCGGCGGCGACCCGCTTGCCCTCTTTTTCATCGGCGATCACACCGTCGCTGCCCGGGGTGATGGGGACCTTGTACTTGCGGGCGGTGGCCCGGGCCTCATTTTTGTCGCCCATCATCTTGATGACCCGGGCGCTGGGGCCGATAAACTTGATTTTGCAGCTTTCGCAAATCTCGGCGAAACGCGGGTTTTCGCTGAGGAAGCCGTAGCCGGGGTGGATGGCATCAACGTTGGCGATTTCCGCGGCGGCGATGATGCGGTCCATCTGCAGGTAGCTGAGCTTGCTCGGGCCGGGCCCGATGCAGATCGCCTGGTCGGCAAGGCGCACGTGCATCGATTTGTCATCGGCCTCGGAATACACGGCGACCGTCTGAACGCCGAGTTCTTTGCAGGCGCGGATGACGCGCAGGGCGATTTCGCCGCGGTTGGCGATGAGGATTTTGTTGAACACTGGGGTGAAAAAAGGGGATGGGGAGGAGGAGACGGGGCGGGGCGTGGGGGCGGCGGGCGACGGCCATCCGGGCGGCGGGGCGAACGGCCGGCGGGAGTACCGGGCCGGCTTTCCCTTCCGGTTCCGGGGCCGGCACCGGCCCTCTCTACGCCTTCAGATCGAACAGAATCTGACCGTAGGAGACCGGGGTGGCGTCCTCAGTGGCGATGCGGGTGATGCGTCCGGCGACCTCGGCCTTGATTTCGTTCATGACCTTCATGGCCTCAATGATGCAGACCGTGGTCTCGGCCTCCACGTAATCGCCCACCTTGACGAAGGCGTCGGTGCCCGGCCCGGAGGCGCGGTAGAACGTGCCGACCATGGGCGACTTGATCGAGAGGCAGTCGGCGACGGGGGCCGCGGCGGGAGCCGGCAGGTCGTGATCGGCTCCGATGCCGGTGCTGGCGGGGGCGGGGGCGATCGCCGCGGCCGCGGGGGCGCGATATCCGGCCAGTAGGCCGGCCAGGCTTTCGGAATCAATGTTTTTCTTGAGGACGAGCTTCTCCCCTTCGCGCTCCAACTCGAAGTGAGTCAGATCGTTGCGTTTCATGAGCTCAATAATTGTCCGAATGTCTTTAATATCCAAAGTGGTGCCTCCTGATCGGTTGATGAGTGGGATGTGGATGAAGCCGGGCGGGCCCTGGCAGGAGGGGTCCCCGAGAGGAGCGCCCAAGGCCGACTTGCAAGGCGCTGACGGGGCCCGGTCCACCCGGACCGTGCGCCCCAGCTTGTGTATACATGTGTGCCCGGAATGACAGGACCTCAGCCCCCACCGGGAAAGGAGCACTGTTAGGCACGGGACACGCATCGTCAACTCACAGACTGACCGTGCCAGCAATGGGGATCGGCCTGATGGGCGGGCGGACGTCCCACGGGACGGGGGCGAACGAAGGGCTGCGGTGGCCCGCTCCCGATCCGCGCTCTGGGCGGGCCGCTCTGGGCGGGCCGCTTTGCTTCAGAGCGCCTGCCGCGCGGCTTTGGACTGCCGGCAGTCGAGATCCTTCTGCAGCCGGTCGGCCTTGGCCGCGTCGCCGGCCTCGCGGTAGCAGGAGATGATGACGGCGAGGGCGGTGTTGGCTGCAAAGTGGGCGCGGTCGCCGCAGATGCCCCCTTTTTGAGGGCCCATTCCAGCTCGGACTCGGGCACCGGCGCGCAGACGACCTAGGCGAGGTCCGATGCCGTCATTTGGCGGATGCGTCCGACCAGCCGCCCGGCGGCATCCTGCCGGGAGAACCAGGCAAAAGAGACTGACCAGAAACGACTCGCCCAGGGCGGCTTCGGTGAGCAGTTTTTCGAAGAAGGCGCGGCGGGGCACCGACCCCAGCGTTTTCACCGCCGCCCGGTCGGCGATCTGGCTGAGCACGGCATGGCGGACGAGGATCTGACCAAAGACCGGTTGCTGGACTAGGGCCGCGACCTCCTCCGCACGCGGCGGCTCGGAGGTTTGCCGTCGGGCGGCGGCGACAAGCGAGTCGCCGAGCATCGACAGGCCGCCGGACCGATCCGCTGTCAATCCGCCCGCCCGCGGCGGAACGGCCCGGACCCGGCGGCCGGCCGGCCGCTCCGGCATCCTTCCGTCGGCCCTCCGGCGGGCACCTCCCCTACCCGGTCCGACCGGACTTTTCGCCTTCCTCGATGAGCTTCCAGAAGGTCTTGGATTTCCCGGCGGCTTCGTCCTCGCTGAGCGGCAGGCTGCTGCGGAACAGGAAGTCGTCGAGGGTGTTTTTGTGGAGCACGCGGTGGACGATGACCTGGCCGTCGCGCACCTCGAAATACAGCCGGTATTCGCGGGCGCGGTAGCGGTAGAGCACACGCTGGTCCCGCTCGATTTTACCGAAGGCGTGGCGTTGCGGGAGGTCTGCGAGCATGGCTTCATCCACCTTGAACTCGTTGAGGAGTTCGAGCTGCGACAGGGTGTCGAGCTGCGAGAGTTCGGCGGCACTGAGGGCGTTGAAGACGATTTGGAGCACGGGTGCGGGGGTGGAAACGAGGGGCCGGGGCTCCTCAGGAGGACGGATGGCTGGTCACCGGTCGCCGGTGGGTGGCTTGGTGGCGACATAGAGTGAGGCGATGCCTCCGGTCAATGGAATCCAGCGGCTGGCGCGGAAGCCGCCCGCATCGAGCAGCGCGGTCATCGCCGGTCCGGAGGGAAACTGTTCGATTGATCCGCCCAGGTATTCGTACGCGCCGCGTTCGCCGGTCAGCGCGCCGGCGACGGCTGGGAGCACGCGGTGGAGGTAGAGTTTGTAGGCTCCGCGCAGCCAGGGGGCGGGCTGGGAGAAATCGAGGACCATCAGGGTGCCGCCCGGGCGCAGGACACGGGCCATTTCGCGAATGGCTCCGCCATAGTCCGCCATATTGCGCAGCCCGAACCCGACGGTTACCAAGTCGAACGCCCCGTCGGCAAACGGCAGCGCCATGCCATCGGCCACCACCAGGTGCGGCAGTCCGCGCCGGCGGGCGTGCGCCATCATCGGCGCGCAAAAATCCGCCCCGATAACCTGTGCCTCCGGACAGGCCGCCCCGACCGCGGCCGCCAGATCCCCGCTGCCGGTAGCGAGGTCCAGCACGCGCGCCGGCCGCAGGTCCCGCGCCCGCGCCGCCACCCGCCGCCGCCAGAGCACGTCGATGCCGCCGCTGAGCACGTGGTTGGCCAGCACGTAGCGGGGGGCAATGGCGGCAAAGGCCTTCTGCACAAAGGTGGGGTCCTGCATGGATCAAGCTACGCTGTGGCGCGGCCCGGCAGACTCGCAATTATTTTCCCCGCTGGAAAATCCGGCGCGGTGCCGCATGTTCATCGCTTCGGTCCGTCCGCCGACGGCCGCATCCTTGCTCACGCTGCATGAAAGCCCCTCGTTCACTCGCCTGCTTCCTCGCCACCGCCATGGCGGGCTTGGTCGCCCCCCGTTCCTTCGCCCAGCAGCGCCCCCCCGCTCCCGCCGCCGTGGCCAGCCAGAACAGCGTGGCCGCCATCGTCAACAGCAAGGTGATCACCCGCAACGAAGTGGAGACGGCCGCCAAATACCAGCTCATGATGATCCAGCAGGGCGTGAGCGACGCCATGGCCCGGAAAGACCGGGAGCAGGAGGCGCTGCAAAAAGGCTTGAGCGACTTGGTCGACCGCGAGCTCGTCATCAGCGAGTTCGAGCGCATGGGGGCCACGATCAAAAACCAATACGTGGACGAGGACATCCAGCGCCTGATCCGCGAAAGCTTCACCGGCAGCCGCGAACAATTCCTGCTCGAGCTCAAGAAGCGCGGCATGACGTGGCCGAAGTTCCGCGAGCAGCACCGCAAGTCCCTTGTCGTCGCCGCGATGCGCGGCCAGGCGACCAAGGAGGTGGGCTTTGCCACCCCACAACAGAAGGAGGAGTTTTTCCGCAAAAACGAGGCTGAGTTCCGCGAAGAGGGTGCGGTCTGGATGCGCACCCTGGCCATCCCGCAACTCACCGGTGACCCCGGGCTGACCGGCGAAGAGCAGCGCACCCGCCAGCGCACCCTGGCCAACGAGATCCGCACCCGCATGGTCCAGGGCGCGGATTTTGCGGCCCAGGCCCGCACCTATTCGCAGGACAGTAAGGCGGCCGCCGGAGGCGACTGGGGCATGGTCCAGCGCAGCGCGCTCGCCCCCCAGCTGGCCGACGTCGCTTTCTCCATCCCGGTCAAGACCGTGAGCCAGGTGTTCGATTTCCGCGGGTTCTATTATCTCATGATCGTGGAAGAGCGGAAGCCGGGGCAACTCAAACCCCAGGCCGAGATCGACGACCTGCTGGACCGCCTGGTGCAGGCCGACTTGAAGAAAAAAGCGATGGACGCATACCTGGCCAAGCTGCGCAAAAAGGCCACTCTCAACTATCCGGACCCCAGCCTGCGTCCACCTCCCCGCCCTTCCACTGGCAATGAACCGCAGGCCCTGGGCTCCCCCCGCTCCCGCTGAACCGGGCGCGCCGCCCGCCACTCCCCTGCGGGCCGCCCCGACGGCACCGGCCCGGCCGCCGGAACGTCTTGGCCCCTTCACCCTGCATCCGCCGGTGGGCGACGGCGATCAGCAACTGCTGTTCGCCGCGTACGCGAGCAGCCGGCAGGACGATGCCGACCTGACTTCGCGTCATCCCGAGTCGAGGCGGGCGGTCATCGAGCACGAGTTCGAGTCCCGCCAGCGCTCGTATCCGATCAACTTTCCCCGGGTGGAGTTTTTCCTGCTTCGGCTGGGCGGAGAACCGGCCGGCCGCGTCTATCTCCAGCTGACCCCGGAGAGCGTCTTTGTTGTGGACCTCGTCCTGCTGTCCGGCTGCCGGGGCCGCGGCCACGGCAGCGCCCTGTTGCGCGACCTTGTCCGGCAGGCCCACGGCAGCGGCCGCGCGGTCAGGCTGCACGTCGCCAAAACCAATGCCCGCGCCGCCGCCCTGTATCAGCGCCTCGGCTTTCGAGCGGTCGAGGAACTCGCCCAGCATTTCCTGCTGGAGCTCGCCCCGCACCCTTGAGGTTGGAGCACCGAAGCCAGGAGGATCGCGCGGCCGGGCCTGGTCTACCGGATCGAAGCCTCGGTCGATCTGCGCTCGTGGCAGATCGTGCAGGGCGGCATCGCCAGCAGTGGCGCAACCACCAGCGCCACCGCCCCGCCACCGCCAGCCGGACTGACCAGGCTGTACTACCGCGCGGTCGAGTCTCCGTGACGGAGGCCGCCGATCAGGAAATTGCGCAGACTTGCCTCGACGCGGGGACGGCGCACTGTGCCGGCAATGCTCCCCGATCTCACTTCCGCCATTCAGAGCGGCCACGAACTGACTGCTGACGAAATCTCCGCCGCGGCGGCCGCCTTGCTGGCCGGGGACCCGGAGGCGCTGGAGGCCAAGGCGGATTTCCTGCGGGCGCTGGCCCGGCGCGGGGAGACGCCCGCCGAGCTGACCGGATTTGTGCGCGAGTTTCTCCGGCATGCGGTCACGCCGCCGCTGGAGGTGGCGGCGCTCGACCGTCCGGTCATCGACGTGTGCGGCACCGGCGGGGACCGGCTGGGTTTGTTCAATGTCTCGACGACCGCGATGTTCGTGCTGGTCGGGGCGGGGGCGACGGTGGTGAAGCACGGGAACCGCGGCATCACCTCGCCCAGCGGCAGCGCCGACGTGCTGGCGGCGCTGGGGGGCAAAATCGAGCTGACGCCGGATCGCTTTGCCGAAGGCATCCGGCGGACCGGGGTGGCCTTCATGCTCGCGCCCCAGTACCACCCCGCCTTCAAGGCGGTCGGACCGGTCCGGCAGAAGCTCGCCGCCGAGGGGCAGCGGACCATGTTCAACCTGATCGGTCCGCTGCTCAATCCGGTGCAGCCGCCGCATCAGATTGCCGGCGTTTTCGACGCCGCCCTGGTCCCGACGTACGCCGCCATCCTGGCCGGCCTGGGGCGCACGCGGGCTTGGGCAGTGCACGGCGAAACCGCCGACGGCCGCGGCATGGACGAGCTCTCCACCCTCGGCCCCAATCATGTGGTGGAGGCGGCCGCGGGCTCGGTGCGCGCCGTGGACCTCGTCTCGCCGCTCCCCCGCCCCGCCTCGCTCAATCAACTGGCCGGCGGCGACGCCGCCACCAATGCGGAAATCCTCGAAAGCGTGGTGCGCGGCGAAACCCGCGGTCCGCGCCGCGACCTGGTCGTGCTCAATGCCGCCGCCGGGCTGATGGTCACCGGACTGGCCCCCGATCTGGCCGGCGCCCTAGACCTCGCCGCGGAGACGCTGGACTCCGGCCGCGCCCTCGCCTCTCTCAATGCCTGGCGCGCGTTTGCCTAATCCGCCGCCCCGGAACGAGGCGCGCCGTCTTTGCCCGGCAGGCATTTGACACAGTATTCCTGCCCGTCGGCCGCGATGCGGAATTCCGCATGCGGATCCTTGTGCTCAGTGACTCCGCAGGTCACGCAGGTGTGAAAGGCCTCGTCATCCGAGGCCTGCTGACCGGCAAATTTCCGCCTCCGTCCCTCGACCGTGGCCCGCAGTTTCATCAGGCCGACCCACGACGGGCCGACGAAGCAGGCGAACGGGATCATGACCGCCAGGACCGCGGCCCATGACCGGGGAGCCAGGAAAAACGTCACCGCCAGCAGGACGCCGGTGAACCACCCGAGATACTTCAGCTTCACCGGAAAAAAGAAGAAGAGCATGATTTCGACCTCCGGGGCAATCACGCAGGCCGCCAGGAACAGGCTTTGGTAGAGCAGGGTGGCCTCCATGGCGGTGCCGCTGCCGGTCACAAATGCCGCCACGTTCAGGAGCAGCACGCTGCTGAAATAATAGACATTCAGACGGAAGCTGCCCCAGGCCCCTTCCAGGATGTCACCGATGAAGAAGAGGAACATCACGGCGAAGATGATCCAGATAACGCTCATCGTCGGCGGCAGGAAAACGAAGCTGAGCACCCGCCAGACCTCGCCCTGCAACACCAGCTGGGGAACCAGCTGCAAGTGGGAATCGAGCGCGGGATTGGCCTTGATGAGGATGAACATCAGCGCCTGCACGATGGCCACCACGCGAAGGAGACCGGGAATGCACCACCGGCCCCACCGTCTTTCCAGGGAATCAAGAATCATCACGGATCGGAGTGTGGGGGCGACTGGCCGCACTTCAAGCGGTGGAACCGGGAGCCCGCACAATTTGGACCGAACAGCCGGGGGCAAGCCGGATCGCCGGGCGCAGGTGCGGGCCGCCCGGCGACGGCGTCCCCCGGGGTTCCGGCGGACGGATATCTTCCCGGATCTCCGGTGTGCCGATTGACAAGGCCGCTCGTTTTCCGACTCTGGGCCATCGTGGAGACACCCGCCCTGCAACACTCGCCGCTAGAGCCGGCTCACCTGGCCCATGGTGCCCGCCTTGTGCCCTTCGCCGGGTGGATGATGCCGGTGCACTATTCGGGCATTACCGATGAACATCTCGCGGTGCGAAGCCGTGCCGGGGTCTTCGACATCTCACACATGGGCGAATTCTTCGTCTCGGGCCCGCGGGCGGCCGCCTGGCTAAACCGCCTGCTCACCAATGACGTCTCCGCGCTCGGGGTTGGCGATGGGCACTACACGCTGATGCTGAATGAACGCGGCGGCGTGATCGACGACCTGATCGCCTACCGCACCGAGCCGGAGCAGTTTTTCCTCGTCGTCAATGCCTCCAAAATCGGCGAGAACGCTGCGTGGATGCGCCGCCACCTCCCGGCCGATGGCAGCGTGGTTTTCGAGGACCAGAGCGCCGCCTGGGCCGGCCTGGCCGTGCAGGGGCCGGTCGCGCCCTCGCTGCTCGACCACCTGCCGCCCCGCAACGGCGTCAAGACCGGCGGTTCGGTCATCATCTGCCGCACCGGCTACACCGGGGAGGATGGGTTCGAACTCTTTGCGCCGGCCGAGGCCGGCACCGCCTGGTTCGAGCGCTTCGTGCAGGCCGGAGCCAAACCCTGCGGCCTCGGTGCCCGCGACACCCTCCGCCTGGAAATGTGCTACCCGCTCAACGGCCATGATTTGTCCCCTGACCGCACCCCGATCGAAGCCGGGCTGGGATTTTTTGTCGCGATCGACAAGGGTGATTTCATCGGCCGCGACGTGCTGGCCGCCCAGCAGTCCGCCGGCACCCACGACCGGCTCGCCGCCATCCGGCTGATCGACAAAGGCCCGCCGCTGCGCAGCCACTACGCGGTCCACGCCGGCGGCGCGAAAATCGGAGAGCTGTGCAGCGGCGGCATCTCGCCGAGCCTCGGCATCGGCATCGGCCTGGCGTACCTGCCGGCCGCCCACGCCGCCGTCGGGTCCGCCGTCCAGATCGACATCCGCGGAAAACGGCATGCCGCCGAAGTCGTCAAAAAGCCGTTTTACAAGAAGCCGGCGCGGTCCGCACCACCACCCGCCGCCGCCTGACCCTCATTCACTCCCATCCTCACCGCCCACATCCATGACCTTTCCCGACGATCTCCGCTACACCACCAGCCATGAATGGGTCCGCCTCGAGGGCGACATCGCCACCATCGGCATCACCGACCACGCCCAAATCGAACTGGGCGACGTCGTCTACCTGGACCTGCCCGCCACCGGCCGCGCCGTGGCCGCCGGGGAGGCCGTGGCCGTCATCGAATCGGTCAAGGCGGCCAGCGACATCTACGCCCCGGTCGCCGGTGAGGTCATCGAGGCCAATGCCGGTGCCGCCGCCAACACGGGCCTGGTGAACTCCGATCCCTATGGCGACGGCTGGCTCTTCAAGCTGAAGGTCGCCGATCCGATCGCCGTGAGCCTGCTGCTCGATGCGGCCACGTACCGGGCGATCACCAAAAACACCTAAGTCGACCTTGTCCTCACTCCCCTTTTCCCGACGCCACATCGGTCCGTCGCCCGTCGAGACCGCCGCCATGCTCGAGACCGTCGGGTTTCCGACACTCGACGCCCTGATCGACGCCACGGTGCCGGCGGCCATCCGCGCGACCGCGGCGCTGGTACTGCCGGAGGCGGAGAGCGAAGCCGGGGCCCTGGCGGAATTGAAGGGCCTGATGAGCCGGAACCGCGTGCTCCGGTCGTTCATCGGCCAGGGGTATTACGGCACCCTGACCCCGCCGGTCATCCAGCGGTGCATCCTGGAAAACCCCGGGTGGTACACTGCCTACACGCCGTACCAAGCGGAGATTTCGCAGGGGCGGCTGGAGGCGCTGCTGAATTTCCAGACGATGATCTGCGACCTCACCGGGCTGGATGTCTCGAACGCCTCGCTGCTCGACGAGGCCACGGCCGCGGCCGAAGCGGCGGCCCTGTGCCAGGGCGCGGCGCTCAACGGCCACGGGCGCACCGTCTTTGTCGATGAGGCGGTTTTTCCGCAGACCCTCGCGGTCATCCGCACGCGCATGGACGCCCTTGGGCTGGAGGTCGCCGTGGGATCGTGGAAGGCGCAGGCATTCGCGGCGGCGGACGGCATTTTCGCGGCGGTGGTCCAGTATCCGGCCGGTGATGGCGCGGTGCATGACTACCGTAAGTTCATCGGGGCGGCACATGCAGCCGGGGTCAGGGTCATCGTGGCAGCCGACCTGCTCGCGCTCACTCTCCTGGCACCGCCGGGAGAATGGGGCGCGGACGTCTGCGTCGGCAGCGCCCAGCGCTTCGGGGTGCCGCTGGGGTTCGGCGGGCCGCACGCCGGCTTCATGGCGGTGAAGGACGAGCTGAAACGCCGGATGCCCGGCCGCCTGATCGGGGTGAGCATCGACAGCCACGGCCAGCCGGCGCTGCGCCTCAGCCTGCAGACGCGCGAGCAGCACATCCGCCGCGACAAGGCCACCTCCAACATCTGCACCGCGCAGGTCCTGCTCGCGGTCATGGCCAGCATGTACGCCGTCTATCACGGCCCCGAGGGCCTGCGCACAATCGCCCGCCGCGTCCACACCCGCACCGCCGCACTCCGCGACAGCCTCGCCTCCGCGGGCATCGAGGTCGTCAACACCACGTTCTTCGACACCCTCACCCTGCGCGTCCCCGGCCGGGCCGGCGCGCTGCACGCCGCGGCCCGCGCCGCCGGGTGCAACTTCCGCGAACTCGACGCCGATCACCTCGGCCTCAGCCTTGACGAAACCACCACCGACGCCGACGCGGCCGCCCTGCTGGCGATTTTCGGCGTCGCTGGCCGGCGGGGCGACGATCCGGCCCCGCCGGCCGCGCTCCCCCTGCCCCGCACCTCGCCCTTTCTGACCCACCCCGTCTTCCACCGCCATCAGACCGAGCATGAACTGCTCCGGTATCTGGCGCGCTTGGAGAAGCGCGACATCGCGCTGAACGAGTCGATGATCCCGCTCGGATCGTGCACGATGAAGCTGAATGCCGCCGTGGAGATGATGCCGCTGTCGTGGCCGGAGGTGAACGCGCTTCACCCCTTTGCGCCGCTCGATCAGGTGGAGGGGTATCTGGACATGTTTGCCCGGCTGGAAAAGTGGCTTTGCGAGATCACGGGATTCGCCGCGGTCTCGCTGCAGCCGAATGCCGGCTCGCAGGGGGAATATGCCGGGTTGCTGGCCATCCGGGAGTACCACAAGTCGCGCGGCGACCACCACCGCACCGCCTGCCTGATTCCGGTTAGCGCCCATGGCACCAATCCCGCCAGCGCGGTCATGGCCGGCTTTTCCGTAGTGCCGGTCACATGCGACGCCTCGGGCAACATCGATCTCGCCGACCTGCGGGCGCAGGCCGAAAAGCACCACACCAGCCTGGGCGCGCTGATGGTGACCTACCCGAGCACCCACGGCGTCTTCGAGACCGCCATTCGCGACATCTGCGCGCTCATCCATGAGCACGGGGGTCAGGTGTACATGGACGGCGCGAACATGAACGCCCAGGTCGGCCTGACCAGTCCCGCCCTCATCGGCGCGGACGTCTGCCACCTCAATCTGCACAAGACGTTCTGCATTCCCCACGGCGGCGGCGGCCCGGGCGTCGGACCGATCGGCGTGGCCCGCCACCTCGCCCCGTTCCTGCCCGCCCGCCTCAACCTGGACGAAACGCAAAACATTCCCGGTCCGGTCAGCGCCGCCCCCTGGGGCAGCGCCAGCATCAACACCATTTCCTGGATGTACATCCGCCTGATGGGAGGGGCCGGCCTGACCGACGCCACCAAATACGCCATCCTCAACGCGAATTACATCGCCCGGCGGCTGGCCCCGTTTTTTCCCACCCTCTACACCGGAGCCGCCGGCACCGTCGCCCACGAATGCATCCTCGATGTGCGGCCCTTCAAGGACTCAGCCGGCGTCGCCGTCGAGGACATCGCCAAACGCCTGATGGACTACGGCTACCACGCCCCCACAATGAGCTGGCCGGTGCCCGGCACACTCATGGTCGAGCCGACCGAAAGCGAGACCAAGGCCGAACTCGACCGCTTCTGCGAGGCGATGATCTCGATTCACGGCGAAATCCGCGCCATCGAAACCGGTGCCTCCGACCGCGCTGACAATCCGCTCAAACACGCACCCCATACCGCGCTCGCCGTGACCGCCGACGACTGGGCTCACGCCTACTCGCGCCAGATCGCCGCCTTTCCCGCCCCTTGGCTCCGCACCCACAAATACTGGCCCCCGGTCGGCCGCGTCGACAACGTCTACGGCGACAAAAACCTCGTCTGCACCTGCGAATCGGTCGAGGCGTACGCCAGCCCGTAGCCGCGGCTTCCGCTTCCTTGGCGGGTTCGAGCCCGGCGCAGCATGCCCACGCCCGGCGGAGGGGGCTGGTCAAGGCATGGGCGGGGAGGAAGGGCGGTTGGCGGCGGCCCCGCGCCTCCGCGTTCAAGCCTTCCTTCGCAACACGGAGTCGCCACGACCACGGCTCACCACGACGCCATCAGTTCGTAGGTGTAGCCCTTGAGGTATTCGGTTTCGGGAAGGCTCGGAATCACCGGATGGTCGGCGCGCTGGCCGTGGAAAAGCACCTGCCGCAAGGTGCGTTTCGCATCGATCGAGGCGTCCACGATCATCAGGCGAAAATCCGAGCGCGAGACGTGGTGCGAGCACGAGAATGTGCTCAACAGGCCGCCCGGCCGCAACAGCTTGAGCGCCCGCAGGTGGATTTCCTTGTAGCCGCGCATCGCGTCGGCCAGCGATCCCTTATTCCGAGTGAAGCTTGGTGGATCGAGGATGATCAGGTCATAGAGCGCGTCCTTGCTGGTCGGCGGCCCGGCGATGGTCTCATCAATCCCCTCTGAACGGTCCGTTTTTTCAGGCTGATTGAAGGCGCTCTCCGCCGACTTGAGGAAATCGAAAACGTTCGCGGCCAGAAACGAGCAGCGGTCGGCGACGCCCGAGGCGGCCGCATTGGCGGTAGCGGTGGCCACGGCCGTCTCGCTGGCATCAAGTCCGAGCACCGAAGCCGCGCCGGCCTTGGCGCAGGCCAGTGCGAAGCCACCCTGATTGCAGAAACAATCGAGCACCCGCTTGCCCTTGGCCAGGGAGGCGACGGCGGTATAGTTGTCGAACTGGTCGAGGTACAGCCCGGTTTTCTGGCCGCCGACGAGGTCGACAGTGAAGAACCCGTGGGGGGTGGCCACTTGGAATGGCGGGGGTGCCTGGCCGTGGAGCACGCCGGAGCGCGGCTCCATGCCTTCGGCGGCACGGATGGGGGCGTCATTGCGCTCGACAATGCTCTCCGGCGAGCAGACGTCGCGCAGGGCGGCGGTGATCAGATCGCGCCGTTGATCCATGGCCAGGGTGAGCGTCTGCACCACGCAGTGCGCCCCGTAGCGATCAATGATCAGCCCGGGCAGGCCGTCGCTTTCGGACCAGACCATGCGGTAGACCCCGGCCGGTTCCTGCCCGGCGAAGAGGCGCTCGCGATACTCGCAGGCCCGGCGGATGCGCCGGGTGAAAAATTCCTGGTCCAGCTTCTGCTTCCGCCGTGAAAACCGACGTGCCACGATCTGGCTCTTCGGGTTATAGATGGCCGAGCCCAGCGGCTTGTTCTTCTGATCGATCAACGAGACCACCGCGCCCGGCTCGGGCTGCCCGATGGTCTTCTGCACTTCCATGGAATAGACCCACTCATGCCCGTGAAACACCCGGGCGCGGGGTTTGATGATCAATGTCGCCATCGCGGACCTTAGCCGAGACACGCGCAGGACCAACCACGAATGGATGTGAATCGGCACAAAATGGCATGAGACATCCAAAAACCGCACGATCCCGGAGCCGGCGGGCCTTCCGTCGACGCGGTTGGGGCCGCGCCCTGACCTCCGGCGTGCGGCCCGCGCGAGGCGGCCCGCTCACCCTCCCGCCACCCACTGCAGGAGCCCTGCGGCACCGGCCAGTCCGATGACCGCCACCACGTCCCATTTCAGGAAGTGCAGGGCGGCGAAGGCGGCGGCGGCGATGACCAGGCCGCCCCCGTTGACCGGCTGAGCGGGCGGCAGGAGCACGGCCAGGGCAAACCACACCGCCAGATTGAGGATGACGCCGACGATGCTGGCGGTCACGGCGGTGAGCGCGGCATTGAGCCAGGCCAGGTGTCGGAGCCGCTCGACCGAGGGGGCGCCGAGGAAGATCCAGATGAAGCAGGGAAGAAAGGTGGTCCAGGTGGTCATCGCCGCGCCCAGGGTGGCGGCCAGCAGCGGCGGCAGCGCGCCGGGGTGCTGCCAGGCACCGGCGAAACCGGTGAATTGCAGCACCATGATCAGCGGCCCGGGGGTAGTCTCGGCCAGCGCCAGACCGTCCATCATTTGGGCCTGCGTGAGCCAGCCGAAGTGCTCCACCGCCTGCTGGCTGACGTAAGGCAGGACCGCATACGCGCCCCCAAACGTGACCATCGCGGCCTTCGAGAAAAAGAGGCCCTGCTGCGTCACCGCATGACCGCCGCCCAGCCAGAGCGCGCTCAGCAGCACGGGCAGCCACCACAGGGCGAGACCGATGCCCAGCACCCGCAGGACGTGCCCAAGCGCATCCCCCGCCCCTCCCGCGCCCGGCGCGGCGCGGCCGTCCGCGCTTCCCCGGCCCTCCGGAGCCGGGTGGCGCACCCAGCCCAGGCGTCCGCCCATCAACCCGATGCCGGCGGCCGCGGCAATCACCGCGGGAAACGGTGCCCCCAGGAAAAACAAGGCACCAAAGGCCCCGGCCGCGAGCGCCCACATCAGCGGGTTCTTCAACACCCGCCGCCCGATCCGCAGCACCGCGCTGACCACGATGGCCAGCACGGCCGGCTTCAATCCGGCGAAGACCGCTCCCACCCACGCCACCTGCCCAAAGCTCATGTATACCCAGCTGAGCACCCAGAGCAGCACCGCCGAGGGCAGCACAAAAAGCGCGCCAGCGGCGATTGCTCCACGCGTGCCGTGCAGGAGCCAGCCGCAATACGTCGCCAGCTGCTGGGCTTCCGGCCCGGGCAGCAGCATGCAATAATTCAGGGCATGCAGAAACGGCCGCTCCCCGATCCACCCCTTACGGTCCACCAGCTCCCGCTGCATGATGGCAATCTGCCCGGCCGGCCCGCCAAAACTGATGCACCCCAGCTTCAGCCAGAAGCGCAGGGCGTCGCGAAACGTGGGCCGGGTGGCGGGCTCGTCCATCGCAGGCATCCTACGCCCCTTGGGGAACGGGTACAGGGACCATCTGCAACGGACTCCGCTCCCTGGGGGTGCTCACGCCGCCCCCGGATCCGGACGCACGGAAACCAGGGCCGGACGCGGCCAAGAGCCCCCCTCACCACACCCGGCCGCCCCCCTCCTGCCGAGGCCGGCCATCGCTGGAAAACTAACCAGTTGCGTTTCCTGCGGCGGCCGCCATCATCTTGGCTCCCTGTCTCCCGCGTGTGCGGGATCGGCCGGGATTCACGTTATCATCAAATCATCCCGTCGTGCGGATCGGCCTGTTTGAGGCTGAGCGGGTTCCGGATCAACCTGGAACTGCATCCCGTGCGGGCGACGGAAACCATACCATCATGTCCATCGAAGTCCTCAAAGAACTCGTCGAAGCCGGCGTTCATTTCGGCCACCAGAGCAAGAAATGGAACCCGAAGATGAAGCCGTTTCTTCTCGACAAGAAGAACAACATCCACATCATCAACCTCGAGGAGACGGTCCGGCAGATCGACGAGGCGTCCGTTTTCCTGGGCAAACTGGCCCGCGACGGCAAAAAAATCCTCTTTGTCGGGTGCAAACGCCAGGCGCAGGACGCCGTGCGTGAAGCCGCCGAGGCGACCAAACAGTTTTATGTCAACAACCGCTGGCTGGGCGGCACCCTGACCAACCTCGAAACCGTCCGCAAGTCGGTCAAACGTCTCGACTACCTCGAGAACCTCGAGAAACACCCGGACTTCAAGAAGATGTCGAAGTCCGAACTCGCCGCCCTCGGCCGCGAGCGCTCCAAACTCCAGCGCAACCTGCTCGGCATCCGCGGCCTCGACCGCAAGCCGGATGCGATGGTCATCGTCGACACCGCCCGTGAAGTGATCGCGGTGGCCGAGGCGCAACGTCTGGGCGTGCCGATCGTCGGGTTCGTCGACTCAAATGCCGACCCGGACAAGGTCGACTTCCCGATCGCCGCGAACGACGACGCCATCCGCTCGATCCGCATCATCCTGCAGAAGCTGGTCGACGCGATCATCACCGCCAAATAGCCCGCGCCCGGAGCTGACGGCAGCGCCACTGCCGATGCCGTCAGGATCACGCCTTCGGCCCGCGCCGAAGGCGTCTTGTTTGCAGGCCGGCCGCCGGCCACTCTGACTCTCATAATCACCTCATCTCCAATCATCTCCACCAACCCATGAGCGAAATCTCCGCCAAACTCGTCTCCGAACTCCGCGAAAAGACCGGACTCGGCATGATGGATTGCAAAAAGGCCCTCGTCGAAAGCCAGGGCGACATCGAAGCCGCCATCACCTCCCTGCGCAAAAAGGGCGAACTGAAGGCCGGGGCCAAGGCCGACCGCGCCACCAAGGAAGGCGTCATCGCCAGCTACATCCACATGCAGGGCAAAGTGGGCGTGCTCATCGAGGTCAACTGCGAGACCGACTTCGTCGCGAAAAACGACGCCTTCCGCGACTTTGTGAAGGACGTCACCCTGCATATCGCCGCGGCCAATCCCAAGGTGGTCAGCCGCGAGCACGTCGATCCCAAGCTCATCGAACAGGAACGCGAGATCGCCGCCGCCCAGATCAAGGACAAGCCGGCCGCCGTGATTGACAAGATCGTCCAGGGCAAGGTCGACAAGTTCCTCAGCAGCATTGCGCTGCTTGAACAGGGGTTCATCAAGGATCCGGAGACGACCATCGAGCAGCTGCTCAAGCAGCAGATCATGAAGCTCGGCGAAAACATCCAGATTCGCCGCTTCGTCCGTTACGCCGTCGGCGAGGAGATTTAGGCCGGGAAGCAGAGCGTGTGCAGGCTCCATGCATTCCCCAGCACGTCGAAACACCCGGTAACCCCACCGGGTGTTTTTTGTGCCCGCAGCCTTCGCCACCCCGCGCCTCCGGCGGCGACCGCCGAGGGTTCTGGGAGCGGCAGACATACCCCACTCGCCGGCGGGCCCACACCCAAGGAGCCGGAAGACTCCGGAGCGGCAACGCGGGAGCAGGCGGAAGGACGGGCGCGCAGCCCGGGCCGCCGCGGCGTCACCAAATGCTCCTCATTTTGCCATGGCGCGGCGGGCCGTTGCATCCAAGATGGCGGCCAGCTCACGACGCCGCACGTCGTGACATTCCTCATGGAAACCAAAGGCCTGCTCACCCTGGAGACCCTGCGCCAGCGCGTCGCGGAGGGCACGATCGAAACCGTCATCGCCGCGTTTCCCGACCTCTACGGCCGCCTGATGGGCAAACGTTTCGACGCTGGCTTCTTCCTCGAGCACACCGTCGAACACGGCACCCACGCCTGCGACTACCTGCTCACGGTCGACATGGAAATGGAGCCGGTCCAGGGGTACACCTTCAGCAACTGGGAGCGCGGATACGGCGACTTCCATCTGGTCCCGGATTTCGGCACCCTGCGCCAGGCGTCCTGGCTCGACCGCACCGCCATCGTGCTGTGCGACTTGCGTAACGAAAAGGACGCACAACCGGTGGCGGTCGCTCCGCGCACGATCCTGCAAAAACAGATCGCGGCGGCGGCCGGTCGGGGGCTGGAGCCGATGACCGGGTCGGAACTGGAATATTACCTGTACCGGGCCAGCTACCGCGAAGCCGCCGAACGCGGGCACCAGAAGCTGGAGCCGGTCGGCTGGTACCTGGAGGACTATCACATCCTGCAGGGCACCCGCGAAGAGCCCTTCAACGCCGCCGCCCGTCGCCATCTCAACCAGTCCGGCATTCCGGTCGAAACGTCGAAGGGCGAATGGGGCCTGGGGCAGCACGAGCTCAACGTCCGCTACGCCGGCACTCTCGCCATGGCCGACAACCACGCCCTTTACAAACAATGCCTGAAGGAAATCGCCGACGCCCAGGGCCTGAGCGTGACCTTCATGGCCAAGCCGGAGGCCGGCAAGGCCGGGTCCAGCTGCCACGTCCACCTCAGCCTGCTCCAGGACGGCCGCAATGCCTTCGCCGGCGACCAGGTCCTCGGCGGCCTGCGCGTTTCCGAAACATTCCGGTGGTTCCTCGGCGGACTGCTCCACCACGTGCACGACGTCATGCCGTTCTACGCGCCCACGGTCAATTCCTACAAACGCTTCGAGGACGGCTCCTGGGCGCCGACCCGCATCGCTTGGTGCGCCGACAATCGCACCGCCGGCTTCCGCGTCGTCGGCCACGGCCAAAGCCTGCGCATCGAATGCCGCATCCCCGGCGCCGACTGCAATCCCTACCTCGCCTTCGCCGCGCTGCTCGCGTCCGGTCTCGACGGTCTGGAGAACAAGATCGAGCCGCCCCCGATTTTCGAAGGCGACGTCTACGCCGCCAAACACCTGCCCCGCGTCCCCTCCTCACTCGACCAGGCCATCGAGGGATTCAAGGCCAGCCCGTTCGTCACCCAGGCCTTCGGGGCCGACGTCGCCGCCCATTACACCCATTTCCTGGAAACCGAGCGCGACGCCTTCGCCCGCGCCGTCACCGACTGGGAACGGCGGCGGTATTTTGAGCGGATTTGAGCGTCCGGCGAGTCCGCTTCCGCACCGTCCTTCGCCCTCAAGCGACGTGCGCCTCCCCGGCGCTAAGCGGCCCCAGTACTAGCGCCAACCGTACGCCCCATTTGCCCCCTCCGGCCAACGGCCGCGACACCCTGTGGTCAATCAACGCCGACGAGGACGGCGGCGATAGCGGAGTCGAAAAGTCGGATGCAGTCGGATGCAGTCGGATGCAGTCGGAGAGCCAAGCAGAAAGGACCGACCGTGGTGGGACCCCCAGGTCGTTTTCATGGGTCGGACACCCACCGCAGAAACGGAACGACTCGGGAACCATTGGCTTTGCTTTTACCGGGCCCCTCCCTTCTCGCCGAGGGCGAACCAGTATGGCTCAAAGCTCGCTTCCACCAGACCCGTCACCACCCGAGACTTGTAAGGTAGCCTCGATAAAACGCTACACCGAGCGCGAGCACCCCGACCATGGCAGGTGGATAGAAATGCCCACCGCGGAATAAGCCCTCTCGTTCGGGGCGATCCTGCGGCGCCCAATGACGCGAACATCAGGATCGGATGAGAAGATATCCTTCAGATCCTCGAACAACTTCTCAACTCTGCTGCGCGTATCAACAAAACGGAAACGTAAAAAGCTCCACTTGCGTTCCGCATCACGGCTAATCTTAAGACAAAGCTCAGGCTTGTCCCCGGCGTCCGACGCTCCGTAAACGCAGCATCCCAAGGTGAATGGCTGTCCCTTAATCTCCACCCACCATCCCCAATCCTCACAACAAGTAAGTGGGATGTCGTAGCCCCGCTTCTTCAGGTTCTCTTCAACATACTCGGCCAATGCCTTCCCATAGGTGCCCTCGTTCACAAGTTCTTCTGCCTCGCCCGGCATAATTGGGAACTTTGAGGAATGGATGTGAATGAATGGCATTGCGGGCATGGCTTCTTATATCTTCTGCGAACGTCAAAGGTCTGGCACCGGCTACCGGGGGCGCGCCTTCGACTGCGGGTTGAGGTTTGTAATCGCGGTGATCATGTCGACTCGGTGCGGGTAGCCGGTTGTCCAGCACCGCCTTGTTCGCTTAGTTTTTTGTTTCGATTTAGCCGCATGGAAAACCGACAGTGGTTCTTGCCGCCGGTGATCCAGAATGTCCAATCCTCATA
>Ga0209284_10000144_pt1 | contig 106409 bp, 98 predicted proteins | sample FRY03_FD_187211 | JGI IMG/M metagenome (GOLD analysis project Ga0209284, IMG submission 187211) | Freshwater microbial communities from Lake Fryxell liftoff mats and glacier meltwater in Antarctica - FRY-03 (SPAdes) (version 2) | ecosystem: Environmental > Aquatic > Freshwater > Ice > Glacier... | reverse complement strand
ATTTTGAAATTATCTGAGAAAACAAAGTTATATTTGCCATGAGAGGGATTTTTTTGTTACGCAACTCAAAGGTAATTTGAGATACGGAATATTCCCTCTTATTTTTTAAACGTTTAGGACGCTATTGGTATGGAATATATGTTTATTATACGAGAAGGAGATAAAGAAGCTATATTTGAATTAAAAAATAACTTTAAAAAATCACCTAAAAGTGACATTATTGCAGCATATAACAATTGCGTAAAAATAGGTATAGTTGGTGCTCATGCGCAAGCTCAAAGAATACTCGCATTACACTTTATATTTATCTCAATTTTTGAGAAATCACCAATTAATATTGAACATGATTTGATTATCAGTTTGACGGGTATGATTGGTTTAAAAAATGAGCAATGGTATTACTTAAACAATTAATACAAAAGCATTTTAATTCTATAGGCTACATATGTCTTTTGGTTTCTAATAGTTTGTGACAGTATTTTTCTATTATTGCTAACGGTTTGTATAAGAAGAGTAGCCGACTGCGGAAGTAGAATTTTTCAATTTACTACTAAAGTTGTTGCGGACTACAATGTTCATATTTACTACTTTTTCGGCTATTATTTTTATACTTTGTTATGCACTGGCATTACTTTCAAAGCTTTGACAGTTTTTCTTTCATCCATACTGGAGTTGTGTCTGATTTATGATTTCTACCGATAATATCCTTATAGAGTTCTGGTCTTCTGGCATTCGTATATCGAAACCCTCCCGAAAGTCCTATTTTTTCTTTCGTAATCTTCGAAATAGTTATATCATCATCAAATGATTTTATTTCAGATAAAACTTCACCATAGGGGTCAAGTATCATTGAATTCCCATTTTTTAAATGTTCACCATCATAACCGATAGGATTTGTAAAAGCATAGTAAATTCCATTATCATAGGCTCTTGCGGGCAACCATCTCATTAACCAACGCCTTCCTTTTGCACCGTCAAATTCTAATCGAAGAGAAACAGGGTCTGTCTCTCTATTTTGCCAATACTTGTCATCCACGTAACCTCTTCCTGGCATTGCTGATGGTGTACACCCTGTTACGTGTGGGGCAAAAATCAATTCTGCCCCTAAAAGACTTGTAGCTCTCACATTTTCAATAACATTATTATCATAACAAATTAATATTCCACATTTCCATCCAAGTAGGTCAAACACACAATATTCATTACCTGCAGACATATATTTGCTTATGAATGGGTGAAGTTTCCTATACTTGGCAATTACTCCATCTTTTGTTACGCATATGTAAGTATTGTAAATTTTATCATCTTCCTTTTCAACAAGACCTGCCAATATCGGAATATCAAATTCTTTGGAAATATTTATCAGTTCCTGAGTACTTTTTCCATTAGGTACCACTTCTGCCAAACCTATTATTTCTTCTAAATTTAAATCCTTGGTAAAAGTGTAAGCGGTAATAGACATTTCGTGAAAACTTATTAAATCCGCTCCATTCGATTTAGCTTTTCCCGAAAGTTCCCGGATTACCGATAAGTTGTATGTTTTATCTCCGTCTTTCGGTTGAAATTGTGCTACTGCTACGTTCATATTTGGATGTATGTTGATTTTTTTGGTTGCTTGTGCATAACGTAGAGCTATACTTACTAGTACGTATATATCTTCTTTGTTATTACTTTTTATTAAACCCCTAATGAGGTTTCTGTAGTTTTATATATAATAGCATCGGCCGGAGGCCTAGTGATAAAAAATGGTTTTTACAGTCTTGTGTAATTTTAGTTGTGGGCTTTGGTAGTGAAGTTAACAAATAAATCATTGGCTTGTCTGTTTTTGGGTTTTATAGAAAGTAAGCGATGATTTTTGGAAGTAGGGGAGAAGGAGTGTTTTAAAAACAAAAGCGGCTCAGGTTTTATCCTGAGCCGCTGCTATTCATATATGCTTACTTACTGTCTTACTTCAATTTATTAAATAAAAGTTCTGCGGCTGGTTCTGAAGAAGCTGGGTTTTGTCCGGTAATTAAGTTGCCGTCTTCTACCACATGAATATTCCAGTCAGCTACTTTAGAGTAGATTCCTCCTTTTTCTTTTAGCATATCTTCTAGCAAGAAAGGGACAATATTGGTTAACTGTACCGCCTCTTCTTCTGTGTTGGTAAAACCAGTTACCTTTTTACCTGCTACCAAAGGTGCTCCTTGTTCGTTTTTTACCTCTTTTAAAACGGCTGGTGCATGACATACAAAAGCCATTGGCTTTTCCTGTGCATGGAAGGCCTCAATTAAAGCAATGGATGTTTTGTCATTAGTCAGATCCCAAAGGGGTCCGTGACCACCTGGATAAAAGACAGCGTGAAAATCATCCGCATTTATCTTGCTCAGCTTTATGGTGTTATTAATGACCTGTTGGGCAGAGACATCGTTATTGTAACGTTTGGTTGCTTCCGTTTGGTTTGCTTCCGTTTTACTTGCGGGGTCTATTGGCGCTATTCCTCCTTTAGGAGAAGCTACCGTTATTTCTATACCCCTATCTAGTAAATTGTAATAAGGAGCCGCAAACTCTTCAATCCAAAATCCAGTTTTTTCACCAGTTTCGCCCAACTTATCATGTGAGGTTAGGACAAATAATACTTCTATTTTTTTCATAGCTATTTTTAATTTATAATTTAACAATCATTTTTCCTTTGTTTTTTCCTTCAAAAAGATCTAAAAAGGCTTGAGGTATATTTTCAAATCCTTCTTTAATGGTTTCTGTATATTTTAGTTTTCCCTCTTGCAACCATTCAGCCAATTGTTTTATTCCTTGTGGATGTTTGTCTACATAATCAAAGATGACAAAACCTTGCATAGAAGAACTTTTCTTTATTAAGAAGGTCTGCACGCTATTGCTTTTAGGCAGTTCCTTATTGTTGTATACAGAGATGGCTCCGCAGTTCACTGTTCTTGAGAACTTATTGATATTAAAGAATACCGCTTCAGAGATTTCACCCCCAACATTGTCAAAATATACATCTACCCCTGTAGGACACGCTTTGGCAATGGCCTCGTTTATGTTTTTGGTAGTATTGTAATTGATTGCTTCATCAAAATTAAATTCAGATGTAAGCATTTCCACCTTTTCATCGGTTCCGGCAATGCCTACTACCCGTAGTCCAAGTATCTTACCAATTTGCCCAACGATACTTCCAACTGCCCCTGCGGCACCAGAAACAAGCAGGGTTTCGCCTTTTTTAGGCTTTCCTATCTCTGTCAGTCCCAGATAGGCAGTAAGACCTGTCATACCTAAAATTCCGAGATATGCAGAAAGTGGTGCTTTTTCAGGATCTACTTTAATAAGTCCATCTGCTTTTGCTAACTGTATTTCTTTCCATTGCAACATTCCTAACACCTGGTCTCCTTTACTCAGCGTGCTGCTCTTAGATTCTAAAACTTCAGCAATAACACCAGAGACAATTGGTTTATTGAGCTCAAATGGTTCAATGTAAGACTTAGCGTCACTCATTCTGCCTCTTAAATAAGGATCTACAGAGACATATTTAGCACTTAACAAAACCTCTCCTTCCTTTAATTCAGGTATTTCTGAAGTGGTAAAGTCAAAATCTGCCAGCACAGGGGTTCCTTTTGGTCTATTCTTTAAATTGATTGTTCTTGTTTTGTTCATAATGGTTCATTAAGATTTATATCTGTCATGCCCTTAGTTTTATTTGATAAAACTTTAATCCATTTATCAAGCATCTCTTTTAATCTCAAGATATCAGCCAACTCAATATTTTCAGTAAGCAGTTCACCGAGCATTTTTTCAGGAATGGGTTTGGCTTCACTTTTCAGTTGCTTTCCTTTTTCTGTGAGTCTGACCAATACAATGCGCTCATCTTTAGTAGAGCGTATTCGGTTTAGGAGTTCCATTTTCTCCATCCGCTTGATTAGAGGAGATAGGGTATTGGTATTAAGCATGAGCCGCTCTGTGATTTTATTAATAGACAATCCGTCTTCTTCCCACAATACCATAAGTACCAGGTACTGCGGATAAGTGAGACCCATTTTCTCTAAAAAGGGCTTATATACTTTAGTGATAAGTCTTGAAGTAGAGTAAATTGGAAAACAAATTTGATTGGCTAGCTTTAGCTGTGAGTCATCCATACGTAATTAATTTTTCTTTGTTATTTTTCTCCAGGCGTTCCACGAACCGGCTGACCACAATACCCAAACAACCAGCACTGGTTGGAAAAATAAGCGGATTAAACGGGCTTGGTCAGAATCTAATGCGCCAAAAGCATCTTTACCGTCTAGATATTGTGCTATATTTCCAGGAAAGATCAAAACAAAAAATAGCGCCAGCGCCCAACCAAAGGTCACGCGTTGGTTTTTCCAAAAAGCCAATCCCATTCCTAATATTATTTCAACAATACCAGATAAAATAACCACTAGATCTTTGCTCATTGGCAACCAGTCTGGAACTTGTGCCTGAAAGTCAACCCTATTAAAGGTGAGGTGACTAAAACCGGCATAAATCATAAATATTGCCAATAGTATGCGGAATACGTTTTGTATTACTGTAGTTTTTACGTATTTATCCATGATAATGATATTATCGCATACGTTTATATCGTGTGCGATACAAATATACAAATATTTAGTTGATGACCAAACTATATTAGAGGAAACACTAAGGAACTTAGGGCTATTTGAGTCTGCTCCTATTGCTTTGATTATTTATTAATTTCTTTTTCAATTAAATTAATAGTGACATCTACGGTATTCAATATTTCAATTAGTTGTTCTTTTAGTAAGGTGTTATTAAAGGATGCTAGCGTAAACCCATTTTTTATTGTCTTACTTTTTAAAGCCATGTTTACGTCTTCTTCTGATAGTTCTATTTTGATGTTTGGATTAGACCAAACTTTAATTCCGACCCCAAAATCTATCATTCCAGAATAGGGTTTGTATAGGTAAAGAGTATAATCGTCATACATATGATCTCTAATAGTAATCAGTTTTTCATAAGAAGCAGTAATGTCTAAAAGGGAATTTTTAATATCTGCATTCTTAATTATGGATACATTTCCTGAATTAACTAATTCTTTAAATGCAATATTTCTTGGATAGTGAGCTTCCCAATAAAGAACATTAGTCCAATTGTAATAATAATCTGTTAACTGATCTATTTTTACTCCATTGTAGTAACCAAGCATTATTTTAGCAGAAGCTACCTTGCTTGCTCTCCTCTCTATTATGCTGTTTAATCCTATTTTGTCATTTTGTAAATCTTGAAGAATATTTTCAAGAATTACTAGTTCCTGTCTTTTATTTTTTGCGCTTTCATTTAAGTTGTTTATCTGTAAAGCAATTAAAATTCCAATCACTACAAGGACAATTTCTCCAATAGCATAAAGTAAGTATTTACTGAATTTATTTTCATTAATCATACTTTGACGAATTTTCCGAAAGAATTTTATCATTGGTTAATAGATTGTTTTTTGATCAAGCAGCACCGTTGGTGTGTGGTTAGTTGTAATTAATCATACAGGCGTTATTGCCAGCTATTGATTAGGATAAATTATAAAGTTTTTATGTATTTGTCTAGTTGGTTTATCTCCTAATTTGTTAAGTGAAAATTGAAGTGTTTTTAAGTCTTCAACACTTAAAGGAAGCTTTTGCTCTTTGCTATGGTAGGTAGAGCCAATTGGATAATCAACACCATCAGTGGTAGACATCTCAATATGATTACCAAGTATATACTTAATCTCATGGTCATTTGAAAATTTAACTAGCCTGTCTATACTTGTCTTAAAAGAAGACCAATCGTCTACATAAAGGCGCCCAGGATAAAATGTATCGCCTGTTAGTAGTAAATTAGATGATGTATCGTATATAGCAATTGATGCTTCCTGATGCCCTGGTATAGGAATGAGCTTTAAAGTTCTATTTCCCAGCTCAAAATTAACAATATCATTAGGCCAATTAATGAACTTAAAGAAGTTGATAAGGTCATTTTTTTGGAGACCCACTAAGCTTGTATTTGCCTGTCCTTTAAACTGAGGATCTGCTGCATAATGGTCTCCGTGTTTATGAGTATGAGCCACAATTAAATCTATTTCTTTATTTAGTTGTTTTTGCCAGTTGTCTACAATAGTATTTACTGTTTCATATAATGGAAAAGACTCTTCTTCCTCTGTTGCTCCTGTGTCTATTAATAATGCTTTGTCTTGCCCTAAAAACAAAAACACAAAAGGAGCTTCATAATTTGTGCATTTATTTTGCCTTAGTATCCATGTGTTTTGGTCGTATTGAACAACTTGTATGAGTTCATCAGCATTTTTTTTACAATCTTCTGAACCGTGAATCCAATTTTGTTCATCTAAATTGATTTGGCCAATGGCCGAGGCGCAAAAAACACTAGTGATGATAACTAAGGTTAAGTGAGATGTAAAGTTCTTTTTTGTTTTCATATTCCTATTTTCGGTTGGATTAATTGGCTACAACCTAGGGCTATACGTACTAGGGCGTATATATCTGCCTTGTTATTATATCTTATAAGATTTAAAGAGTGATTACAGTTTGATTAAATTGGCTGCTATTTTTTTGTGCTTTCAATTTCAATAGTTTCCATTTTAAGATATTTGTCTAAAAACTTAAGAATTCTACTGTAGGATTCAATTTGGTTTTCCTTTTTCACAAAACCATGGCCTTCGTCTTCAAACAAAACATATTCTACAGGAACACCGTTTTTTCTTACACCAGCAACAATTTCATCAGATTCTACTTGTAAAACTCTTGGGTCTTGAGATCCTTGTAAAACAATTAATGGTTTAGTTACTTTATCAGTATGAAATAAGGGAGAAATTTGTTTCAATCTAACAGAATCTGCCGTAAACGGATCTCCTAATTCTAGGTATAATGATTTTCTCTGAGATTCCCAATATGGCGGAATACTCTTTAGTGTTCTTATCCAATTGGTAACACCAAATAAGTTAACACCAACATCAAATTCTTCTGGAGTGTAGGTGAGTGCTGCCATAGTCATATAACCCCCATAAGAACCGCCCATAATACCTATTTTATCGCCGTCAATTTCAGATTGAGACGCTAGCCAGTTTTTGCCTTCTACACAATCTTGTAAATCTTTTTCTCCATGGTTTAAATCATCCATTTTGTAGAATGTTTTTCCGTAACCACTACTACCCCTGTTATTAACTGCTAAAACCGCATAACCATGATTGACCATATATTGTATTAAAGAACTAAAGCCTTGTCTTGTTTGCCCTCCAGGACCACCGTGAACCCAAACCATTGCAGGTACTTTGTTTTCTGCGGAAGCTTGTTTAGGTACATAATAGATGGCAGGAATTACAGTGCCGTCAAAGGACTCATAGCGCACTACTGTTGCAGTGACTAGATCTTCTGCATTGATCTGCTCATTTAATACATTAGTAAGTTTGTGTTGCTCTTTGGTTTCAAAATTATAGGTATATAAATCTGAAGGTGCGTTAGAACCACCCACATACATACGCATCCATTTTTCGTCATCGCTAAACCCAACACTAGTAATACTTTTATCTTCAAAATCTGGTAAATTGATAGCTGTCATGGTGTCGGTATCTAACACTTCAATGACATTTTTACCATCCTCATTTACATAAACCACCATATAAGTCCCTTCAGAAGTGAAACTGGCGCCAGAAATATCCCATGATTTCTCCCATACTTTTTTCTTCTCTTGTGTCTCTAGGTGATACGACATTAAATAAGCAAATTCAGCCCCGTCATCTGTGGTATAATAGAAGGTTGCATTGTCTTTAGAAAAATCTTGAGCAGAATTTGCACTTTGATTTGTATTCACCTGAACCATTTCTTTGGTCTTTACATTGTAAAGTGATAAATCACTATCATTAGTGTTTAAAGATTTGGTTAGCGCAAAATAATTTTCATCGCTAGATATCCCCGAAAAATTAAGTCCATCATTATTTTGATAGAGCATTTCCGAAGCATAGCCATCTATAGACATTTTATACACATCAAAGAATCTAGGGTCTCTTTTATTAGATCCATAATATAAATATTTCTCATCTTTAGACCAGCCGTAAAAATCAGATTTGGCACCTATTACTGGTGTGATGTCTTTGATAGTACCATCTAATTCTCTTACAAATAGATGATCAATTTCATCACCATTTCCATCGGCACTCAATAACATTCTGTCATCATTTGGGAAATAAGAGTTTGCTGAAATAGAGGTGCTGTCCGACTGTGTTATAGCTGTCATTTCTCCTCCTTTTGCAGGAATAGTGAACACGTTATAAATACCTGAGCGGTTACTAGACACTAATAGATTGCTGTTGTCTGATGAAAAGCTTCCACCCCCTACAGATTCATTATCCATAAATTGTTCAATAGAGTATTCTTTAATTTCTATTTGAGCCATCTTATTTTCTTTTTTGCAAGAAAACATGAGGGTTACAATTACTAATCCTAAAATTTCTGATTTCATAATATTAGTTTTTGGTTTTTAATAAAATTACGCTATTATAATCAATACCTGAATGACACCTATTTATGGAGCACCTCTTAATGATTAGAAGAATGCACTCTGTTTAATTTAATTATTTCATTTCCGGTGACGATGCTGATTCGTGAGCATGAACTATTTTCCATTTTTCTAAAAACTAATGTTGCTTGTCTAAAAAACCGAATATTTCTATATAAGCGTTTTTTAATTCTTCCTCATTTGGACTATGCCCCCCTTCGGGTTTGTAAAGGACCACATCTTTGTTTTTATGGAGCAATGGAATAAATTTCTCAAAAGTGATAGGGGGTACCTGATTGTCATTTCCTCCGTACCATAAAAATATGGGGGCGTCATTTTTGTCAAGGTATGTTATGGGCTCGTAAAGGGCTAATTTCTCTTTTAATTCATAGCCATCGTTCTCTGGAAAGAATGCTTTGCCTATTTCACTAAAAAATTCGTTTTCATTGTCCATAAAAATTTTCTCTACCACATCTAATCGGCCTACGGGTCCAGAAAAATTCACTATTCCGCTAATAGTAATTCCCTCCTTTAGTTTGTTAGTATATTCAGGATTGTTTTGAGAAACGCCCACATAGGTAGCTATATGAGCTCCAGCAGAAAAACCAGTCACTATAATATTGTCTAAGTTTAAATTATAAACACTGTTGTTTGCTTTTAGAAAGTGTAGTGCGTTGGTTAAATCTGTGATTGCTATTGGAATTCCCTTTTTTAATCGGTAATTCATATTAATAACATGGAGTCCTTTTTTAAGGTAGGGCGCTATGTATTTTTCTTCTTCACTTTTATCACTTAGATAATACCCGCCTCCGTGAATAAATACAATGGTGTAGTTGTGATTTCCATAAGACGCAGCCTCTTTAGAAAGATATATATCCATTTTTTGTTCTGCATCTGATCCATAAGAAACATCTTTTGTTAGCTGGTAAGTGGCAGTGATTTCTTCTGTAGATTTGTCTGGAATAGCAGTTAAATTTTTAGAGCAACCGCTTAAAAGTAATAGGCAAATAATGTTCAAACAGTTTGTTGTGTATCTCATGGTCATATTTTTGGTGTAGACAGTGTTTGCTAGCCTTGGTTATTCAGCTGGAATGATCCCAAGTTGCTGGTAAAAAGATAGATTATCCATGAAATCTTGTTCCTGTGCTATTTTTCCATCTTTCATTTTCACCATGGTGACACCGTCAATATCTACCTGTCTTCCAGAAGCCGGTATTCCAAAAAAATCTCCTGAGTGAATACCTTTGAAATTCCAATGTTTTACAATGTCATTGCCTTGTCCAAATACATTGACAATTGTGAAAGTGATGTCTGAAAATCCTGTAAGATAATTTTGGTAGTATGCCTTGAACCCATTAATACCTACTATATTTTCCGGTACCCTTATAAGGGTTACATTTTCATCAAAATTGGTTTGATTTATTTTGTCAATTTCTCCTTTGTTAATAATGTCATCCCAAACTGTTTCATACATTTTTAAATTTTCACCTAACTGTATTTCTGCTTTTTCTAATGCTATATGTTGCGCAGTTGGCTCATTTGTAGTTCCATTTTTACAACTCGTAATACCCAATAAAAGGGATAAAGCAAATACGCTACTTAAAAAAGGGTTGGATAATTTCGTCATTGTTTGTTTATAAAATTGCTAACTATTAAACTTACGTTAATTAAATTATAAGAAAGATTTATGCGCAACTAAAGTTTATATCAATTGTTTTTATGGTATAAAAAAAAGCAGCTCCTTTTGGGAGCTGCTTTTAAAAATAAGTGACATCGGCCAGAGGCCAACTTAGACCGCTACGTTGTAGGTTCTAAGGGCGTCGTTTAAGGATGTTTTCTTGTCTGTGCTTTCTTTTCTGGTACCTATAATAAGGGCGCAGGGCACTTGGAAATCTCCGGCTGGGAAGCTTTTGGTATAGCTTCCTGGGATTACTACAGATCTGGCGGGCACTAAGCCTTTGCGCTCTATTGGTGTGTCTCCGGTGACGTCTATGATTTTGGTAGAGGCGGTGAGTACTACGTTGGCGCCTAATACGGCTTCTTTTTCTACGCGTACACCTTCTACTACAATACATCTAGAGCCAACAAATACGTTGTCCTCTATAATGACGGGGGCGGCTTGTAAGGGCTCTAATACCCCTCCAATGCCTACGCCACCACTTAGGTGTACGTTCTTGCCTATTTGGGCGCAGCTGCCAACGGTGGCCCAGGTGTCTACCATGGTACCGCTGTCTACATAAGCGCCAATGTTTACATAACAGGGCATTAGAATAGTGCCGGGGGCAATATAGGCGCCATGTCTGGCCACTGCGTTTGGAACCACTCTGATTCCTTTTTCTTTATAGCCTCTTTTTAGGGGCATTTTGTCATGGTATTCAAAAATGCCTGCTTCTAATGTTTCCATTTTTTGGATAGGGAAATAAAGTACTACCGCCTTTTTTACCCATTCATTTATGACCCATCCATCTACTGAGGGAGCGGCACATCTAAGTTGGCCAAGATCTATTTGGTTAATGACTTCTCTAATGGCGGCCTGTGTGTCTGCCTGCTCTAATAAGCTTCTGTCTTCCCAAGCGGCCTCTATAATAGGTCTATAATCTGTCATAATAAGGATTGTTTTAAGCGTAAATATAGTTTCAATTTCAGGAAAAGGGGCCAGATTCTTATAGTTGTAACATAATTAGGGCTATTTTTGCAAAAAAAACCTTGAACAGAATAATAGCCTTAGATTTTGGAGTAAAGAGAACGGGAGTGGCGGTTACAGATCCTATGCAGATTATTGCCTCTGGTTTAGAGACTGTAGAGACTGCTGTGCTTATTCCCTATTTGAAAAAATATATGGAAACAGAGCCGGTGAGTACTATTGTGCTAGGAGAACCTAGGCAGATGGACCATACGCCTTCTGAGTCTGAAGTTCATATTTTGGCGTTAATCCCTAAATTAGCCGCTGCTTTTCCAGGGGTTTTAATAGAGCGGCAAGATGAGCGTTTTACCTCTAAAATGGCTGTTCAGGCCATGGTAGCAGGAGGGATGAAGAAAAAGAAAAGACAAGAGAAGGGCATGATAGACCAGATTAGTGCCACTATTATATTACAAGCTTATTTAAATAGAATATCATGATATTACCCATAGTTGCTTACGGAGACGCCGTATTAAAAAAAGTAGCCCATGACATTGCCGCAGACTACCCAGCCTTAGACAGCCTTATAGAGAATATGTGGGAAACCATGTACCAGGCACATGGCGTTGGCTTGGCAGCCCCACAGGTAGGTTTGTCTATTAGATTATTTGTTATAGACGCTACCGCCTTTGCAGATGACGATGGGCTTACCAAAGCAGAGCAGGAGGTCTTAACAGACTTTAAGCAGGTGTTTATCAATGCAAAAATCTCAGAGGAGACAGGAGAAGAATGGTCTTTTAATGAGGGTTGTTTAAGCATTCCAGATGTGAGAGAAGATGTTTTGCGCAAGCCAGATATTACCATTAGCTATGTAGATGAAAACTTTAAAGCCCATACTAAAAGTTTTAATGGTTTGTTGGCCAGGGTTATTCAGCATGAATACGACCATATAGAAGGTATTTTATTTACAGACAAATTGAGCTCTTTAAAAAAGAGAATTTTAAAGGGGAGATTGAGTGATATATCTAAGGGAAAAATTAATGCAGACTACCGCATGCGTTTTCCTGAAATGAAAAAAGGCAGGTAAACCATTTTTTATATAAGTTAAAAGTTTCATATTTGCCAAAATTTTAAGAATCCTATGAGTTTAGATAAAATTTTATCCATTACAGGAAAACCAGGTTTATTCCAAATGGTGACCCAAACAAGAGGTGGTTTTGTAGCTGTTTCATTAGTAGACGGAAAAAGAGTAACAGTAAATTTAAAGAGCAATGTCAGTGTGCTTTCTGAAATAGCTATTTATACTCTACAGGAAGAAATGCCTTTAATAGAAGTTTTTAAGAAAATTTCTGAAAAGGAAATAGGAGCTAAAACATCGGTTTCTCACAAGGCAGATAAATTAGATTTAGAAGGCTATTTCTTTGAGGTCATGCCAAATTATGACGAGGATAGGGTATATGCTTCAGACATTAAAAAAGTAATTCAGTGGTACAATATCTTACAGGAGAATAAGTTGTTAGACTTTTCTGCAGAAGCATTAGAGGCCAGCACCAATAAGGGGGTAGACATAGGGGCTGCTGCCTCTGGTAAAATGACTGCACCTAAAGGAAATATAAAACAGGCGGGCCCTAAGGCGTCTTCTGCCGCTAAAGGCGGAGGAAAGACTTCTAAGGCTGCGGTTAAAAAATAAACAGGTATTTTGTATTTGTAAAAGCCAGCGTTATGCGCTGGCTTTTTTTTTGACTCCTACCAATGAAATAATACCATACCTTTAGTTTCTTAAAAATATAACTGTATGATATTTAAAAATATTTTAGGGGCTTTGGCCCTTAGTATTGCGCTTAGTGCCACTACCCAAGCACAAGAAAAAGCAACCACCACCAATGACACTATTAAAAAGGCCACCGAAGAGCTGCCTTTAGAGCCTACAAGAAACATAGACTTTAAGGCTACAGAAGCCACCTGGATGTCTTTGGACATAAGCCCAGACGGCAGTACTATTGTCTTTGACCTGATGGGAGACCTCTACAGTATGCCTATGGCAGGTGGCACAGCCACCGCGCTAACCACTGGCTTGGCCTATGAGGTACACCCGCGTTTTAGCCCAGACGGGAAAGCGCTGGCCTATATTTCAGACAAAAGTGGTTCAGATAATATTTGGATCATGGACCTAGCCACTAAAGAAGAAAGACAGCTTACCAAGGAGTCTAAGGACAATTTTTTCTCTGCCGCTTGGACCCCAGACGGCAACTATATAGTAGGTTCAAAAGGAAAGAGAAATATTAAACTACACCTCTACCACAAAGATTCTGGAAGTGGGGCTGCCTTAATTCCAGAACCTAAAAATTTAAAAACCATAGATCCTGCTTTTGGAGCTAATGGGAAACTGCTCTATTTTTCTCAGAGAAATGGCGCTTGGAATTACAATGCACAGCTTCCTCAATACCAAATAGGAACCTATAGCATGGAAGACGGCAGTGTTAATGAAATTACTTCTAGGTATGGTTCTGCTTTTACACCCACCCTGTCTAAGGACGGTACTTGGTTGGTATATGGCAGTAGGTTTGAAACCCAAACTGGCTTGGTACTCAGAAATTTAAAAACAGGCGCAGAGTCTTGGTTGGCCTACCCGGTACAAAGAGATGAGCAGGAGTCTATAGCACCCTTAGGCGTGTTGCCTGCTATGGCATTTACGCCAGATTCAAAGTCTTTAGTAGTGTCTTATGGCGGTAAAATAAACCGCATAAGCATTGCAGACAAGTCTAGTGTAGAGATCCCATTTACAGCCAATGTAGCTTTAGAATTAGGGCCTCAATTAGATTTCAAATACCCTATTTCTGATAGCCCAACGGCCATGGCATCTCAAATTAGAGACGCCAAACCGTCACCAGATGGAAAGCGTTTGGCTTTTACGGCCCTAAACCGTTTGTATACGATGGAGCTTCCAAACGGAATCCCTAAAAGAGTGACTCAAAATGATTTTACAGAGGCGCAACCAGCCTGGTCACCAGACGGAAAGAATATAGTGTTCTCTACTTGGAATGGAACAGAGGGACATTTGTACAAGGCTACTTTTAACAGAAAAACGGCTTTAATAAGATTGACTCAAACCTCTGGTATTTACAGCCAGCCACGTTGGTCTTATACCCAAAATAGAATTGTGTTTTTAGCTGGGAGTACCCAGGTATACAAGGACGCTATAGGCCCTATGGCCTCTAATGCAACAGAAGACCTGATGTGGGTGTCTGCTGCTGCTGGCCCCAATGTACTTATAGCCAAATCTAAGGGCAGAGAAATGCCCCATTTCACTAAAACAGAAGACAGGATTTATCTGTACAGTGGGAGCAAAGGCCTAGTTTCTATTAGATGGGACGGCACCGATGAAAAAGAGCACCTAAGCCTTACTGGAATAGAGACTTTTGGTTCCTCAGATTATTTTAAGGAAGACCACGACGCTGCCTTTGGTGTGAGCATCGCTGCTGCACTTCCTTCTGCAGAAGACGCTTGGAGAGAAAACAACAAAGCCTCTACCGCTTCTGAAATTATGATTTCACCAGACGGAAAAACAGCCCTGGCTAAGATTAACAATGATATTTATTCTGTCATTATTCCTATGTATGGCCAAACGCCTAAGATTTCTTTAGCCAAGGCCAGCGCTGCTGCTTTTCCAGCTCAGAAACTCACTATTTTTGGTGGGGAGTTTCCTGTATGGGGAGACCAGAGTGATAAAATATACTGGTCTTTAGGGGCTAGTTTCTTTACTTACGACTTGCCTGCCGCTAAGGTGTACCAAGATCAGTTGGCTGCAGAAAAGAAGCTAGAAGAAGCGGCTAAAAAGGCAGAAGCCTTAGTTAAAAAAGACTCTACAGAAGTAGCCAAAGTAGCCGAGAAGAAAGAAGATCCAAAACCTTTTGAGGCCGGTGAATTAAAAGTAAAAGTGGCCTTTCAAAAAGACTTAGCCAAGGGTGTTTTACTACTGCAAGGCGCTAGAATTATTACCATGAATGGAGATGAGGTCATTGAAAACGGAGACCTTCTTATTATAGACCATAGAATTGCCGCAGTAGGTGTTTCTGGAAGCTTAGAAGTACCGGACAACGCTACTCTTATGAATATGAGTGGCAAAACCATTACTCCTGGTTTTATAGATACCCATGCCCATATGTGGCCAAATTGGGGCATTCAAAAAAACCAAGTATGGATGTATGCAGCCAACTTGGCTTATGGGGTTACTACTACTAGAGATCCGCAAACAGGCTCTACTGATGTACTCACCTATTCAGACATGGTAGACGCTGGTAAGATTGCGGGCCCTAGAATTTATTCTACTGGTCCTGGTGTAGGCTATTGGGCTTATAAAATAGAGAGTTTAGACCACGCCAAAGAGGTGCTAAAACAATACAGTGAGTACTTCAATACCAAGAGTATTAAAATGTATTTGGTTGGGAACCGCCAACAGCGCCAGTGGGTTATTATGGCTGCCAAAGAATTAAAACTCATTCCTACCACAGAGGGTGGTTTAGATTTTAAACTCAATATGACCCAACTCTTAGACGGTTACCCTGGGCATGAACACTCTTTGCCTATCTATCCTATTTACTCAGACGTGGTTAAGACCATTGCCGATGCTAAAATGGCTGTAACCCCTACTTTACTAGTTTCTTACGGAGGTCCTTGGGCAGAAAATTTCTACTATGCCACAGAGAATGTATGGGGAGACGCCAAACTACAGTTTTACACACCTTATGAAGAATTGGCCGGAAAATCTAGACGCAGACCAGGATGGTTTATGGAAGAGGAGCATATATTTAAAAAGCACGCAGAATTTATGAATGACCTTGAAGCTGCTGGTGGTATAGGCGGTATAGGAAGCCATGGACAATTACAAGGCTTGGGCTACCACTGGGAACTCTGGTCTGTAGGAAGTGGCGGTTTAAGCCCACACGGAGCCCTTAGGTTTGCTACTATTCTAGGAGCACAATCTCTAGGTTTAGACGGTGATTTAGGAAGTATATCAGCAGGTAAAATAGCAGATTTAGTCATTTTAGACGCCAATCCTTTAGAAGACCTTAGAAATACCAATACGGTGTCTAAGGTTATAAAAGACGGAAAGGTATATGACACTAAAGCCCTAGACCAAGTATGGCCACAGGCTAAAAAAGCCCCTGCTTATTACTGGCAGACACCCGCTCCTGTAGCGCTTCCAGGAATTAAGTAAACAAGACATTCTCTAAATAAAAAAAGCCAGCGCATAGCGCTGGCTTTTTTTATTTAGAGTCAATGCTGTTTTTAAAATTAATCCTTCCCTAAAGTTTTAGGGTCTGGGGCTGTGGTTTCCCAGTCTATTTTAGCAGAGCGGTAATAATTTATATTATAGCGGTCAAAGAAATGGCTTTGCTTGGCCAAACGGGCTTTGTAATGCTCCCAAGACCTAAGCGTTGGAGTGGTCCAAGCCAGCTCTGCATAGCCAGGCAGCCTAGGAAAGGCCATAAATTCTATCTCATCACTATTGCTTACCGTTTCTGACCAAAGGGGGGCTTCTATTCCTAGAATGAGTTCTTTAGGCACGCCCTTGGCGTAGGTTTCTGGGGTCCAAATATAGGCAGTGTCTATAGGCACATAACCCGCCCAATGCAGGCCGTATGGAGAATCTTCACTGTACTGCATGTCTAGGTAGGCTTTTTTAGCTGGAGACAGCAGTACTTTCATCCCTTTTTGAACAGCAATGGCTGCGTTTTTCTCTGAGGCCCAAAATTGAGCCACCGCAGTTTCATCTGTATTGGCAGTGACAATTTCATCCCACCCAATAGGGGTTTTCCCCGCTTGCTTTACAATGGCACTTACCCGGTCTACAAAAGTGATATAGTCTTCTTTTTCTGTAACATGACTTTCATCGCCCCCTAGGTGAAAATAGGGCCCAGGGCTCATGGCTGCAATTTCACCCACCACATCTGTCACAAAATCATAGACCTTTTCATTGTTGGCGTCCCAAGTGCTAAAGCCTACTTCTGTGCCCGTATACAAGGCTGGTGTTTTTCCATTTCCATTTAAAAATGGATAGGCCACAGAGGCCGCATTGGTATGGCCGGGCATGTCTACTTCTGGTACAATGCTTATAAAGTGCTTGGCCGCATAAGCTACTAAATCCCTATACTGTTCTTTGCTGTAATAACCACCTGGGCCACCGCCCACTTCTTTACTGCCGCCCAGCTCTGTAAGTTTAGGCCAAGCGTCTATGGCAATGCGCCATCCCTGGTCATCAGTTAAATGCAGGTGTAGGGTATTTATTTTATAATAGGCCAGTTGGTCTATAAAACGCTTTACTTCTGAAGTATTAAAAAAGTGCCTGGCTACATCTAACATAGCTCCCCTATACGCGTAATAAGGAGTGTCTGATATATACCCGCCCGCAAGTACCCACAAGGGGTCTTTGGCCAGTCCAACCGATGCTTTTTCTGGAATGAGTTGTCTAAGGGTTTGGATGCCTCTAAACAGGCCTGCGGCCGATACGCCTTGTATGACTACCTCCTGTTCCCCCACACTTAAAGTATAGGCTTCACTGACCCCATAAGGATCTTTAAGGTATGCGCTTAGGTTTTTATTTCCTTTGTGTAAAGGGCTTTTTAGGGGCGGTACTTCCCATAGAATTTTAATTTTGGAAGCATTTTTAAGAGGGCTTTTAGGATTTACTTCTAGTAGTAGTCCTGTTTTTTGAAATATTTTTTCTGCGGTGAACCTACCTAGGTTTTTCATGGCTTCACTGCTGTCTGCCACTAGAATATAGCTGTCTTTGTATAGGGCAAAGGCCTGTTCACTTTCAATTATTTCTAAGGGTCTAGGAATAAGACCCGCCTGAGAGAGCTCTATTTCTGGTGCCTGAACAATAATGCTTTTGTTTTGACAGCTGCAAGTGAGTAGTATAGCTATGGCTGCGGTAATAGTGGGTTTAAAAAAGCTGTTTTTCATGGGTTTGGTTTGGTTTTTATTTTAATAACAAGGGTCCAATAACTTGTTCCCAAAGCTGGTATCCTTTCTGGTTCATATGTAGGCCATCTGAAATAAAAAGATCTTCTTTAAGGGCGTTATTCTCTAGCATAGGTGCCCAAACATCTGCAAAGGAGACTTGGCTTTTCCTATAGCTAAATCTTTGAAACTTTTTATTTAATTTTAGATATCTATCCTTTAAAGACCATCTACTCATAGAGGGTTTTGCAGCAATGAGCACAATTTCTGTCTCTTTGTTGTCTCTTTTAATTTTTCTGATTATTTTTTTTGTGGTGGCCAGTACTTTTCTGGGTGACACCCCTGCAAATATATCATTGTCTCCCTCATAAATAAATACCTGAGCGGGTTTAAAGTGTGTGATTAAGGGCTTGTAGAATACCAATAAATCTCTAGCAGTAGAACCTCCAAAGCCTGTATTAATAATATTTGTATTGTTAAACACCTGGGCTAGATTTTTCCAAAGCCTGACACTAGAGCTCCCTGTAAAGACAATAAGTCTAGCGTCTAACGAAAGATTTGCATATGCATTTTCTATGCCTTTAACTTCATCATTAAATGAATTTTGTGCCTTTATAGAAGGGCATATACACATTAAAACAATTAAAAATAAAGCAACTTTTTTCATGATATAAATTTTCACTCAAGGTACATCATTCCCAGTTTTGAAAAATTATTTTTTAGACCTATGACATATAAAGTCTTAGTTTTGTCATAAACAAGCCTATTACAGTGCTTATTTAAGCTAAAACCACAGCTATGAATACAAGAAAAGCCCAGTTAGCCGCCTTTGATAGATTGCTCACCATTATGGATGAGCTTAGAGCACAATGCCCCTGGGACCAAAAGCAAACCATGGAAAGCCTTAGGCTCTTAACCATAGAGGAAACCTATGAATTGGCAGACGCTATTTTAGAGAATGACGTTCAAGAGGTGAAAAAAGAATTGGGAGATTTGTTGCTGCATTTGGTGTTTTACGCTAAAATAGGGAGTGAGCAAAAGGCTTTTGATATGGCAGATGTGGCCAATGAAATATGTGATAAACTCATCCATAGACACCCCCATATTTATGGAGATGTAGTGGTAGCAGATGCCGCAGAAGTCAAGAGAAATTGGGAGCAATTAAAGTTAAAAGAGGGAAAGAAAAGTGTGCTAGAAGGCGTTCCAAATGGCTTACCAGCGCTTATAAAAGCTTATAGAATTCAAGAAAAGGTAGCGGCTGTTGGCTTTGATTGGGAGCATCCAGAGCAGGTATGGGAAAAAGTACAAGAAGAGCTGGAAGAATTTAACGTAGAGTTGAAAGCGCAGGACTCAGACGCTATGGAGGCAGAATTTGGAGACCTATTATTCTCCATGATTAACTATGCAAGAGCCATAGGTATTAATCCTGAAAACGCCTTGGAGCGTACCAATCAAAAATTTAAAAAGAGATTTGAGTATCTAGAGTCTAAAGCCATTGAGAAAGGAGTTTCTTTAGCAGATATGAGCTTAGAGGAGATGGATGTGTTTTGGAATGAAGCCAAAAAGAGCTAATCTTTTTTATTTTTATGTCATAAAAGGCTCAAGGAGAAAGCCTATATTTGCAGCCAAATTTACAGCCTTGTTACAGCAATATACCAAAGAATTTAAATACAACCTAAGCCTTTCATTTCCAGTAATTTTAGGCTTATTAGGCCACACCTTTGTAGCCTTTGCAGACAATATTATGGTGGGCCAATTGGGGACAGCGCAACTAGCAGCGGTTTCTCTTGGAAACAGTTTTGTTTTTATAGCCATGTCCCTAGGGATAGGTTTTTCTACAGCCATTACACCCTTGGTAGCAGAATCTGACGGCGCAGGAAATACGGCCGCAGGAAAATCTGCACTCAAGCACGGTATTGTACTTTGTACAGCCTTAGGCTTGGCCCTTTTCTTTCTTATTTTATTGGGCAAGCCACTGATGTACCATATGAAACAGCCCCCAGAAGTGGTAGCGCTGGCCATGCCTTATTTAGATTTGGTGGCTTTTTCATTGGTGCCACTTATTGTATTTCAAGCCCTAAAGCAGTTTTCAGAGGGCTTGTCTGAGACCAAAGCTCCTATGTATGTAACGGTCTTTGCCAACATTGTTAATATTGTCTTGAATTACTTATTAATTTATGGAACTTTTGGGTTTCCAGAAATGGGCATAGTGGGTGCTGCAGTAGGTACCTTGGTGTCTAGGGTAGTGATGGTGATTCATCTTTGGGTGATCTTTAGATATAAAAAGAAATTTGCAGCATACGTTCACGGCATTAATTTTAAAATCATTGAAAAAAAGGTTCTTAAAAAAATTATTGACCTCGGCTTCCCATCTGCCCTTCAAATGTTTTTTGAAGTAGCTATTTTTACGTCTGCTATCTGGCTTAGCGGGGTCTTGGGAAAAAACGCTCAGGCTGCCAATCAAATAGCTTTAAACCTCTCTAGCATGACCTTTATGGTTGGAATGGGCTTGGGGGTTGCGGCTATGATTAGGGTGGGGAACCAGAAAGGATTACAAGATTTTAAAGCACTCAGAAGAATTGCCATGTCTATTTTTCTGCTGACCTTTATTTTAGAAGTTATTTTTGCAGCCCTGTTTTTACTTTTTAGAGATCTATTGCCTACCATTTATCTGGACAACAATGACCTCATAAATGCGGCAGACAACAAAGAGGTGATTGTATTAACCGCTCAGCTATTACTAGTAGCGGCATTTTTTCAGATATCAGATGGACTGCAGGTGGTAGTATTAGGGGCACTCAGAGGTTTTCAGGACGTAAAAATACCTACCATCATTACTTTTGTAGCCTATTGGATGATTGGTTTCCCTGTCAGTCTTTATTTAGGTCTTTACACTTCTCTAGAATCTGTAGGAATTTGGCTGGGGCTTTTGGCGGGTCTAACCGCTTCTGCCATTATGCTTTATATGAGGTTTAACTACCTTACTAAAATGCATACAGAAACTAGCTTAGAGGTTTCTTAATATTAATTATCTTTACTTTTTAATGCATTTTGCAAAGTCTTAAATAAGTCCATATGGAATTTCCAAAATTTTTACTAGGAGACAACACAGATTACCCTACTGCTATTTTTATTGTACACACAGACTATCCCAGGTTTATCATCAATCTAGAAAATGATGAGGTAGAGTGGCTAGAAGACTTTTCTCCAGAAGATGAAAAAGAGTTGGAAACTGAAACTGAAATATTGGTTCAGGCTGCTACAGATTTTTACGACAGAGAAATTTCTAGATACGACCAATAAATGCTAGAAAAACTTCTCCAATTAGATACAGAGTTTTTTCTATTTCTAAATGGATGGGGAAATCCTACTTGGGATTCATTTTGCTTATTGCTATCAGAAAAATGGATAGGACTCCCATTAGTCATCTTATTTTTATATGGAGCCCTACAGCAATTAGGCCCTAAAAAAACGGCCATTTCAATAGTTTTTATAAGTCTCATTATTCTTTGTTCAGACCAATTAGCTAATTTATTTAAAGATGGGCTGGCACGCCCAAGACCTTGTTTTGAGCCTCAATTAGAAGGACTGTTTAGACTGGTAAAAAGTAATTGCGGCGGTGCTTATGGCTTCTTTTCTGCCCATGCAGCCAACAGTATGGGTATTGCTATTTTTATGGCTAGTATTCTTAAAAATAAATGGAAGTGGTTTGTGTTTCCTTCTGTAGGCTTGGCTTTACTCATTGGGTACAGTAGAATTTATATAGGGGTACACTATCCTTTAGACGTTTTATTTGGGTTTGGAGTAGGTGCTTTTTTTGCATTTCTTGGGCAGAAGATTTTTAAAGCACAAATTATTATAAAAACTCCCCAAAAACATAATGGGCTATGATGAGTAAGAAAATTTTCATCGTACTCTTATTGCTATTAGCAGCTGTATATGGGGTGGGCTTGTTTTCTGGTTTATTAGAAAATGACAGTGCTCAATTTGCAGTCATGGCTATGCGCATGGTTCAGGAGTCTGACTTTTGGTCTTTATACAAAGGGACAGCCCCTTATTTAGACAAACCACACCTTCACTATTGGTTGGCTGCAGCCTCTTATAAAATATTTGGCATTCATGAATGGTCCTATAAGTTACCAGGCCTTTTAGCGCTCTTTTTAGGAGCTTATAGTGTATATGGCTTGGCCAAACACCTCTATAACACTCAAGTAGCTAGGGTAGCGGCGCTCCTATTTTTAAGTGCCCAAACCATTGTACTCTCTGGAATAGACCTTAGAACAGACGCACTGCTCACAGGTTTTGTTGCCTTAGCACTTTGGCAGTTTGTAGTTTTTATTTCTAAGCCCCAATGGCGTTTTGTGGTAGTGGGTGCTCTGGCTACCGCTATGGCATTCTCTACAAAGGGACATTTGGCGCTGGTCTTGATTGGTTTTCCATTATTGGGCCACCTTTGGCACACCAAACAGTGGCGCCTTTTACTCAGAAGAGAAATCCTTTTAGGCCTAGGTGTTTTCTTTATAGGAATAGCCCCTATTTTGTACGCCTATTACCTTCAGTTTGACCTGCACCCAGAATTGGTCATCAGAGGGAAGTCTGGGCGTTCTGGTATTTTTTTTATTATCTGGGAGCAAAGCTTTGAAAGACTCAGCGGTGAGGGTATGGGGACTAATAGTTCAGATTATTTTTTCTTTTTTCACACTTTCCTTTGGGCCTTTCTTCCTTTTACGCCTGTAGCCATTTATATGCTTATAAGCAGGCTGCGTAACAGACTGCCTTCCAAGCCAGATCAGGGACTTTTATACGGGCTTATAGCGGTATTTGTCCTCATTAGTTTTGCCCAATTTAAACTGCCCCATTACTTAAATGCCAGTATGGGTCTTTGGGCCGTTTTATGTGCAGGATTTTTAGATTCTAAATGGCAGAGCACCCTTGGCTTATGGCAAAAAGGAATCTTTATTTTATTGAGTGTTTTGAGTGCACTTGTCCTATTTTGGCTGTTTCCACCCCTTTTTTTTTGGCCCTATATCCTATTTGTTCTCTGTTTTATAAGCTCTTATTGGTGGGTTTTTAAAGAAAAAAATACGCTAGTAGGCCTAGTGGTTTCTGGGGTGCTTGCAGCCGTACTTGTGAATGGTGCTATGAATCTGGTTTTTTACCCTTCACTATTAGAATATCAGGCGGGCACGCAGATGGCAAAGAAAATACAATTAGACCCCAGTATAGACTCCCATCAGGTTTACAAATGGGGTGAGGCGCATAGTTGGGCCATGGATTTTGGACTTAGAGAGCCCCTGAAAACGGCAGAAAGCCCCTTAGAGATAGCTGCACTCCATAAGTCTTGGCTGTATGTGAATGCAGCGCAGTTAGAGCAGCTAAGGGCCTCTAATATTGTTTTTAACATCACATATGCAGTGCCTAAATACCGTATTACACGGCTTAAAGCCTCTTTTTTAAACCCTGCTAGCAGAGCGGCTCAGTTAGAAGAAATGTTCTTGATTTATTTAGATTAGGAAATTAGAATACCACACTTATTACTTATAAGTCTTGCACCTAATGACTTTAATACCCCTACAGTTGCGGTTTTTTAAAATGGTAGACCATGCCAGTGGCAGACACCACCGCCGTAATAAAGAAAAACAGCAGGCTCATAGCAATGGCAGTTTCATAGGCCAATCCAAACCATTGGGCACCGTATAGAAAAGTGAGTTCTCTGCTTCCTACACCTCCAATGGTCAGTGGAATAACCGCTATTATAGAAGAGAGTAAAAATACCAGTAAATAGACCCCATAGCTATCTGTGACTCCCAGCGATAATAAAATAAAATACGCAGCTAAAAGCTGGCAGCTTTGTACCCAGGCAGATTTAAAAAAGCCAGACCAAAAAACAGCTAGGGTATAGGGATATATTTTTTTAACTCCAAAGTAAAATACGCATATAGCAAGTGGTAGCAGCACCAATAGATACCCCTTATAGGGGGAAAAAAAGTAATGAACTGGAATAATGGCTAAAACTCCAGCCAGAAGTACTAGTAAGAGCAAGCCTGAGAGTCTGTCTAATAAAAGCACCCCAAAAAGTTTTTTGGTAGGCGTTTTAAAATGTTTTTTTATGGCATAGCCTTTATAGGCGTCCCCGCCGATGCCACCGGGCAGAAACAAATTATAAAACATACCTAAGAGGTATAATTTTAGGTTGTAGGCATGAGAAATCTTTACGGAAATACTATGCCAATAATCTTGAAGTCTGTAGGCTGCTATTACTTTTGAGCCCATAAAAAACAAAAATGCAAGCGCTATAAAAGGCAACTTTACGCCTAATAAGGTCTCTTTTACACTTTCAAGGGGTATTTTCTTGAAAATTAAATAGAGCAGGGCTGCACTTATCAGAATCTTAAAAACTAAGAGTACTTTTTTCTTCATTAAAAGGCTGCTTTTCTATTTTCCGCCTTGGGTGATTTTTCTCACCTTGTAGGGCCTTTTGTTCTGAGATTCATAATAGGTTCTGATGAGTAATTCCATGACAATCCCAATAGTAAAAAGCTGGATTCCTGCAAAAATAAGCATCATCCCTAGTGTGAGTAGGGGTCTGGTTCCTATGTCTTCTCCTAGGATTTTTAAATAGACTAAATAGGCATTTACGCAAAGGCCTGCACCTATGAGTAGCACCCCTAAAATACCAAAAAGATGAATGGGGCGTTGTATGTATTTTCTAATAAACAACAGCAGCATCATGTCTGCTATTACTTTAAATACACGTTCCAAACCGTATTTAGAAACACCCGCATGTCTGGCGTGATGTTTTACGGGAACCTGCTTAATTTGGGCCCCCTCTAGGTGCGCCAATAGGGTAATAAAACGGTGCATTTCCCCGTAGAGGTTTAGGTCTTTTGCAATGTCCTTATGAAATACTTTTAAGGCGCAGCCATTGTCTTTAATGTCTAGTTTGGTGACCCTACGCACTAAAAAATTGGCAATTTTTGATGGAATTTTTTTAATAAGACTATCTTTTCTCTTCTGTCTAATTCCCGTAACCAGGTCAAATTCACCCCCTACTGCATAGGAGAGCATCTGCGGTATGTCTGAGGGGTCATTTTGTAGGTCGCCATCCATAGTGATAATATAGGTGCCAGAGGCGTAGTCTATGCCGGCAGCCAAGGCCAAACTTTGCCCGTAATTTTTTTTCAGTGCAATAAGGTGCACTTTATGATCTGCCATTTTATTGACCACCGTCTTGGTTTGGTCAGTAGAAAAATCATCTATATAAATAATCTCATAGTTATAGCCTTCTAGACTTTCGTGAATTTTCTGTGTGAGTAAGCTCACATTTTCTGCTTCATTGTACAGAGGTACTACTATGGAAAGGAGTTCTTGTGTTTGAATTTTCATAGATGTTATTTAAAGCGCAAATTTACTCATTTTATAGAAAGCACTGCTACGCTTTCCTAAATGTGTCTATGGCTCTTTGAGTGGCTTTAATAGCAGTGGTATCTCCCTTTGTAATTTCTAGCTCTAGTTGCAATAAAAGGGCCTTTACACTTGGGTCTTTATAGAAGGCTCTTTTAAGGCTTTCTGTGAGCTGGCTTTTCCAGCCTGAAATTTCTTGCCGCTGTCTATTGCGCTGAAAGTCACCACTTTTTTTTTGGAGGGCCACAAAGGCTTCTATTTGCTGCCAGATTTCCATAATGCCAGTCCCCTCTGTGGCAGAGGCCAAAAGAACTGGTGGGCTCCATCCGCTTTCCCTACTTTGGAAGGCGTGCAAGGCTGCCTTAAAATACTGCTGTGCTTTTTTGGCCAGCGGGACTGCGTCTCCGTCTGCCTTGTTAATTAACAAGGCATCTGCCACCTCCATAATGCCCCGTTTAATACCTTGAATTTCATCGCCTGCGCCAGGTAAATTTAAGAGTAAAAAGAAATCTACCATTTCATGTACCTCTAACTCATTTTGTCCCACCCCAACAGTTTCTATCAGTATGACCTCAAATCCGGCAGCTTCACATAGCTTAATGCTGGCCCTAGTGTTTTGTGCCACACCACCAAGACTACTAGCCGCAGGAGTGGTTCTAATATAGGCCAATGCAGTGCTGCTTAATTGGGTCATTCTAGTTTTGTCTCCTAGTATACTACCGCCAGATTGTTTGCTGCTGGGGTCTATAGTCAGTACGCCTACTTTTTTTCCCATTCCTGTGAGCAGCAGTCCCAAAGCCTCTATAAAACTGCTTTTTCCTACGCCTGGCACTCCAGAAACGGCCACTCTAAGGCTGTTGCTAGTATGGGAACGAATACTTTCCATAAGTGCATTGGCTTCTAAACGGTGGCTGTCTAATTGGCTTTCTAATAGACTAATAGACCTACTTAAGGCCTGTCTGTCTCCATTTAAAAGGGGGCTTAAAAGGGGGTGGCTAAGGGAAGCGTTGTTGTTTTTCATGAAACACTAAAACTTGGGTGTGAAAAGTCAAAGGTAGTTATTTGAAGGTAGGGTTTATTAGGTGATATTATGGGCTGGGTGAAAGCAGGGTGCTGTGGGGCGTTGGGGTAGCCCTGTGTTTCAAAGCAAATACCTGCAAAATCTATAGGCATAAAACACACTAAAACTTCTTGGTCTGTGGCCACACTCATTGAAATATCAGTGATTTTTGAATGTAGGTAAGCCAGCTGTTTTAAAGTGCCATCGCTAGGGGCATTAGGAGCTATTGGAACTTGGGAAGCATTGGGTGAATTGGAAGCGTGGGACGCAGTTGCCGCCCTGGCCACCACAAATGGGGTGTCCAATCTTGTTTTTCCAATACGCCTTGGATTGTTAAAATCTATATTCGTTTTTTCTATAGGGACAAGTAGTCCTGTTGGCATGAGTAAAGCATCTGTTTCTATAACTTCTAGGGCCTTTATTTGCAGGGTATAATGGTCTATTGTCTTCTCACTGTCTAGTATAAAATAACTGTGATTACTGAGATTTAATAGGCTAGGAGCGGTGCTTTGAGCGCTGTATTCTATTTTTAAACGGTTTTTTATAAGGCGGTATGTGAGCTGTACTCTTATGCTGTTTGAGCTTTGAGAGTCATTTTTATTTTGGCTAGGGGCTGCTATTTTAAAATCCAGCGACAATGTTAGGCTTGGTGTGTCTCCAGCCTGTTGGTCAATGAGTGTCCAATATTGCTTTGAAAAGGCATGCTTGCCCCCGTGTAATTCTACACCCTCTTTTCCTTTAATTCTACCTGCATAGGGTCCAATACAGGCACCTAAATACCAAATATCTGACAGGTATGCTTCTGGGCTGGGAAGCCCCATTACAAGCGCTTGTTTTTTGTTTCCTGCTAGTTTTAATTCTAGACACTTTATTACACCTCCATAATTTAAGACTTCTAGCGCTAGAAAGTCATTTTCTAGCTGGTAGCTGTCTAGGTGGTTAAGAGCCATTTCCATGCTTTTTTTAGTGCTTATTTTCTTTTAGAAGTTTTGGAAAAGCTGCTTTAAAACGTTTTAGCCTTGGAATAGACACCGCTCTTATATAAGGGTTATTTGGGTTTCTAGTCTCGTAATCTTGGTGGTAGTCCTCTGCATTATAAAATTTCTTAAAGGGTACTATTTGGGTGCTAATAGGCTTGTTATATACCTTTTCTATTTTTAAAAAGCTGACATATTTATTAATAATGACTTTTTCTTCTTCATTTTTATAAAAGGCAATAGATCTGTATTGTGCGCCCTTATCTGGTCCTTGTCTGTTTAAGGAGGTGGGGTCATGAGAGCCAAAAAAAACCATGACTAGGGTTTCAAAAGAAACTACCGTGGGGTCATAAGGTACCATGACTGCTTCTGCATGGGAGGTATTGCCGCTGGCTACTTCATTGTAAGTAGGATTGATTTCCGTACCTCCTGAATAGCCAGAGACTACGTCTCCTACGCCTTTTACAGATTCAAAAACAGCTTCTACACACCAAAAACAGCCACTGGCAAAATAGGCTTTGGCTTGTATTTTTTTAGTTTGCTGGGCTGTTAGGGGATGACTCACCAGAAAGAGCAGCAGGAAACAAGTAAAAATGGAACTTAAATTTTTATACATCTTTTTTTATCAAGGATTGTTTTAATTTTTAACTCCTGGCTGTGTAATGGTAAATCCCTCTTTTTCTTTAGCGGCGTCTACCATGTCTTTTACTTCTTTAAGAAGTGCTTTTGCGTCATATATAATGCCGTCTTTTACGGTGTATTTAACACCACCCTTTCTCTCTACTTTATTGTCTTCTGTAAGCGTTATGGCTCCTGTTCCGTAAAGCACTTGAAGGTTCTGAAGGGGGTTATCTTCTACAATGACAAAATCTGCTAATTTTCCTATTTCTACACTTCCAATGCGTTCTGCCATCCCCAGTGCTTCTGCACCGTTTAAGGTAGCAGATCTAATCACTTCTAGTGGGTGAAAGCCAGCCTCTCTTAAAAGCTCTAGTTCTCTTATATAGGCAAAACCATAGAGTTGGTAAATAAAACCAGAATCTGAGCCTGTTGTGACCCTGCCGCCTCTATTTTTGTACTCATTGATAAAGGTCATCCATAATTGGTAGTTTTTTCTCCATGACACCTCTTGTTCTGTTCCCCAGTTGTGCCAATAAGACCCGTGCGATATCTTACTAGGCTCATAGAATTTCCAAAGAGAAGGCAGGGTGTAGTCTGAATGCCATTCTGCTGTTCTGGCCCTTTGTAAGTCTCTATTGGCCTCATAGATATTGAAAGTAGGGTCTATAGTAAAGTCTAAGGCAATGAGTTCATTCATCACATTATTCCAATGTTCTGAGTAGGGAGCGGCTGCTTGTTCCCATAGCTTTCCTGCACTTTCAAAACGGTGTTGCTCATTCTGATAGTTGTAATCTAAGGGGTAGTCTTGGACAGTTCTGTCTGTAAAAAGCGCCTCTGGTAAACCGTACCAGTGCTCCATACTAGTGAGTCCTGCCCTAGCAGAATTTAGCACATTCCAGCGCGCTACATCCATCTGTGCGTGGTGGCAGGCAGAACGCAGACCCAATCTTTTATTTTCTTCTAAAGCTGCCTGCATGATTTCTGGCGGTGCTCCAAAAAGTTTAATACCATCGGCGCCAGATTTTGCATTGTTTCTTACCCACTCAACAGCCTTTTCTGGACTGCTAATTTCTTGCTTACTTCCAGATCCAAATCCGGTATAAGCAAAAATTCTGGGCGCTACTATGCTATTTTTTTCAGACTTTCTCTTTAGGTCTAAGACAAATTCTAGTCCTCTGCCTGAGGGTTCTCTTACAGTGGTTACCCCGTGGGCCATCCAGAGTCTAAATACATATTCTGGCTCTGCTCCCTGAGAGACCCCACCAATATGACCGTGCATGTCTATAAAGCCTGGCAATAAATACATGCCCGTACAGTCTAATTCTTTTCCACCTGCTTTTAAAACGGGCCTTCTGCTTTCGTTAATAGCTACTCCTGGGTAGCCCACTACGCTTATTTTGGTGATTTTATTTCCCTCTACTACAATGTCTATGGGTCCCTGTGGGGGTGCTCCATTCCCATTAATGAGGGTAACACCTCTAATAATAAGTTGCTGATGGGGCCCGTCTCCTGCAGCTGACTGCGCCATAGAAAAGCCAGAGAGTAAGAATGCTAAAATGAGTGTGAGTTGTTTTTTCATGGGTTGGTTTTTGCTTGCTTATTTGGTTAACACCCAGCTTCCTTCTTTTAAAAGGGATTCTGCCTGCTTGTATTTAAGTGTTTTTTGTTCTCCGCTCATGACGTGCTGTACCGTTACCTTGTCATTCCTACCAATTTTAGGGTGTTCTCTTACTATGGTTTCTGTAATAGCTGGTCTTCCTGATTGGTTTTGACTAGCGGCCCTGCTTTTGGCTGCCATTTCATCTACATTTGGAATTTCTTCTTTAGTGGTCTGCAGGGCTTCTTTTGTCCTGCGTTGTCCTCTGGCTTCTTGAATTTGATTGGAGCTCTCTACGGGTAACTCTCCTTTGTATAAGAAAGAAACAATGTCTTTGTTTACACGTTCTAGCATGCCTTTAAAAAGTTCAAAGGCTTCAAATTTATAAATTAATAGGGGGTCTTTTTGCTCGTGCACGGCCAGTTGTACCGATTGTTTTAGCTCATCCATTTTACGTAAATGAGTTTTCCAGGCTTCGTCTACCATGGCCAGAGTAATATTCTTTTCAAAATCTGTGATGAGTTGTTTTCCTTCACTCTCATAGGCTTTGGTTAGATCTGTTACCACATTGAGTGTCTTTATGCCGTCTGTAAAGGGCACTACAATGCGTTCAAATTTATTGGTCTGGTCTTCATATACATTTTTAATAACCGTAAAGGCAGTCTGACTGCTGCGCTGCATTTTGGTTTGGTAGTGCGCTAGGGCTGCATTGTATGTTTTTCTTGTGAGTCCTTGTGGTGTTTCTTTCTGGAATTCGTCCTCAGAGAAGGGTGCAATCATTCCAAAATACTTAATGAGCTCAAATTCAAAGTTTTTAAAATCACTGGCCGCTTTATTGTCCTGTGTAATGATTTCACAGGTGTCATAAATCATATTGGCAATGTCTAATTTTAATCGCTCTCCTTGTAAGGCGTGTCTCCTTCTTTTGTAGACTACCTCTCTTTGTGCATTCATGACGTCGTCGTATTCTAAGAGGCGTTTTCTCACTCCAAAGTTGTTTTCTTCTACTTTTTTCTGGGCCCTCTCAATAGATTTAGTCATCATAGAATGCTGAATCACTTCTCCTTCTTCTAATCCCATTTTATCCATGAGTTTGGCTACCCTGTCTGAGCCAAATAGGCGCATGAGATTGTCTTCTAAGGAAACGTAGAATTGTGAGCTTCCTGGGTCTCCTTGTCTTCCGGAGCGGCCTCTTAGCTGTCTGTCTACACGTCTAGAGTCATGTCTTTCTGTTCCTACAATGGCTAAACCTCCAGCAGCTTTAATATCTTCAGCCAGTTTAATATCTGTTCCCCTTCCTGCCATATTGGTGGCAATGGTTACTACTCCTGCATTTCCTGCTTCTGCAACTATGTCTGCCTCTTTTTTATGTAATTTGGCGTTTAATACATTGTGCGGCACTTTTCTAATGGTGAGCATTCTAGAGAGTAATTCTGAAATTTCTACAGAAGTAGTTCCAATAAGCACTGGCCTTCCTGCTGCAGAGAGCTTGGTTACCTCTTCTATAATAGCATTGTATTTTTCTCTTTTAGTCTTGTAGATTAGATCTTCCTTGTCTGCTCTAGAAATAGCCCTATTGGTTGGAATTTCCATGACATCTAATTTATAAATCTCCCAGAACTCTCCAGCCTCGGTAATGGCTGTTCCTGTCATTCCTGCTAACTTCTTGTACATTCTAAAGTAGTTCTGCAAGGTTACAGTGGCAAATGTCTGGGTAAGGGCCTCAATTTTCACATTTTCTTTGGCTTCAATGGCTTGGTGTAAACCGTCTGAATACCTTCTGCCGTCCATAATCCTTCCTGTTTGCTCATCTACAATCATGACTTTGTTTTCCATGACTACATATTCTACATCTTTCTCAAATAGGGTGTAGGCTTTTAGGAGTTGGTTTAGGGTGTGTATGCGTTCACTCTTTATAGAGAAGTCCTTGAATAGGGTGTCTTTTTGTATGGCTTCTTCTTCTATTTCTAGGCCTTTGTTTTCAATTTTTGCAATTTCAGATCCAATATCTGGGAGCACAAAGAATTCTTGGTCTTGCTCTCCAGAAATATAAGACACACCTTTTTCTGTGAGCTCTATCTGGTTGTTTTTCTCTTCTATTACAAACCACAATTCTGCATCTACCTCTGGCATTTGCTTGTTGTTGTCTTGCATATAATAATTTTCAGTTTTTTGAAGCAAGTGTTTAATTCCTTCTTCACTTAAAAACTTTATGAGGGCTTTGTTTTTAGGCAGGCCTCTGTGAACTCTGAGCAGTAAAAAACCTCCTTCTTTGTCATTGCCAGCTGCAATGAGTTTTTTAGCTTCTGCTAATACGCCAGTGAGGTAATGTCTTTGCTGGCTAACGATGTCTGAAACCTTTGGTTTTAGTTCATTAAATTCATGTCTGTCTCCTTCTGGCACTGGTCCTGATATAATAAGAGGCGTACGGGCATCGTCCACAAGGACAGAATCTACCTCATCTACTATAGCAAAATTTGGAGCACGTTGTACTAAATCTGTTGGGCTGTGCGCCATATTGTCACGTAGGTAGTCAAAGCCAAATTCATTGTTGGTTCCGTAAGTAATATCTGCTTCATAAGCGCCCCTTCTTCCTGGAGAATTAGGTTGGTGTAGGTCTATACAGTCAATGCTCATTCCGTGAAATTCAAATAAAGGCGCCATCCAGGCACTATCCCTTTTAGCCAAGTAATCATTTACGGTCACTAAGTGTACTCCCCTTCCACTGAGGGCATTTAAATATACAGGTAGGGTGGCTACTAAAGTTTTTCCTTCTCCTGTGTGCATTTCTGCAATCTTTCCTTGGTGTAGGGCTATGCCTCCAATGAGTTGCACATTGTAATGTACCATGTCCCACTTTACTTTCTTTCCTGCTGCGTCCCAGCTGGTGTCCCAGATTGCCTGAGTGTCTTGTATGGTCACATAGTCTTTTTGTGCGGCTGTTTTTCTATCTGATGGATTGGCAGTAACGGCTATTTGCGCATTGTGGGCAAACCTTTTGGCTGTTTCCTTTACCACAGCAAATGCCTCTGGAAGTATTTCTTCTAGAATTTTCTCTGTAATGCTGTACTGTTCTTCTTTGAGGGCGTCTACTTGGTTGTAAGTGCTCTCGTTTTTGTCTATGTCTGTTTCTTTTAGCGCTTGCTCTTGTAGACTTTCTATCTCCTCTAGAATGTCTTTAGTGGCTTCTTGAATTTTGGCCCTAAAAAAATCTGTTTTTGCCCTTAGTCCGTTGTTGTTTAAAGATTCTAGTTCTTTTTCAAAAGAAATTATTTTATCTACTAGGGGTTGTAGAGCAGTGACATCTTTCTTTGCCTTATCTCCTACAAATACTTTAAGTACGTTATTTATAAAACTCATATGCTTTTTTCTATGTGCCTGGGCACTAAATGATCTACTACAGTGTGGTTAAAACATAAATTTTGCAAAATTCATGCCGTTGTGTTTTCTGTCATGTTTCATGACAGAACTCTTCAAAAATAAGCAAAAAAAAAGCCTCCGTAGAGACTTTTTTAAAGGGAAATCTAAATTTATTAAATTTCTTTTTTTTTAGTATTCATCCTCATTCCAGAGGTAATCTTCTTCTGTTGGATAATCAGGCCAAATCTCATCAATAGATTCATAAATCTCACCACCTTCTTCTTCCATAGACTGTAGGTTCTCTACCACCTCTAATGGAGAACCGGTTCTAATGGCGTAATCTATTAATTCATCTTTGGTTGCAGGCCAAGGCGCGTCACTTAAATAAGAAGCTAATTCTAATGTCCAATACATAGGATTCTATTTTAGATATTTTTGCAAAAGTAAATTTTAAACTAGAATACACAAGTTATTTTAAGTTTAAATTAAAAATTTTATTAATGGAGGGTCTTTTTGCTTTCTGTGCTTACTATTTTTCTGGAAGCCATTTTACTTCTTTAATCTGGCTATTTTTAGCGGCATATCTAGAGAGTACAAAGAGGTAGTCTGAAAGCCTGTTTAGATATTCTAATACACTTTGGTCTAAGGGCTGCTTTTCATGAAGCGCTACCACCAAACGCTCTGCCCTTCTGCTCACAGTTCTAGCCAAATGACAATAAGAAATACAAGGACTACCGCCAGGAAGTATAAAATGGGTGAGGGGTACTAGCTCGGTTTCCATTTGGTCTATGGCAAGCTCTAAGCTTTCTGTTTTAGCAGTATCTATAGCTTTTGGTTGGGCCTCTTTCTTGGTTGGGTTTGCTAGAATAGCACCAATTTCAAAGAGTTCTTTTTGTATGGCAGTCACTTGTGATTTTTGACTTTCAATGGCTTTTTCTTCCCTTAAAAGCCCCATCCAGGAATTTAACTCATCTAAGGTGCCATAGGAGTCTATGCTTAAATCATTTTTTCCTACGCGTTGTCCATTGAATAAACTGGTCATGCCTTGGTCTCCTGTTTTGGTGTAAATTTTCATAGCGTTTACCTAATTTAGGATTTATACATTTTATAAGACAATATGCTAAAGGGGTTTTAAAGAAATTTTTATTTCTTTATTAGCTTTTACCTCCAAGGTCTTTTAAAAAGAATAAAATGTTCTTTTTCTTGATTTTTCTTCATAAAAATAAGGCCAAAACTCCAAAAGTCTATACTTATTTGTATGTTTTTATCTTGAATGACGCCACTCCAGTATTGCTCACTTTGTTTGTTTTTGTGAATATCTGAAATAAAAAAGCAGTGATCATTTGGGGCGGCAAAAGTGTTTTCAGACTGCTCTTTATCTGCGTTCTCTAAAACGGTCACTGCTATGTTAAAGTCTTTTAAATAGTTTTGCAACGCATTTAAATACACCTCTAAAGCACTTTGCTTACTTACTTTGCTCACTTTGTGAATGCACAGACAGAGAAATCTAAACACAAATGGCGAATGAACAGAATGGGAATCTTTTGCCCTCCAAAGGTATTTTAAATAAGAAATGAAAGGCGAAGGAACCATGATTAGTCTTCAATTTTTGCAGCCAGTTCAAACCACCTTGAGGTTTGTGTTTCTATGGTTTCTATGAGTTCTTTTAAGGCTAAAGAACGCTGTTCTATCACAGATATTTCTAGGCCTTGTTCTAAAAAACTTTTTTCCAAAGCTAGCTTATCTTTTTCTAGACTGCGAATTTTTGACTCTAACTGCTGATACTCTTTTTGATCGTTATAAGAAATTTTCTCTTTGGGAGCTAATGATTCTTTGGCTGTGGGCTGCTTAGATTTTTGATTGCTTTTCTCGCTGTTATTTTTAGCCCCTTGGGACATTGCCTTTTCTTGTATACTGTCTTGACTGTCTTCACTGTCTTCATAAGACCTAAAGTCTGAATAATTTCCTGGAAAATCTTCAATTTCTCCATCGCCTCTGAAAATAAAAAGGTGGTCTACAATTTTATCCATAAAATAACGGTCGTGGGACACTACTAAAAGACAACCTGGATAATCTAAAAGGAATGATTCTAGCACATTGAGTGTTACAATATCTAAGTCATTGGTAGGTTCATCTAAGATTAAAAAATTTGGATTCTGAATGAGTACCGTACATAGGTAGAGTCTTTTGCGTTCACCACCACTTAGTTTTTCTACAAAATCATATTGTTTTTTTCTATCAAATAAGAAACGTTCCAAAAGTTGTTGTGCAGAAATTTGCCTTCCTTTTTTTAAGGGAATATAATCTCCAAATTCTCTAATGACATCTATGACTTTCTGTCCTGATTTTTGAGGGATTCCTGTTTGGGTGTAGTAACCAAATTTAATGGTGTCACCAACCACAATCTTTCCACCATCTATAGATTCTTTCCCTGTAATGATATTTAAGAAAGTAGATTTTCCAGTACCGTTCTTGCCAATAATTCCAATGCGTTCTCCTTTTAAAAAGTTGTATTCAAAACCCTTTAAAATGGTTAGGTCATTAAAAGATTTATGAAGCTTGTGGCACTCTAAAACTTTAGACCCCATTCTTTCCATGTCAATCTCTAACTGGACTTCATGATCTTCTCTTCTTTTGCTTGCACGAGATTTTATCTCTGCAAAGTCATCTATTCTAGACTTAGATTTTGTAGTTCTCGCCTTTGGTTGGCGGCGCATCCATTCTAATTCTTTCTTAAATAACCTCTTAGATTTATGCTGTTCTACCTGCTCTTGTGAAATTCTAGCTTCTTTTTTTTCTAAGTAATACGCATAATTTCCCTTGTAGGTAAACAATTCTCCTTGGTCTAGTTCTACAATTTCATTACAGACCCTTTCTAAAAAATAACGGTCGTGGGTCACCATGAATATGGTAATGCTCTCTTTGGCAAAATAGGCTTCTAACCATTCAATCATTTCTAAATCTAAATGGTTGGTGGGCTCATCTAAAATAAGCAGGTCTGGTTTGTTTAACAGCGCATTGGCTAAGGCCAATCTCTTTCTTTGTCCTCCAGAAAGTTTAGACACCTTAACGCTTAAGTCATCTAGCTTTAGTTTAGAGAGTATTTGTTGGTATTGGCTTTCAAAATCCCAAGCCTGTAGCCTGTCCATAGCGTCAAAAGCTTGTTGGTATTTATCTGCGTCTTCCATATTGTGAAGCGCTTTCTCGTAATTAGCAATAGCTTTTAATACTTCGCTGTCTGAGGCTAAAATGCACTCTTCAATGGTGCAGTCTTCTGGTAAATGAGGCTCTTGAGACAAGAAAGAAACCTTAAGACCGTTTCTGTAATTTACCATTCCATTGTCTGGAATGTCCGTACCTGCGAGAATGTTTAATATGGCTGTTTTGCCACTTCCATTTTTGGCAATTAGAGCAATTTTTTGATCTTTGTTTACGCCAAAAGAAAGGTTTTCAAATAGCACCAGTTCGCCATAAGATTTACTTATATTTTCTACACTCAGAAGATTCATAAAGCGGTTCTATTTATCAGATTCATTTCTGCGCCACAAAGGTAAACTTCTAATGAGTAAAGCTGCTATGATTGGGAAAAATAAGAAATCAAATTTCTGAAAGCCTAAAAAATGAATAAATGGGGTGGCTAATAAAGAGAGGATCATTAGTTTTGACAGGGTATTTTTAAAAACCCTAGCGCTTGTGTAGTTTGAAAACAAAATGAGCCAGGCTAGGGGAGAAGCCCAAAGAAGGTTGTAGTTTTGCGTCATGGGGTCATGTTCAGAAAAAAACCAAAGTCCCATAAGGAGCATGCTTATCAGTCCTGTACTTCCAAAGAGCAGCACATCTAGATATTTAGTAGAAACACCTGCAAATAGCCCATAAAGGCTCATGGCGAGGGTTATTAATAAGATAAATAGACTCCAGAAAGCAGGGGTTTTCCATAATTCAGGGGTTATACTTATTTTCTCTATCGTTTTATTGGCCATGCGCTCTTCTTTAACAAGGGGGCTGCCATTTATTTGGTAGTCATTTAATTGCTCCGATAAATAGATTGGTAGAAACTGATATTCTTTAAATTTAATTTCTTTATCTATTTTAGAGCCTAGCAGCAGATTTATTCCTAGCATTGGCCAATCATTGGGAGCTAGATTTTCTTTGACGAGTGATCTAAAAGTGCCGCTGTGATTTTGAGGTCTTTGAAGCTTTGTGATTTGTGGTAAAATAGATGGATCTTCTATGAGATCTCTTATTTTTGTTGCGCAGTTGTCATAAAAAAAGTCATACGCATAGTCTCTATTTTCTGGCTTAAAATTGTTTTCTAAAAAATTAAAAAAACGGTCTCTAGTTAAAGCGTCTAAAGAGAGCAACTGCTCTTTTACACCTCTTCCTTCCATTTCATATTCAAATAGAAAATCACTAAAATTTTGTCTCCCTAGAGAATAAGTAAGCTTTCCTTTTATAAAATTGGTATAAAAGTGGGGGGCGTAAAAATCAAAAATTCCGTAGTTGTATATAATATCTAGACCCAACAATGGATCTTGTAGCCTAATGGCAGAATGCCCAAAAGAGGCGTATAAATCTGTCCCAGGCTCACATGTTAATACACTAATAGCGGCATACTGGCTAAGTTTGAAATCTTGTGCCATGCTTGTTTTTGTAAAAAAAAGCGTAAAAGTGATCAATAAAATAGCATGAATTCTCATAAAAGGGTTTCAAATATTTTGGTAAAGATATCAAAATCCCATTTCTGATCGCTATGATGTGTGACTCCTCTTAAAATTGTATTTTAGTCGCGTGAAAACATTAAGAGCCCAAATACCAAATGTCATTACCGCTTTAAACTTACTTTCTGGCTGTATGGCAGTGATTGCTGTTTTAGAATACAATCTTTTGCTTGCTGCTTTTCTGGTAGTGTTAGGAATTATTTTTGATTTTTTTGACGGCTTTGCAGCCCGTTTGCTTCATGTGAAAAGTGAATTAGGCAAACAATTAGACTCTTTAGCAGATATGATTACTTCTGGCTTGGTTCCTGGTTTGGTCATTTATGTTTTATTAAACAGCCAGGCCTTATCCATCTATGAGCTGTTAGTTTCAGACCCTTTACCTTTAATAGGCTTGCTTATACCTGTAGGAGCTGCTTATAGGCTGGCTAACTTTAATTTAGATGAGCGTCAATCAGAGCAGTTTATTGGCCTTCCTACTCCAGCCAACGCGCTTTTGGTTCTCTCTGTGCCATGCATGTTGGCCTATCCAACTGTAGATGGCTTAGACGCATTCTTGTTATCACCCTATTTTTTAATAGGGCTTACTGTATTTAGTACCCTAATCATGAACCTACCCATTCCACTTTTTTCTTTGAAATTTAAAAATTATGAATGGCGTGGCAATCAAATTAGATATGGTTTTTTAGCCATGAGTATCTTTTGGATCTCATTGTGGCATTTCACTGGCTTGGCTTTTGTGATTATAAGCTATGTGCTTAGTGGGCTTATTATAAAAAAGGCGTCATAGGCCACAATTGTTTACAAAAGAGAGGGAGATTTTCTAAAAGTCTAACTTTTTTTTTCGCAACTCAAAATTCTGTCCCAAATACACTTTTCTAACCATCTCATCTTGGGCTAAGTCTTCAGGTAGCCCTGCTTTTAAAATACCCCCTTCAAACATGAGGTAAGACCTTTCTGTAATGGCTAATGTTTCTTGAACATTGTGGTCAGTGATGAGAATACCAATGTTTTTTTCTTTTAACTGCGCTACAATTCTCTGAATGTCTTCTACAGCTACAGGGTCTACTCCTGCAAAAGGCTCGTCTAAAAGAATGAATTTAGGGTCTGTGGCCAAGGCTCTGGCTATTTCCGTTCTCCTTCTTTCTCCTCCAGATAAAAGATCCCCCCTGTTTTTTCTGATGTGGCCCAAACTAAACTCATCAATCAATGACTCCATTTTCATGGTCTGTTCTTTTTTTGTGAGTTTTGTGAGTTGTAATACACTCATGATGTTTTGTTCTATACTGAGCTTTCTAAACACAGAAGCTTCTTGGGCTAAATACCCAATGCCACTTTGTGCTCTTTTGTACATGGGATAATTAGTGATGTTGGTGTTGTCTAGGTGAATGGCGCCTCCATTGGGTTTAATAAGGCCTACAATCATATAAAATGACGTAGTTTTTCCCGCACCGTTAGGGCCTAGTAATCCCACAATTTCTCCCTGATTTACCTCTAATGAAATTCCTTTTACAACCTCACGGCCGCGGTATGATTTCATGATATTGGTAGCGCTTAATTTCATAGATAATTCTTATAGAACGTAAAGGTATGGTTTATTTTGTTTCACTGAGTTCCTCCCAGTATTCATAAGCCCTTCTTAGGTGAGGCACTACAATGGTTCCTCCAACTAAGGTAGCTATACCAAGGGTTTCCATCACTTCTTCATGGGTAGCACCCGCCTTGGCAGAACCTTCTAAATGGTATTTAACACAGTCGTCGCAACGCAGCACTGCAGAGGCCACTAGTCCTAGCAACTCTTTAGTTTTAACGTCTAGTGCTCCTGCTGCGTAAGCCTTAGTGTCTAAGTTAAAAATACGCTTAATAAGTGTGTTTTTATCTGCTAATATTTTGTCATTCATCTGAGCTCTGTACTCATTAAATTCTGTCACTTTATTTTGCATTTTTACGCATTTTTTTTAGGTCTCTTTTTACTACAATTCCAGAAATTACAATACTTATTTGATACAAAATCATAATAGGCACCGCCACAACAATTTGGCTAGCAACGTCTGGAGGGGTAATAATGGCAGAGAGAATTAATACTACTACTAAAGATATTTTTCTATATTTTTTTAATATTTCTGGAGTGACCAAACCAATTTTAGTAAGGAAGTAGACTATAATTGGCAATTCAAAAATAAGCCCACATGCCAGCACAGAAGCTCTTACAGTAGCTACATAAGAATTTAAGTCAATGTCATTAAACACCTCTTTACTCACAGAATAACTTCCTAGGAAATTAATAGAAAGGGGTGCTACTATATAATAGCCAAAGAGCACTCCTGAGAAGAATAAAAAAGATGCAACAAATATAAAACCACGGGCATTTTGCCTCTCATTTTCTTTGAGGCCTGGGCCTACAAATTTCCATATTTCATAAAGTACATAGGGGAAACCTAAAATAAGACCCGCCCAAATAGAGGTCCAAATGTGGGCAGAAAACTGCCCAGCCATTTCCCTGCTTTGAATTCTAAACAGGGGTTCTGTGCTGCAGAAAGCGTCACTGAAGCCAAAGCGCTGGGAGAGGTTGCAAAACATTTTATAGGTAGGGAAATCTGGTTTTTTGGGACCAAATAGGACCGTCTCAAAAATAAAGTCTTTCATGAAAAACGCTACGGTTCCTATGATTAAAACACCCATGGTAGCACGAATGAGGTGCCATCTTAACTCTTCAAGATGGTCTAAAAAAGACATCTCATTAACATTCTTATTCTTTTTCATTAAACAATTCCCTCTTGAATTAGATTGTGTAAATGCACCACTCCTGCGTACTGGTTATTCTCTGTAGCTAGGAGCTGGGTGATATGATTTTCTTGCATTATTTTTAAAGCAGCAACCGCTAAGTTGTCTACCTCAATAGTTTTTGGCTGGCTGCTCATAATGTCTGAGGCAGTTAAATTCCCAATATTTTCATAGGTGTTTAGCATCCTTCTAATGTCTCCATCCGTCACTACTCCAACTAGCTTATCTCCTTCTATGACCGCAGCAGCACCTAGTAATTTTTTAGAAATTTCCGTGATCACTTCTTTGACTGGCGTATGGAGTGCTACCTGTGGTTTGGCGTTGTTCTTTACAATGTCTCCTACTCTTAAATAAAGCTTTTTCCCAAGGGACCCCCCTGGGTGGTATTGAGCAAAGTCTTTAGAGTCAAATCCTTTTAACTCTAAAAGACACACAGCTATGGCGTCACCCATGACTAATTGAGCGGTTGTGCTTGTAGTAGGGGCTAAGTTATTTGGACATGCTTCTTGTGCCACAGTAGTATTGAGCACATAATCTGCTTGCAGTGCTAAAAAGGATTGGGTATTTCCTGTGATGGCAATTAAAGGATTGTTGCCTCTTTTTAGAAGGGGCACTAAGACTTTAATTTCTGGCGTATTTCCACTTTTTGAAATACAAATAACACAATCTCCGTTTTGTATAGTGCCTAAATCTCCGTGTATTGCATCTGCAGCGTGCATAAAAATGGCAGGAGTTCCAGTAGAGTTTAGGGTAGCCACAATCTTGCTGGCTATAATAGCGCTTTTTCCAATTCCAGTAATTACTACCCTTCCTGAAGCTTTATACATGGTGTTTACTGCATTTTCAAAATCTTCATTGAGCAAAGGAATTAAAGCGTCTAATGCATCTCTTTCTGTTTGAAATGTTCTAATAGCACTCTGTAAAATTTCTGATTTGAGATTCAAAGGAAAAATGGGTTTTATGGTTCTTTTTCTAAAAGAATGTATTATATTTAATTTGACAAAATTACATAAAGTTACCTATACGAGGTGTTTTTCAACTGTAAATAATATTCGAATAACACTTACCCCAAATAATGATGGAAAAATCTTATGGCTAATAATGATTATGACTTGCGTGCAGCCCTGAAACAATTTTTTGGTTTCTCGGAATTTAAAGGACGTCAAGAAGAGGTGATACAAAATGTCTTAGCAAAGAAAAATAGTTTTGTAATAATGCCTACTGGAGGTGGAAAGTCTATGTGCTACCAGCTTCCTGCACTATTACAAGAAGGCACTGCCATTGTGGTGTCTCCCCTTATTGCACTGATGAAAAACCAGGTAGACGCCATTAGAGGAGTCTCTTCAAATCCTGGAGTGGCACACGTTTTAAATTCCTCACTTACCAAATCAGAAATTAAACAAGTAAAAAGCGATGTCATTAATGGAATTACAAAGCTCTTATATGTAGCGCCTGAGTCTCTGACAAAAGATGAGAATGTAGACTTTTTAAAAGAAGTAACTATTTCTTTTGTGGCAGTAGATGAGGCCCATTGTATTTCTGAATGGGGACATGATTTTAGACCAGAATACAGAAATTTACAACGCATTATTAATAGGCTTGGAGACGCTATTCCCATTATAGGATTAACAGCAACCGCTACGCCAAAAGTGCAAGAAGATATTATCAAAAACCTTGGAATTTTAGATGCAACGGTTTTTAAATCTTCTTTTAATAGGCCTAATTTATTTTATGAAGTAAGGCCAAAAACTCAAAATGTAGAAGGTGATATTATTAGATTTGTAAAGCAAAACGCTACAAAATCTGGTATTATATATTGCCTAAGTAGAAAAAAAGTAGAGGAATTAGCGCAGGTGCTACAGGTTAATGGTATTAGTGCAGTGCCCTATCACGCTGGTTTTGACACCAAGACAAGATCTAGATATCAAGATATGTTCCTCATGGAAGAGGTAGATGTGGTGGTGGCTACTATTGCTTTTGGCATGGGAATAGACAAGCCAGATGTGCGGTATGTCATACACCACGATATTCCAAAAAGTATTGAAAGTTACTACCAAGAAACTGGCCGCGCTGGAAGAGACGGAGGAGAAGGACACTGCTTGGCCTTTTATTCCTATAAAGACATAGAGAAGTTAGAGAAGTTTATGGCTGGAAAACCAGTTGCAGAACAAGAAATTGGCAATGCTCTATTACAAGAAATAGTAGGCTTTGCAGAAACTTCTATGTCTAGGAGAAAGTTTATACTTCATTATTTTGGAGAGTATTTTGACGAGATAAATGGAGACGGGGCTGCTATGGATGACAATACCAGAAACCCAAAGGCAAAAGAAGAAGCGGGACCTTCTGTATTAAAATTATTGAGTGTAGTAAAAGGCACTAATGAGAAGTTTAAATCTAAAGAAATTGTAAAAGTACTTATCGGAAAAGCAAATGCCCTTATTAGTTCTCACAGAACAGATGAAAAGCCTTTCTTTGGAATAGGAGCAGACAGAGAAAAAGAATACTGGATGGCTCTAGTAAGGCAAACCTTAGTAGCTGGTTATTTAAAAAAAGAAATTGAGCAATACGGTATTTTAAAGCTCACACAACAAGGCTTAGATTTTATTGAAAACCCCAGTCTTTTTTTAATGACTAAAGACCATGTTTACAATGCAGCAGCAGACAATGCTATAGTTAGTGCAGCTAAAGCGGCAGGAGGCATAGCAGACGAGACACTCTATAAAATTATAAAGTCTCTTGTGGTTTCAGAAGCAAAAAAACTAAAGGTACCCCCTTATGTTATTTTTCAAGAGCCATCTCTTCAAGACATGGCTTTAAAATATCCATTGAGCCACGAAGAACTGGTCAATATTCATGGAGTAGGAGAGGGAAAAGCCAAAAAATATGGCATTCCTTTTTTAGCAGCTATTAATTCTTACGTATCTGATAATGAGATTCACAGACCTCAGGACTTAGTAGTAAAAAGTACAGGAGCAAATTCTGGTCTTAAATTGTACATCATACAAAATATAGACAGAAAGCTTCCTATAGACGATATTGCCAAGTCAAAAGGACTCTCTTTAGGAGATCTCATTAAGGAGATGGAGCAGATAGTGTTTTCTGGCACCAAATTGAATGTAGGGTATTGGATAGATGAAATTTTGGATGAAGACCAGCAAGAAGAAATTCACGGTTATTTTATTCAATCAGAATCTGATCTTATTGAAACTGCTCTAGAGGCCTTTGATGGTGATTATGACGACGAAGAGCTCAGACTTTACAGGATTAAATTTATTAGTGAGGTAGCTAATTAAGAATTTAATTTAGACAGTTCACAGACCACTCTTGCTAACTGGTCTAACTAAACGCCACCACTATTATTTATATCACCACAGCCTCTTCTATAGATATCTCTAGGGTTTGTGAGTTAAAGCTAGCCAAAGCGCCTATAGGCAAAGTACAGTTGTCTGGTACATGGCCAAATGAAAGGCCGTAGGCCGATGGAAGCTCCATGCCACTTATTCTATTTTCAATCACTTCTTTAAGCGTAAAGTTTTTATCGCTTTTTATTTGATCACAGCCGGCGAAAACTCCAAAAGCAATTCCTGCGGCATTTTTAAATGTTTTTGTCGCCAGTAGCTGGGTGAGCATTCTATCTACTCTATAAGGCTTTTCCTCTACGTCTTCCAAACAGACGATTGCAGCAGTAAAATCAACTTCATAAGGGGTTCCAATAAGGGCACAAATAAGGGTGAGACTACCGCCTACTATCTTACCTTTAGCTATTCCAGGGTAAATGGTGTAGCGCTCGTATTCTGTGTTTTGCTCATAAGAGGCACCTTCTAGTGAAACAGGTTTAATAAGGGCACCCGCCTGGGCGTTCATTATAAGCGTTTCAATACAAGATTGCGCATACTTATTTTCTAAAGTAGTCCCTACTGGCCCATGAAAACCAATTAGGCCAGTTTTTGTTAAAATAGCCTGAAGAAGTGCTGTAATATCTGAAAACCCTAGAATAATCTTTGGGTTATTTTTTATAACATCATAATCAATTAGGTCTAAAATTCTGGTGCAGCCATAGCCACCTCTAGCACACAAAATTGCGTCTACCGCTGTATTTGCAAATAGCTCATTAATGTCATTGGCGCGCTGCTGATCTGTATTACTAAAGTATCCGTATTGGCCAATACGCCCCGTTTGGAAAACTTTAAACCCAGATTTTTCAAGGAAATTCACCATTTGGGTTAGTTTTTCATCATCCACAGCAAAACCCGGGGCGGCAAGCCCAATAGTATCTCCAATTTTTAATTTTTTAGGAATTATAGTTCTTTTTGGACTTGCTATCCCTGTAGGAGAATTAGCCAATAGAGTAGCGGCTCCAAAAGAGAGAAGCCCAGCCATAAAATATCTTCTTTTTATCATGAAGTATTAGGGCTTTACAAGCTCGTTTTCTTTAGCTTTTGAGAGTTGCTTTATTATTTTTTTAATGGCATTCTCAATTGATTTTTCAGGTTCTATAATATTGTAACTGCCCCAAAAATCTGGATCTGAGAAACCTATGGCTTCATCTGTTAGAATCATAGAAGTTTTCATTAAATCTTTTCTTTTAGGTAGGCTAGCCCTATCTGTATTTTCCCAATCCGTAACAGCCATTTCACAATTTAAACTGTAAACGGAGTTAAAGAGTTTATCATCCCAATCAATTTTAAATTCTAACATTAAATTGCTATACCCGTAGTACCATTTATTATTTTTTTCTCTATAATCTACTCTGTAATCTACTTGGGTGGGCCATACGTTGGCATTTTTAGGTTTGCGTTTTACAAAGAGATTAGCTGCTGCCTTAGCGTCTGTTAAGTCTAAAGAAAAGATGGCAGTGGTCAGTATCTTGTTTTCAACGTCTATATATAGAGACCCTTTAAATAGCGGCTCTCCTGCATTGGGTTTAGGCTCAAAATTTACTGTGTAAATCAGTTGGTCATTCACTCTGGTAGAACTTCCGTAACTAAACTGATAAAACTCTATGTAGGTGCTGCTAAACAAGTACTCGGGATACTTCATTATATCTATATAGAGGGTGTTAAAAGGACCCCCCTGTAATTTTAAAGCCAAGGTGTCTAATTTGGAGTAATCTGTACTTTTTCTTGCTTTATAAAGAGATATTGCGTCTTCCTTTTCAGAATTATAAGGACTTTTATAAATAGAAACTACAGCCTCTGAAAGAGACACGTTTTTGCGTCTTTTTTTTATAGTTTCTCTATAAAAAGCCGTCATTAATGTAGGGTCATTAAAGTAATTATCTCCTTTTTTTGCTAAGGTTTCTTCTACTAGTGTTCTAGCGTTTTTTGGAATAATCAGGTCTACTTCATTGAGTGTGATTACTGCTGGCTCTAATAAAAGGTTTAAATGGTTGGCCTTAGATACATCTAAGGCAATACTTTGCGTCTGGTAGCCTAAGAAAGAGACTACTACAGATTTCTTTAGTAATTCTTTTGGGACTTTTAGTATATAGTCTCCTTGTGCATTAGAAATGGTGCCGGCATTTGTGCCTTCAATTGTAATGGAGGCAAAAATAAGCGGCTTTTTGTTTTGAGTATCTAACACCTTTCCTTTGAATTCAACAAAACTAAGGTCTGTTTGAGTGCTGTTCTCTTGGGCTAAAAGCAGCTCATTTGAGCTTAACCCAAAAAATATCAATATGCATATTGGCGCCCAAAGGAATTTTTTTAAGGGACTTTTAAAGTGTTTCATAGTACATCACAATTTAATGGCGCTGTGGTTCAATAAGATGGGACTTAGCCTAATGTACGAAAAATTGCTGAGATTTTAGCTCAAAAATAAAAGGGAACTCAAAAGGAAACTTTTTTATAATTTGGCTTGTAACCAAACAGCAAAGTGATCAGAAGCAAACCTTTTTTTTGACCCAAAGCTTTGGTCTATATGCACATACTTAAGTGGAACCATGCCACTGGTGAAAATATAGTCAATTCTTCTATTATATGTCTCATTGTTTTGAAAGCCATTAAAGGTGCCAAAACTTCCTTCTAAATTGAGTCCCTTAGACTTTGAATTGCTAGATATAGGGTCTTTCAGCCGGGCGCTTATGATTTTAATACCCTGCATGTCTGGTGTCATATTTAAATCTCCCATAAGCAGGACTGCTTCTTTTTTTGTGTTTAGCCTATCCATTTCAGATAAAATGAGTCCGGCAGACTGTTTTCTAGCATTTTCTCCAATATGATCAAAGTGCGTATTAAACACCCAAATTCTTTTTTTAGTGCGCTGGTGTTCAAAATACCCATAAGTGCATATGCGCTCCATAGAGGCGTCCCAGCCCACGCTAATTTTGTTTGGTGTTTCTGAGAGCCAAAATGTATTAGACTTTAAAAGAGTCCAGTCTGTAGCCTTGTAAAAAAGAGCAGAAAACTCTCCTTTTTTTTTGCCGTCATCTCTCCCTACGCCTATATATTGGTAACTTTGCTCTAATCCTGCTGCTATGAACTGCAACTGACTAAAAAGCACTTCTTGGGTTCCTAGAAAATCTAATTCTTTTTGGATAATTTGTCCTAAAAGCGCTTCTTTTCTTGAATCCCAATCGTTGGGGGTATCGGCTGGATTGTTGTAGCGAACATTAAAACTCATAGCAGAGAGATCTTGGGCTATACTTATCTCTGGAAATAACAGGAATAATAAAGCCAAAAGAGAGAAAAACGGAAGATTTAATTTCATCGTGTTCAATTTTAAAATTCGCTTAAGGCACTAAGAAAAGTGCGTTGACAAAAAATAGCTTCCCATTTTCCCAAAAACCTCTAAATAAAGGGTTGTCTACCATATAAATAACAGTACCTCTGCCTTGGTTTTCTACTCCAAAGACTAAGCTGTTTTTCATTTTTTCTTTAGTATTGCTTCCTGCAAAGCCAGATATTGGAGTGCTGCTTTCTAGTTTTGCCACTGTTCCTTCATTTAGAATTTCATAGGCATCTGCACCAAGTTTTAGTGTAAAATAATCTTTTGAATATCCAAACGCTAAGGGATGAGTGAGGTCTAGTGTGGTTTTAAAGATGGCTCCAGTGATGTGCTCTTTTATAGCTTCTCTTTCACCTGTAGCATAGCTGCCTACCAACCCTTCTTTTTCTTCTGTAGATTTTTCTTTTAGATCATAGCCACCCTTACTAAATAAGGACAAGGCACCACCCATAGCAATTATTTTCCCTCCACTTTCCACATAATCTTTTAGTTTAGATTTTTGATTTTCATTTAAGAAATCTCCATAGTTTCCGTCTGGAAGCACTAGTACATCGTATTGAGCAAGGTTTACCCTGTTGTAGTAATCTGCGTCAATAACCGTGATAGGATACTTGAGTTGTTGTTCAAAAAAGTGCCAAACCTCTCCAAAATCTAAAGAACGAGTAGCCCCTCCTTTTAAAACGGCAAATTTTGTATCTAAAATGACAGGTACTGAAGAAGACCCAAAATCTGCTCCTTGGTCTACAAACCCAGTATTAGAAGAGACTAGTAATATTTGGTGTAGGTCTGCTATTTCTTTTAAATGAGTAGTAAAGCCCTTTAAATTTCTATTGTCTCCTTTTGTGATGATGAGGCTCCCTTTTTTAAAATCTTTTCCTGCTACTGAAAAGTCTTTCTCACTAAAACGCACCCTCATTTTAGCTTGTAAGAGTTGAGATAGAAATCTGGCGTTGTCCATGTTTTCCCATGGAGCAATAAAAGCATAAGCTTCATCTGACAAGTCTGAGTTTAATGAAGTGCTAAATGTAGCCCTGTCTCCAATTAAGACAGGAGCGCTGGTGGCTAAGGTTTCTAAACCGTATGCATAAGGAAGTGACCAAGCCGTAATATCATAAGTTAATGAGTCTGATAATTTTGCTTTAGGGTCCATAAGTACACTTACCAAGGTTCCCTTTGTTTGTAAAGTAGAAATAACTATATGGTCTGGAGCTATTTGCATTTGCTGCTCTTTTCCAGACTCATAATCATAGCCCTTAACTGTTTTAGACTTTGTTTTTCCATATTCAATTTCATGTTTGTCTAAGAGTTGGGCAAGAGCTTTTAAATTTCCTTTGTTTCCTTGAAGCACATAAGATTTATATTTAAAATCTTTCTTTTGAAAAAAAGCTTTAAAAGAACTGTTTAACTCTCCTGCGTTTGCTGCTGCAACCTCTACCGTAGAAATGCCTGTGGTGTGGTGGTGTGCAATTCTATCTCTTAATGTAAGGGTGTCACCAATACTAGTTTTAACACCTAGTCCAGCCCTGCCACCACCCCCTTGTTCAAAGGTCATTCCAACCCCACCATTATAGGTAGGATAGGTGTCTCCGTAACTAGGGTATAAAAGGTCAAATCTTTCTTTAGTAAAGTAAAACCATCCGTTAGCATCAAAATATTTTGCGTGGTTTTTACCAATTTTAGATTGAAAATTTCTTTGAAAATCTGTAATAACCTCATGATATGGCTCTGCTGCTGGCGCAAAATAATATGGACTATCTACCCCTTGTTCGTGAAAATCTACGTGCACATGCGGCATCCACTTATTAAATATTTTTAGGCGCTGTTGGCTTTCTATCTGAGTGAGCCAAGCCCAATCTCTGTTAAGGTCAAACATATAGTGATTGGCTCTTCCAGACAACCAACCTTCATGGTGCTCTGCACTGTTGGGGTCTACTTGGTAGGGACTGTTCTTGTTCTCATTATACCAGTTTACATAACGATCTCTTCCATCTGGATTAATGCATGGATCTATAATGACGACAGTATTTTTTAGATAGTCTTTTTTAATCGTTAATAGTTCGTAAATGGTCTGCATGGAAGCTTCTGTACTCACACTTTCATTTCCGTGAACATTGTACGAAAGCCACACAATGGCTTTATCAGGACTGCCTATTCCTTTGGCGCTCTTTAGATGTGCCGTTCTAATGTTTTCAATATTTTCAATATTTTCAGGACTAGAAACAATAGCGGTTATAAGCGCCCTTTTTTCATTGGTGTAGCCGTAAATACTCAGTTGTACTTGGTCTGGCGCAGCCTTTGAAAGGTATTCATAGTATTCCATGACCTGGTGGTGCCTACTAAATTGCGTTCCTAATTCATATCCTAAAAATTCTGAGGGTGATTTTAGGTTTTGCGCTGTAGCTATGGCTACCCATAAAAGAGCAATTAAACTAATGGTTTTTTTCATGATTGAATTATTTTTAAGCATTCCAAAGCTACATAATTATTGTAGGGATTAAAACATCTTTTATGAATTTTATAAATAGTTCCTTAGAGAGTTTTATCTTTACCTGAATTAACTTATTCGTATGGAAATTGGCTGTTTGCCTTTTAATAAAACTGGGTATTTCTCTAAACTCATTGAAGACTATGTGTCTGGGAACCCAGAATTAGCTCCTTTTTATGGGCAAAAACCAGATTTAAATGGATTAAACTGCCAAAGAAAATTGAAAAGTGATCAATTTTCTTTGGCACAGCGCCAAATTCTTCAGCAGGTTTTAACAGAGCAATACAAAGGCTTTAAGCCCTCTAAAGCAGTAGAAGACCAGATAGCGGCTTTGGGGCTTTCTGCCACTACAACAGTAGTGACGGGGCATCAGCTAAATTTATTTAGCGGACCTTTATATTTTTTATACAAAATTATTGCAGTTATAAATTTATCCAAGACCTTAAGTAAAGACAAATCACTTGGTAAGGTGGTTCCAATTTATTGGATGGCTACTGAAGACCATGATTTTGAAGAAATTAATTATTTTAATGTAAAGGGGGTCAAGCTACAATGGACGCCACCTTATAAATTAGGAGGTGCTGTAGGAAGATATGCCACGCAGGGATTAGAAGGTGTTTTGGAGCACCTAGAGGGACTTTTAGGGACTGGTAAAAACGCACAATATCTAAAAGATTTGTTTAGAGATTCTTATCTATTACAACCCAATTTATCTAAAGCTACCCGTCATTTTGCCCACTCTCTTTTTGGAGACTTGGGCTTGGTTATTTTAGACGCAGACCATGCAGCTCTTAAACAGGCGCTCATTAGTCATATTAAAAAAGATATCTTTGACCAAACAGCTTTTCATTCTATAAATAAGACTACTGCCGCGCTAGTTGGAGTGTCTGATCAATATTCTATTCAAGTAAACCCAAGACCTATTAATTATTTTTATTTAGAGGCAGGAATTAGGGAGCGTATTGTTGCTACTAAAAGTGGTTATGAGGTACTCAACACTTCTTTGACATTTACGGCAGAATCTTTGGAAGCGCATATAGAAGCTAAACCAGAGTGTTTTTCTCCAAATGTAATAGCTAGGCCACTCTACCAAGAAGTCATATTGCCAAATATAGCCTATATTGGTGGGGGAGGAGAACTTGCTTATTGGTTGGAGCTAAAAGATTATTTTAAGGCACATGAGGTATTGTTTCCAGTACTTATGCTTAGAAATTCTGCTGTTTTACTCTCAGAAAAGCAATATAAAAAATGGAATAAAATGGGATTACAGCCTGCAGATTTGTTTCTAAAGCGAGACCCACTAATCAATAAAAAAATTAGAGCTATTTCAAATATAGATATAGATTTAACTCCCTTGCGGAAAGTCTTACACGAACAATTTTTAAGCCTACAGTCTTTAGCGCAAGAAACAGATGCCTCCTTTTTAGGAGCTGTTCAAGCACAGGAGGTTAAACAATTAAAAGGAATTGATCTCTTAGAAAAAAGGTTGTTGCTTGCTCAAAAGAAAAAACTTCAAGATCAAGTGCAGCGTTTGTCAGTGTTGCATGAGGCCTTATTCCCATCTCAGTCTCTCCAGGAAAGAAATCAGAATTTTTCTGAATTTTATGTAGATTATGGACCTGAATTAATAGAGGCGCTTAGCACTCATTTAGACCCTTTAAAAAACGGATTTTCTATACTCTCACTATAAACTTTTTAAGCTTTTTTAAATGCATAATATAGATATTAATGTGGTAGATATGACCATGGACATTATGAAGTATGTCTTGGGGAGAATTACAAATACTCATCCAGAGCTAGGCAAGCCCATGAAGGAAGAGGCGCTTAGGGCGTTGGTGGGAGAAACTATTAATGAAAAAGGAATTGGGGGTGAAAGGGCCTTTGAACTCTTTAGAGATGTACTAGTAAAAGCGACCATTCCCATAGACCATCCTAGGCATTTGGCATTTGTGCCTGCTGCGCCTACAAAGGCGTCTATTCTTTTTGATTTGGTCACTTCAGCATCTAGCATTCACGGGGCTTATTGGATGGAAGGAGCCGGGGGTATTTACTGTGAAAATGAAGCCATGCGTTGGTTGGTTAGTTTAACTAAACTTCCAAAGGGTGCCTTTGGGGTTTTTACTAGCGGGGGAACAGCAGCCAATTTATCTGCCATGATTACAGCCAGAGAGTATTGGAGAAAAGATCCAAAAAATCAGAATAAAAAGGGAATTATGATCACTTCTTCTGGAGCGCATTCTTCAGTAAAGTCTATGGCCAAGGTGATAGATGCAGAAGTTTTATTAGTTCCTACAGAAACCGCCATGTGCCGTGCAGATATAGAGAAAGTGGTATCTGGATTGGCTCTGGAACAAAAGGAGCGTTTATTTGCTGTGGTAGCTACTGGAGGGACAACCAACGCTGGAATTATAGATGATTTAGAGGGCGTAGCGGATTATTGCGAAAAGCATTCACTTTGGTTTCACGTAGACGCTGCCTACGGAGGTGGCGCTTTGGCTGCACCCTCTGTTAGATCACTTTTTAATGGAATTGAAAGGTCAGATAGTATTACCATTGACCCACATAAATGGCTCTTTTCTCCCTATGACTGCGGGGCTATTATTTATAAAAAGCCTGAATTGGCAAAAGAAGCCCATGCACAGGAGGGTTCTTATTTAGACATTTTTAAAGATGAGGGAGCGGCAGGTTTTAACCCCTCTGACTATCAAATCCAACTCACCAGACGTCTTAGAGGTTTGCCTCTCTGGTTCTCCTTGGCCATGCACGGGACTGATAAATACGAGTGGGCGGTAGAACAAGGAATCTCTTTGGCACAAGAAGCAGCAGCTTTAATTAAAACAGCAAATCATGTAGAATTGGTCATAGAGGTGAATTTGTCTTGTGTGCTTTTTAGAAGAAAAGGCTGGACTCCGGAAGATTATAGAGAGTGGACCTATCAAAATTTAGAAAAAAAATTTGCACTAGTAACGCCTACTAAATTTTTGCATCAAGGAACCATGGAAACTGTAGCGCGCTTCTGTTTTATAAATCCTGACACCACCCCTCAGGATATTTCAGACATTTTAGATAGCATGCATTAGTACTTTTACTAAGTTCACTATTCATAAAAGCGAACCGTTTAAGGCACTAAGCTTTCTAGTGTAAATTCTCCATTTTTTTGTTGCATTCTAAAGCGTTGGGGAGACTTTCCTAGTTTAAGATATTCTACACAGTCGGTTTGAATGCTAAAAATACAAAAGTGAGACTTTTCACTAAAGCTAACGCTTTCAGATGCACCTATTACAGTGCCTGGTGCTAAAATTGTGGTGTATTGTTTTTTAGATTCTTCAGGTATTTTTTTCCAGGCCTCGTTCACTTCTAGTCCAGAGAGCAGCAGTTTAACGCTGCCAGAAAACTTGAGCTGAATTTCAGATATAGGATCATAAAACAAAACTTCTGCTACTGGCTTACTTAAAACATCTAATACTTTTTTACTTCTGGAATCTGTGTGAATTTCTAAATAAAGCAGTTCGTTTACCGATCTAATCACAACGGTTCTAACGGAGGCTGCGCCAGAAGCTTGAGTGGTGGCTAATACTCCCTTTTTTAGCCAATGTTGCTTGTTTTTATCCGTCTCTTTAAATGCTTCAAGAATAAACTGAGTGAAAGAAAGGGCGTTTTTAAAGGGATTTTTCAAAATAAGAGATCAATTGTTTAAAATTCTTGTAAATATACCTTAAAGAAGCATGCTCTAAAAATTTCAAATTATTATTTTTGTCCATGCAAAACAAAGTACTTATCCTAGATTTTGGTTCTCAGTACACTCAGCTTATAGCTAGAAGAGTAAGAGAACTCAATATTTACTGTGAAATAAAACCCTATAACAACCCTCCAAAAGATTTGTCTTCATTTAAGGCAGTGATACTTTCAGGATCTCCCTTTTCTGTAAGAGGAGAAGACGCTCCCCACCCAGATTTATCTGAAATTAAAGGAAAAAAGCCCTTATTGGGCGTTTGCTATGGTGCCCAATATTTGGCACATTTTAAAGGAGGAGCCGTAGCTGCTTCTAATACTAGAGAATACGGCAGGGCAAATCTTTCTTTTATAGAGCGAGATGAACCATTTTTTGAGGGAATTGCTATGGGTAGTCAGGTTTGGATGAGCCACTCAGACACTATTAAAACGCTGCCAACTGCAGGTAAATTACTTGCCAGCACGCATGACGTAACCAATGCAGCCTATAAAATTGAGGGGGAAGATACCTATGCCATTCAATTTCACCCAGAGGTGTACCATTCAACAGATGGGAAAAAGTTGTTGGAAAATTTCTTAGTTAAAATTGCTGGCTTAGAGCAGGATTGGACACCAGACGCTTTTGTAGAAGACACAGTAAGTAAGCTAAAAGCGCAGATAGGATCTGACAAAGTAATTTTAGGACTCTCTGGAGGAGTAGATTCTACTGTAGCAGCTGTTTTGTTACACAAAGCTATAGGTCCTCAACTTCACTGTATATTTGTAAACAATGGTTTGCTTAGAAAAAATGAGTACAGCCAAGTATTAGAACAGTACAAGGGAATGGGTTTGAATGTAAAGGGAGTAGACGCAACGGCGCGCTTTTTGCTAGCCTTGGCTGGAGAGTCAGATCCTGAAAAGAAGAGAAAAGCCATAGGAAATGCTTTTATTGAAGTATTTGACGCAGAGTCTCATTTGGTAGAAGACGCTAGTTGGCTTGCACAGGGAACTATATACCCAGATGTAATTGAGTCAGTATCGGCCACTGGTGGCCCATCTGCCACTATTAAAAGTCACCACAATGTAGGTGGTTTGCCAGATTATATGAAATTGAAGGTAGTAGAGCCTTTGCGCATGCTTTTTAAAGATGAGGTACGCAGGGTAGGGGCTAGTTTGGGGATAGATGCGGCTCTTTTAGGCAGACACCCGTTTCCAGGGCCAGGATTGGCCATTAGAATTTTAGGTGATATTACACAAGAAAAAGTCGCCATTCTTCAAGAAGTAGACGCTATCTTTATAGAAGGACTAAAAAAGGCAGGCTGGTATGATAAAGTCTGGCAGGCCGGTGCTATTTTACTGCCGGTACACAGTGTTGGAGTGATGGGAGATGAGCGTACCTATGAAAAATGCGTAGCACTTAGAGCGGTAGAAAGCACAGACGGAATGACGGCAGACTGGGTTAATTTACCCTATGAGCTCCTCCAAAAGATTTCTAACGATATTATAAATAAAGTAAAAGGGGTGAACAGAGTGGTTTATGACATTAGTTCTAAGCCACCTGCAACCATTGAGTGGGAATAATATGCAAAATAAAACCAAATATGTTTTTTTATACCTGCTTTTGGTAGGCCTTTCGGTTCAGGCCCAAAGCTTTTTTGATTACACTGTGAAGGAGGGAGATAGCCGTTGGAAAATGGCCCAAGACTTTGGAATTTCTCTAGATTCTTTAAGTTTGCTCAATCCTCATTTGTCTAAGTCCTCCATGGAACTCCCTATAGGGGTATCTGTTCATTTACCTGTTGTTTCTAAGTTTTCTAATGACTTGAAAACTAATGATAAAAACACGACTATTTATACCCCAACCAAGCTTTCAGATCAGATTCCTTTTCTAGATAGCTTAGTGAACCCAGCAAGCTTTGAATTTGTCTATGCACTTCCTTTTAGGTTAGACAAAATGAATTTTCAAGACTCCATTATGGGACAAAAAATTATAGCGGCTAGACGGGATATGAAACTGAGCTTAAGTTTTTATTCTGGAGCTTTAATGGCTGTGGATTCTCTTAAAAAATTTGGAATTAACATTAGTCCAAGACCTGTAGATTCCGAGTTAGATGGTACTTTTTTATACAATAATTTATACGAGGATTCTCCGCCTGTACCCCACGCAATTTTTGGTCCTTTATCTAACGCTGCCAATACGGTAGTTTTACGTTATGCACAACAGCACAGAATTCCAGCGGTACTTCCTGTAGTTTCTTCTGGCAGTATGTCCTATGACAAGGCATTTTATCCGGTTCCAAAAGAAAAAGTATTGAGAGATAAACTCTTAGACTATGCCCAAAAAACTTATGGAGGACAAAAAGTACTGATCATAGCAGACATTGAAAACACCGCTGTCGCCGCTCAGATAAAGGCTATTTTTCCTAGGGCTTTTCAGGTAGCTTTGACAGACAATATTTCCATTGACATTGATTTTTTTTCCAAACAATTAGATTCTGTAAACCCAAATTGGGTATTTGTAGAGACTGAAAATTTAAAGCTAGTGTCTAGTGTGAGCTCTATCTTAAATGCCAATATCACAAAAAAAGTGAAGATTAAGATGTTTACGACTAACAGAAACAAAGCCTTTGAAAATGACGTGATAGACAACCAGCATTTGTCTGCTTTACAGTTTTGTTTTTCCGCTTTTTACAAAAAAACAACTGATAGCCGTTTTACAGCAGCTTATGAAGCGCGTTTTGGCGATTATCCAGATCCATTAGCCATAAGAGGCTTTGATCTCACTATGGATTTAGCACTCAAAATGGCCTATTATAAAGGATGGGAAGCAGCTCAAAATATAATGGGACCAGTGGTCTATACAGATCATAAGTTTTATTACAGCTCTTTGTTTTCTCCTAGTGGCCTCCCGGCCGAGGGTCTATACAATACAGCCTCATTTATTATGCAGTATGAAGATATGGACGTAAAACTTATTGAGTAGCATTATTTGCTTTAGACATCGCATATTTCTATAGCCTTCTTTAGCGAAGCCATAACATCTGTGTCTTTTGGAATAAACTCCTGTGCTACATAACCTTGGTAGCCGGTTTCTAATATAGCCCTCATGATGGCTGGGTAGTAAAGTTCCTGGCGCTCGTCAATTTCATTTCTACCAGGTACTCCAGCAGTATGGTAGTGCCCCAAGTAGGAGTGGTGGTCCCTAATGGTTTTAATAATATCTCCCTCTTGTACTTGCATGTGGTAAATGTCATATAAGAGTTTAAAGTTTTCACTCCCTAAGCCTTGGCATAGGGCTACTCCCCAGGCAGTACTGTCACACATATAATCTGGATGGTTTTGCTGGTTAAAGAGCTCCATTTGAATGACTACACCCTGCTTTTCTGCTAGGGGCATTATTTGTTTGAGCCCACTAATACAATTGGCTAGGCCTTGGGTGTCTGACATTCCATTTCTGTTTCCACTAAAGCAAATAAGGTTGGTGTAGCCTGCTGCTGCTACCTGAGGAATTAGGCTGCTGTAATTTTCAATGAGCTGGGTGTGGTGCTGTGGATCATTCCACCCCACTGTTAAAGAAATTTCTGCTCCATTGCACATGGAACTGTGGATGCCGTGTTTTTTTAATAGCGGCCATTCTTTAGGTCCCATAAGGTCTACTGCTGTAATGCCTATTTTTTTAATGGATATTAAAAATTCTTCTAATGGAATATTGCTGTAACACCAGTGGCAAACAGCGTGGTGGATGTTGTTATTTAAAGTTTTATGAAGGGTTGCTGCTGCTGTTGCTGCTGAAAATTGAGTTTTTGCGTGTAAAGGGATCGTGGCAAGACCTGCAGCAGAAGCTACAGCGCTATTTAAGAATTGTCTTCTTTTCATAATTATTTATACTCCTAAGTTGGGTATTATAAATATAAATCATTTTATTTACTCTATGTCTAATGATCCTCAAAAAAAAGCACTCATAACATTGGCGCATTTTAAAATGCCCTTTGGAAAGTACAAAGGGTGGTATATAACAGAGCTGCCAGAGGGATATATGGTTTGGTTTAGGCAGCAGGGATTTCCTGATGGAAAGCTGGGTGATATGCTAAAGTCTACCATGGAAATCAAGGAAAATGGATTGGAAGAAATAATTCGTAAAATTCGCAGAGAATTTCCTCAGTAAAGACCCTATTCTTAGCACTATAATTTGTAATTTTGTTCGCGTTAATAATCCAAGCAAACGCAATGCCACAAACAAAATACATTTTTGTAACCGGAGGAGTTACTTCTTCCTTAGGAAAAGGAATAATAGCAGCTTCTTTAGCCAAACTTCTTCAAGCCAGAGGCTATAGGACCACCATTCAAAAATTAGATCCTTACATTAATGTAGATCCAGGAACTTTAAACCCTTATGAACACGGAGAGTGTTATGTGACAGATGATGGCGCAGAAACAGATTTAGATTTAGGACATTACGAACGTTTTTTAAACGTAAAAACTTCACAGGCTAACAATGTAACTACTGGTAGAATTTACCAATCTGTAATTGAAAAAGAGAGAAGAGGAGAGTTTTTAGGAAAAACAGTACAGGTGGTTCCTCATATTACCAATGAAATTAAAGATCGCATTCAGTTACTTGGTCAGACAGGTGATTATGACATTGTCATTACTGAGATTGGTGGTACGGTTGGTGATATTGAATCTTTGCCATATATAGAGGCAGTAAGACAACTGCTATGGGAATTAGGAGATAACAACGGAATTGTAATACACCTCACACTAGTGCCTTATTTAAGGGCGGCTGGTGAGTTAAAAACCAAACCTACTCAGCATTCTGTCAAAACGCTCATGGAGAGTGGTATTAAAGCAGATATTTTAGTTTGTAGAACGGAGCATGAAATTTCAGATGAAATTAAACAAAAGCTGGCTTTATTTTGCAATGTAAAAAAAGAGGCAGTTATTCAATCTATAGACGCTGCTACTATCTATGAAGTTCCTTTGCTCATGCAAGAAGAGGGCTTAGACACTGTAACCCTTCAAAAATTAAATTTGGAAGACAATGTGTCCCCTGACCTCAGTCAGTGGAATGAGTTTTTAACTAAAATAAAGCATCCAAAAGGAGAGGTTACTATTGGCCTTATTGGTAAATACGTAGAGTTGCAAGACTCTTACAAATCTATTTTAGAGTCTTTCATTCACGCGGGTGCCGCTAATGAAGTGAAAGTGATTGTAAAATCTATTCATTCTGAGTATTTGACTGTAGAAAATGTATCTAAAAAGTTAAAAGGTCTTCACGGTGTTTTAGTAGCACCAGGCTTTGGTGAGCGAGGAATTGAAGGAAAAATCAAAGCCGTTCAGTACGCTCGAGAACAAGGAATTCCATTTTTAGGAATTTGTTTGGGCATGCAGATGGCAGTCATAGAATATTCTAGAAATTTACTTGGTCTTTCTAAGGCAAATTCTACAGAGATGAATGAGCAAACAGAAGACCCTGTAATAAGCCTTATGGAAGCGCAAAAAGCTGTTACAGAAAAAGGAGGCACTATGAGATTAGGTGCCTGGGATTGTGCGCTTGTTCCTGGTTCATTAGCCTCTGAAATTTATAAGGGTAGCACTGTAATTTCTGAGCGCCACAGGCACCGTTTTGAATTTAATAACGCTTATAAAGAGGCTTTAGAAACTGCAGGGCTTAAGGCTTCAGGAGTGAATGAAGCCACTGGTCTTGTAGAGGTAATAGAAATACCTTCACACCCCTGGTTTATTGGGGTTCAATACCATCCAGAATATAAAAGTACGGTAGAAAGTCCACACCCTTTATTTGTTCATTTTGTAAAAGCTGCTTTAGCGCACGCTCAAGCCTAGGCTTGTCAATAATTTATAGTAATTTTATACCCTTGTTTCTTTAGACAAGACATATAAACACCTTATGGAAGAAAAGAAATTAGACGTAAACTCACTCATAGGATTTGGACTTATTTTTGTGATCCTAATCTATATGTTTTATATAAATCAGCCAACAGCAGAAGAAGTAACGGCTAAACAATTAGCAGATAGAGAAGTAGCAGCCCAGAGCAGCCAAGACGCGTCCCAGAAGGAAAGCAAACAAACAGAGGTAAAAGAATTAGGTGTTAAAGATTTAAATATTTCTGATTCTACTGCAGTAGCCAAATACAAATCTGGATTGGGTGCTTTTTCATATACACCTATTGTAACAGGTAATAGTGCTCTAGAAAATGATTTGTTAGCCTTGGAGGTGTCTCATAAAGGTGGGCAACTTGTCTTGGCGCAGAATAAAAAATACAGCACCTATGATTCTGTCCCTGTTTACTTAATTAAAGACGGAAATGCAAACTTCAATATTAGCTTTACTACTCAAGACAACAGGCTTTTGCAAACAAAAGACCTGTATTTTGAACCCACCTTAAGTAGTGATGGAGCGGCTGAAGTATTGACTTTAAAAGCTAAAATATCTGAATCTGAATATTTGTTATTTGTATATTCACTTAGAGCAGACCAGTACATGGTAGACTTCACTGTGAAATCTATAGGTCTATCTCAGTTGTTTAACCAGGCGCAGCCACCCAGTTTAGATTGGCAATTAAAAACTATTAGGCACTCTAAGAGTGTTCAGTACGAGAATAGGTATACGCGTTTAAATTATAAGTTTGAAGAAGACAAACTAGATAAGCTTTCAGACTCTTCAGATGACAACTCACAGGAAGTAGCAGTAGAGTGGGTGTCTTATAGACAGCATTTTTTTAGTACTATTTTAGCAGTATCACCTGCCTTAGAGAAGGCAGATTTCACTAGCACCAATCTTATTAAAGAGGAATCTAAAACAGCTGCTTATACTAAAATTTATAAAACAGCAGCCCCTTTAAAGTTTACTGCTGGAGAATTAGACTATGCCATGAATTGGTATTTAGGTCCTACAGACGTGGCCCAACTGGTACAGTATGAAAGCCAAGGATTTGAAGACTCTATCCCATTTGGATGGGGAATTTTTGGTTGGATAAACCGTTATGTGTTTACCCCCGCTTACACTTTTTTAAGTGGTTATTTACCATACGGAATTGCTATTATTGTCATGACAATTTTAGTGAGACTCCTCATGTCTCCAGTGACTTATAAGTCTTATTTATCTCAGGCTAAGATGAAGGTGTTAAAACCAGAAATTACAGAGATTAATGATAAGTTTAAGGACAATGCTGCTAAAAAGCAGCAAGAAACTATGAAGATTTACAACAAAGCTGGCGTAAACCCTATGAGTGGTTGTGTGCCTGCACTAGTTCAGATGCCTATTTTTTATGCACTCTTTATGTTTTTCCCTACCTCTTTTGCCCTAAGACAAAAATCTTTTTTATGGGCAGACGACCTTTCTTCTTATGACACAATTTTAGAGCTTCCTTTTTATATACCATTTTATGGAGACCATGTGAGTTTGTTTCCTATTTTGGCTTCTGTAGCCATCTTCTTCTATATGATGATGACTACTGGGCAGAATATGCCCACGCAACCAGGGATGCCTAATATGAAGTTTATCTTGTATTTATCCCCAGTTATGATGTTGATCTTTTTTAATAGTTATGCCTCTGGTTTGAGTTTGTACTATTTTGTATCTAACCTCATTACCATATTTATCATGCTAGCCATTAAGAATTTTATTCTAGATGACGATAAAATACACGCCCGCATTCAAGCTAACAAAGAAAACCCTAAAAAAGAGGGTAAATTTCAGGCTAAAATGCGAGAGATAATGGAAAAAGCAGAAGCGCAGAAAAAGCTGCGTTAAAAATGAAAAAAGTAGTTGTTGGTCTTTCAGGAGGAGTAGACTCTAGTGTTGCCGCTTATTTATTAAAAGAGCAAGGCTATGAAGTCATTGGGCTTTTTATGAAGAATTGGCATGACGATTCCGTAACTATTTCTAATGAATGCCCTTGGTTGGAAGATAGCAATGACGCGCTTATTGTTGCCGAAAAATTAGGCATTCCTTTTCAAACAGTAGACCTAAGCGAGCAGTATAAAGAGCGTATTGTAGACTATATGTTTTATGAGTACGAGCAAGGAAGGACTCCTAACCCAGACGTGCTATGTAACCGTGAAATTAAGTTTGACGTCTTTATGAAGATTGCCCTAGATTTAGGTGCAGATTATGTGGCCACGGGTCACTATTGCCAAAAAGGGACCAAAGTACAAGAAGGCGGAACAGAAATTTATGATTTATTAGCTGGGGCAGATCCCAACAAAGACCAGTCTTATTTTCTTTGTCAGCTTTCACAAGAACAACTTTCAAAAACCTTATTTCCTATTGGGAATCTTCAAAAACCTCAGGTAAGAGAGATAGCAGCCAAGGCTGGTCTGATTACAGCTGGTAAAAAAGATTCACAAGGCTTGTGCTTTATTGGAAAAGTAAGACTGCCTGATTTTTTACAACAGCAATTAAAGCCAAAAGAAGGTCTTATTGTAGAAATACCAGATAGTTACCCTTCCTACCACGCCACAACACCTATTTTTAATACTCAGATAGAGTCATTGGCTTATGCCGCAAAGCGGCGTCAATACTCCGTTTCTGACGGTAAGGTAGTAGGAAAGCACCAGGGGGCTCATTTCTTTACAAACGGACAGAGAAAAGGCTTGCATGTAGGAGGAACCAAAGAGCCTTTATTTATTATTGCCACAGATGTAAAGGAGAATGTGGTATATACAGGACAAGGAAAAACCCACCCTGGTTTATATAGTCATACTTTATTTGTTGCTGCAGAAGAGGTACATTGGCTTAGAGAAGACCAACGCTTAATTCCTGGAGAAAGCATGAAAGTTATGGCTAGGATTAGATATAGACAGGCTTTAGATTCTGCTGTTTTATACGCTACAGAAGCTGGTTTATACGTACAGTTTCAAAGCGCCCAATCTGCTATTACACAAGGTCAATTTGTAGCTTGGTATGTAGGTGACTCACTTTACGGTTCTGGCGTAATTGGCTAAGCTAGTAAGCAGTGGCTTTAAAAATATAAATATTTTCTAGCGGCCAATCACCGGCTTCTACCTCTTGCTTATTTATGATATCTACTACGTCCATTCCTGTTTTTACATATCCAAAAGGGGTATAATCACCGTCTAAGTGATATGATCCTGGCTTAGTAACTACTATAAAAAACTCATAAGGCGATGCTAATTTATGAGGGTTGTCATTTTCACTACTAGGCATAGATATTACGCCTCTGTGGTGTTTGTGACCCTTTCTAGTGTCTGGTGGTAGTAGGTACCTACCAATTTTTCTTCTTTTATTTGCAGTAGCTTCATTGTCTGCGTTCCCTCCTTGAATAATAAATCCTTTAACTATTCTGTGAAAGTAGGTGCCATTAAAATATCCCTGCTTGGCTAGGTAAATAAAGTTAGCTTTATGATAGGGAACATTGTCAAATAATTCAATGTCTATAAGTCCAAAGGAGGTTTCTAAACGCACTCCCGTCTCTTTTAGATTTTTTTTGTAATCATAAAAAAAATCAATAGCGTTGTCTTCAGATAATTTAAAGATATTTTCTGATTTTTCTTGATGCGCTTTGGAAGCTTCTTTTTTTGTTTCTAGTATTACTTTTTTAGCTACTACTTCTTCTTCTTCTTTTTTGTCATTTCCACAGGCTTGAAATAAAAAAAGCAGGACACATAAAAGAATTAGTGTTAGATTAGTGTGTATGAATTTTAGTGATTTTTCAAGCATAGTATCAAAAATAGAAAAAAAGGAGCTACCAGGCATAGAGAGTCATTTTAAAATGGCATCGGCTCAAAGAGCCAATGAGATAAAAGTGTCCAAGGTTACGTTAGAAAACGCAAAAAAGGCTGCTGTTTTAGCTGCTTTTTACCCAGACAAAGAGGGGCAAACCCATTTGTTGTTTATTAAGAGGCAAGGAGGGGATGGAGTACATGCAGACCAGATTGCATTTCCTGGAGGAAAGGTAGAAGACACAGATAATGATTTAGCACACACAGCGCTTAGAGAGGCTGAGGAAGAGGTTGGGATTAGGCCAAATGAGGTGCGGTTTTTAAAAGCACTCACGGCCGTTTACATTCCACCTAGTGGTTTTTTAGTACAACCTTATATGGGCTTATATTATAAAAGCAGCCCTTTTATACGCCAAGTGTCGGAGGTAAATGCCTTATTGGAAATACCACTATTAGATATTTTAGATCCTTCTAACAAAAAGCTTTCAAAGCTAAACACTTCCTATGCATCTGATATTGAAGTGCCTAGTTTTAAATTTAAGGATCAAATTATTTGGGGCGCCACAGCCATGATGCTCAATGAAATCCGTTGGCTTTTAAAAGAAGTACTTTAAGTATATTTTGTATTTTAGCTGCTTAGTTATAGAAGGTAATTCCTATAAGTACCTGCTGTTTTTAAACAGTTACATTAATTAATTTTGTTTAACTATGCCGATACTTAAAAGAAATCCTTTTGGACATATATTATTTTTAAAAAAACTTCTGATTCGTTATTTAGGGATGCTTACCCACCAACGCTATAAGGGTTTTAATACTTTGGAGATTGAAGGCTCTGAAATCATTAAGAATTTACCTGGAGAAAATGTTTTATTTGTAAGCAACCATCAAACTTATTTTGCAGATGTAGTAGCCATGTTTCATGTTTTTAATGCATCGCTCAGCGGTCGGGTAGATTCTATTAAAAATGTAGGCTATATTTGGCACCCTAAATTAAATATTTATTACGTAGCAGCAGCAGAAACAATGAACCAGAGTTTGCTGGCTAAAATATTAGCTTATGCAGGTTCTATAAGTATTGAAAGAACCTGGAGGGCAGAAGGGCAAGATGTAAATAGGCAGGTGAAAATGAGTGATATTTCTAATATTGGAAAAGCACTTAAAGACGGATGGGTGATTACCTTTCCTCAAGGAACTACTACCCCTTGGAAACCCATTAGAAAAGGTACTGCCCACATTATTAAAAAATACAAGCCTATTGTGGTGCCAGTAGTAATAGATGGCTTTAGGCGTTCTTTTGACAAAAAGGGATTGCGGGTAAAGAAGAAAGGGATTTTACAATCCGTAGTCATTAAAAAGCCTATGGATATTGATTATGAAAATGACTCTATTGATCAGATTATAGAACAAATGCAATTTGCTATTGAACAGCACCCATCATTTTTAAAAGTTCTTTCCAAAGAAGACATTACAGAGATGGAGCTTGAAAATGAAAAGAGAAGGTACAAAAAGGAATAACCAACAGATTCACTAATATTTGCGAGCTTTCTTACTATAAAAAATCTACCCTAAAAGGGTGGTTTTTTTATGAATTTAGTTTCTGGAGTTTTCTATGGTTCACTTTTAGTTTCTTGAGAAGTATGCCGTATAGTAGTTTGTAGAACAACCATAGAAGCAGTAAAGCCAATCCTATTATAAGAATGCAAACGGCTACAATAATCAGCCAAAAAAGTAGGCTATTATCTTCCTTTGCTGCGGTATTAAATATGCTTTGCGAAGCTGGACCATAATGAATAATTCCGTAAAAAAGCCCTAATAAAGAGGTGGCTAATATACTCAGGTTAAACCAAACGTAATGGGAAACGGTTTTTTTTACCTTTAAAATGCTCTCTACGAGTTCTTTAGATGAGTTGTTATAAGATATTTTCTTATAATTTCTGTAAAAGCGATAAATAAAGTAAAGTAGTACGGCGTAGTTAATGACAGTAAGTACATTTATAAAAGTGTTCAAATGAATGCTTTTAATAAGTGCATCTGTCTCAGAATTTTTAGTCATAAGGCTCAGCGCAGTCCAAAAAACAAACTCTGCTATTGATATATAATACAACCACTTTACAACAGAAGAGGATCGTTTCCAAATTAGGGTGTACAAAGCTTCTTTGTCTAGCTTTGGATAGCTACCTTCTCTAGCTTTCCAATCTTTTTTTAACAGTTTTAACTCCTTCATATTAAGGGTTTAATATTTTTTTTAATTTCTTTTTAATCCTATTCATTTTTACCCTGGCATTGACTTCTGAAACCCCAAGTGTGCTAGATATTTCTTCATATTTTTTATCTTCTAAATACATAAAAATAAGGGCTTTATCTATATCATTTAGTTCTTTTATGGCCTGGTACATGAGGCTTAGTTGCTGTTCTTCATGAGGGTCGTAATCTTCATATGCTTTGGTTTTGAACAGCACATTTTCAATGTCATGGGTGTCTGTTCTTTTTTTGTTTTTTCTGTACTGAGTGATGGCGGTATTTATGGCCACCCTATACATCCAGGTACTAAATTTAGAATCTCCTCTAAATTTTGGATATGCCTTCCACAATTGAATGCTTATTTCTTGAAATAAATCATGGTGGGCGTCTCTATCATTTGAATAGAGACTACAGATTTTGTGCACAATATTTTGATGTGTTTCAAATTCTGATAAAAAAATATGTTCTAATTTTTTATCCAATAGATTGGGTCTTTCTAATAAGTAGATACTATATCATTTTTGTTACAAATAAAACACCCAAAAGTATAGCTTTTGGGTGTTTTATTATTAGATGTGCTAGGCTGATTAATTTCTGTAGTCCAAAGCGGGTGATCTATCTCCAATAAGAGGGACGTATTTAAATTGGGCCCCTAATCTTTTTTGATGTTCTTCTTTTGCTGCTTGAATTATTTTTGGGTTGCTAAAAAGCTCAATAGCACTTAAGCTTAATGTTTTGGCGGCCACCATCATTCCTTTTTTACCAATACTAGTGCCCCCTGCAGCAACTGCTTGCCAAGAGTGCGCTGCAGTGCCTGGTACCCAAGTAGCAGTTCCAAAACCAACCGTTGGTACCGCAAAAGATACGTCACCTACATCTGTAGAACCACCCGCTTTCCCCTCTGTTTTATATGGAGCAATTCCGCTAGCTATTGAAAGATTTGCTTTTTCTTGGCCTAAGCTTTTGGCAATTTCATTGGCAAAGGCTAATTCTTCTTTGTTATAAGTGACGCCACCTACCTCTGTTAGCTTTTCATGAACCATTTTTTGAAGGCTTAGGTTAGGGAGTAGCTCATGAGTACCGCCAATAATTTCGTAGTCCATAGTGGTACCCGTTCCTAAAGCAGCCCCTGCAGCTGCATTTACCATCCTGTCAAAAATATCCATCACTACATCTCTTCTGTTGTGTCTAGCGTAGTAGTAAACCTCTGCAAAATCTGGAACTACATTAGGCGCTTTGCCACCGTTGGTTATGACATAGTGAATTCTTGAATCTTCTAATACATGCTCCCTCATCATGTTTACCATATAGTTCATGGATTCTACGCCATCTAAGGCAGAGCGACCCTTTTCTGGAGAAGCAGCTGCATGAGCAGAGATCCCATAAAATCTAAATTTAGCAGATTTGTTTGCCAAAGCTGCTCCAGCACTAGCTGCATTTTTGTCACCAGGGTGCCAGTGCAATGCAATGTCAACATCGTTAAATAAGCCAGCCCTTACCATATACACTTTACCAGAGCCACCCTCTTCTGCGGGCGTGCCATAAAAGCGAATACGGCCTTTTTTATTATTGGCTTCTAGCCATTCTTTTACTGCTATAGCTGCTGCTGTAGAGGCAGTTCCAAATAAGTGATGGCCACAGGCATGACCAGCTTTTTCCCCTGCAGATTCTTTTATAGGAACTGCTTTCTGAGACAGGCCAGGTAAGGCGTCATATTCTCCTAAAATGGCTATGACAGGACCGTCAGATCCGTATTCTGCAGTAAATGCTGTAGGAATTCCAGCAACTCCAGCCTTGATGGTAAATCCAGCTTCTGCTAGTGTATTTTGCAACAGGGCACTGCTCTGTTCTTCTTGGTAGCCCATTTCTGCAAATTCCCAAATTTGCTGAGCTATCTGGCTATAGGTCTCTGTTTTGCTATCTAGTTTTTTTAAAACCTCTGAGGTATTTTTTTGAGCATTAACGCTCAAAGAGCATATTGCAAGACCTAAGACTAAAATTATTTTTTTCATGATTTTTGTATTGTTGATTGGTTTGTGGTTATTTTCTTAAGGTGAATAGTCTATTCATTTCAAAAATAGACTTCTAATGTACTGATTAATCTTTGAATAATTCTTTATAAATCACCTATTCCATTTCTAGTATTTTCTTAAAAACTTTTAGCGTATATTTAGTAAACAATGTCCTGTTTTCAAAAGTTTTTTTGTTGGATATTTTTATTTTCTCGGATGATACTCATTAAGCACCTTGGCCAGGTGACTCCTGTCTAAGTGCATATAAATTTCTGTTGTAGTAATACTTTCATGCCCCAATAGCTGCTGAATAACCCTTAAGTCTGCCCCATTTTCTAATAAATGAGTAGCAAAAGAATGCCTAAAGCTATGCGGGCTAATATTTTTTTCTAAGTGAATAAGAACGGCTAGGTCTTTTATAATGGTAAAGATCATAGCCCTTGAAAGTCCCTGACCCCTGCGGTTTAAAAAAACAGTATCGGCGGCTAAAATGTGTGGTTTTTGCAAAGGTCGTACTTCTTGTAAATAGATCTTTAAAAATTTTTCTGTCTGTGGATTTACAGGCACAAAACGCTCTTTATTTCCCTTGCCAAGTACCTTAATAAATCCTTCTTCAAAAAAGAGATCGGATATTTTAAGGCCAATAAGTTCAGACACCCTAAGCCCACAGCCGTATAGGGTTTCTAAAATAGCTACATTTCTTTGTCCTTCTAGGCTACTTCTGTTTATAGCGCCTATAAGTGTGTCTATTTCTTCTGTAGAGAGGGTGGGGGGTAGCTTACGGCCAATCCTAGGAGTTTCTACCAGGTCCATAGGGTTGTCTTCTCTGTATTTTTCAAATATTAAATAACTAAAAAAGCTTTTTAGACCAGAAATAAACCTGGCCTGAGACCTAGCGCTCAAATCTTTTGCAGTCTCATAGACGCATTGTAATACGGTGTCTTTATCAATTTTAACAGGACTGATAGTTAATTGATGTGCTGTTATATATTTTTTAAGTTTTTGCAAGTCTAGGTTGTAGCTATCCACTGCATTTTTAGAAAGCCCTCTTTCTATTGTGAGATAATCTGTATAAGATTTAGCTGCTTGTTCCCAATTCATACTCTAAAAATAACACAGTTTTAAGTGACACACAAGCTTGGAGTATCAATTGGTGAAAACGCAATTTTTTTTTGATATATTTGATTATGAAAATTTGCATTATAAACGGACCTAATTTAAACTTATTAGGAAAAAGAGAACCATCTATATATGGAGACAGTTCTTTTGAGACCTACTTGGAAAACCTTAGAAATCAGTTTCCTAAAATTGAATTTACTTACTTTCAATCTAATATAGAAGGTGAAATTATTAGCCAGCTTCATGAAGTAGGTTTTGGTTTTGACGGTATTATACTCAATGCAGGCGCATATACCCACACTTCTGTGGGCATAGCCGATGCTGTAAAAGCCATTAGTACACCAGTAGTAGAAGTACACATCTCTAACACGCACGCCAGGGAATCTTTTAGACACCAATCCTATATTGCTCCTGTAGCCAAGGGCGTTATAATTGGGTTTGGTTTAGACTCTTATAGGTTAGGGGTTCAGAGTTTTGTCTAGTCCTAAATATTCAAATAAAAAAGGCGGGCCCAATGGGCCCGCCTTTTTTATTTAATTTTAATAACACTTTATTAAATATGAATGACCTCACCGTAAGCAGCGGCTACTGCTTCCATTACTGCCTCACTCATAGTGGGGTGTGGGTGAATGGTTTTTAGTATTTCATGGCCTGTTGTTTCTAATTTTCTGGCTACCACGGCTTCTGCTATCATATCAGTCACACCTGCACCAATCATATGGCAACCCAACCATTCTCCGTATTTAGCGTCAAAGATTACTTTTACAAAACCATCTGGATTTCCAGAGGTCTGTGCTTTCCCAGAAGCACTAAAAGGAAATTTACCTACTTTAATGTCTAGACCTTTATCTATGGCTTGTTGCTCTGTAAGCCCTACAGAGGCAATTTCTGGGCTAGAGTAAGTACATCCAGGTATGTTTCCATAATCTAAGGGATGTACGTCTAAACCTGCTAATTTCTCCACACAAAGAATGCCTTCTGCAGAAGCTACGTGAGCTAAGGCAGGGCCTGCTGTAATATCTCCAATGGCAAAATATCCTGGAATATTAGTTTGGTAAAAATCATTGACTAATATTTTATCTCTATCTGTAGCTATTCCTACAGCTTCTAAACCAATATTTTCAATATTAGTTTTAATGCCTACAGCAGAAAGAACTATGTCTGCTTCTATAATTTCTTCTCCCTTGGCTGTTTTTACCGTTACTTTTACGCCACTCCCTGAAGTGTCTACATGGGTAACCTCTGCAGAAGTCATTACTTTTATACCAGATTTTTTAAAACTTTTTTCAAGCTGTGCAGAAATGTCTTTATCCTCTACAGGAACAATGTTTGGAAGGTACTCTACTACAGTTACATCTGTACCCATGGCATTGTAGAAATAGGCAAACTCTACACCAATGGCACCACTTCCCACAACTACTAATTTTTTAGGTTGCTTTTCAAGTGTCATGGCGTTGCGGTAGCCTATGATTTTCTTTCCATCTTGTGGTAAACTAGGAAGTTCTCTAGAACGGGCACCAGTTGCAATAATAATGTGGTTGGCAGTATATACCTCCTCTTTACCAGCAGCGTCTGTGACACATATTTTTTTTCCAGCCTGTACTTTTCCAAAACCATTGATCACCTCAATTTTGTTTTTCTTCAACAGGAATTGAACACCCTTACTCATAGTGCCAGCTACATTTCTACTTCTCTTTACTACGGCCTTAAAATCTTTGTCTACTCCAGTAGCTTTTAATCCGTAGTCTGAAGCATGTTGTAAATACTCAAATACCTGTGCAGATTTTATTAAGGCTTTTGTTGGAATACAACCCCAGTTAAGGCATACACCTCCCAGACTTTCTTTTTCAATAATGGCAGTTTTAAATCCTAATTGAGAAGCTCTAATGGCGGTCACATAACCTCCAGGCCCACTCCCTAATACAATAATATCAAAATGACTCATGAGTTTGAATTTGGTAAACGTAGTTTATAGCGGGCCAAAGTTACAAAACCAAACTGAAAGCTAAGGCTCTTATTTTGTTGTTTTTTCTGGGATGAATTCAATGCTTACAGAATTAATACAATAGCGTTCACCAGTAGTATCTGTAGGTCCATCTTCAAAGATATGACCCAGGTGAGAATTGCAAGTTGCACAGCGCGTTTCTTCTCTTCTCATTCCATGACTGTGGTCTGCTATATATAAGATAGCGCCTGGAATGGAGGTGTCAAAAGCGGGCCATCCGCAGCCACTATTAAATTTATGGGCGCTATCAAATAATTTTGTTTTACATGCTGCACAGCAGTAGCTTCCCTTTTCAAAGTATTTGTCATAGGCACCCGAATAAGGAAATTCAGTTCCGTTTTCTCTAAGAACTTTATAGGCTTCTGGGCTTAGGAGCTCTTTCCATTGAGTTTCTGTTTTTTCTACTGAAAATTTCTGAGTCATCTCTTATTTTTTTGTGTCTGGAACAAATGCCAATGCGGCTCCATTAATACAATGTCTAAGCCCTGTAGTGTTTTTGGGGCCATCTGTAAATACATGACCTAAGTGCCCACCACATTTTACGCAGTATTCTTCAGATCTTGCATAGCCTACTTTATAATCTTTTCCATAGCCTACATTACCTTTTACTTCTCTGTCAAAAGAGGGCCATCCGGTTCCAGAATCAAATTTATGTTCACTCTTAAATAGGGGGGTTTCACACGCTTTACACACATAGGTTCCCTTTGTTTTAATTTTCAGTAATTCACTGCTAAAGGGCCGTTCTGTTCCCTGTTCTCTAAGCACATAAAACTCAGTTTCTGTGAGTTGTTTTTTCCATTCCTGTGCACTTTTTATAACATCGTATTTTGAAATGGCTCTCTGTGAAAACACTTGGTAGCCAAAGGCAATAAAAGCGAGTAGTGTGACTATTTTCTTCATATTTTTTTATTTAAAGGTATTTATTTTATTGTGTTTAAAAAGGGCTTGTGTTTAATTTAAGTCTTAACTATTACAACCAAAAAACGGGCCAAATTATTCATGACTACTTTAAACTGCTTTTGTATTATTTCTTTTTTAAGATTTATAGAATTGTATATTAGCTAATACCAAATACAACCAAACTAAATATATGAAAGCAGTTGCAGTGAAAGGAAGCAAAAAGTTATTATTTGCTTGGGCGTTCTATGATTGGGCTAACTCTGTGTATAGCTTAGTGATTTCTTCTGCTATTTTCCCTATTTATTACGGGGCGCTTTTTAGAATGGCAGGTATTGAAAAAGTGATTGTTTTTGATGTGGAAATTGCTAGAGCGCCTCTTATTAGCTATGTAACCTCTGCTGCTTTTCTATTTATTGCCCTGATCACCCCAATTTTATCTGGCATAGCAGATTATATGGGTAATAAGAAATTATTTTTAAAATTCTTTTGTTATTTAGGGGGCCTCTCAAGCATTGGTTTGTATTGGTTTTCACTAGAGGACATATACCTTTCCTTAACTTTTTACTTTTTTGGTCTGGTGGGCTTTTGGGTGAGTTTTGCCTTTAATAATTCTTATTTACCAGATATTGCTTTTCCAGAGCAGCAGGATAAAATAAGTGCCAAAGGATTTTCTTTGGGTTATGTAGGCAGTGTTATTTTACTCTTGTTTAACCTAGCTATGGTTATGAAGCCCCAAGTTTTTGGTATTGACGACAGTCCAGAACATCCGGCTGCCATTACGGCAATGAAGTACTCTTTTGTAAGTGTAGGAATTTGGTGGATTATTTTTAGTCAATACAGTTTTTACTATATGCCCAAGGGAAATAAGAAGAGCGGTCCGGCCACCCATTTACTCTTTAATGGTTTTAATGAACTCAAGAGTGTTTGGAAACAATTAGCAGACAACAGAAAGCTCAAAAGATATTTAGGTGCTTTTTTTGTGTACAGTATGGCCGTGCAAACAGTGATGTTAATTGCTGCTTATTTTGGAGAAGAAGAAATAGCATGGGGCTCAGACGACCAGAGAACTATTGGCCTTATTAGCAGTATTCTGCTTATTCAGTTGGTGGCCATTTTGGGCGCTACTGTCACTGCAAAAGCGTCTGAGAAATTTGGTAATATACCAACTTTAATGGGGGTAAATGCCCTTTGGCTTTTTATCTGTATTTATGCTTATTTTGTAGTGAGTCCTATTGAATTTTACATTGCTGCTGGCTGTGTGGGAATGGTCATGGGAGGCATTCAAGCCTTGTCAAGATCTACTTATGCCAAACTGATGCCAGAAACACAAGATTCTACTTCTTTTTTTAGTTTTTATGACGTTTCAGAAAAAATTGGAATCGTCATTGGAACTTTTATATATGGTGCTTTAGCTCAGGGTAGTGGTGACCTTAGAAACGGCATTATTATGTTTGGCGTCTTCTTTTTAGTTGGTGGACTTATGCTAAGGCGGGTTAAATAACAAAGCGTTTATAGGTTCGCTTTGCTGCTATGTAGGCTAATATTTAGTGAGGTAGTTCCTATAATGAGGAAGCATACTAATAATATTATTTTTTTCATTGTTTTAGATTTTAAAGTGAGTTCTTCCAGGTTTTTACTTTTTAGTGAAGGACACTCCTCCGTACTTACTTAATATATTCATACGGTTATTGGTGCTTGGATTTCCATAATAGCCCTTAAAATACCGTTCACTAGATTTTTCTTTAGAAACAGATATTTCGAAAGAGTCTTTGCCATTGACGCCTGCGTATTTGGTCTCAATTTCAAATTGGAAGGAATAGCCGGTGTTATAACCTATTTTCACTCCTGTGTAGTCAGAAATAATAGTTAGATTCCCAGCATTTGCCGCCATCTCATCAATTTTCACACTTCCGTAATCTGCATCTATAGAGATGTTGCCGTGAAGGACCCCAAATTTAATGCTTATATAATCTCCCACGCCATTTACATCTTGGGCGGCTCCTATTTCTAAGCTCCCGTAGTCTGAGTCATAGTTCAGGTTGTTCATTTGATTGACACTTATAGAGCTGTAATCTGATTGAATGTCTAGATCTCCTGCTTTTTCTATGATCATTCCAGAGTAGTCTGCGTTAATAGCTCCTGAACGAATATACCCAATGGTAGATTTAGAGGTGTAGTCAAAGTTAATTTGATTATTTTTTCCGTTTAGACTTCCGATTTCTATTCGCCCGTAATCACATTCTATTTTTGCGTGTCCATCTAATTTGTCTATGAGAATACTGCCGTAGTCATTTTCTAAGTCTACTGAATTGCTCACGGGCATTTTAATGTTGTAGTGCACAGAAAGGTTTACATTGCTGCTTCCCCAACTCCAGCTCCAACCACTCCTTTTATTGTTAAATATTGTTTTGGCAGACACCATGCTACTACTAGCCATAAAATCTATGTCTACGCCTTCCATTTTTTCTATGACCTTGTCTTGGTCATTCCCCTCTGCTCTAATGATGATTTCCATTTCTATGCGGTTTTCTTTCCAGGTAGTAATGTGAAGGTTGCCGTAGGCATTGTCTACTTTTAGTAATGCACTGGCACTTACACGAAAATTCTTTTTAATCACCCTTTCTTTTTCGTATTTCCCTATGGTAGGATTGGCTAATAATAGGGTAGGAATTAATAAAGCCAAAAGGAGTTTTAGTGATTTTTTAACTGGTCTCATTTGTATTTTGATTAATGTAGTTAATGGTTTCAATTTGGTTTAAGACTTCTTCTAGAAGTTCTACTCTAGTGGTGTAATTTTGAATCATACCCTGTAAAATGAGTTTGGTGTTTCCCCCGTCTATAAGGTCCTGTTCCATCTTCTTCATATGGGCTTCTAACTGTTTTATTTTAAGGAGCGCCTTGCCTATATGTGATTTTGTCAATGGGTTAGACGCCGCTTTTATTTCTTTGACTGCCATAGAGACCACTCCAGTGTAATGTTGGTTCATGGCAATGGCCTCTGGTGCAATAGATCTTATTTGGGCTTGAGTGTTTTGGGTATAAGCTCCCCACCTGAATACTCCAAAGAGCATGGTAATGCAGGCAGCCACCGCTAAAAACTGAAAAGTCTTTTTTCTCCAGACAAGGGTAGGTTTTCTAGGGCTTTGATGAGCGTTTAATTTTTGGAGAAACCTGAGTTCATGTCCCTTTTTAGGGGCATAAGTCTGCAGCATTTCTGGCACTTTGTCAAATATATTTTTTATTTTTTTTTCCATAGCGAATCTTTTTCTAATTTTTTTCTCAGTTGTTCTTTGGCTCTAGAAAAAGTAGTTCTGCAATTGGCATTAGAAATACCTAGTACTTCACTTACTTCTTCATGGGTAAGGCCTTCTAAAAGATGTAAGCTTAAAGAGAGCCTGTAATTTTCATTTAAACTCTCAATAGTCAGAATAATTAGCCTTGCCTTTTTTTTGTTTAATGCGGTCCTCTCAAGATCTTCTAATTCCTCTACTACTTCCATTTTATACTCCAAATTTTCAATTGAAGTATGAGATTCTTTTTTTTGCCTTTTGTATGCAACTATGGATTTGTTGATTACAATTTTTTTTAACCAAGCACCAAAGGTCACTAAGCCACTAAATTGATCTAGTTTCTGGAAGGCACTTAAAAATGACTCCTGCATAATATCTTCTGCCCATGCTTGGTCTTTTACAATTCTGAGCGCAGTATTGTACATAGCCTTATGATACTTTCTGTACAATTCAAGTTGAGCCTGCTGTTTTTTTGCCAGACAGTCCTCAATAAGAGGGGTTATATATGTAGTTTTTTTTAGGCTCAAAAGGGTTAGTTATTTAATGAATAGATACAAGTTAACTAGAATTGTTACAGTTTTGATCTTGTTAAATCTTGGAATGGCATAAGAATTGCCTTTAGTGGGTAGTAAAACCTTTTAATAAGTCTTTAATACTGGGCTCTTAAAACCTTTAACGCAATTTTAAAAATAATATAAATCAGGTCATAAGCTCCTTTAGTGACAATATGACGTATATAGATATCTATGAGTAAATCAAAATTTTTACATATTGACAGTATGTCATTACAAGGACTGGATGAAGATGCGGATTTAATTCCTTTAATGACCCCTGAAGATGAAGAAGAAATAAACAATGAAGCCCTTCCGGCTTCACTTCCTATTTTACCCTTAAGAAATACAGTATTGTTCCCAGGGGTAGTGGTGCCTATTACGGCAGGTAGAGATAAATCCATACAACTTATAAAAGACGCAAACAACGGCGATAAGGTGATTGGAGTTGTGTCACAAATAGATCAAGACACAGAAAACCCAAGCGCTAAAGACATTAATACTATTGGAACTGTTGCTAGGATTTTAAGGGTCTTAAAAATGCCCGATGGCAATACTACAGTCATTATACAGGGAAAGAAACGTTTTTCTATTAAGGAAGTGGTTACTGAGGAGCCTTATATTACAGCTACTGTAGAAGAAACACCAGAGTTAAGACCTGAATTAGACAACAAAGAGTTTTTGGCCATTATAGATTCTATTAAAGAATTGGCCCTTCAGATTATTAAGAACAACCCCAACCTGCCATCAGAAGCATCTTTTGCTATTAAGAATATTGAGAGTAATTCTTTCTTAATCAATTTTGTGTGCTCTAATTTATCGGTATCTCACAAGGAAAAACAGGCCCTTTTGGAAATGCCAGACCTTAGAGATAGAGCCTTGGCCACTCTTAAATACATGAATATTGAGTTGCAAAAGCTAGAATTAAAAAATGACATTCAATCTAAGGTACGCAATGACTTAGACCAGCAGCAAAGAGAGTATTTTTTACACCAGCAAATGAAAACCATTCAGGAAGAATTAGGTGGTGTTTCTTATGAAGAAGAGGTGAATGATATGGCAGAAGCTGCTAAGAAGAAAACTTGGTCTGAAAAAGTAAGCACCCATTTTAATAAAGAGCTTGGGAAGCTGCAACGTATGAACCATCAGGTAGCAGAATATTCTATACAGCGTAATTATTTAGAATTATTTTTAGAATTACCTTGGGAACATTACTCTAAAGATGTCTTTGATTTAAAAAGGGCTCAAAAAATATTAGACAGAGATCATTTTGGTTTGGAAGATGTTAAGAGGCGTGTTATAGAGCACCTTGCGGTACTCAAGCTAAGGAATGATATGAAATCCCCTATTATTTGCTTGTATGGGCCTCCTGGAGTTGGTAAGACTTCACTTGGCAAATCTATTGCAGAGTCTCTTGGTAGAGAATATGTGAGAATGTCCTTAGGAGGGCTTAGAGATGAGGCTGAAATTAGGGGGCATAGAAAAACATACATAGGAGCCATGCCCGGTAGGGTACTTCAGAGTCTAAAAAAAGCAGGCACCTCTAATCCTGTTTTTGTTTTAGATGAAATAGACAAGCTTTCAAATTCTTATCAGGGAGATCCTTCTTCTGCTCTTTTAGAGGTATTAGATCCTGAGCAGAATTCAGATTTTCATGACAACTTTTTAGAAATGGGGTATGACCTTTCTAAGGTCTTGTTTATTGCCACAGCCAACAATCTTGGAAATATTCAACCGGCCCTTTTAGACCGTATGGAACTCATTAATGTAAGTGGTTATACCATAGAAGAAAAAGTAGAAATAGGCAAGAGACATCTAATGCCTAAGCAGCTTAAAGAGCACGGAGTAAAGGCAGACCAGATTTCTATTGGCAAAGTGCAGTTAGAAAAAATTGTAGCTGGTTATACTAGAGAATCTGGGGTGAGAAACCTAGACAAGCAGTTGGCTAAGATGGTGAGGAATACCGCTAAGTCTATTGCTATGGATGAAGCCTACGAGGTGAAAGTGACCCAAGAGCATATAGAAAAAGTATTGGGTCCCCCAAGGTTGGAGCGTGACAAATATGAAAACAACAAAGTAGCAGGAGTTGTTACAGGATTGGCTTGGACCTCTGTTGGAGGAGATATTCTATTTATAGAATCTATTTTGTCTAAAGGAAAAGGGACCCTCAATATTACAGGAAATCTTGGAAAAGTGATGAAAGAGTCTGCTACTATAGCTATGGAGTTTATAAAGGCCAATGCAGAAGCTTACGGGCTTACTCCATATGTTTTTGATCACTACAATGTACACATTCACGTACCTGAAGGAGCCACTCCAAAAGACGGACCTAGTGCAGGAATTACCATGCTTACTTCTTTGATTTCTCTGTTTACACAGCGCAAGGTGAAAGCCCGTTTGGCCATGACTGGAGAAATTACTCTAAGAGGAAAAGTATTGCCTGTAGGGGGGATTAAAGAGAAGATTTTGGCTGCTAAGCGCGCAAATATCAACCAGATTATTCTTTGTGAAGAGAATAAAAAGGATATCTTAGAGATTAATGAAAAGTATTTAAAAGGTGTAAACTTTCACTATGTTTCTGAAATGAGTGAGGTAATAGATTTGGCACTTACTAAAGATAAGGTAGACCACCCCAAACTACTTGAATTAGAAGCTAAGGAATAAGAACGGACCTAAAGATTTTGCAGATGAAAAAAATAACCATTGCCATAGACGGTTTTTCTTCTACAGGAAAAAGTACCATCGCTAAAAAATTAGCTAAAGCGCTGGGCTATGTATACGTAGATAGCGGTGCCATGTATAGGGCCATTACCTATTTTGCCATGCAAGAAGGCTTTGTTAAAGACCGTGATTTAAATGCGAAAATACTCATAGCTGCTTTAGATAGCATAGATCTCTCTTTTAAAAAAATAGCAGGAGCAGCAGATGCAGCCATGTTTCTCAATGGTGAAAACGTAGAGAACGCCATTAGAACTCTAGCTGTGTCTAAACAAGTAAGCCCTGTTGCGGCCGTCCCAGAAGTACGTGAAAAATTAGTGCGCATGCAAAAAGCCATGGGCGTTCAGAAAGGAGTGGTCATGGACGGCCGCGATATTGGAACGGTAGTTTTTCCAGAGGCAGAATTAAAATTATACCTCACAGCTTCTGCAGGCACAAGAGCGCACCGTCGCTATAAAGAACTTATAGACAAAGGAGAACAAGTAAAATTTGAAGAGGTGCTTAAGAATGTTCAAGAGCGTGATTATATAGATTCACACAGAAAAACATCACCATTAACAAAGGCTGTAAACGCCATAGAAATAGACAATAGTGACATGGGTTTAGAAGAGCAGTTTGAGCGTATTTTAAGCCATGCCAATGCTTTAATTAATTCCTAAGACTCTTTTTTATACAACAGTCTGGAGGCAAATTAAATACCCACATAATTTAGCCCTATTAAGATTTGTAAATCCCTTATTTAATTGTATTTTTGCCAACCTTTTAAGCAAAGAATCGAGAGAAAAAGGGTTTTATTATTTTTATCACTCACAACTTCTATAGGTATTGCGGGCTCTTGTAACACTATAGAATACAAACTTAATCTTCAAATGACTGAAGAAACAACAAATGCAGCTGCAGAAAATGAAGCAGTTGTAACAGAAACAACACAAGCACCTCAGGTACAAGACCCTAAGAAATTTCTTGCAGATTTTAACTGGGACAAGTACGAGCAAGGTATTGAGAGAGTAGAAAGCGCTAAATTAGTAGAGTTCGAAGCCTTAGTATCTGCAAACTTTGTAGACACTACAGATGAAGAGGTAGTAGTAGGTAAGGTAGTTTTCCTTACAGACCGCGAAGCTATTATTGACATTAACGCAAAGTCAGAGGGAGTAATCTCTTTAAACGAATTTCGTTACAATCCAGACCTAAAAGTAGGTGATGAGGTAGAAGTTCTTATTGACATTCGTGAAGATAAAACAGGTCAATTGGTTTTATCACACAGAAAAGCGAGAACTATTAAAGCTTGGGATCGTGTAAACAATGCACATGACAAAGAAGAAGTAGTAAACGGTTTTGTGAAGTGTAGAACTAAAGGAGGTATGATTGTAGACGTTTTTGGAATTGAGGCATTCTTGCCAGGTTCTCAAATTGACGTGAAACCAATTAGAGATTACGACCAATACGTAGGTAAAACAATGGAATTCAAGGTGGTTAAAATTAACCATGAGTTTAAAAACGTAGTTGTTTCTCATAAGGCCCTTATTGAGGCCGATATTGAAGAGCAGAAAAAAGAAATCATTGGCCAATTAGAAAAAGGACAAGTATTAGAAGGTGTGGTTAAAAACATTACTTCTTATGGTGTGTTTATTGATCTTGGTGGTGTAGATGGTTTGGTTCACATTACAGATCTTTCTTGGTCAAGAATTAACCATCCAAATGAGGTGGTAGAATTAGATCAGAAATTAAATGTGGTGATCTTAGATTTTGATGATAACAAATCAAGAATTCAATTAGGTCTTAAGCAGTTAGAGAAGCACCCATGGGAGGCTTTAAGCGATACCATTAAAGTAGGAGATAAAGTAAAAGGTAAAGTAGTTGTTATTGCAGATTACGGTGCGTTTATTGAAGTAGAAGAAGGTGTTGAAGGCTTAATTCACGTTTCTGAAATGTCTTGGTCTACGCACTTGCGTTCTGCTCAAGACTTTGTAAAAGTGGGTGACGCTTTAGAAGCAGTTGTTTTAACACTAGACCGTGAAGACCGTAAAATGTCATTAGGTATTAAGCAATTAACGCAAGATCCTTGGACAGACATCACTACTAAATATCCTGTAGCTTCTAAGCACAAAGGTATTGTTAGAAACTTCACTAACTTTGGTGTGTTTGTAGAACTAGAAGAGGGAATAGATGGATTAATTTACATTTCTGACCTTTCTTGGACTAAGAAAATTAAGCACCCATCAGAGTTTGTTGCTGTAGGTGACACATTAGAGGTAGAGGTATTAGAATTAGATGTGAACGGTAGAAAATTAAGTCTTGGTCATAAGCAAACTACTGACAACCCTTGGGATAAATACGAAACTGAATTTGCTTTAGACTCTTTACATACCGCTTCTATAGCAGAGATTGTAGACAAAGGCGCTACTATTAACTTCAATGAAGACATTGTAGCTTTTGTACCCACTAGACACTTAGAAAAAGAAGATGGCAGTAAATTAGTCAAAGGAGACCAAGCCCAATTTAAAATCATTGAATTCAATAAAGAATTTAAGCGTGTTGTGGCTAGTCACACCGCTATCTTTAGAGAAGAAGAGCAACGCAATGTGCGCACAGCTGTTAAAAAAGCTACTGCCACTGCTGATGAAGCCAAACCAACCCTTGGTGACGCTAATGAAGCATTACAAGCGTTAAAAGATAAAATGGAAGGAAAAGGAAAATAATTTCCCCTTTCTTTTGAGCTTTAAAAGCCCGAGCATTCGCTCGGGCTTTTTTTTAGCCAAATCATAATAGAAATGAATCCCTTTAAATTGAAAAAAATGTCTATTTTTGTCACTCAAATGCGCTATGTTGGAGCCTATGAGCCAAAAAGTACTACTTTCTGAAAAAGAAATTCACATTATCCTTCACAGATTGGCTTGCCAACTTTTAGAGAGGCATTTAGATTTTTCCAAAACCGTTTTAATAGGATTGCAACCCAGGGGGATTTACCTGGCAGAACGCCTGTGCAAAATTCTAAAAGAAGATTACAAAGTCTCAAACATTGCTTTGGGCTTTTTAGATATTACTTTTTTTAGAGATGACTTTAGAAGGGATGGTAAAACCCTCACAGCAAATAAGACACAAATAGACTTTCTAATAGATAACAAAAATGTAGTGCTTATAGATGACGTTTTATACACTGGAAGGAGTATACGTGCAGCGCTAACAGCTTTGCAATCATTTGGAAGACCAGAAGAAATAGAACTGCTAACCCTTATAGATAGAAGGTTTAGTAGACACTTACCCATACAACCCAATTACAGAGGAAGACAGGTAGATGTTATTAACCAAGAAAAGGTAAAGGTGTGTTGGAAAGAGCAAGATGGAGAAGACACCGTTTACCTAATAAATGAATGAACACCTTTAAAAGTAAAAGTAGCTTATGAGCCAATTAAGTGTACCTCACTTACTAGGGATTAAATATCTCAATGAAAAAGACATTCAACTCATCATTGAGACGGCAGATCATTTTAAGGAAGTGATTAACCGCCCTATTAAAAAAGTACCATCGCTCAGAGACATTACCATTGCCAATATATTTTTTGAAAATTCTACTAGAACCAAGCTATCTTTTGAGCTTGCAGAAAAAAGACTCTCCGCAGATGTCATTAATTTTTCTGCTGCTCAATCTTCTGTAAAAAAAGGAGAAACCCTCATTGATACAGTGAATAATATACTGTCTATGAAAGTAGATATGGTGGTCATGCGCCACCCTAACCCAGGAGCGGGTGTTTTGCTGTCTAAGCATATTAAAGCAGCTATTATTAACGCAGGAGACGGCGCTCACGAACACCCCACACAAGCCCTTTTAGATTCTTACTCTATTAGAGAAAGATTAGGAGATGTTGCGGGTAAAAAAGTTGTTATTGTTGGGGATGTACTTCACTCTAGGGTTGCACTCTCTAATATTTTTGCGCTAAAACTACAGGGAGCAGAAGTGAAAGTTTGCGGTCCTAAAACCCTAATTCCCAAGTATATTGAGTCTTTAGGAGTGACTGTGGAAACAGACCTTAGAAAAGCATTAAACTGGTGCGACGTGGCTAATATCCTTCGGGTTCAAAATGAACGTATGGATATTAGTTACTTTCCAAGCACCAGAGAATACACCCAATTGTACGGAGTGAATAAAGAGCTACTAGCCTCTTTAGACAAAGAAATTGTGATTATGCACCCAGGCCCTATAAACAGAGGGGTAGAAATCACCTCTGAAGTAGCAGACTCCGGTCAGTCTATTATCTTAAACCAAGTAGAAAACGGAGTGGCTATCAGAATGGCTGTTATTTACTTATTAGCAGCAAAAATTAAATAGTCATGATTGTTAATACCATAGGGCAAACGGCTGTTATTTCTCAAGAGATCAAAACTTTAGATATTTTTTTAGACCACGTAATTGCTACATATAAAGAATACGAAAAGCTGCATATAGTCTTGCATTTATTAACAGATAAAATGATCAATAATACAGAAATAGACCGGTTAGTAGCACTTGCTGCAACGCACAAAGCTGTTGGAAAATCTTTTGTGGTAGTCACAGATATGCTCACTTATGACCAGGCGCCAAACGGCTTGGAAGTAGTGCCTACTTTACAAGAGGCAAAAGACGTGATTGAGATGGAAGATATTGAAAGGGATTTAGGAATTTGAAGTTAACAGTCTTAGGCTGTTATGCAGCCACCCCTAGAACCCTCACCAATCCTACTTCTCAAGTTCTAGAAGTTAAAAGCCACCTTTTTTTAATAGATTGTGGGGAGGGTACGCAAGTAGAACTCAGAAAACTAAAGCTCAGGTTTTCTAAAATCAATCATATTTTTATTTCTCACCTACACGGAGATCATTTTTTTGGTCTTCCAGGATTGGTGGCCACCTTTAGGCTATTGGGCAGGGTAAATCCCTTGCATATTTATGGGCCAAAAGGCATAAAAGAAGCCGTGACCTTACTGTTAAAATTAGGAGATTCCTGGACAAATTACCCCCTACATTTCCATGAATTGACAGATAAAAATTCTATGGTTGTTTTTGAAGATCAGCAGGTACAGGTGACCACTATTCCCTTAGACCACAGGATTTATACCAATGGTTTTTTAATTCAAGAAAAAATTGGACCTAGAACGCTCAACGCAGTAGCTGCAGAGGCCCACGGCATAGATAGGTGTTATTTTCAGAACATCAAGGACGGTAAAGACGCACCCAATGCAGCGGGTATTCTCACGGCTAATTCCATTTTAAGCTTTGACCCTCCAGCGCCTAAAAGCTATGCCTATTGTAGTGACACAGCCTATTTTCCTGCCATCATTCCTCAAATTAAAGGCGTAAACGCCCTATACCACGAAAGTACTTTCTTAGAATCTGAGACAGCCTTGGCTACTAAAACAAAACATGCTACAGCCAAACAGGCAGCACAGATAGCCCTTGAGGCAGGTGCTGGGAAACTTATTCTTGGCCATTACTCTACTAGATACCAGGGCTTAGAAGCCTTTAAAGAAGAGGCAGAAACTATTTTCTCTCCTGTAGTCTTAGCAGACGATGGTCTTTGCTTTGAGTGGTAGTTTGCCCTCCCGCTCTATATTTTTAATTGCTCTTATTTTTTAATTAATACTTCGTTTTTCATTTCCCTATATTTGTTTAAAATTTTGAGATGGAAAAAGACTTAGGAAACTACAGAAAATCTTATGATAAGCAGGCATTAGAAGAGGCCCGTATTTCTAAAAATCCTTTACAGCAATTTCAGACTTGGTTTCAGGAGGTAGAACAGTCAGAAGGGGTAGAGGAACCCAATGCCATGAGTGTGGCCGCTATAGGAGCAGACGGTTTTCCAAAAACAAGGGTGGTCTTGCTCAAAAAATACAATGAAGATGGCTTTATTTTTTACACTAATTACAAGTCTGAAAAAGGAAAAGCTATGGAGATTAATCCAAAAGTTTGCTTGTCTTTTTTTTGGCCTAGTATGGAACGTCAGGTTATTATAAAAGGTTTAGCAGAAAAAGTGACTGCGCTTACTTCTGATCATTATTTTGACTCCCGTCCTTTGGGTTCAAGACTTGGAGCTATTGTTTCTAATCAGAGTTCTGTAATTCTCTCTAGAGAGGAGCTGGAGGCTTCCTTGAAAGTGTTAGAGGTCTCTGCTACAGAGGAAAACACTAAAAGACCTGAAAATTGGGGTGGTTTTTTAGTGAGACCACAGAGTGTAGAATTTTGGCAGGGGCGCCCCAACCGATTACATGACAGAATTCGCTATACACTCCAAGACAATTTAGATTGGTTAATGGAGCGTTTGGCACCATAATTTCACAAAATACCGCATAGACTTATAATAATTTTAACTCTAAAATCTATAAAGTATGCTACTTTTGTTTTTTTAGTAGTTTAAGGATTTATTTATGATAAAGAATCAATATATCAACAGGGAAATTAGCTGGTTGCGTTTTAATGAACGCGTATTGCAAGAGATTGCAGATCACAATGTACCCCTAATAGAAAGATTCCGTTTTTTAGGTATTTTCTCCAATAACTTAGATGAGTTTTTTAAGGTACGGTACGCTACAGTTAAAAGAGTGGTAGACGCTGGAACTAAACTTAAAGCGGTACTTGGAGATGAAAAGCCAAAAGCTTTGTTAGATGAAATCACTAAAATTGTAATTGCCCAGCAGAAACAATCCCTAGAAATACTTAAGACTATTGAAGATGAGCTAGAGGAAAAGAATATATACTTAATAAATGAAAAGGAAGTAACCCCTTCTCAAGCCGCCTTTATATCAGATTATTTTACACAGAAAGTGAGCCCAGTACTCATGACTATGATCTTAAATGATTTAGCAGATTTCCCTACACTAAAAGACACAGCAGCCTATTTGGCTATTAAAATGTCTATGTCTGAAACGGAAGTAAAAAACAATCCAATAAATAGCCTTAGAAGAAAAAAAGACATTCGTTATGCGCTTATTGAAATCCCTAGAAGTATAGACCGCTTTGTGGAATTACCTAATGAGGGAGATAAGCAGTACATCATGATGTTAGATGATATTATTCGCTTTAATCTAGGAAAAATTTTCAATATGTTCTCCTATTCTAAGATTGCCGCTCATATGATTAAGATCACTAGAGACGCAGAGTTGGATATGGACAATGACCTGAGTAAGAGTTTTATTGAGAAGATTTACGAGAGTGTAGAGGAGAGAAAAATTAGTGATCCAGTGCGTTTTGTGTACGACATGAATATTGAGAAAGACACCCTCAAATTCTTAAAGGACAAAATGAAAATAGAAGACACAGATTCTGTAATACCAGGGGGCAGGTACCACAACAGAAGGGATTATATGAGTTTCCCAAGTCTAGGTAGACCAGACCTTTTGTATTCTAAAACCACACCGCTTTTAGTAAAAGGCGTTCCAGTAGAGGGGAGTTTGTTAAACCATATTGCCCAGAAAGATATTTTACAATACACGCCTTACCACACCTTCTCTTATATCACTAGATTTTTAAAAGAAGCAGCCTTAGACCCTAAAGTTAAAACCATTAAAATTACGGTATATAGATTGGCTGATAATTCTCAAATTGTCGCTTCTCTAATTAATGCTGTAAAGAATGGAAAACAAGTGACGGTTCAAATTGAACTACAGGCTCGTTTTGACGAACATGCCAATATTGAATATGCAGAGCAATTACAAGCAGAAGGCGTAAAGCTTATTTTTGGAGTACGGGGTTTAAAAGTGCACTCAAAAATCTGCATTATAGAAAGAGAAGAGTTGGCTGGCCTTAAGCGTTACGGCTTTGTAAGTACAGGAAACTTTAATGAATCTACTGCTAGAATTTATACAGACTATACTTTATTTACGGCATATGACCCCATCTTAAAAGAATTAGATAAGGTCTTTGATTTTTTTGAAACCACTTATAAAATTCACAAGTACAAGCATTTAATAGTGTCTCCTCACTATACTAAAAATGTCTTTAAAAAGCTAATAGACGCTGAGATTGCCAATGCTAAAGCAGGTAAAGACGCGTACATAAAAATTAAAATGAATAGTATCACCTCATACAAAATGATAGACAAGCTTTATGAGGCTTCAAGAGCAGGTGTTAAAATTCAAATGATTATTAGAGGGATTTGCTGTTTGATACCAGGTGTTGTTGGAATGAGTGAAAATATAGAGGTGATTAGTGTAATAGATAAGTTTTTAGAGCACACTAGGCTCTTTATTTTTGGGAATAACAACAATCCTAAAATATATATTTCTTCTGCAGATTGGATGACTAGAAACCTAGACTATAGGGTAGAGGTAGGCTGTCCTATTTATGACCCAGAAATAAAGATTGAACTTACTGACACTTTTAATATGGCTTGGAATGACAATGTAAAGGCTAGAATTTTGTCAGATCAGCAAGAAAGTCAATATAGGGTAAATTTAGAAAGTCCGGTGCGGTCTCAGTTTGATATGTATGCCTATTATCAGAAAAAGTTATCCGAGTAATTTACTGACTTTTTTAACCGTGAATGAGCTGCTGGTTGCCTAGGTTTTTCATAAGCTGGGCTTCAAACTCCAATAAAGAATCCCATTTTTGGTCTACCTCTTTGCGTTCTCCGTACTGCCTTGCAAAGCCTAAAAACATGGCGTAATGCCCTGCTTCACTAATCATGAGCTTTCTGTAGAATTCTCTTAAATCTGGGTCTTCAAGCGCTTCTGAGAGCAGCCTAAAGCGTTCACAACTCCTGGCTTCAATAAGAGCTGCTAGCAAAAGTCTGTGAACCAACTGTGTAGTTCTACTACCTCCTTTAGGAAAAAAACCTAAGAGCGCTATTACATAGTCATCTTTTCTATCCCTTCCTAATACTTGGCCTCTGGAGATAATAATATCGTGAACCATTTTAAAATGACTCATTTCTTCCCTTACTAGGGCCGTCATTTCTTTAACAAGATCTGTGTACTCAGGGAAGCTTACAATTAATGAAATTGCGGTACTGGCAGCTTTTTGCTCACAAAAAGCGTGGTCCGTTAAAATATCATCAATATTTTTTTCTACTATATTCACCCATCTTGGGTCTGTGGGAAGTTTAAGGCCTAACATACTCATGGTTTTATTGTAAATCTAAATCAAAGCTGGCTCTCAGTAAATCTACTACGGGGTTCTTCTCTCTTATTTTTTCATACTTTTCCTCTGGAGTAAAAGCGTATTTGGTATCCATGGTTTCACTCACTCCCACTTCTAAACGTATGCTGTAGTTATTGAGCTTTTGTTTTAAATAGTCTAAAACTTCTGACTGAGCTCTTTCTACCTCTTTTTTCATAGTGTCATTAGGCAGTGTAATAGCTATGATATAGCCATCTAGTAGTTTTGGAAGGTCTGCATTTAAATTAGAGGCAATAATTTTTTGGCCTTCTTTTTCAATTTTTTCAATAAAGGCATGCCAGTGTTTTTGCATGTCTTCTTCTGTGAATACGTCTTCAATGATAGGGCTGTCTATCTTTATTTGGTTTTTTTGTTCTTCTTCATGCGCTTTTTTAGCTTTTAAGCTGGCTATTGAAAAACCTGAAACTCCTTCTTTTCGCTCAATATTTATAGTATTTGCAGCAATTGGAGCTGTTATTATAGGCTTTTGAACCTCTACTACATTTGGAGTAAGCTCAAGCTCAGTAGCTTTTTGCGGCTGTATTATTTTTGTCACTACTGGCTCCTGCTCTTTAAACTCAGAAGCTGCTATAATAGTTACTGCTTGTGGGGAAAGTTTACTGTTTTTTTTTTCTCCATCACTTAAGATAGAGGCTAGCTTCATAAGGGTTAACTCTACAAGTAAGCGTTGGTTTTTTGCATTTTTGTATTGTAAGTCACAGTGGTTTGCAATATCCATAGCACTCATCAAAAAATCAGCTGGTGTTTGTTTAGTTTGGTCTAGATAGCGTTTCTGTGTTTCTTCTCCAACCTCCATCAGTGAAATGGTAGCAGGATAGAGCCCTAGGGTAAGGTCTCTAAAATGGGATGCTAGCCCTTGAATAAAGTGGTGGCCATCATAACCTAATGACATGCAGTCGTTAAAGAGCAACAAGAGGCTAGGAATGTCTCCTGCCACTATAAAATCGGTGGCTGTAAAGTAGGTGTCGTAATCTAAAATATTTAGATTTTCACTCACTGCTTGGCGGCTTAATTCAGTTCCAGTATAACTCACAATTCTGTCAAAAATTGAAAGAGCATCGCGCATCGCGCCATCGGCCTTTTGGGCTATAAGATGTAGGGCGTCTGGATCTGCAGTAATTCCCTGATCCTTAGCAATGACTCCTAAATGCAAAGCGATGTCTTTTACAGTAATTCGTTTAAAATCATAGATCTGACATCTAGAGAGTATGGTAGGAATAATTTTGTGTTTCTCTGTAGTGGCTAATATAAAAATAGCGTGTTTTGGCGGCTCTTCTAATGTTTTTAGAAATGCGTTAAATGCATTGGCAGATAGCATATGCACCTCATCTATAATATAGACCTTATAGGCCCCTTTTTGGGGAGGGATGCGTACTTGGTCTACTAGATTTCTAATATCGTCTACAGAGTTGTTAGAGGCGGCATCTAATTCAAAAATATTAAATGCGTAATCTTCTTCTGAAGATACCCCCAGCTGCTGCTCGTTAATTTTTTTTGCTAATATTCTAGCGCAACTTGTTTTACCTACGCCTCTAGGGCCACAAAACAGTAGAGCCTGAGCCAAATGATTGCTTTCTATAGCCTTTTCCAGTGTACTGGTAATGGCAGATTGCCCCACAACGTCTTGAAAACTTAGGGGGCGGTATTTTCTGGCAGATACAAGAAAGGGTTCCAATAGTGTATAATTTAGATATAGGAGTTACAAATATAAAAATAGCGGTACTTATAAAGTAGTCTTAGTTGGTATAATATTCTGTATTTATCAACAAATAGCATCGTATTCTTAAAGGCTTCTGACTATATTTGTAGCAAAGCAGGCTTCCTTATCGCTGGGTAGTTTACTACCGAGAGGAAAGTCCGGACACCATATTGCAGTATAGCGGGTAACGCCCGTCCGTTGTAAAACGAGGACAAGTGCAACAGAAAGAATGTACAGGTAATGCTGTAGTGAAACCAGGTAAACTCTATGCGGTGCAACGCCATGTAAACTAACGTTTGAGAGCGGCAAGTTCAAGTTAGAGGGTAGGCGGTTAGAGCCTTTGGGCAACTAAAGGCCTAGATAAATGATAAGGGCACTCTAGGGTGTTACAGAATCCGGCTTATGGCCTGCTTTTTTTATTTCTTAAAAAACCCAAAAACACTAGACCCATATTTTCTAGCTTCTTTAAAGTGAGGCGTCTTAGATAGGTCTGTGTGTTTTTCATGCTCAATAATAAGCACACCTCCATCTGAAAGTAAGTTTTTTTCAAACACCATAGTGGCTATTTGTTCAAATTCCTCTATTGGGAGCGCATAAGGTGGATCTGCAAAAATGACATCAAACTGATCGTTAGTTTTTTGTAAAAATGGAAATACGTCAGATTTTATGACTTGTATAGGAAGGCTTAAATCTGTAGCTGTTTTAGCAATAAAATCTATACAACCACTGTGCAGTTCTACGGCTGTAATTTTTCCACAACCCCTAGAGGCAAATTCATAGCTGATATTTCCACTTCCTGAAAAAAGGTCTAAAACGGTTATTTCGTCAAAGTAATAACCGTTGTTAAGTATATTAAACAGCGCTTCTTTAGCCATGTCTGTAGTGGGTCTAATAGGCAAATTTTTTGGTGCTGAAATTTTACGACCTTTGTGAAGGCCAGAAATAATGCGCATGAATTAAGCGTTTAAGTTGATCATATCAAAATGATGTTCCAGAATGTGTTCTGGTATTTTTTGTGTAAAACTAGGCCTATAAATAGTACAATGGGCTATATATTGAGCAGCTTTTTTAAAATAGGGATCTATTGCAGTGGTCTCTCCGTAAAACAATGCCTGTACCTCATGTAGATCTACATGTAATTGTTCCAAGCTAAAGAGTATGAAATACAGAAGGTCTTCTGTGCTGTGTACCGTAAATTGATTAAAGAAGAGTAGTTTCTTTTCTTTGATAACGGTCATGCTAAGAATGCCTTGGTCTTGATGTAAGTAGCAGGCAGTTTCTTTTTGATCGTGTTGAATAGGAAGGAGTTCTTCTAAATGAAGACCGCTGTGATGTTTAAAGTCAAAGGAGCCAAAGTGTTCAAATATATAGTTGTTCACGCTGGTAAAAGGGATGTACACCACTGCCATTTCCTGATGTTCAATAAGGTCATAGGCCACTTCATCTGTGGGGAGCACTTGGGTATTAAACTTTACATAGTCTGCAAGTTGGGCTTTATTAAAAAGGGGTAGGGGGACTATATTAAAAAGTGGGTTGGTGTGAACTACCACTACAGATTCATAGCTATGGTCCAAAACACTGTGTATTTCTAAAAAATTTGATAGGGCATTTTTAAGTTCGTTCTCATTAATAGCACTTGAAAACCTGAGCCTTTTGGCTTCAATAAGATTTTGGTTTACGGTGTCTGTGATACAAAAAGAAAGTCCATTCAAACTCAATTGAATGGACAGTCTAGAATTTTCGTATGAACGATTTTTCTGGTTCAAATTCTATATTAATTTTTTCTTTTCTTGTCGTAAATTGGCGGCCAGTTTCCGTTAGAGCTCACATCTTCTAATGACCCAACTATAATCTGAGGCCCATTTACTTCTTCCACAGTCATTTGAGTGTTTTCAGTAGCCATAAGATCTGCAGGTTGGTCATATAATATTACAGATTTATCTACGCTGATTCTGAAAACAGGTACTCTGTAATCGTTTTTACGAATGACCTTTGCTTCCATTTTAAATTGCTCTCCATTTTGACCAAAAGGAACATTCATCATGTTTTTGTAGCGGGTGTCTTTTTGGAATAAAGAATCTTTTATAGAGATAAATCCTAAAGTGTCTATTATTTTAACCTCTTTTAACATATCAATCTTATACACTTTATTGAATACGTAAAATGAAGAATCACGTTGTTGAGTAATAGTGTAATGTGCGGTGTCAATAAATTGAATTAAAGAATTAAAATCTTTAGCAAATTCACCTTTTACTGTTTTGTAGGCTTCTTGTGAGTTACGGATGTCTTTCATAACAGCAATTACCTCAGTAAAGCGCTTTTCTTTTATTTTTTTAAATTCAATGGGTGCATTTACGGAAAGATAAATTAGGTAAGCAAAAACAATTGAAAGAACCCAAAGTCCAAGTTTTAATACAGTCTTCATTATAATAGTCTTATTTAAAATTTAGTCGTTTCACAAATCTACAATTTTTTTTTAATCGCAAAAGTATTTGCCCTTAATTTTACGTATTATCTTTGGAGCTATGACAACTGCTTCCCATCAAGAATTTATAAAGCACCTTAAGACTAAATTTCCTCACCAACCAACCCATAAGCAGGAGCAGGCCTTAGAGTCTTTGGCAGCCTTTGTATGTGGAAAGGAAAAAGACTCCTTGTTGCTTTTAAAAGGATACGCAGGAACCGGAAAAACCACCCTTGTGGGGACACTAGTAAACCAATTGTGGCAAATTAAATACAAGGCGGTACTTATGGCGCCCACCGGAAGGGCTGCTAAAGTGATGTCTCAGTACGCTAATACACAGGCTTACACCATTCATAGGAAAATTTATTTTCCTAAAAAGATGTCTGGCGGTGGCGTAACGTTTACAAAAGCACCCAATAAGCACAGGCATACTATTTTTATTGTAGATGAGGCTTCTATGATCCCAGACACCACAGATACAGGGGGTTTAAAAGGAGTGGGATCTTTATTAGACGACCTTATTTCCTATGTGTATTCAGGCCACGAGTGTAAGCTTATTTTGGTTGGAGATGTAGCGCAATTACCCCCGGTTCACCTGAGCTTAAGCCCTGCTTTAGACCAAGACCGCTTGGCCTTAAACTATTCTAAGACAGTACCTCTGATTAGTTTAGATGAAGTAGTAAGACAGGCAGCAGACTCTGGAATCTTATTCAATGCTACCCTGCTTAGGGACCAGCTTGAAAGTGAATTTCACGATTCATTTAAATTTTCTCTAAACGGATTTAAAGATATAATAAGACTCATAGAAGGTCATGAGATTCAAGAGGCTATTGAAGAGGCATATTCAGAAGTAGGCAAAGAAGAAACTGCTTTTATAGTTCGGTCTAACAAAAGGGCCAACCAGTACAATGAGAGCATTAGAAACAGGATTTTATTTCTAGAGCACGAATTGGCTACTGGAGATTATATGATGGTAGTTAAGAATAATTATTTTTGGTTAGACGATACTTCAGAAGCAGGATTTATTGCCAATGGAGATATCATAGAGGTCCTTGAAATATTTGCTATTAAAGAGTTATACGGATTTAGGTTTGCAGAGGTAAGGGTGAGAATGGTAGATTACCCCAATCAAAAAGCCTTTGAAACGGTTCTTTTACTAGACACCATAGCCGCAGAATCTCCTTCTCTTTCATATGAAGACGGCAATAAATTATACCAAGCGGTGTCAGAAGATTACGCGGCCGAGAAATCTAATTACAAACGATTTTTAGGCGTCAAAAACAATAAATTTTTCAATGCCCTTCAGGTAAAATTTTCTTATGCTATTACCTGTCATAAATCACAGGGAGGGCAGTGGGACACAGTTTTTGTAGAACAGCCTTATTTGCCAAATGGAATAGATAAAGAGTATATGAGGTGGCTGTATACTGCCATTACTAGGGCTAAAAAGAAATTATACCTCATAGGCTTTAAAGAAGATTTTTTTGAGGAAAATTAAACCAAGACCCCTTATATTTGAACTTATAGAATTCATTTCTATCTCACATTTTTTAAAATAAGATAACCATGAAGGCCATTGCCATGATTCCTGCCCGCTTTGCAGCCACTAGATTTCCTGCTAAACTTATGCAAGACCTAGGCGGTAAGCCTGTCATTCTTAGAACCTATGAGGCCACCATGGCTACCAATTTGTTTTCTGAGGTATATGTGGTGACAGATCACGTAGGTATTTTTGAACTGATTGTCAATAGTGGAGGGAAAGCCATTATGAGTACTCAGGACTATGAATGCGGCTCAGATAGAATTGCAGCAGCAGCAGCAAGCATAGAGGCAGATATTATTATTAATGTTCAAGGAGATGAACCTTTTATAGAAACCAATAGTTTACAGGCTCTTTTGGCGGTCTTCACCGCCGATACTGCGCATAAAATCTCTCTAGCATCACTCATGTACCCCATCTCAGACCTGCAGGAAATTCAAAACACAAATGCTGTAAAGGTACTAGTAGATTTTCAAAGCCATGCCTTATACTTTTCTAGAGCCCCTATTCCTTTCCCAAGAGACTCCTCTAATATTCAGTACTTTAGACATAAGGGGGTATATGCTTTTAGGAAAGCCGCTCTATTGGCATTCCCTAAAATGCGAATGGGCCCTTTAGAAAAAGCAGAAAAAATAGAAGCCATTCGCTATTTAGAGCACGGCCACCAAATTAAAATGGTCCTTAGCTCAGAGGCTGGAATTGGTATAGATGTTCCTGAAGATTTAGAAAAAGCCAGAGCAGAATGGAAATCTAATTAATGATCAAATATGCAGTTTATAGCTAAATTTGTTTTTTTTAAAATTATGGGGTGGCGTTTTAATGGCTATTTTCCTGATCTAGATAAATGTGTCATTATAGTGGTCCCCCATACCTCTAACTGGGATTTTGCGCTAGGACTTGTCATTAGAAAAATATGGAACAAAGAAATTAACTATATAGGAAAGAAAAGTTTGTTTAAATGGCCATATGGTTGGTTTTTTAGATGGGTAGGAGGGACACCAATAGACAGAACTAAAAATTCAGATACCGTTCAGGCTAGCGCTGCTATTTTTAAAGAGCGAAAAATATTTAGACTCTCTCTATCTCCAGAAGGAACTAGGAAAAAAGTGACTAGCTGGAAAACTGGTTTTTATTATATAGCTAAAACAGCGCAGGTGCCTGTTGTCCTGATTAGTTTTGATTATGGAAGAAAAGAAATAAAAGTGAGCCAACCACTGCTAACTACTGAGGACAAAGAGTCAGATTTTAAGATCTACGAAGATTTTTTTGAGGGTACTAGAGGTAAAAATCCAGCTGAGGGTTTTTTTAAACAGTCAGATAATATGTAATAAATATATTTTAATTACTCCTGCATGGAGTGGTAGACGTTTTGAACATCATCATCTTCTTCAATCTTTTCTAATAATTTCTCTACATCTGCAGCTTCTTCTTCTGTAAGGGCTTTAGTAAGCTGCGGAATTCTTTCAAAACCTGAAGATAAAATTTCAACACCTCTAGTTTCCAGTTCTTTCTGTAGTGATCCAAAGCTTTCAAATGAGGCGTATATAAGAATGCCATCTTCATCCATAAAGACCTCTTCTGCTCCAAAATCTATAAGCTCTAATTCTAGTTCTTCTGGGTCTAGACCCTCAGAAGGAATTCTAAAATTACAAGTATGATCAAACATGAATTCTACAGAACCAGAAGTTCCCATACTTCCATTACACTTATTAAAATAGCTTCTTATATTGGCTACAGTTCTGGTATTGTTGTCTGTAGCTGTTTCTACTAAAATAGCAATGCCGTGAGGAGCATAGCCTTCAAAAAGAATTTCTTTAAAATCTCCAAGACTTTTGTCTGAGGCTTTTTTAATAGCTCTTTCCACGTTGTCTTTGGGCATGTTCACAGCCTTTGCGTTTTGAATGACCGCGCGTAGTCTGGAATTTGAAGAGGGATCTGGCCCACCTTCTTTTACAGCCATTACTATGTCTTTACCAATTCTAGTAAACGCTTTAGACATGGCAGACCAACGTTTCATTTTACGGGCTTTTCTAAATTCAAAAGCTCTTCCCATAGTAGTTGTATTATGCTTATTACAGCGTCAAATTTAATATTTTTTATGATTTTTCAAAGCGTCTAAGACTATCCTTGGCTAATCATGCAGTCTTCTATATTGGCTGCGAGATCAAAATCTTTCTGAGTAATTCCTTTGGCGTCATGAGTGGCCAATTTTATAAGGAGCCTGTTGTAGCGGTTGCTCCAATCTGGATGGTGGCCTGCCAATTCACATTCAAATGCAATTCTTGTCATGGCAGAGAAACACTCTTTAAAGTCGTTAAATTTGAAGGTGCTCACTAAAAACCCGTCTGCATAAGTCCAGTGAGGCAATCCTTTTATTTTTTCTTGTATCTGGTCATCTGTTAATTTTTCCATCTAATCTGTAAGTTTTTTGTAAAGGTAGGGTTCTGAACCTACTTATGAAAGTCCTATTAAAAATGATCTTCTAAACAGTCTTGGTAACCAAAACTATGGGCAGCGTCTAAAGGATGCTCCTTTGGCAAGACCGCCAAATAGCGGTCTTCATTGGTGGTGAAAATTCTTTTGTAAATGGGGTTTCCCAGACGCAGGCGGCGCACCAGCTCCTGAATAAAATCTTCATGCGGCACCAAATCTACGCTGCCCAGATGATAGACACCGCAGGCATTTTGGTTGATTAATAGGAGCAGTTGCTTGGATAATTTTTCACTACTACTTACATTGACAATTAGATTAGGGAAGACCTCAATAGGAATCCTTTCTAATATAGCTGTTTTAAGATCTTTAATTCTAGGAGATCTCTGACCAAAAACCATGGGAACCCTTAATAACAAAACTTTCGTTTTAGGTAAACGGAGTAAGCTATTTTCTATTTTTATTTGAAAACGCCCATAGACACTCTCAGACAGGGTTTTATCATATTCATAAGAGGGGTATTTACTGTAGGCGTCAAATACATTGGCAGAAGATATAAAAACCAGTTTGCAAGGGCTGTTTGCTACATAATCACTCATATGTGCATGGGCAGTAATAAGCGTGTTAAATGGGCCTCTGAGAGCAGAAACAATAAGATCTGGCTGAAGGGTATTTAACAGTTCAAAAACGTCATCTTCTTCTACATTAAAATGAATAAACCGCTTGTTGTTGCTATAGGTTTTGTCTTGATGACAGTAGGTTCCAAAAGTATTATAAAAGCGGCTAAGCTCTTTGTAGAGCGTGCCTCCAATAAAGCCACTGGCCCCTAGAATAAGTACTTTGTTTAGCTTCAAAAAAGTTTAATCATTTAAAAAAGTTCCTGCTCTGTAGTCCAATACTTTATTAGATTACCCAAAAATAATAAAAACGTTATCCTTTGTAAAAAGGAAGTTTTACCACCTTAGCAGCTACGGTATTTTTTCTAATTTGAATGTATATGTCTGAATTTATTTGTGCGAAGTCTTTTTGCACATAACCCAGCCCAATGCCTATGCCAAGAGAAGGTGACATAGTTCCGGAACTCACCACTCCAATTTCATTTCCCTCTGCGTCTAAAATAGGATAATCATGTCTTGGAATACTTCTTTCTGTCATTGTAAAAGCCACCAGTTTCTGAGACACTCCTGCTTCTTTTTGGGTCTTTAAAGCTGCGGAATTTACAAAGTCCTTAGTGAACTTAGTAATCCAACCCAAACCAGCTTCTATAGGAGAGGTGGTGTCACTTAGGTCATTGCCGTACAAACAATAGCCCATTTCTAATCTTAGGGTGTCTCTTGCTGCCAAGCCAATGGGTTTAATGCCAAAAGAAGCTCCGGCCTCAAATACCTTATCCCATAACTGAATGGCAAATTCATTTTTACAGTAAATTTCAAAACCTCCAGAACCGGTATAGCCAGTGGCAGAAATAATAATATTTTCAATACCGGCAAAAGTGCTTATTTCAAAATGATAAAATGGAATGTCTTTTAGGGAGACCGCTGTTAAAGACTGCATGGCTGCTACTGCCTTAGGTCCTTGTATGGCTAATAAAGAATAATCATCTGACATATTTCTTAAGCTAGCTCCAAAGTCTTTGTTGTATTTGCTAATATGCGCCCAATCCTTATCTATATTAGAAGCATTTACTACCAGCATATACTTTTCTGGAGCAAACATATAGACTATAAGATCGTCTACCACGCCGCCAGTCTCATTCGGAAAACAGCTGTATTGTGCTTTTCCAGGAATTAGGCTAGCCACGTCATTAGAGGTTACTTTTTGCAATAACTCTAAGGCCGCTGGGCCTTCTACCACAAATTCCCCCATATGAGAAACATCAAAGACTCCTACAGACTTCCTTACTGTTTCATGCTCTATATTTATACCCTCATAGGAAACGGGCATGTTGTAGCCAGCAAATGGCACCATTTTGGCCCCTAAGGATTCATGTATAGATGTTAAGGCGGTATTTTTCATAGTAACTAAGTTTTATGTAAATGTATTTATTTCTCAAATAATAGCCCACCTAAAACGGGGGAATCTCTTTTTTTATGACTTAAATTAATTGCTTACTTTTAGTTCTTAAACACTGCTACTTATGAAAACCAATATAATCTTATTATTTACTTTTTTAAGTTTTGTGCTGAACGCACAAGAAATTCCAACAGACTTTCTTTCTTCAGATTTTCACAAAGGCAGAAGAGATGCTTTTAGGGCAGAAATGCCTACAAATTCTGTAGCGGTATTATTTGCCAACCCGGTGAGAAACAGGGCTAATGATGTTGATTATATTTATCACCAAGATCCAGATTTTCAATACCTTACTGGTTATAATGAGCCCCATGCGGTCTTATTACTTTTTTCAGAACTACAAACTGATAAAACCGGTGCTCCCTATAATGAAATTATTTATGTGCAAAAGAGAGACGCTAGGGCAGAGCAGTGGAACGGCCGTAGACTTGGAGTAGAAGGTGTTATTGCTACACTAGGTTTTGAAAATGCTTATAACGGTGTAGATTTTATTTCTTTACAATTAGACTTTAAAACTTTTAATAAGGTTTTGTTTTACAATTTTAAGAATGATTATAGGGATAGTAATGACGGGGCAGATCTATTTAATTTAGTAGTAGCCTTTAAAGAAAAGGCTGGCTATCCTACTAACTTTATTCCTACCAAGCAGTCTGAATCACTAGATATTACAAATAACTTAGACGTGAAAAGTCTAGGAGTCATTATGAGTGGGCTTAGAGAAACCAAATTGCCAGAAGAAATGGTACTGCTAAGAAAGGCTATAGAAATATCGGCGGTAGGCCAATTAGAAGTCATGAAAGCCATGCACCCCGGCATGTCAGAAACAGAAGTACAGGGTATTCATGAGTATGTATACAAAAAGTACGGGGCAGAATACGAAGGCTATCCTTCTATTGTTGGTGGTGGCAATAACGGTTGTATTTTACATTATATAGAAAACAACAAGCCGGAATTAGGGAATGATTTAGTGCTTATGGATTTAGGAGCGGAATACCATGGCTATACTGCAGATGTGACTAGAACCATTCCTGCAAACGGTGTTTTTAGTCCCGCTCAGAAAGCTATTTATGAAATTGTTTATAAGGCCCAAGAGGCAGGGATAGCCGCTAGTGTAGTGGGAGCACCTTTTAATACTCCAGGACTTGTTGCTGCTCAGGTAGTGGCTCAGGGGCTTTTAGATTTAGGAATTATAAAAGAGGCAGCAGAGGCTAAAAGATACTTTCCGCACGGCACTTCTCATTATTTAGGTTTGGACGTGCATGACAAAGGGACTTATGGCCCATTTAAAGCCAACACAGTCATTACAGTAGAACCTGGTATCTATATTCCTAAAGGCAGTGATTGTGATTCAAAATGGTGGGGCATTGCAGTGAGAATTGAAGACGATATTCTTATTTCTGAAAATGGCCCTGTATTACTTTCTTTTATGGCGCCACGTTCCGTGGCCGATATTGAAGCAGCTATGAAGTTAGCAAGCCCACTAAACAGTTTTAGCCTCCCAAGCTTGAATTAAAAAACAAAGTTTTTAATGCCATAGATTTTCAATAAAAAAAAGAGTTATTGTTTCTCTATCACTGAAGCATGATAGCGTTCACTGGCTTTTTTAAGGTTTTCGGAAAGGGATTTTAACCAGCTCATATGATTGGCTATTAAAAATGCTTCTTGAAGGCCATGAAGTGTTTCTGTGTCTAATTCTGTATTTCCTAGTCTGATATTTTCATCTCGTAAATTTGATAATTGCTGGTATTTATTCAATAACTTCTCATCTGCATTATTAATCAGCGCTTCATCTACTTTTTCTTTTGTAATAACGCCTTCTAAACTCTGGTAAGATATTTCTAGGGTGTTGGATATTTTTTTAATGAGTGCGTTAAATTCTTCAGACGCAGGGGTCGTTTTATGATGGGTAATGAAGTTACCTATAGAAGCTATGGCAGAAATCATGGTTTGGTTTAGGGTTACAATTTCATAAATGAGTTCAAATTCCCTTTGTTTTGATTTTGGGTCTTGCGTCAATCTTTGGAAGGCAGCATTTATATTGCTGATGGCAAGAAAGGCTTCTTTCCTAGCCAAATTATAGGAATGCTTGTACTTTGAACTGTCCTCATATAATTCTTGGGTGGCTAATAAATACTTTTGGTTCATTTTTAAAGCGTTTAAAAGCACTTGTTTTAAGTTGTTTACTTCCCAACTAGGTAAGAGTAAATAATTAGAAAGCATAGCAATAGTAGCTCCAATGAGAGTGTCTATGACCCTATATTGAATGACTTCAAAGGCATTTGGATTAATTAATGAGTACAAAAAAACAACACTAATAGTGATTAATGCAGCGGCAGACTTATAGTTCTGCTGTACTAGAGAAAACGCAAAAATTAATGAAACAAATGCCAGCAGTGAATAGATCACTATATTTTGAGTGATCAGCACTATACCTACAGCTATTGCAGCTCCTATGAGTGTGCCAATAATTCTGTCTTTAGAGCGCTCTTTGGTAAGCCCGTAGCTAGGCCGCATAATTACAATAATGGTAAGCAAAATCCAATAGGTATTTTGAATGTCTAAAAGTAAACCCAGCAGATAAGCAAAAACAAGTGATATGGCTAGGCGCAATGAATGCCTAAAGAGGGTAGCGCTCATGCTAAAATTTTCTACTAGCACATTGAGTTTGTATTCCTGGAGTGTTAAAAACTCTTTTGAATCTTGTTTTTTTAATGAAATTTTAGAAGCGTTTTGCACATTGGCCATTAATCGCCTAATAACCCTAATTTCTTGTAGCAATTGTTCTTGGTAATCATATAGGTTTTTTAATATTAACGCTCCTTCTCGCGCTTGTGGCAACCTTATGGTTTCAATATAATTTGTAATAGATTCATCGGCCTTTAACAATGCTTGTAAAAGTGTTTCTTTATTTGGTAATTTTTGATTTTGAATTAACAATTCAGATAAAAGTATGAGGTGGTTGCCCATATTTGTATTGAGATCTTTAGATGCTTTAAGAAATTCTTTGTGCTGGCCAAAAATCTCATCTATCATTCTATAATCTAAATGTTTTGCCTCTATTAATTCAAAAATCTTAATAGAAGATATTAAAATCAATAATTGTTTTTCTTCATAATGGGAATGTCCAGAGCGTTTGCGTGCGGTAAGTAGCGCTTCTCTTAGAGTTTCATGTTTGTCATTTATTTGGTTTTGTAGGATAAAAACTTTTTTAAGTCGTTCATCGCGTTTGGCTTCCTTTGTCAGTAATTTGGCGCGTAATTTTAAATAGGCACCAATGAGATAAAGCGTGTCTGACAATAATTGATTTTGATCTTTTTTAGGTGCTAGTTTTTGAAAAATAAAGGACACCATTAAATACCAAAGACCTCCAACTCCCATTAGGCTTAGCTGAACCAAAATTTCATATGGGCTTTCTTTTTTAATTGCAAAGGCTATAACCATGGCTAGCAATCCAGAGAAGGACACCAAAGAAGCCCTAAAACCATAAACAGAAAGAAGTGAAACAGCAAAAGAAATGAGAGCAAGTGCTAATAACAAAAGAGGTAGGAATGGTTTTGAAAATAGGATAATGGCTGTAATAGCCATGGTGAGTATAATACTAATTAAAATAGCGTTAACCTTGCGCTTCTCGCTTCCTGGAATATCACTAGGAGCATTTAAAAAAGTACCTACTACAACTGCTGGAGCGTATGCTAAATGGCCTAAAAAATACAATACAGAAATGGGCACAGCAATTCCCACTCCTATGCGTATTCCTCTGTTAAAGTTTGAACTTTTCACAAATAATTCTAGTTGCTTTATTTTTTCTTTCAAGTAGGTTTTTAGTTTAACAGCAAAGTTAGGGTAATTGAAGGGCTCAATTTTTTCTTTCAGAATAAAAAACATCACTTTATTCCCTGTTTTTATACAGCAACTTATTAAATTGAGGTCATATTAAGGAAAGAATTATCCTATAGAAAATGAGCCAACAAATTACAACTATTAGCTTCTTTAAATTTTCTTCTTTAAGTAATAAAATCTGGGGTTTTAAAATGATGCAGTTTGCCAACACAGAACTTGGTGCTGCAAGCGGCTTAAGCTTTTATAAGCTTATGGGCAGTGGTAAAGGAAAAGGTTTTAATCCTTTCCCAGATTGGTCTGTTTACAGCCTCCTACAAGTATGGGATTCTGAAGAAGCTGCAAGTGTTTTTTTTAATTCTTCTCACTTAATGAAGCAGTATGCCCAGCATAGCACTGAGCTGTATACGCTCTATATGAAAAACATTACTTCTAGTGGTACTTGGAGTGGTAAAATGCCTTTTCACAAGGGTACAGATTTAGACCCTATCTTACCTATAGCTGTAATTACTAGAGCTACAATTAAGTGGAATTGGCTGCTGCGATTCTGGAAATATGTACCTACATCACAAGAGGCTTTAGTGGGAAACGAAGGGCTTATTTACACTAAAGGAGTGGGTGAAGTTCCTATAGTTCAGATGGCTACATTTAGCCTGTGGAAAAACTTTGAGTCTGTAAAAAAGTTTGCTTACAATAGCAAACAACACCGAGAAGCCATAAAAAAAACACGTAAAAATGAATGGTATAGTGAAGAGCAATTTTCAAGATTTCATCCGTATAAATCTACTGGTACTTGGCAAGGAACAGATCTTTTAACCTTTTAAAAGTCAAAGTCTGGTGAAGCAATGACCGTCATAATTCCGAGAGACGATTGCTTTTCTATCAATTTTTTTGGTGTAAATAAAACCATTCCCAAAATAAAATTCCAAAATTCATCTTCCATATTTCTATCCTGCTGAATTCCGTTTTGCTCCATTTCACTCATCTAATAAAGCAAATAATGTGACGTATAGCTATTTTTTAGCTGGTCTAAGGGTACTCTAGGATTTAAAAAGACCAATTGATAGTCTGCGCATTGGTCAAAATTAAACAACTCTTTGTTGGAGTGTATTTGAGCTGTTGTTTTAATAAAAGAACTAATGGAGGTAGTTTTACAAATTGGGCAATGAAGGGGTGTGCATAAGCTTTACATAAATAGGCTAGTAATTTTTAAATTTATTTTTATTTAATAAAAATAGGTAATTCTGATTTATCTATTAAGACTCCTATTGGTTCAGCATAAAGATTTTTGCTTCTAAGAATGGAGGCTACTTTTTCAGAGGCTTCTTTTTTAACCGCTATTAATAAGCCACCGCTGGTTTGTGGGTCACATAAGATATGCTGTTGCATTTTATCCTCAATATGTAACTTATGGCCGTAACTTTCCCAATTTCTTATGGTTCCTCCAGGAATGCATTTTTTATCTAAATAGCCGTGAATTTCATTAAAAACTGGTACTTTGTTATAGTTTATAATGGCAGACACATGGCTTCCTTCACAGACTTCTAGTAAATGGCCTAAAAGTCCAAATCCAGTAACGTCTGTTAAAGCTGTTACTTCTTCAATTTCTGAAAGCTCTATACCAACATCATTTAAAATTACCATTGAATTGGCTGCAATATCTTTGTGTGATTCTTCTAAAAGACCCTTTTTTTGAGCTGTTGTTAAAATACCAATGCCTAAAGGCTTGGTTAAGTACAGGACACTTCCGGATGCTGCCTTATCATTGCGTTTTAAATTAGAAATGGCAACGGATCCTGTAACCGCAAGCCCAAAAATAGGTTCTGGGTTGTCAATACTGTGACCACCGGCAAGTATTATTCCTGCATCAGTACAGGCTTTTCTTCCACCCTCCATTACCTCTGCAGCCACTTCAGGGGGTAATTTGTCTATGGGCCAGCCTAGAATGGCTATTGCCATTAATGGCTTGCCCCCCATAGCGTATACATCACTAATAGCATTTGTTGCTGCAATCCTTCCAAAGGTAAAAGGATCATCTACTATAGGTAAGAAAAAATCTGTAGTACTAATAATCCCTAGTCCATTTCCCATATCGTAAACTGCGGCATCGTCTCTCGTGTCATTACCTACTAAAAGATTCTTATCTTCAATTTTTGGCAAATTAGAAGCTAAAATGGTGGTTAATACCTTTGGTGATATTTTACAACCACAACCAGCACCGTGGCTATAGCTTGTTAGTTTTATAGTTGTATCCATTTTTTTTATTTTCTTAGACTTATTAAAAAACTTGCCGTTTCTTCAGGATTTACTGAAGGAACGGCAAATTTTAGTATGGTAGATGGGTCTCGCTTTTCTAATCCTTTTAAATAGTATTTGTCGTAGTAGAAAAGCACCATTTCTACCACCTTAATATAATTTTTTGCTTCTAGGGCATCTAAAGCGAGTTTTGCTTTGTCGTAACCAAGTCTTTTAGTTATTCTTCCAATGGCGTCTGCCAATTTATCATGGCTTAGATTTGCATAAGTAGTGACAAGGTGTTGTGTCCTTTCCTGAAAAGGAACTTCTAAGAAGTAGACAGGCATCTCCATCATTTTAGAATAAAATGCATTAGGTATAGACACTTTTCCAATGGACTTACTTTCATCTTCTACCCATATTGGCAACTGAAGATTTAGAGAATTTAGTGCTGAGAATAGATTATTTTCAAATTGCTCAGTGCTAGGCTGGGGTGGTAAATCTATGCCTCCAAAAGCAGAACCTCTGTGATTGGCCAATCCCTCTAAGTCTAATACTTGTTGTCCTTTATTTTTTAAAGAGTGTAGTATTTCTGTTTTGCCAGCACCGGTGAAACCTCCTAAAACATGAAGACTAAATGCTTGATCAAAAAATTGTAATACATAATTTCTAAAAGCTTTGTATCCTTTTTCTATCAGATACACCTCTTCAAATCCGTTTTCAAAAAGATAATTGGCAAAAGCATTACTTCTCATTCCTCCACGCCAACAATGTATGACCACTTTTTTTTGAGGCGCAATCTCAAAAGACCTGCTAATAAATTTTTTCAGTTTGGGCTGTACATATTCATATCCAATTTCAATAGCCCTTTCTTTTGACTCTTTTTTATAAGCAGTACCAACAACAGCTCGCTCCTCATCTGTAAATAGTTCAATATTATAAGCATTTGGGATATGTCCTTTTACAAATTCTCCTGGAGACCGAACATCAATAATGGGTATCTGATTTAAATTTTTAAAGTAAAAGTCTACAGAAATAATTCGTGTCATTAATAAGTTTGTAAGATCTGTCAAAGGTAAGCTTATTGATCACAAGGGCTTCATTTCAAAACAGCAAAAAACAAGGCTTAATACTACATACACTAGTACGTTTAGCCCTACGTTGTGCTTCATTGAATAATAAACCCGATTGTCGAATTAACCAACTACTTCTCCAATATTCACCCTATAGACGCACTATTTGCAATAATAGATAGTTTTAAATCTATTTATTTTGTGTATATTTGCTATATTAAGATGAAAATATGGCAATGCTAAACCTTATTCCAACAGAAAAGATTATTGAACGTCTTCGATATGAAAATCCATGGTGGATCACCAAAGAGATACCGAACACATATAGCTCAATGTCCAAGAGACTATATTTTGATCTCTTTTATCCATTCGTCCTTGAAAGGAGCATTAAAAGAGCTTTAGTTCTCATGGGTCCTAGAAGGGTTGGTAAAACAGTAATGCTATTTCATTGCATAGAAAACTTACTGAAAGAAGGAACAAATCCTCATAAACTATTCTTTATCGGAATTGACAACCCGATTTACGTCAATTTAAGCTTAGAGGACGTTTTAACTCTATGCAAAGATTCTTTACACCTTGAAAACCTTAATGGTTGTTATGTCTTTTTTGATGAAATACAATACTTGAAAGATTGGGAAAGACATTTAAAAATATTGGTGGACTCATACCCTGAAACTAAATTCATTGTTTCTGGCTCAGCAGCCGCAGCTTTGAAATGGCACAGTACGGAAAGCGGAGCGGGCAGATTTACTGACTTCTTGTTACCTCCATTAACATTTCAAGAATATATCCATTTGAAAAAATTAGACCATTTAATTTTTGAAGGTGATATTCAATATGGAGACAAGGATATAAAGTATTGCTTAACTCATGATTTAAAAGCATTAAATAAAGAATTTCTCCATTATTTAAATTTTGGAGGATACCCAGAGGTTGTATTATCTGAAAAAATACAAGGCGATATGGGTAGATATGTGAAAAACGATATTGTAGACAAAGTTCTTCTTAGAGATTTGCCAAGCTTGTATGGAATCAAAGATGTTCAAGAGTTAAACAGATTTTTTACATACATAGCGTATAATACCGGAAACGAATTCTCATATGAGACAATGTCTAGGGAGAGTGGAATTCAAAAAGATACATTAAAAAAATATTTAGAATATTTAGAAGCGGCATTCCTAATTAAGGTATTAAATAAGGTTGGAGTCAATGCAAAAAGATTAAAAAGAATAACAAGCTTCAAAGTATATCTTACCAACCCATCACTTCGCACTGCTTTATTTTCCCCGATAAGTGAAACAGACCAAGAAATGGGAAATATGGTAGAAACAGCAATTCTTTCACAATGGATGCATCGAGAGCAACTAGATTTAACATACGCTAGATGGAAAGACGGTAGAAATGAAGGTGAAGTAGATCTTGTTTTAGTAGATGATAAAAATTATAAACCTGTATGGGGAGTGGAAATTAAATGGAGTAACCGATATTTTGATAAACCCCAAGAATTGAAAAGTTTAATTAAATTTTGTGAAGAAAATAAATTTGAAGCTGCTGTTGTCACTTCAATTGATAAAATAGGAATGAAAGAAATACAAGGTTTGAAATTCACTTTTCTTCCTGCTTCGATATATGCTTACAATATTGGAGAAATCACACTAAAAATGAAAACTAATATTTAAATTATAACCTTAAAAAGTTCACTTTATGCTGACGTTATACAATGCTCAAAAGATGAAGAGGATAACTAAGAGAGGTGATTATTCACCTTATATCCTACAAAAAAAAAGATACTCTCATTACAATGATACTATTTGATTTAATGTTTTAAATCATCATCTTTAT
>Ga0209284_10000143_pt1 | contig 106764 bp, 104 predicted proteins | sample FRY03_FD_187211 | JGI IMG/M metagenome (GOLD analysis project Ga0209284, IMG submission 187211) | Freshwater microbial communities from Lake Fryxell liftoff mats and glacier meltwater in Antarctica - FRY-03 (SPAdes) (version 2) | ecosystem: Environmental > Aquatic > Freshwater > Ice > Glacier... | reverse complement strand
GACCCGTCAAGGGGGTATCAGCCCCGCACCTTATCAATCACTGAATCTCGGGTTGCATGTGGGCGACGACCCGCAAAATGTGTTGGCAAATCGAGCGATATTGAATGCATCTCTACCCATGCCACCCGTTTGGTTAAATCAGGTGCATGGCACCTCCGTGTTTGATGCGAACCAAATTTTTCAGTTGAATGCGCAACAATCTGTTCCCACCGCCGATGCCGCGGTCACCACGATCGTTAACCGTCCTATCGCTATTTTGACGGCCGATTGTTTACCTATCGTGATGGTCAACCAAGAGGGTACTGTTTTAGGGGTGGCACACGCAGGTTGGCGGGGTTTGGCTTTGGGCGTGCTTGAAGCTACTTTGCTCGCTCTGCAAAAGGCCAGCCCAGATATGCAAAACTGGTCTGCGTGGGTCGGTCCAGGTATTGGGGCGCAGGCTTTTCAAGTAGGTCAAGAGGTCTATGATACTTTTGCATCACAACATGCCGAATACCTCGTTTTTTTTACACCAGACCTCAACCAACCTAACAAATGGTTTGCTGATCTAGCAGGCCTTGCCGCGCATCGGTTGTCTTTGATGGGTGCACAATCAATTTATCAAAGTCAACGTTGTACAGTGGGCGAAGCACAGCATTTTTTTTCGTATCGACGTGACGGTAAAACCGGTCGTATGGCAACAGTTGCTTGGTTAAACGAGGCCTAATGGTTTTCACCATTGACAATCATTTGCAGACAGCGCACGATTTGCCATGGCGTTAAAGTGTAAAAATTGCTTGATAAGGTAGATATCTTGAGTACATCAAAACCAGCGCCTTTTGTCCAACCGTTGGGCTTAAGTAAAGACGATGCTGCCGTTATTCAAAATGAGTTTATGGCTGAATGGCAAAAGCTGTCGCAATCAGCAGTTAATGGCCATTTAAAACCGGTAAAAGACCGACGCTTTAAAGCTGAAGCTTGGGGCGCGAGCCCCATGCACTTAATGATGGCGCATTTGTATTTATTGTCTGGCCAAGCCATGCAAAAAATGGCTGATGTGGTGCAAGCCCCCCCCGCAGTCAAAGATAAATTAAAATTTTCTGTCATGCAGTGGGTTGATGCCATGTCGCCAGCCAACTACTTGGCTACAAACCCCGAAGCGCAAAAAGCGCTCATTGATTCAGGTGGCGAAACCATTCGCGCGGGTATGGCCAATTTTATGGCTGATCTGAAAAAAGGCCGCATCAGCCACACTGATGAAAGTCAGTTTGAAGTGGGTGAAAACTTAGCCAACACAGCAGGTCAAGTTGTTTTTAAAAATAAGTTTTTTGAACTCATTCAATATACGCCCCAAACGGCTACTGTTTTTCAGCGCCCATTACTCATGGTGCCACCTTGTATTAACAAATTTTATATTCTTGATCTGCAGCCCGATAATTCTTTTGTTCGTTACATGGTTGGGCAAGGTCATACCGTTTTCATTACGGCTTGGCGCAACCCCCTTGAAAACGACAAAGATGGTATTCAAAAAGCCACGTGGGACGATTACTTATCAGAGGGCATTTTGAAAGCCATCAGTGTCGTGTCTGAGATCAGTGGTCAAAGCAAAATCAATACACTGGGCTTTTGTGTGGGCGGCACCATGTTAGCTAGCGCCTTAGCGGTTGCAGCGGCGCGTAAGTCGCACCCAGCTGCTTCAGTCACCTTATTGACTACTATGCTTGATTTTGATGATGTGGGTGTTTTAGGCGTGTTTGTTGACGAAGCCAGTGCAGCGCGAAGAGAGCATCAGATTGGTGAAGGCGGTCTGATGGCAGCCCGCGAATTGAGCAATACTTTTTCGTTTTTACGGCCAAATGAGTTGGTGTGGAATTACGTCGTTTCAAATTATCTTAAAGGTGAAACACCCGTTTCATTTGACTTGCTTTACTGGAATGGTGACGGCACGAATTTACCAGGCCCGTTCTTCACTTGGTATTTTCGTAACATGTACCTAGAAAATAAACTACGTGAACCGAAAGCGCTGACCTGTTTAGGTCAAAAAATTGATTTGGGAGCAATTAAAACACCCACTTATTTATACGCCTCACGAGATGACCATATCGTGCCTTGGCGATCTGGTTACAAGTCAAGTCACTTATTGAAAGGTGAAAACCGTTTTGTTTTGGGTGCATCAGGTCATATCGCCGGGGTGATTAACCCGCCAGAAAAAAATCGCCGTAATTATTGGGTTGCTGGCACCAAGGCAGCAGGTGCAAAAGCCCTATCTGCTGAAGAATGGTTCGGTTCTGCAACAGAAGTTCAAGGCAGTTGGTGGCCTGATTACACCGCTTGGCTGGCTGATTTTGGTGGGCATAAAGTTAAGGCATCAGCTACTTTTGGTAACAAAGAATATAAACCTATTACAGCCGCCCCAGGTACATACGTAAAAGTGCGCGCGGAATAGGAAACAATCTTGCATTTACTTTCTAAGCAATTATCTTTTTAGCACCCAGATGTTAGAGTAAATAGCATTCACATTACCTAGCAGTCACAGTATTTAGCAGTCACAGTATTTAGCGGTCACAGAACTTAGCAGTCACAGCTATTAGTTTTCACAGCACTAAGTAATCAAAACCATTATTATGAATAACGCTCACTAAACGTAAAAAAATACGTGTGATAACAACTAAAGGAGATCTAAAACATGGCAAATCGAGTCGCATACGTAACCGGTGGTATGGGTGGAATTGGCACCGCAATATGTCAGCGTTTAGCTAAAGAGGGCATGACCGTCATTGCCGGTTGCGGGCCAAGCCGCGATTTTAAACAATGGCTTGATCAGCAAACAGCACTAGGCTATAAGTTTTATGCTTCTGTGGGTAATGTAAGCGACTGGGAATCAACCGTTGAAGCCTTTAAAAATGTTGTAAGTGAGCATGGGCCAGTCGAAGTTTTAGTCAATAATGCAGGTATTACACGTGATGGTATGTTCCGTAAAATGACGTTAGACGACTGGCGCGCAGTGATGGATACAAACCTCAACAGTATGTTTAACGTGACCAAACAAGTGCTAGACGGTATGGTCGAACGCGGCTGGGGTCGAATCATCAACATCAGCTCAGTGAATGGTCAAAAAGGTCAATTTGGTCAGTCCAATTACGCCACAGCAAAAGCGGCTATTCATGGTTTTTCAATGTCGTTGGCTCAAGAGGTAGCCAGTAAGGGTATTACTGTGAACACTGTTTCTCCTGGTTATATTGGTACAGATATGGTTCGCGCTATTCGCCCAGATGTACTTGAAAAAATCATTGCCACCATTCCGGTTAAACGTTTAGGTGAACCGTCTGAAATTGCATCAATTGTTGCCTGGATAGCGTCAGAAGATGCGGGTTTTTCAACAGGCGCAGACTTTTCATTAAATGGCGGCCTGCATATGGGTTGATAGCCAAGTTCGGGGGAACTTGCAAGTTTAAAAATATAAACCTAGGAAATCAGATGACAGATGCTGCGGTTGATGCAACAGAACGGTTAATAAAAAAATACCCTAATCGTCGGTTGTACGATACCAAAACCAGCGCGTATATTACGTTAGCTGATGTTAAAAAATTAGTGGTCGATAACCAGCCTTTTAAAGCGGTTGACGCCAAATCGGGTGAAGACCTCACCCGCAGCATACTGTTGCAAATTATCTTAGAGGAAGAAAGCGGTGGCGTGCCCATGTTTTCTTCTACGATGTTGTCGCAAATCATTCGTTTTTATGGCGGTTCCATGCAAGGCATCATGGGTTCATATCTTGAAAAAAATATTGATGCCTTTAAAGAAATTCAAGATCGTATGACTGAGCAATCTTCTCAACCTTATAGCAATCAATTTGGTCCTGAGGCATGGGCACAATTTATGAGTTTGCAATCACCCATGTTGCAAAATGTCATGAATAATTATGTTGATCAGAGTAAAAGTTTGTTTGTGCAAATGCAAGACAAAATGCAAGATCAAACACGAAATATCTTCACTGGTTTCCCATTCAAACCCAACGAATAATATCGGCTGTGGTGTGTAAATGACAAGCACACATCAAGCGCTTCCTTACTTCAGAGAAATTGTTTTATTTCTCGTTTTAGCGGGTGTTTTAATACCGCTTTTAGGTAAGTGGCGCATCAATCAAGTGCTAGGTTTTTTAGCCGCTGGCGTGCTGGTGGGTCCCTTTGGCGCGGGTCGCTTATCGCAAGACTGGCCTGTGATGGCTTGGTTTACATTTCCGCGCCAAGAATCAGTTGCTTCTTTAGCCGAGTTGGGCGTTATTTTTTTAATGTTCACAATCGGTTTAGAGCTTTCATTTAAACGTCTCATTACGTTAAGGCACTGGGTGTTTGGGGTCGGCTTGTTGCAAATGAGTTTGACCACTTTTTTTGTCGCCGTGCTTTGTATCATCATTGGGTTCAGCGCGCCTAATGCACTGATGATTGGCTTAATTTTGTCATTTTCATCAACAGCGGTTGTGATGCAGCTACTGAGGCAACGTAAAGAACTGTCAACGCCTATGGGCCGCTCAGTATTTTCAACGCTTTTAATGCAAGATTTAGCGGTTGTACCCTTGTTGCTCACAATTGGTCTTCTGGGTGTAAGCGCTCAAGAACAAAATACAGCGTTGAATTGGTACAGCACGCAGGGTGTGTTTTTTCAAATTTTGCTTGCACTGATTAAGGCTGTAGCAGTCGTCAGTGTGATTTATTTTCTGGCACGTAAAGTTCTAGGGCCACTTTTTTTCTGGCTGGGTTCAGAGGGTAACGCTGACTCTTTTGTAGCGTTGACCTTGTTGGCGACTTTAGGTATTTCAGCACTGACTTGGTTAGTGGGGTTGTCTTTAGCAATGGGCGCCTTACTGGCTGGGTTGTTGTTGGCTGAAACAGAGTTTAGACACCGTGTTGCTTTAACTATTGAACCGTTTACAGGCTTGCTATTAGGTTTGTTTTTTATGTCGGTCGGCATGGGGGTCAATTTAATTGAATTATTTGATAACTTACCGACTATTGTGTCGTTATCAATTTTGCTCATGTTGAGTAAAGCGGCGATTGCTGCGTTCGCCTTAAAAATGGGCGGTATGCGTTGGGCAACGGCAATTGAGGGTGGGGTATGGTTAGGGCAAGGTGGCGAGTTTGCGTTTGTGGTAATTGCAGCGGCTTCAGTCAGCGGTTTCTTAAATGCAGAGGTGGGCCAGTCTCTCATGCTGCTGGTGGCTATTTCAATGTTCTTAACACCCTTGGCAGGCAAACTAGGGCGTTTATGCGCTAGAAAACTTGACCATCACTTTCCGCCACCCGATGATGTGAACGCCCCGAGCGCGTTGAAAAGTGATCACAAGGGTCACATGATTATTATTGGTTTTGGGCGCGTAGGCCAGGCTGTGGTTGATGCCCTGGAAAGCCAGCACATTCCCGTCTTGATTATTGATCGTGATGTTAATTTGGTACGAAAGTATGCTGACAAACACCCCATCTTTGTGGGCGATATTGCGCACGACAACTTGCTTACAAAACTTTCACCTGAGCGTGCAATCGGTGTCGTGCTAACGCTTGATCAAACTGAGGCTTCATTAAGTGCGTTGGCCTATATCAGGCGTTTTTATCCTCACTTGCCTGTGATTGCGCGTGCGCGCGATGATGCCCATGCAAAACGATTATGCGCAGCCCATGCCACCTCAGTTGTGCCGGAAACACTTGAGGCAGGTTTACAGCTTTCAAGTATGACCTTGGCTGCGGCAGGTATTCCAGAAGATGCAGTTTTACAATGGGCTGCCGATCAGCGCGAAATGAGATATGCTTTAATTAGAAGTCAAAAAGATAGCGGGATCAACGCGGGCGTTGTTTAAACTCACATTCCAATGCAGGTGAGGGCCAGTCGCTCGACCGGTTGCACCCACTTTGCCAATGATGTCATAGCGGTTTACGACATCACCCTCTTGTCGATCAACACTAGATAAGTGACAAAACATACTGATTAGGCCTGAGCCATGGTCTACAAAAATAGTTTTGCCATTAAAAAAATAATCACCCACCAAAATAATTCGACCCGACGCAGGCGCTTGAACCGGCGTGCCAGTGGGTACAGCAAAATCGAGTCCTGAGTGAGGGTTGCGTGGTTCACCATTAAAAAAACGTTTTAAACCAAAGGGGCTAGAGAGTCGCCCCTTAACGGGTGGGTTGAATAAAATATTTGAGGGGATTTTGTTTGAAAATATGGCGTACGCTTTATTTTGTAACGCCAGCTCTTTATTGATGCGCGTTAAATCAACTGGCTCGGGGTTCACTTGGCGTTTGTTTTTAAGCGTGATGTGTTGTGCGGGGTATGTTTTGTCTCGCACATTAAACGAACCGACTTGAGGTGATTGCACCGCATCGGCTTGAATGCTTTCAAGTACAGTTTGAATGCGCTGCTTATCTTGATTAGCTGGACTTTTTTCCTCTATAGGTTTGTTCAAAAAAGACAACTGATAAGTGCCAGGTTGCGTATCAAGCGACAGCCCCACAACGGCGTACCACTGGTTTTGATGAGCCAACACCAAGACTTCATAGCCTTTAAATGTAACCTTTGGTGGTATTAATGCTTGACCCAATGGCACAACGGCCACGCCGCCAGGCACAGCTTGGTTAAGCTGCTTAATCGCTTGCGCGTTTATGGGCGAGGCACTATTAGCCCAACTGGGTGGCGGCACAAGCAAAGTTAAACCAAACCAACTGGCCCCAACAAGTGCTTGGCGTCGCGTTAGAACGATAGAAGATACTGAACGGGGTTGTCTGGACATGGGCCAAGTTTGCAAACCATCACGGTGCTAACTGTGTTGGCTAAGCTTAAAATTAAAAACAATGAAATGATCAGTATGGCAACCCCAGCCTAGTCTTTGCTGACGAGGGGGGGTAAAGTTTTTACGGTCGACACAAAGCATCACGGCTGTGAACGCAATCACCATGACAAATGAAATGAAACCCCAAGTATAAAAATGTAAACCATACAGATTTGAGCCATAGCCAGCATCACCGGGTGCAATATGCAACAGTATTTGCCGCATTGAGGTGCCTGCACCGGCAAGTGCGCCCATAATAGCCATGGCATAGTGCACAGTCGAGGCCCCAAACTGAGCGTTCAACATAAAGCCCATGCCAACTAAAATAAGCCCAAGCCTTTGTAGTTGACACAAAGGGCACGGTAGTTCGTTAAAAGCGAGTTGGTAAAAAAAAGCAATTAACAGCGAAACACTAACACCTAGCAGGGCTAATAAATTAAGTGAATAAGAAAATCGATGCTCAACAGGGCTAGCAAGTGAATAAGAATTAAACATAAATTAACCTAAAAAAAGTCATGTGCATGTACTGATGCGGTTAGATTAAAGCGAAATATTCAGTGCGTCGGTCATGTGATATGACATCCATGCGCACATGATGACAAGCGTCACGGCCCAAGTGCCAATTGCCGCTGTGCGCATGCCTTTCATGGCTAAGAAAATACCAATTAAAGCGGTTAAAAAAGGTAGCATCATGATCATGTCGTATCTTCCTCAATCTGTATTTGAATAATGTAGCATGCTGATTTTTAAGGACCAACTGATTAATAACTCTTAATTAAACCTGAGTTGCGCTTCAAATGGGTCGCCTGTCTTGATGACGGCACCTGCTCCGCTAGCTACAACCGCATTCATTGCAAAGCATATTTCACCATTCATTGATGCCAAACGACGATAAGCAGCTAAGGTATCGTTAACTTCTGGTGAACTGATTGCTGTGAAAGGGTCAATATTTGGAATGGCACAGCGTGTGCAAGGTTTGACCATATCAATAACAACGGGGCTTGTGGAAGTATAAATAGTGAGTTGTTCAATAAAATCTTCTTCATGGGCTTCTAACCCAGCTAAAACAATATTGGGGCGAAACCGCAAGGCGTCTATAGGTTCGTGCCCGCCTTGAACTAACCGATCATTCAAATCAGTTATTGATGAATCGCTCAAAATATTTATACCGTACCCATCGCTAAACAAGTTTGGGGCAGGGGCGAGAGCTGTACCCGATAAGTCAGCAAGTCTTGGGTGTGACAAGTGGGCTTGAACCAATCTAAATGATTTACCGGGAACGTCTAAGAACTGGTTTACCCATTTTGCAGCCGCCTCACCACAATCAATAGCAGTAACCGTGTCACGCCAGATTTGAACGGAAACTGTGTTGTGACCGCTCGCTTGAACCCAAGGTACATAAAGTTCAGCTTGGTTGGGGGCATTTAAAATTAGACCCGCGTGACTCGCTTGTGCCTGAACCCAAACCAGATGGGGAATTTGACGCTGAGTAATGAAACGCCCGGTTTCATCAACAAAGAGCCACTGCCGATCATATTGCAACCCGACTTCAGTGGCCACTGACTGAGTGATTCGGTTACCCGCCCCACCTTTGATCGGAAATTGATAAAGCGCTTGAACTGTGCCCGTTAAATCAGCCTGCATGGTGTGTTGAGCCTTATAAATAGGTGAACGTAACGTGAATGTATTGTTTTTTTCAGGCAACTGATTTTTACAGTGGATGTTAAGTTTGAAGCCGGCTATTTATTATTGTAAAGAGGGTTTAAATTATTTATATCTAACGGGTACGCGTTAAAATACTAAATGACGTATATTTTATATGAGGTTAAAGGCCATGCCTTCATTTGATGTTGTTTCTGAAGTTGACAAGCACGAGCTCACTAATGCGGTTGATCAAGCCAATCGAGAGCTATCTACCCGGTTTGATTTTAAAGGTAGCGATGCCAAGTTTGAACTTGACGAATATGTCGTCACCCAGGTCGCACCCAGCGCCTTTCAATTAAAACAAATGATTGATATTCTTCGTGCCCGTTTAAGTGCACGTCAAATTGACACACGTTGCCTCGACATTGCAGACCCACTTGAAAACGTTAGTGGTGCACGTCAAAAAATAACCGTTAAACAGGGCATTGAACAGGCAATTTCTAAAAAACTGATTGCAGCGATCAAAGAAGGCAAGTTAAAGGTCGAAACGCAAATAAACGGTGACAAATTACGCATCACGGGTAAAAAACGTGACGATCTGCAAACTGCCATGGCCGTACTTAAAAAAGTTGAGGTTGAATTGCCCTTACAGTTTAATAATTTTCGTGATTAGTTCATTTACTTTAAAGTCACATCACTCAAAGCGCGACAGCCAAGTTAATTCGACTCAAAGCTAAACAGCTAAGACAAGTCGACTCAAAGCTAAACAGCCATGACAATTCGACTCAAAGCGCAACAGCCATGATGATAATGTTTACGATCAAATCATCTTGGCTGTTTGCGCATGTTGAACATTACCGCTGATTAATGCGTACCCCATGAAACAAAGTAGATAAACCCGCCGGTTGACAGCGCCAATACTGCTGTGGCGCCTCAACCTGCGCACCAAGTGTTGCTGCAGCATGCCAAGGCCAACGTGGGTCATACAAAATGCCACGTGCGAGAGCCACCAAATCTGCTTTACCTTCTTGCAAAATTGCTTCGGCTTGCAATGCATCGTTTATTAAACCCACCGCAATGATTGGCATACTCTTAACATGCGATTTGATTTCTTGCGCTAAATGTACTTGATAGCCTGGTCCAGCAGGTATTTTTTGCTGGGTTGAGACACCCCCGCTCGAAACGTGTAAAAAATCACAGCCCAACGCTTCTAGTTTTTGAGCCATGACATTACTTTCAGAAATTGTCCAGCCGCCTTCTACCCAATCAGTGGCTGACAAACGCACACCTAAAGCCATGTTTTTAGGCACAACAGTTCGAACCGCCTCAAAAACCGAAAGCGGAAACCGCATACGATTTTCAGAAGAGCCACCGTATTCGTCAGTGCGTTGATTAGAAAGGGGTGACAGAAATTGGTGGAACAAGTAACCGTGTGCGCAATGCAATTCAATACCATCAAGCCCAATGGCTACTGACCGCTTAGCCGCTTCAACAAATGCGTCACGCACATGATTTAAACCTGCCTGATCAAGTGCCAAAGGAGGCCGCTCTTCGGGGGCATGACTCAAGGCGCTGGGGGCGACTGTTTCCCACCCACCCGCATCGAGAGGGATGAGTTTGCCCGATTCCCATGGTTTATAACTCGAACCTTTTCGACCTGCATGAGAAAGCTGAATAAAAAGTTTGGTGGAAGCCATCGGTTTAATGGTGTCAACAATATGCTTGATTGCCTGGGCATGTTGCTCGCTCCATAAGCCAAGGCAACCGTCTGAAATACGACCGACATTCTCAACTGCAGTCGCTTCAATAATCAGTGTGCCAGCCCCCGATAAATTGAGGTTGCCTAAATGTATTAGATGCCATGGGCTTGCCATACCGTCAACTGATGAATATTGGCACATGGGTGCAATGACAATTCGATTGTTAAGCGTAATGGGTCCTAATTTAACTTCTGAAAACAGCATGCTCATATCTAATCCATAGAGTATTTAAGTTGAAATAAAATGGGAGGGGTAAATATATACAAGATACCCTTAAATATCTCAATTTACTCTAAATGAAGTTTATTTATAGACTGTCAATTGGTGTTACTGTTTCATATTGAAAAGTGCATTTATAGATGCACTTAATCATTAAGGAGTTTTAATCTATGAAGATTCGTTCATTTTTTTCTGCCGTTGTTATGGGTATGGTTTTTGCCACAGGCGCCGTGCATGCTGCTGATCCAAAAAAACAAGTCGGTGAGGTTTCTATTAATGAAACTCAATTTGGCTTCATTATTGGTGGTAGCGTAGGCGGTGGCGAACTCAACTTTAAAGGTAAAAAGTACACCTTTAAAATTGGTGGTTTGAGCTTGGGTGCCAACATCGGTATTTCAAAAATGTCAGCGGTGGGCGGTGTTTACGACTTAACCGATATTTCAAAGTTTCCTGGCACGTACGTCAAGCTTGACGGCAGCGTAGCGTTAGGGGGTGGCGTTGGCAACATGACATTGAAAAATGAATATGGCGTCATCATGACCTTAAAAGGCACAACTGAAGGTTTACAGTTAAATGTCGGTGCCAGTGGTGTTCAAGTCACGTTAGAGAAGTAATTTGTTGTAATTATTGCAAGTGTTAGGGTGGGCAATAGGTCAAGCACGTATTTACACCCTGACAACTTGCTTTGAATGATTTTCTGATTGGTAATGTATGACCAAATAATGACCAAGCGAAGATCGAAATTTGGTTATTTAAATAAAATTTCTTTCTGTATTAATGATTGTCTTGCCTTCCGAAAAGCTTACAGTTCATACTGAAATCAGCTTAGTAAGCATCAATATGTCTTAAAGTAATAGATGCATATTTTCAAGAGGCTGTTATGAATCAAATACGTAAATCAGTTGATCGTGGCTATTTTGACCATGGTTGGCTTAAATCACACCACAGTTTTTCTTTCGGTGAATACCGCGACCCACGTTTCATGGGTTGGGGTAATTTACGCGTTATTAACGAAGACTACATTGCATCAGGTAAGGGTTTTGGTACCCATGGCCATAGCGATATGGAAATTGTCACTTACGTTCTTTCAGGTGCATTAGCGCATCAAGATAGCATGGGCAACGTTGAAAGCATTCCGCCTGGTGATGTTCAAAGAATGAGTGCTGGCACGGGTGTGCGCCACAGTGAATTTAATCACGCTGAAGGTCAAGAAACCCATTTATTGCAGATTTGGATCGAACCTAACGAGATCGGCGCTGAACCTGGCTATGAACAAATATCAATTGATGCTGTTCGCAAGCGAGGTGCTTTGACATTGGTAGCCGCCCCTTGGGCAACATTACCCTCTGCAGTAACACTTACGACTCAATCTGTGTTGGTTCAGCCAAATGCTCTTATGGCAGATGACCGAGTAGCAGTTAACCCAGCACCGGCCGACGATCATCCAGGGTTTGTGAAAATGCACGCTGATGCATTTATATACGCAGGTTATTTTGATGGTCAAGAAAAAGCACAGCTAGATTTAAACCCTAAACGTAAAGCTTACGTTCACGTTGTAAAAGGCAAAATTCAAGCTAATGGCGCAGAGTTAAATGCAGGAGACGCCTTATTCATTCAAAACGAATCAAAACTTGAAATAGAAAACGGGCAAAATGCCGAAATTTTGTTTTTTGATTTGGCGCCATAATTTTGAGTTTATGCTCGATTTTTGTCGAGCGCAAAAAAAGTAACTTGCATGCCTTTGTGTCTAATCGTTAACAAGTTTTGATACTCTGGGCTATGGGCCCATTCGCTTGCTCGTTCAAACGAATCAAAACAAACTTCAACGAATGAATCAAACGGTTGACAGTTCAACTCATTCCATACCGGGGTGAACGCTTGACCTCGATCAGTGACTTTACCACCAAATATTTCAACTGTTTGACCTACTTTTGACAAGTATTCTTTTAACGCTATTTGATCAAGAGATTTAATTAAACCCATAAACGTAACCATATTCTTCTTCCTTGCTCTATATGTTGCCTTGTTGCATTTATCGTTTGAACCGCCCTTAATAAACGCGAAATAATGCTGCCTAAAAAATAATATCGATTCATTTGAAAATAAAGTTGGTTGAGTTCAGACTTTAAAATATTAATCTACAAAATGGCTATGTCAAATTCTTTTCAAATTTTAGCTGTTGATTATGCTTCACCGCTTGATCAATCTGCTTTTAAGTCAGTATTAAACATGTATGCCCTTGACCCAATGGGTGGCGGCAAGCAAATAGAGACGGCCATACTTGAAAGGGTTTGCCCAGATTTGGCTCAGATGCCAGCTGCCCGATCGTGGTTGGCGTGGCAAGGTAATCAGCCAATTGGTTTGCTGAATGCATTCAAGGGTTATTCAACCTTTAAAGGGCAGCCACTCATGAATGTGCACGATATTGCGGTGCACCCTGATTATAGAGGGCAGGGTGTTGGGCGAGCGTTACTTTCAGCACTTGAACAGTACGCCCTAACAATTAATTGTTGCAAGATTACGTTAGAGGTTTTGGTGGGAAACCTGCCTGCACGGCAGGCCTATATTAAGTCAGGGTTTGAAGACTACACCCTTGACCCAGCCATGGGCACAGCATGTTTTATGCAAAAATGGCTTTAGTAAATATGCTTGCTATAAATTACTAACTCTCAATTACCCCTGATGTTAGCGGGGCATACTGTTACGAAGCGTTAGATAGGTGTTTAATTCGTTAGACATAATTTTTAATTTCTATAAGTAATTGTCAGTCTGAATTGTCAACATCAGTTGCTAAGCTCAATTTTTATCATTACTACGCGTTTAGCCTGCGAATTTTTCAAATACTATCTTGACTGTTAGTTATTAACTTTAATTGTTAATTTGTGTACATGACAAATTTAACGGAGCTTTTTGCATGACCGATCGAACAAAAGAGTTAACCGAAAGCAAAAGTGATCAAACTCAAAACGATCAAACCTTGCCTGACTCAGGTCGCCCGATGTCTGTGGTGATTCGCGAACGTATAAAGAAGTCGCGTAAACGGTTTCACGCTAACGACAATATTTCAGCGTTTATTGAGCCCGGCGAACTTGAACTTTTACTTGACGAAGTTGAGCAAAAAATGGCCGGTGTGTTAGAAAGCCTTGTCATTGACACAGTAGGCGACCACAATACGCAAGGTACAGCAAGGCGTGTCGCCAAAATGTATCTCAAAGAAGTGTTTGGTGGCCGCTATGCAGCTCAACCCGCTATTACTGAGTTTCCCAATGTTGAGCATCTAAATGAACTCATGATCGTTGGGCCGATTACTGTTCGTAGCGCGTGTAGTCATCACTTCTGCCCAGTAATTGGTCAAGTATGGGTAGGCATTATGCCTAATGAACACACCAATGTTATTGGTTTATCTAAATATGTACGATTGGCGGAATGGATCATGAGCCGCCCTCAAATTCAAGAAGAAGCTGTCGTGCAATTGGCAGATTTAATTCAAAGTAAAACCCAACCTGATGGTTTGGCTGTCGTCATGAGTGCCACACACTATTGCATGTCGTGGCGTGGTGTAAAAGATATGGGTAGCCGCATGATCAACTCAGTTATGCGGGGTAGTTTTTTAAAAGACCCCAATTTACGTCGTGAATTTTTATCACTCTTACCGCGTGAGGAAAAATAATGCTTGTTCGATTACTTTATGTTAGCCGTGCTGTAGATCAAGAACCTGTTGAGCCCGATACGACAGATGAACAAATCTTAGAAGCCACTGAATCAATCATGGCAGCCTCACGTTCGTACAACGTGAGCAACGGTATTACAGGTATTCTTTGCTACGGTGGTGGCATTTACCTTCAGGCTATAGAAGGTGGGCGCAATGAAGTAAACAGTTTGTATAACCACATTATTGTTGATCCTCGTCATACTGATGTGGTGTTATTGCACTACCAAGAAATTCGCGAAAGACGTTTCAGCGGCTGGACAATGGGGCAAGTTAATTTATCTAAGCTCAACACCTCTATTGTCTTAAAATATTCAGAGCGCCCCGTGCTCGACCCTTATGCGGTATCTGGTGATGTTTCAATGGCTTTGCTTGAAGAATTAATGTTGACTGCCTCAATTATTGGTCGGGCTTAAATATGGCTCAGCTGTCTCAAGATGACATTCAACCCCTAATGATTCAGTTAGACCCTATATGGAAAATGGTGCCGGGTCAGGCTGAATCAACCGATTCGTTGCAAGCACAATTTAAATTTAAAAATTTTACTTCTGCGTTTGCGTTCATGACCCGGGTGGCAAAAGTCGCTGATGAAATGGACCATCACCCCGAATGGTTCAATGTTTACAACCGTGTTGACGTTACATTACGTACCCATGATGCTGGTGGCCTTACTCAGCTTGACTTTGATTTGGCGAAAGCGATCGATCACTTGATTTGAAGTTGTTAAAAGTGAACGCATCATTTTTTAACATTGTCTTTCATGGCCTCAATACTAAATCTGATTGTCATTTCAATTGATTGAGCGACGGCCCCAAACTTACAAAACGTTATGCCGACTTGAATGCGTGCTGCTGTAAGGTACTCAGCTCAACGTATTCAAGTGCTTTAATGTGCGTTGAAGCCAACACAACATCTGGCGCAACCCCAGCCTGGTAGGCTTGAACCCAACGTGTTACGCACAAGCACCAGCGGTCGCCTGCTATGAGGCCTTGAAATCGCCATTCAGGACGAGGGGTTACTAAATCATTACCCTGCTTAACTGAAAAATCTAAAAATGCCTGACTAACCCGTGCACACACAATGTGAGTACCACTATCGGTTTCATCTGTTTCACAACAACCGTCACGAAAGTAGCCTGTTAAAGGGTCATACGAGCAGGGCACTAAGGGTTCGTTTAAAACATTTAATGCATCACTGAGAGGGTGTTCATGGCTCATGTTAATTCTCTTATAACGTGTTGATATTTTTAATGATTGATGTTGCCTGTGTATTTAAAATTTGTCGCGTTTCATCGGGCATTTTTTCAAGTTGACGATACGCCATACCGATGCGGGGGTTGCGCTCAAATGACGCACGATGTCGGTCATAAAAATTCCAATATAAGGCATTAAACGGGCATGCACGATCACCGGTTTTAAGCTTTTTGTCGTAATGGCAGCCTCTACAATAATCGCTCATGCGATCGATGTAGGCTGCGCTACTAACATAAGGTTTAGTGGCCATAATGCCATTGTCAGCATATTGGCTCATGCCTACTGTATTGGGTAGTTCAACCCATTCAAATGCATCAATATAAACCCCTAGGTACCAAGCATGCACTTGCTGTGGGTTTATGCCAGCAAGCAAGGCAAAGTTGCCTATCACCATCAGTCGCTGAATGTGGTGGGCATAAGCATGATCAAGCGATTGAACAATCGACTTGGCCAGACAGTTCATTTTGGTTTCACCTGTCCAGAACCATTGTGGAAGATCAACATGGTGTGATAAGTGATTTGCCGCCTCATAACCCGGCATGTGCGCCCAATAAATACCCCTGACATACTCGCGCCAACCCAGTATTTGCCGAATAAAACCTTCAACTGCTGCGATCGGTGCGTTGTCATGTTGCCAAGCGTGTTCAGCCCGTTTAATGACTTCTAACGGCGACAGCATTTTGACATTTAAAGAAAATGAAATGAGTGCATGAAACATACGCCAGTTTGAGTGCGTCATGGCATCTTGATAGTCGCCATAATTTACCAAGCGATGGGTGATGAAGTCTTCAAGTTGTAGCAAAGCTTCAGCGCGATTAAGCGGCCATCTAAAGTCGTTGGCTTGGGGGTTTCCAAACGATTTAACACCTTGCTTTTGAATAGATTCCCATAAAGCACTGTGGTCATGTGTTGAACGATTGTCAGGTGGAACCGGGGGGTCACCGCGCCAAGGTTTACGGTTTTCTTGATCAAAATTCCATTGATTATCAACGGGTGTTTTTTTGTCTTGCATCAGCACATTGTGTTTAGTACGAAGCTGTCGGTAAAAGTATTCCATCAGCCATTGTTTGCGGCCCTTAAATATCTGTTGGGCCTCATCTCTTTGCGTGATGAAATGTTCAGTGTCAACCATTTCAACAGGCAAGTGATGTGCGATAGCGTATTTTGCAAGCTGTTGGTCTAAACGGTATTCATCAGGTGCGAGGTAAACAACTTTTTTTGCTTGGTATTGATCAATTAAAGCATCTAGGTTTGCTGTGATCGAATGCGTATTAAGTGGGTCGTTAATTTTAAAATAATGTACCCGATGACCGGCAGTCGCAAGTGTTTGTGAAAAATTTCGCATCGCTGCAAAAATTGCGATAATCTTTTGTGCATGGTGCAACACATAATCGGTTTCTTGACGCACTTCCATCATGACCAAAATCGTATTGGGGTCAGGTTTTTTTAAAAGACTGTGTTGGCTGTTAAGCTGGTCGCCTAATATCAGCTGAAGTGTTGTCATGCTTGCCACCGTTTTTGATATAACCCTTGTGGGTCGTATTCTTTCATTTGTTTGTCTGTATTGAACTGTCGGCCACCTCTGGGGTCAGTACCCACCCCTGCAATGTATGCCCAATTGCCCTGATTACTATGCACATCGTAATCAATCAAACAGTGCTCAAACCAAGCCGCACCCAAAAGCCAGTTAATACCTAAATCGTGAATGGCATAACTGGCCACGATTTGTCTTAAACGATTTGAGAGGAAACCTGTTGTGACAAGCTCGCGCATGGCTGCGTTTATAAATGGGTGATCTGTTTCACCTGTTTGCCAGCGCTGAAAATTTTGATCAGTTTGAGTGGCGCTTTGTGATGCACGGTCGTGTGTAGATTGGCGTTGATTTTGGTGCGCCAGCGCACCTTTAAATGTTTGCTGCGACTGATGCGACTGATGTGGCGGTTGCGAAGATTGTGATTGATTGCGTTGAGGTATATTTTTTAATCCGTTTTGTTTAAATAATGCTGCGCCATGCTTGCGCGCCATCAACCTAAAGTGTTCGCGCCAAAGCAATTCAAAACCTATCCAGTATGTACTGTCATTTGCGCCTTGCATTTGCTCATGCTTTTTAAGGGCCTGCCAAATTGTTCGAGGCGACAGGGCACCATTTGCAAGCCAAGGTGAAAAATGGGTTGAATAGTCAATACCCGTTAATGCATTACGGGTCAGCTTATAAGTTTGCGGGTTTGGGCTCAAAAAATAGCGCGACACATGTTGCAATGCTGAGTTTTCGTCACCCAACCACGGCTCTAGATCAAACGGAAATGATGACCGGTGATCAACTGGGGTTGCTAATAAAGCGTTGTTTAAAAATGGGTTGTTAGATTTTTTTGTTATTGGAAACAAACTGGCAAGAGGGTTATGCGGTTGTTCTTGAGCTTTAAATTTGTTGCTTTGCTCGACAGATTGCCTAAAGTTTGTAAAAATATCGGGTGTTTGTGCAACCGTAAAAGGTAGTTGGTTGTCTTCGTACAAAGATGATTGCACACTACCGTGCACAATCAGGCCTGCATTTTCTAGCTCTTTAACCTGTTGCTGTTCTTCAGGCGTTTCAAGCACTTCACAAAAAATATTTTGAATATTGTGTTGACGTGCCAAGTCAATAATTAAACGCGTCGTCTTTAAATTGATCGATGCACCATTTGAATGATGAGTTAACGTATCGCTAGCGTCATTTAAATCAGAATTAATTGCACCATTCAAGCAAATAAATATTTGGTTGTGTTTTGCGAGTGTATTGCCGAGTGCCTCAATCGCTTGCCGTCTAAATATGTGTCGATTCAAGCTGTGGCGTTTAAACCCCCAAGGGGTTTGCTCGTCAGTTAGATTGCAGGCAACGTGCAGAATATCTTTCGATATAGCGTGCGCTTTTTTTAGCGCAATATTGTCGTGCAACCTTAAATCTTGTCTGAACCAATACATAACTTTTTCAAGCGACTCACTCATAACAGAAACCTTGTACAGTATTTAAATGAACGCAACAACAATTGAATCTTCAAATCTATCTGATTTCGACCTATCTAACTCAAAACTATTTAACTTAATACTGACCTCAAAATACAAAGTTTTTTTTAGATTGAAGGCTTACTAGACCGCCGACATTTCTCTGAACAATACTTAACATCTTGCCAAACCTTTTCCCATTTTTTCCGCCAAGAAAAATTTAAGCCGCATACGGGGCATTTTTTTTCAGGTAAGTTTTGTTTTTTGACGCCACGCATAATATTTACTTGTTGATCTCTTAAAATGCTTTAAATGCTCAGATAGCTTTTATTGTTATCTTTGCCTCAATTGCTTGATACGCTTTAAATGTATGATTTGTTCTTTATACGTAAAACGACTTGGCTTTTAAAAATTTAAAGTTCAAACTTATAGATGCTAACCATGCAACACAAGAAAAAACTTTTGCCCATTGCTCAACCCTTCTGCTAAATTAATCATATGGTTTTTGACGTCGTCATACTTTTCTTCATATTGGGTATTTTTGCTCGTTTAGTCGGTTCTGACTTGCGATTACCTGAGGCATTGTACGAAACCCTTTCGATATATTTGCTTCTTGCCATTGGTTTAAAAGGGGGTATTGAGCTGTCGCAACAGCCCTTAGCTTCTTTAGCACCTGAAATTTTGGCTGCAGCAGTGATGTCGTTTACTATCCCGCTTTTGCTATACCCTATTTTTAGGTTCGCTAAATTTAACTGGGCTGACAGCGCATCGATTGGCGCCCATTTTGGTTCAGTTAGCGTTGTAACCTTCGCGGTGGCTTTGGCTGCTTTAGCAAAACAAGGCATTAGCTACGAATCGCACGCACCGCTTTGGGTCGCCGTGATGGAAGCCCCAGGTTTAGTTGCTGGCGTTTTGCTTGCACGGGCAGCGCAGCGCCGTGCTGAGGCCACTCAGTTTGTGAGTAAGGGTGTCATTTTAGGCTCAGAGCCTATTAAACGCACTGAGGTTTTAGGCACCGCAACAGTCGCATTATCATCAGCTAAGCAAGGCGGTTGGAAAACGATTGCCCACGATGTTATTTTTGGTAAAAGTGTTTTGCTATTGTTGGGTGGCTTATTTATTGGCGCTATAGCAGGTGTTGAGGGCACAGCCCCCATTAAAGTTTTGTTTATCGACCCTTTCAAGGGTGTTTTAGCATTGTTTTTGCTTGAACTTGGTTTAGTAGCGGGTGGTCGTTTAGCCGAAGTTAAAAAATACGGTTTTAAAATTCTTTTGCTTGGTATCGCTGTGCCGCTCTGTTTAGCAGTGATCGGCATGCTGACGGGTCATTTGCTGGGTTTGTCAGCCGGGGGCGTGGCAATCTTTACGACTCTAGCTGCAAGTGCCAGTTATATTGCAGCACCAACAGCCATGCGTATTGCGATTCCTCAAGCTAATGCAGGCTTATCGATTACGTTATCACTCGGCATCGTGTTTCCGTTTAATGTGGTTATAGGTATACCAATTTATATACAAATGGGTTTGTGGATAACTTCTTAAAGGTCTGCTCGTGAGTCTTATTAAACACCCTAAATCGTTATTGGTCGTCATTGCAGAGGCCAACTTAGAAAAGCTTCTAATTAAAGATATTAAAAAGTTAGGGGCGGTAGGTTATACCGTGTTCGATGTTCGGGGTGGGGGGCATAGCGGTGTGCGAGAAGGCACCTGGGAAGCTGACCGAACCATACGCATCGAAGTGATTGCAGACGAGCTTGTTGCTGACAAAATTGCTCAGTATGTGCTTGAACAGTATGGTAAAGATTTTGGTATGACTTTGTATTTTTCTACCGTATCGGTACTTAGGCCACAAAAGTTTTAAACTCATGCCATAAGTATTCGTCAGTTAGGGCTTTAAGTCACCACCTGAACTGTGACCCAGTCGCGGCTTATTATTTCGCAATAGAGCAGTGCCCACCCGTTGAAGCTTGCCCAGACCCTGCAGCAATAACAGGAGGATCAAGTCTAAGGTTAACCGCATCTGACTTGTACCAGTCCCATCCAATAAAGCCCACCAAGCTCAGCCAGAAAATAATTTGAAGTTTCTTAGCAGGTGTCATAACGTGACGCTTCAAAATTTATAGTGGCGTCGAAACCGCACGCCGAAGTAAGTGCCCAAAAAGGCTAGTGGTATCCATATCCAGCCATGCAGGCTGCCTGTTGACACACCACTGAGCATAGCGCCAATGTTGCAACCAAACGCCAGCCTTGAACTGTAGCCCATTAAAAAACCAGCTATTAAACCGATTATCCATTGCTTACCCGTTAAGGGTTGACTGACTTGGTTTTTATTTGCACTGATCCATAAAGCGCCACTTAAAATGCCAATATTGGTAATTGACGTGACATCAAGCAAAACGACTTGTGTCAGTCTTAACGTATTACCCGTTTGGCCCCAAAACATGTTGCCAGTTGGATCAAATAAACCGCTTGCGTGAGCGACTTTAGCCGCCCACAAACCAAACCCATAAACAACCCCCCAAGGTTGCCCTGCGATCACAAGGTTTAACGTTGCAAGTAAGGCCAATATAATGGCACCCCAAACCCATTTGCGGTCCCACCAAATCTGCTTGGGGCCCACCCAAAGTCTAACGCCCAAAGCGATAAGAGCCAGAGCCACTAAGGTTACAACTAATGCTTGTGTCGGTCCTAAGTTTGAAATCAAGCTGACGGGTTCAGTTTGCCCCAACTGTAACCAGTGACCAAGATGTACCGAGCCCAAAAAACTACCTACTGCGAATAAGGGCAAAATACCCAAGTTAAGTGGCATACCGAGGCCTGCTTTGTATAGCGTGCCTGAGCCACAACCATCGGCAATTTGCATGGTTAAACCAAATACAAATGCACCCACTAACAAACTAACACTTGGGGGGCCTAACGCTGCATTAAGTTCCGGAAAATGCCCCAGCAGAGGAATAGCCAGCAAAGCTGCGATAGCTAAAAGCAAAAGCTGGCCGGCTACCCCACTAGGGTCTCGGTGTTCAATCAGTTGACGCCAGCCCGTTGTAAAACCAAAGCGAGCACCGGCTAAAGCCGCACCCATACCCACACCAATTAAAAACAAGATACCTTGGCGAGCTGATACAGACCAGATTAGGAATATAAAAAAAGCGGTTATTAAAACCGCTAGGGGTGTTCTTTTCATTTTGCCAGTGATTGCTCAGATCTTACAAACTAGCGAACCAAATTTTGGCGTCAATATAAACCTGCTTCAAACGGTTGGGAACGTTTTGCATGGGTAAAGCTTCAGGCGCTTGAGCCCAGTCGACCATGGAACCGGCATACAGTTTTACGTTTTGATCACCAACGACCTCAGATAAGACAAACCAATTTGTCGCAGCCCAATGCCCTGTGTTACAAAAAGAAACGATTTCTTGGTTAGGTTGTTCAAGGTTATATTTTGCGGCAATACTTTTTGCATCACTTGAGCTAATAACCTGACTTGTGCCCGGTTTAAACCAATTTGAGTGTTCAACGTTAATTGCGCCATCAATAGTGCCAGGAAGTTTGGCCGCTGCGTGGCGTGTGTCACCATTGAAAAACTCAGCAGGGCGTGCATCAACTAAAACGGCTTTGTTTGATTTGATGTCTTGAACCAACTCACTTCTTGTCACCAAATAACGGGTGTCAATAGTGGGTAAAAACGTGCTGGCAGCGACCTCTACAGGCTTATTGTCAACTTTAAAACCAGCTTGTTGCCAACTTTTAATGCCACCATTTAAAATTGAGAGCTGTTGTAAACCGAGTACTTTCAATGTCCAGTAAACACGGGCTGCAGCACCAAAATCAGTGTCATCTGCACCACTTGAAACAATAACGGCATGGGTGTTGGGTGTTAAACCCAAACTTTGTACCAATGCAGTCAGTTTTTTAATTTCTGGCAACTCACCAGGGTTGCTGGGTGCGCCCCGCCACTTACCATAAGGGGCATTGACTGAACCTTCAATATGATTCGCTGCATAAGTTTTAGGGTCGCGAATATCAATAATGCGAACAGCAACTTGACCTGACTGAGCCTGCAATTCGCTGGGACTTAGTAAGGGCTGTGCCGCCGATACATTAAATGAAAGCGCCCAAACGGTTACGATTGAGCTAAATTGAGCAATAAGAGATTTTTTCATATAAGTGTGACCAAGATTCAAAAATAAGTTGTGAGCGACTATTATGGCCAATCTCTTTAGATATGTTAACTACATATTTATTTATTTTATATAACTAAAGGTAATATAAAGAGAGGCGCTTTTTTATGAAAATTGTCTTGTAAAAAATATTCGCAGTTATTACGCAGCGCTGAACATACATTAAAAAAGCGACAAACCTTAAGGCATGTCGCTTTTAGAAGAACAAACTAAAAAGTTTAAGCGAGCGCTTTAACTTTTAATCGCCAAGCGTGTAGAAGAGGCTCGGTGTAGCCACTGGGTTGTGTTTCACCTTTGAAAACCAAGTCGCAAGCGGCCTGATACGCCATTGAGTTGTCAAAATGAGGTGCCATAGGTTTATAAACGGGGTCGCCCGCGTTTTGACCATCAACGACAGCAGCCATGCGCTCAAATGTTTCACGAACCTGGGCCTCAGTCACAATGCCATGACGTAACCAGTTAGCGACGTGTTGGCTTGAAATACGCAACGTGGCGCGGTCTTCCATTAAACCCACATTGTGAATATCAGGTACTTTTGAGCAACCCACGCCTTGATCTATCCAGCGCACCACGTAACCTAAGATACCTTGAATATTGTTGTCAAGCTCTTGTTGCTTTTCTAGAGCAGACCAACCTGTATCGGTGGCGACCGGAACCGTTAACAGCCCCCCAAGAAGGTTTGTGCGCTCAGCTGACGCATCAATTTTTTCAAGTTCTTTTTGAACTTCAGTCACGTTAACTTGATGGTAGTGAAGGGCATGTAACGTTGCAGCAGTCGGGCTAGGTACCCAAGCGGTATTAGCACCCGCTTTTGGGTGAGCAATTTTTTGCTTGAGCATATCAGCCATTAAGTCAGGCATTGCCCACATTCCTTTACCAATTTGGGCCTTACCACGCAAGCCGCACGACAAACCAACCAAGACGTTGTTACGCTCGTAAGCTTGTATCCAGGCGCTGGCTTTCATGTCGCCTTTACGAATCATGGGGCCGGCGTTCATAGCCGTGTGCATTTCGTCACCCGTGCGGTCTAAGAAACCCGTATTAATAAATGCAACACGGCTCTTAGCAGCATCAATACATGCTTTAAGGTTAACGCTGGTGCGACGTTCTTCGTCCATAATGCCAAGCTTCACTGTACTGTCAGGTAAACCCACAAGTTTTTCAACCCGACCAAATAGCTCTGATGCAAAGGCGACTTCTTTAGGGCCATGCATTTTAGGTTTGACTATATAAACGCTACCTGTTCGACTATTACGTAAAGGGTGACCATCAGCTGTTTTGTTTTGCCCTTTTAAGTCATGCAAGGCAATCGTGGTGGTTACTATTGCATCAAGTATGCCTTCAGGTATTTCTTTTTGTGTGCCGTCAGCTGCGTCATACAACACTGCAGGGTTAGTCATTAAGTGGCCGACGTTACGCAAAAACATCAATGAACGGCCGTGAAGACGCACTTCACCCCCATTAGGGGCGGTATAAAAACGGTCGTTATTGAGGCGACGCGTTGTGGTTTTACCGTTCTTTACAATCGACTCTTCAAGCGTGCCGTTCAAAATACCTAACCAGTTGCGATAAGCCAAGATTTTGTCTTCAGCATCAACTGTTGCGACCGAGTCTTCTAGATCAAGAATAGTTGACAAGGCTGCTTCTAAAATGACATCGCTTATGCCCGCTGCATCGGTTTTACCGATTGCAGTGCTCGGGTCTATGATGATGTCAATATGTAAGCCGTTGTGCACCAATAAAATTGATGATGGTGACAAGGCTTGGCCTTGGAAGCCTAAAAATTGTGAACCGTCTTTTAACGTGGTGCTTTGACCGTCTTTTAAAGTAATTATTAAAACACCCGATTCAATGCGATAAGCAGTTGCTTCGCTGTGTGAACCAGAAACGAGCGGTGCAGATTCATCAAGAAACTGACGTGCAAATGCAATCACTTGGGCGCCACGCTTTGGGTTGTAGCCGCCGCTACGTTCGCACCCGTGATCTTCTGGCAGGGCGTCAGTGCCATACAAAGCGTCATATAACGAGCCCCAACGAGCGTTGGCTGCATTCAGGGCGTAGCGCGCATTCAACACGGGCACAACAAGCTGTGGACCGGCCTGCATAGCGAGTTCAGCGTCAACGTTTGCTGTAGTGGTTTGCACTAGAGCAGGTTCTGGTACGAGATAACCAATTGACTCTAAAAAGGCTTTGTAAGCGGCAGCATCTTTTACAGGACCTGGGTGGGCGCTGTGCCAGCCATCAAGTTCAACTTGCAAACGATCGCGCTCAGCAAGTAATTGCTCATTTTTAGGCGCTAAATCTAAAACAATATCGTTAAACCCTTGCCAAAAAGATGCCGTGTCAAGGCCTGTGCCGGGTAATACCTCTGATTCAATAAATTGCTTTAGAGCGGTGGCAACGTGAAGTTTGTTAATTTGAGTGCGTGTGGTCATATTTTTGGTGGCTATGAAGTATGAGGGGTGTACTTATTTCAAAGAGGGGTGTACTTGTTTCAAAGATTATTCTAGCATTTCTATAACTTAACTATGCTTAGCTTGATCTGAATTTAGAACATTCAAACGCAATGCAAAACACTTTAGGTTTTACTGTCAGTCAGATTGATCTTGTCATTTACTTAAATGAGTAAAGTAAACAGGTCTCATTTTTAAATTTTAGTTTTAGTTTTAGGCCTGTATTCACACAAATCAGCAATGCCACAGACTTGGCATTGGGGGGTAACAGCCTTGCATACGTATCGACCATGCAAAATCAACCAATGGTGTGCATTTAATTTGTATTCATCTGGCACAAATTTTTCTAAGCCGCGCTCGACAGCAACAACATCTTTACCCGGCGCAATCTTGGTGCGATTTGATACTCTAAAAATATGTGTGTCAACAGCTATAGTGGGCCAACCGAAAGCTGTATTGAGTACGACATTTGCGGTTTTTCTCCCCACACCAGGCAAGCGTTCTAACGCTTCACGGTCTTCTGGAACAATCCCTTGATGTTCTTCAATCAAAATTTGGCATGTCGCCCAAACATTTTTAGCCTTGGTTCGATACAAACCAATTGTTTGAATCGCCCGCTCAATTTTTTTCACGCCCAACTTAAAAAGGGCTTGGGGTGTGCCGTGTGCGGCAAATAATGGCTCTGTTGCCTTGTTGACTGACTTATCAGTTGCTTGAGCAGATAAAATCACTGCAATCAAAAGCTGAAACGTTGATTGATATTGAAGCTCAGTTTTAGGCGCCGGGTTGGCCGCCTCAAATCGCGCAAATATTTGAGCTCTTTTGTTTGCATTCATATGACTGCTCTCTTGCTAGTGAGTCGATAATCAAAGAGCACTTAGGAATAGCACTAGGCCCATGGCTCAGGTCTTAAGGCTCGAGCTCAGGGCTAATAATGCTCAAGTCTGAAGGCTAAAGCTCAGGGCGATGAGTTAAGTGTTCAGGCCTGATTGCTTGGGGCTCAGGTCTAAGTGGCTAAGTTAAGGGTTTAGGGTTGTCGTGTTTGAGGTTTAGCGCGACGTGCTTTCACGCGTGCTAAGACTTCTTCCAAAATACTTTCTTTACTGTAATCATTTGAAGCACTTGACGCAGTAACTAGAGTGGTGTGACGGTCTAATCTTGCATGACGCGCCACATATCGTTTACGGGCAACATTGGCGCGCGAGGGTGTCCACTCAAGTTTTGCAGGAGCAATAACCATTTCTATGCAATCAACAGGGCAGGGTGGTAAACATAGCTCGCAGCCGGTACACGCCTCAGTGACAACCGTATGCATACGCTTATTTGCCCCAACAATGGCGTCAACAGGGCAGGCAACAATGCACAAAGTGCAACCAATGCAGTGGGATTCGTCAATGACCGCAATCTTGAAGGGGCCCGGTTGACCACAGCTTGGGTCAATCGGTTCAGGTTGCGCCTGAAGCAATTGAGATAACTGCAACATACCTTGCTCGCCACCGGGTGGGCAACGATTGGGCTTACTTAAACCCGCGGCTAAGGCTTCCGCATAAGGACGGCAGCCATCAAACCCGCATTTTGTACATTGGGTCTGAGGTAGCAAAGCATCGATTTGATCAACGAGAGGCAGGGGCAAAATTGTATTTAGACGCGACGAATGAATGCCGCAATTTTAGGGTAAATATCTTCGCGCCAGCGGCGCCCCGCAAAAATACCGTAATGACCACATTGGGGTGCTGTAAAGTGCTGCTTAAGATTTTTAGGTATACCCGAACAAAGCGATTGGGCAGCCTGAGTTTGACCTTCACCAGAAATATCATCTAATTCACCTTCAATAGTGAAAAGAGCCACATTTGAAATATCTGATGGTTTGACTGTTTTGCCGTCGATGACCCATGTACCTTTAGGCAAGTCGTGGTTTTGAAAAACCACTTCAATCGTATCAAGGTAAAACTCTGCAGGCATATCTAACACTGCGTTGTATTCATTGTAAAAACGGCGATGTGCTTCAGCATCATTGTCATCGCCTTTAAGCAGGTCTAAATAAAAATCGTAATGTGACTTTAAATGACGATCTGGGTTCATCGCAATAAAACCCGCATGTTGTAAAAAACCTGGGTAAACGTGGCGGCCAGCGCCTGCGTGATTACCCGGCACCATATGAATCAATTTTTCTTCAAACCATTCGAAGGGCTTGTTTTCTGCTAAGCGATTTACTTGTGTGGGCGATTCACGCGTATCAATTGGGCCACCCATCATCACCATACTTTTTGGTAAGGCAGGGTCTTTAGCTGATGCCATAAGTGAAATGGCAGCTAAAACGGGTACGGTGGGCTGACAAACTGAAACAACATGAATATTAGGGCCTAAGTGCCGAATAAAACCTTGAATAGTGTGCACGTAATCGTCTAGGTGAAAAGGCCCGTCAGATAAAGGAATGGTGCGCGCGTCAACCCAATCTGTCACGTAGACGTCATGCTGTGGCAATAAAGTATGTACGGTGTCGCGTAAAAGCGTGGCATGGTGACCAGACAACGGTGCCACCAACAAAATACAGGGGTCTTTGGGCCTATTTAAAGGTAAATCGCGTTCAAAGTGTACTAAGTGACAAAAAGGTGATTGGGTTGATATCTTGTTTTGAACTGCAACACTTTGGCCGTCAACAACTGCTGTATCTAAACCCCAAGCAGGTTTACTGTAAGACTTTCCGAACCGGTTGACGACTTCGTAACTGGCCGCAAAAGAACGAGATAACGGAGAATAAGCAAATGGGCTGAGGGGGTTTGAAAATAAACTGGAACCCACGTCTGAAAAATTAAGCATCGGTAAAAAGAGTGCTTTTTGTAATTCGTGTAATTGATACAACATGCTTACCCTATCCTTTTCATCAAATTTTTTGACTTATTTTTGACTTATTTATGACTTGTAATTAACTTATTATCTAGGGTTGTTTAGCTTTTGCAAAGGGGTTTCAGTACTTTAGTAAACAGGCCACAATTGTTGTTATGGCACAACTTAGGGTAAAAACCAATTAGCATAATTTTTTTGTTTACCAATAGTTTTCAACTGCTAACGTGCCCAATACGCCACGCCTGCCTGCGGCAAAACCATCTAACGACAGCAGGCTTCGCATTTCAGTCACCATGGCTGGGTTGCCACAAAGCATAATACGCGACTGCGCTGTGTTAAGCGGTTCGTCTGCTAGCGAAGTGAGTGCGTCGGTCTCGTATAGCGTTGTAATGCGACTGGGGCCGATCTTGTGACTGGCGCTTTTTAATGCGGTCTGCGAGCAAATCGGTAAATACTTCAGCTTACCGCTGGGTGAGTTTTTTTGATGTACAACAAGTGCTTCGATCTGTTCGCGGTAGGCTAATTCATCTGGCGTTCGTACACCATGAACCAAAACAACAGTTTTGAATTGTTGCCATATTTCGGGGGCTTTAAGCATTGGCAAAAAAGCTGAAATACCTGTGCCGGTTGCAACGAGCCAAAGTGTGTCTGCTGGGGTAAAGCGATCTAGGGTTAGAAACCCAAAAGGGTGGCGTTCAACCCAGATGGGGGCGCCAACAGCTTGTTTTAAAAGCAAAGGGCTAAATTGCCCGTCAGGCACGACAACGCAATAGAACTCAAGCTCAGGCTCTGTGGGGTGGTTAACCATTGAGTAAGCACGCCAGACATCAGGTTCTGCAAGGTCTGGCTGAGATTTAAGGCCTATGCGAGCGAATTGGCCCGGTGCAAAATTAAACCCTGAACGACGTGTCGTATGAACAGAAAATAAGCGATCTTGTAACCAAACTGTTCGTTGTGTAATGGTTTCAAACGTGTACTTGCTCTCAACTACTTGAGACCCTGGCGTTTGAGAACGGCTAGATGGGTTAGATGATTCAGTCACAAAAAACCAAGTTACTTTTGAAGATACTGAAGCTTGTTGGCAACACCATTCCATTGGTCTGCGTCAGCCAATGGCGGTTTGGTTCGAGTAATGCTTGCGAACCTGGGTGTTAGCTCTGCATTTAAAGCAATGAATGAAATTTGGTCTGCAGGCACGTCTTCTTCAGCAAAAATAGCATTAGCGGGGCACTCAGGAATGCATACTGCGCAATCAATACACTCATCGGGATCAATAACTAAAAAATTGGGCCCCTCGCGAAAACAATCGACCGGACAAACATCAACGCAGTCGGTAAATTTACATTTAATACAGCTTTCAGTTACGACGTGGGTCATCACAGTTCACTTTCAATAAAATAATATTTATTTTTCATTTTACCCGTTTGCTAAAGCATATTAAACAATGCCCCCAAAAGCGTTAAAACGTGTGCTATGTTTAAGTATGGCACCGGAAATTAAATGATTATTCACTCTCTTCTTGATACTGATCTCTATAAATTCAGCATGATGCAGGTCGTTTTGCATCATTTTCCGGCGGCGCAAGTCGAGTACCGGTACAAATGCCGAACCCCCAACATAAATTTAGTGCCATACATAGATGATATTCGCGCTGAAATAAAATCGCTTTGCCAACTTAGATTTACCACCGAAGAACTCGACTATTTGCGAACGTTAAGGTTTATTAAAAGTGACTTTATTGACTTTTTAGCGCTTTTTCATCTTTCCGAAAAGTGGATTCAAGTCGGTCAGGGTGATTTGCCTGGCGAAATATCAATTGTTGTTAAGGGCCCTTGGTTGCACACTATTCTGTTCGAAATACCGGTTTTAGCAATCGTTAACGAGGTGTATTTTCGAAGTGAATCAAACCGGTTTGTACTTGAAGAAGGTAGGCGTCGCTTAGCTGAAAAAATAAAGTTGGTCGCTGATGCACCTGACCTAGCTTCATTCAGAGTGGCAGAATATGGCACTCGGCGTCGTTTCTCTTCAATTTGGCATGAAGAAGTTGTGACCACCCTCAAAGACACCATGGGACGAAACTTTGCAGGTACCAGCAATGTTCTATTGGCAAAAAAACACCATGTCACGCCATTGGGTACGATGGGGCACGAATACCTTCAAGCATGTCAAGCTTTAGGGCCGCGTTTACGCGATTCTCAGATTTTTGCATTAGAAGTCTGGGCCAAAGAATACCGTGGCGACTTAGGCATTGCGCTGTCTGACGTGTATGGGCTTGACGCTTTTTTGCGTGATTTCGATATGTATTTTTGTAAATTGTTTGATGGTGCCCGCCACGATTCGGGCGACCCTTTTGTTTGGGGTGAACGCATACTTGAGCACTATCAGGCGAATCGAGTCTTACCCCGCTCAAAAACGTTGGTGTTTTCAGACGCGTTGACTTTTCCGTTGGCAATTGAAATTGCACGCCGTTTTTCTGGTCGCTGTCACCTTTCATTCGGAATTGGTACCAATCTCACGAATGATTTGGGCCATCAACCCCTACAAATCGTGATGAAAATGGTGCGTTGCAATGGCCAGCCCGTCGCCAAAGTATCAGATGCGCCTGAAAAAACAATGTGCGATGATGCAGCATATCTGGCATATTTAAGGCAAGTTTTTGACTTGCCTCCTGCATAATAGAACAACATTTTTAAGAGGAAGTATCATGCAAGTTATTAAGCGCGTAAATGTAGGTAAAAGATTGTCAGACATGGCTGTTTATAATGGCGTTGCCTATTTGGCTGGCCAAGTCGCTGACGATGTAACACAAGATATTGCAGGCCAAACCGCTCAAATTTTAAATGCTATTGATAAGCTTTTAGCTGAAGCCGGCAGCAACAAATCTCGTATTTTAATGGCGCAAATTTTTGTTGCCAATATGAAAGAGTTCGATGGTATGAACAAAGCGTGGGACACCTGGGTTGCCGACGGCAATGCCCCACCCCGTGCCACCATTGAAGCGCGCTTAGCCAATGCCGACTACAAAGTTGAAATCGTCGTCACTGCTGCGGTTTAAAACCTAAGTTAGCCATGATAATGATGCATGGTTAACACCATGTAACCATACAACATGACTGCTCAATACGATCAAACCGATCACACCAATGCACCTGTCGATACAGCTCGGCTGCGTGCCGGTGTGCTCGCGCACTTGCCAGCTCAGCAATATGATTTAGTTGACAAGGTTTTACAAAAACTTTTTCTTAATACCGACGCACAGCATTCGATAACGCCCGTTTCGCAGTCATCGGCACAACAATTAAACGCTGCAGTTCAGCCTGAGCAGCAATTAATATTGCAACATGCACTATATACAGCGCTTACGCTCGCTGAATTTCAAGCTGATGGGGTGTCGCGCGCTGCCGCTTTACTCATGGCTTTACCGGCTGACCAATTAAATCATAATGAGCAGCTGGCACGTGACTATGGCAAAGAAGTGGCGCATCTGGTGCAAGGTACCCTTGCATTAGTTCGGCTAGCACAACTCACTCGTCAAGCTGCGCCGCACGAAAAGGCCGACATCGCTTCACAAAAAGAAATGCTTCGCAAAATGTTGTTAGCGATGGCGGTTGATTTGCGTATTGTTTTTATTCGCTTGGCCTCAAGATTGCAAACTTTGCGTTGGCATGCTGCAAAAAAAATTCCGTGTGATCTTGGCCTAGCCCAAGAAACGCTTGAACTCTATGCGCCTTTGGCCAGTCGCTTAGGTATTTGGCAAATTAAATGGGAAATTGAAGACCTTGCTTTCCGATTTACCGAACCAGAAACATATAAAAAAATTGCTAAACAACTCGAAGAAAAACGGGTTGAGCGAGAAGCCTTTATTCAAGACACTGTCGCCCAGTTGCAAACTTCAATCGTCGCTATGGGTATTGATGCAGAGGTCTCAGGCCGTCCAAAACACATATTTAGTATCTGGAACAAAATGCGCCATAAGCATCTTGATTTCAGCGCTCTTTATGATTTGCGTGCTTTACGGGTGATTGTGCCTGAAGACCGGCATTGTTATGAAGTGCTCGCCTTGGTGCATCAACTTTGGTCGCCCGTTGGCCAAGAGTTTGACGATTATATTGCGCGCCCGAAGCCCAACGGTTATCGATCGCTTCACACTGTTTTGGCTGACACACATGACCGCGCCTTTGAAGTACAAATTCGAACCCGGGCCATGCATGAGCACGCAGAGTTTGGTATGGCCGCACACTGGCGCTACAAAGAAGCAGGGCCTAAAGGGGGGCAGGCTGTCACAACCGATCAGCATCGAGATTTAGCCTGGATGCGCCAGCTTTTGGCCTGGAATCGCGATGTCATTGCAGACCCAAGCCCTACTGATGATCCGGTCATGGCTACTGAGCATATTTATGTGCTGTCACCTTTGGCGCGTGTCATCGAATTGCCAATTGGTGCAACGCCGGTTGATTTTGCTTACCAACTGCATACTGACTTAGGTCATCGCTGTCGAGGTGCCAAAATTGACGGCCAAATGGTGCCTTTGCAGACGCGTTTACAAACGGGGCAAACAGTCGAAATTATTTCCACTAAATCTGGTGGCCCGTCACGCGACTGGATCAACCCACAACTGGGGTACCTGGCCAGCCCGCGTGCGCGTGCCAAAGTGCGTGCTTGGTTCAACGCTATTGAGCTTCAGCAACGCATAACGCAGGGCCAGACGCTCGTTGAAAAAGAACTTCAACGGCTGGGTAAAACGGCTATTAACCTTGAACAATTAGCCGCACAACTGGGTTTTGCTCAAGCAGAAGATTTGTTTGTGGCGGTTGCTAAAGACGATTTCAGTGCAAAGCTGATTGACACCGCATTCAGGCAACCCATCGAACCAGAACCTATGACGCCAGAGTCATTGATTCACTTGAGCCCGAAACAAGATCGTCACCACCCAAACCCATCTTCTGGGGTGCTGGTGGTTGGGGTTGGGTCACTTTTGACACAGCTCGCTCGGTGTTGCCGGCCCGCACCCCCAGACTTAATCAAAGGTTTTGTTACCCGCGGGCGCGGGGTGTCCATTCATCGTATAGACTGCCCCAGCTTCGTTGCTTTGATTCAAAGTCAATCTGAGCGGGTTATCGACGTTTCGTGGGGCCAAACGCTTGATAAGCTATACCCAGTTGATATCGCTGTATTTGCACAAGACCGTTCAGGTCTTCTAAGAGATTTATCTGAGGTTTTTGCGCGTTTAAAAATGAACGTGGTGGGTGTCAACACGCAGAGTAAAGGTTCGTTGGCCAATATGGTCTTTACGGTTGAAATCAGCCATGGTGATGATTTGCAACGTATGATTGGTGCACTACAAGAAGTGCAAGGCGTTGAGTCTGTGCATCGACATTGAGTGTACTCAGCTTGACTGGTAAAATAAGTCATAATTATTAGGTTGATTCACCCTAATCAACTTAGCGTAACCTGGAGGCATTAGACTTGAAACCGTACGACTTTCCTGACGCAGCCGGCCATTATGGCCCTTACGGCGGCATTTTTGTTGCTGAAACGCTTATGCACGCCCTTGACGAGTTGCGCCAAGCTTATGCCGCATCTCAAATTGACCCTGAGTTTATGGCCGAGTTTCATAGCGAACTGAAGCATTATGTAGGCCGCCCAACCCCTGTTTATCACGCCCGTCGGTGGTCAGAAATGTTGGGTGGGGCACAAATTTGGTTTAAACGAGAAGACCTCAACCATACTGGCGCGCACAAAATAAATAACAGTTTGGGTCAAGCCATGCTTGCTCGGCGTATGGGTAAAAAGCGCATTATTGCTGAAACGGGTGCCGGTCAACATGGCGTTGCCACCGCTACCGTTTGTGCACGTTACGGTATGGAATGCGTGATCTACATGGGTAGCGAAGACATCAAACGCCAAGCACCCAATGTATTTCGCATGAAACTATTGGGCGCGACAGTGGTACCTGTCGAGTCAGGTTCAAAAACCTTAAAAGATGCTTTAAACGAAGCGCTACGTGATTGGGTTACCAACGTTGATGATACGTTCTACATTATTGGTACGGTAGCAGGGCCTCACCCTTACCCCATGATGGTACGTGACTTTCATAGCGTCATTGGTGAAGAATCAATCGAACAAATGCCTTTATATGCAGGCCGTCAGCCCGATTACGTTTTGGCTTGTGTCGGTGGTGGTTCAAATGCAATGGGTATTTTTCACCCTTATTTAAGATTTGACGACGTCAAACTTGTTGGTGTTGAAGCGGGTGGCGACGGTATTGAAACAGGCCGTCATGCAGCCTCATTAACGGGTGGCAAAGTTGGTGTTTTGCATGGTAACCGCACTTACGTGATACAAAACGAAGACGGTCAAGTTCAAGAAACCCATTCAGTCTCGGCCGGCCTAGATTACCCAGGTGTGGGCCCAGAACATGCATGGTTAAAAGATATGGGTCGCGCAACGTACACCAGCGTAACTGACGATGAAGCACTCAAATCTTTTCACGATTGTTGCCTGATTGAAGGCATTATTCCTGCGCTTGAAACAGCACATGCCTTAGCGCATGCAGCCCGCTTAGCCCCTACGCTTGGTAAAGACCGTATCATTTTAATTAACCTGTCTGGCCGGGGTGATAAAGATATTAATACCGTTGCTCGAATTTCAGGTTTAACCCTCTAAGGCTATACATATGTCTCAAAATGATCGTATTAATGTGACATTTAAGCAGCTTAAAAGCGTGGGTCGTGCTGCGCTCATTCCCTATATTTCAGCCGGTAACCCACTTGCTTCGTCAACGGCGCCTATTATGCATGCGTTGGTCAAAGCGGGTGCTGACATCATTGAGATCGGGGTACCCTTTTCAGACCCTATGGCAGATGGCCCTGTTATTCAAAAAGCTGCCGAACACGCCATTTCGCAAGGGGTGGGTTTAAGTAAAGTGCTTGATATGGTGTCTGAGTTTCGTCTACAAGATCAAACCACACCGGTCGTACTCATGGGGTATGCCAACCCCATCGAACGTATGGGTCAATCTGATTTTGTTAAACGCGCTGCGCTTGCAGGTGTTGATGGGGTATTGGTTGTTGACTACCCCCCCGAAGAAGTAGAGGTTTTTTCAGCAATGCTCAAAGAACACGGCATTGCACTTATTTTCTTGTTGGCACCGACATCAACCGAAGCCCGTATCGTGTCAGTTGCAAATGTAGCGCGCGGTTATGTCTATTACGTTTCATTAAATGGTATTACCGGTGCAGGTCATCTTGATACCAATCAGGTTGCTGAAAAACTTGAGTTGATTCGTCAACACGTTCACATTCCAGTGGGTGTGGGTTTTGGCATTCGTGACGTTCAAAGCGCTCAACGTATTGCAGGTATGGCCGATGCAGTCGTTATTGGCACGAAACTAATTGAAATTATGAATCAAGCCTCTCATGGCTTACCGGTTGAACAACAAACAAACGCGGCGGCTTCGGCTGGCGCGCTATGGTTATCAACTATTCATCAAGGGCTTGTTCAGGCTGCGGCGCACCATGAGGTCGGGCAAGCAACATGAGCTGGTTAGAAAGAATAGGCTTGCCGCGTATCAATAAAGCCTCTGATTCAAACGCACGCCGTGTACCTGAAGGGTTATGGGTTAAATGTCCCTCATGCGAGTCAGTTCTCTACAACGAAGATTTAGCTGCAAATTTACATGTTTGCCCTAAATGTGATCACCACATGCGTATTGGTGCACGTGCCCGTATTAATTCGTTACTTGATCGTGAAGGGCGAGTTGAGTTAGGCGCTGAAACACGTTCCCTTGACCCATTAAAATTTCGTGATTCACGTAAATACCCTGAACGCCTTCAAGAAGCCATTAAAGAAACGGGCGAAACAGATGCTCTGGTCAGCATGCGTGGCACCATTCAAGGCCTATCTTGTGTGGTGTCGGCATTTGAGTTCCAGTTCATGGGTGGCTCAATGGGTTCAGTGGTGGGCGAACGTTTTGTTCGCGGTGTACAAGCGGCCATTGAACACCGCAGCGCTTTTGTTTGTGTGGCGGCTTCAGGCGGCGCTCGAATGCAAGAAAGCTTGTTTTCACTTTTGCAAATGGCAAAAACCAATGCCATGTTGACACAGCTCGCACAAAAGGGTTTGCCATTCATCAGCGTTTTAACTGACCCCACCATGGGTGGCGTATCAGCCAGTTTTGCTTTTGTGGGCGACGTTGTGATTGCTGAACCTAAAGCATTAATTGGTTTCGCAGGGCCTCGTGTTATTGAACAAACTGTTCGCGAAAAATTACCCGAAGGGTTTCAACGCGCAGAGTTTCTGCTTAATACGGGTGCAATAGATATGGTTGTTGATCGGCGCCATCTTAAAGAAGAAATTGCACATTTAATTGCTTTATTAACGAATCAACCTGTTGAGGCGCTGACTGTTTGAACAAGTTTTTGAATTAAATGTTAAATTTTTTATAAAATTAATTTTTGCCATTAAAAAACCCCAGTATATGTTGAGCATATGACTGGGGTTTTTTATGACAACTTAACGGGCATACTAACTAGATTGTGTTTCAACCTGCTTAAGTTCGACGTTCGCTGCTGCAGGCGCAGCTTTAGGCTCACGACCATAACGCGGTGCACTCGGTGCAGTGTGCACGGCTGCATGCGCCGTTACAACACTTTCAGAGTTGCTTTCAACCCACGTTAAACCGACCGCACTAACCACTGAATGCAATGCATCGCGATCAAGTGGTGTAACTACCAGTGTATTTATGGGTGTCGTTGCTGCGGTAATCTCTGACGCAATAACTGCTTGTGCTGCTGACTCTTGTGCTGCAGTCTCTTGTACAAACTGTTCATTAATGGTTTTTATCACCACATCATGAGCATCAGGTGTTGTGGCAGCTGTAACTGTTATTGGTGCTTGAGTCACCACTTGAGCCGCTGCTGGTGCACCAACCGGTGCAGCAACCGGTGCAACGGCTTGCAGCGGCACTGGCATTTGCACCGGTACTTGCACGGGTACTTGCGTTGGTACTTGCGTTGGCACTTGCGCAAATGTAGAAACTTGATTTATTGGCGATGTAACAACTGTCGCTGCAATTTCGACGCTTTTAGTTTCTGTTGACACTTGCTCTGAAGCTAAAGCGACATGTGAGCCAGTCTCTAGCGAGTCATTCCTACCCTCTGTAACATCGTTGCCATCATTGAGGTCTTCAGCGCTATTTTCAAGCACTTAACCATCAACTTGATCGCCTGACAACGGGTTAACATCCTCGCCTGGACGACGACCGCGACGACCGCGACGACCGCGACGACGAGGACGATCGGTATCAATTGTTTCATCGCCTTCAACTGACTCACCCATTAAAATTGGGGCAATGGTTGGCGTTTCGTGCAAAACTGGCGCTAATGTTTCTGCTGACAAGACAGGTTGATCAGTTTGATCGGTTGGGCTTTCATCTTTACGAGTACGGCTACGACCACGACGGTTGCGGCTGTTTCGTGATTGCGTTTCTTCAGATGAGGTTGCTTCGATAGGCGCGGTTAATACAGGGCTGGCCTTGGGTTGAACAACTTCTTCGATTTGTGCTGTTTGACTCGAAGATGGGCGTTGATCAGCTCGGTTAGTACGACCATTTCGGTTGTTGTTGTGACGACCATTTCGCTGACTGTTTGTACGATCGTTGCGGTTAGAACCACTGCTTTGTCGTGCAGGACGGCTTTCAGTTGCTATAACAGCAGGTGTTTCATCAGTTTTTGCGCTGAATAGCCAGCCAAATAAACGTTTGATCAAGCTGGGCTGGGTAGCTAAAGCCACTTGCTGTTTTGATTGGGCTGAAACGGGGGCAGGTTCTGAAGGGGTTACGCCCTTGACAAGCGCTTCAGGTTTAACACGCTGAACCTCTTCTTTTGGTGCCCAAGCCATGTCAGTTGAAGGCGCTTCAACCCGATCAAAACTAGACTTAATATCTTCAAGTCTAGGGTCATCGTGTTTAAGTCGCTCAATCACATGATGGGGTGTTTCAATATATTTATTAGGAATTAAAATTAAGTTAACTTTAAGGCGAGCTTCAATCTTGGTGATGTCAGCACGTTTTTCATTTAACAAGAATGTGGCAACTTCAACAGGTACCTGAGCATGCACGGCAGCCGTATTCTCTTTCATAGCTTCTTCTTGCAATAAACGTAAAACGTTTAAAGCGCTTGATTCAGCATCACGCACGACACCCGTACCGTTACAGCGAGGGCAGGTAATATGTGAGCCTTCGTTCAGAGCAGGGCGCAAGCGTTGGCGTGATAATTCCATTAAGCCAAAACGAGATATCTTGCCCATTTGAACCCGAGCACGATCAACATGCAGCGCATCACGCAAGCGGTTTTCAACTGCACGTTGATTCTTAGTGTCTTCCATATCGATAAAATCGATAACGATCAGACCACCTAAATCGCGCAAACGTAATTGACGTGCTGCTTCTTCAGCCGCTTCTAGGTTCGTACGAGTCGCTGTCTCTTCAATGTCAGCACCACGGGTTGATCGGGCTGAATTAACGTCAATGGCTACCAGCGCTTCAGTGTGGTCGATAACAATTGAACCACCTGAGGGCAAATTAACATGACGAGAATAGGCCGTTTCAATTTGATGTTCAATTTGAAAGCGAGAAAATAAAGGGACGTCGTCGCGATAGCGTTTTACGCGTTGTACGTTGTCAGGCATGACCACACTCATGAACGCAGAGGCTTGGTCAGCAATATCGTCGGTATCAATTAATATTTCACCAATATCAGGTGAAAAATAGTCACGTATGGCACGAATGACTAAGCTTGATTCAAGATAAATTAATATGGGGGCTTTATTTTCTTTGGCCGCACCATCGATGGCTTGCCAAAGTTGCATTAAATATGAAAGATCCCATTGCAGTTCTTCGGTGTTACGACCAATGCCTGCAGTGCGAGCAATGATGCTCATACCTTGCGGTATGTTGAGTTGGTCCATTGCCTCTTTTAGTTCTTGGCGGTCTTCACCTTCGATACGGCGCGATACGCCACCACCACGGGGGTTGTTAGGCATTAAAACAAGGTAGCGACCCGCTAAAGAAATAAACGTAGTCAGTGCAGCCCCTTTGTTGCCGCGCTCTTCTTTTTCGACCTGAATAACTAATTCTTGACCTTCGTGTAAAGCGTCTTGAATGCGGGCAGCCCGCACGTCAACATCTTCTTTAAAGTAGGTGCGAGCGACTTCTTTGAAAGGTAAAAAGCCGTGACGGTCTTCACCATAGTTGACGAAACAGGCTTCGAGACCCGGTTCAATACGTGTAATGACAGCTTTGTAAATGTTGCCTTTACGCTGTTCGCGACCGGCTGTTTCAATATCGAGGTCAACGAGTTTTTGCCCGTCGACAATTGCCACACGAAGTTCTTCTTGGTGTGTGGCGTTAAATAACATGCGCTTCATTCGTGCATTCTCCGTAGGGGTGGCGCGACAACACGTCGCGCAGCCTTGGGAACTGAAGGCATCGTACCTAAAACAAACATACGCAGCGACAGGTCTTAGACCAGCCGCCTTAAAAAATCAGGACAGCACAGCGCGCTTTAAAGCGCGTTTTTTGTTCAGCAAGTAGGTCATAAATACATTAAAAGTGACAAGTTAGAGCTGAAAACAACAGGCGGAAAGTTTCAACGCCTGGTGCGGAAAATGAAATCGTTATTCGTTATTCGTTTTAGTAATATGCTAAGACCCACAAGGATCTGCTTTCAGTTACCCAGAGCTTGAGGGGCGGGCGCTACAATGCGTATCTTAATTGACGGAGACTGCCCAATTTGGCACAGCTCAACGTCAAACGCTACTCAAGCTTTTGAGGCTGAACCCATTATATGCCTGTTTTGTCTATACGCAAAGAACCTAATACACAGACCTTCTCCGTCAGGCTAGTTAACGTGACCGAGGCCAACGAAGATCAACGGCTAGACAACTTTTTAATAGCCTTGTGCAAAGGGGTTCCGAAAAGTCGTTTGTACAAGGCGGTTAGGTCGGGTGAGGTCAGGGTTAACCGTTCGCGCGCCCAAGTCGACCAACGGTTGCAAATTGGTGATGTCGTGCGGGTGCCGCCTATGCGCGAAGCAGAGCCTTCGGCCACCCGCTATGCCCCGCCCAACGAATTTCCGATTGTTTTTGAAGACGACGCCTTGCTCGTTATCGATAAACCGGCTGGCGTTGCAGTGCACGGGGGTAGTGGCGTTTCGCATGGTGTAATTGAGCAATTGCGGGCAGCCCGCCCAGCAGCCTTGTTCTTAGAGTTGGTGCATAGACTCGATCGCGATACCTCTGGTTTGCTCATGATTGCGAAGCAAAGAAAAGCGCTGGTGCGACTTCATGCCATGCTCAGAGAGGGGGGGGGTAACAAACATTACTTAGCTTTAGTGCAGGGTAATGTGCTTAATGATCGACAACATCTTAAGCAGTCACTGGCAAAGTGGACAACCCAAACTGGCGAACGTCGCGTCAAGGTCGACCCAGAAGGCCAAGTTTCCCATACGGTTATCACTTGTTTAACAAGGTTTGGCGAGTACAGTTTAATTGATGCTGAATTACGTACGGGGCGAACCCATCAAATTCGAGTTCACCTTGCCCATGCCGGGCACCCGATTGTGGGTGATGACAAATATGGGCAAGACGATACCCAAGCATTATTTAAATCAAAATGGGGGTTCGATCGTATGTTTTTGCACGCAACGAAACTAGCTATAACGCACCCCATGACGGGTGCAGTTTTAACGCTTGAAGCACCCTTGCCTAATTCTTGCGCGCATCTGCTCAAATTATTGACCAAATAAACCGCTTAAATGAATGAAATCTAACACACTGCATGTAGATCCAGCCTATCGCCTAGTCATTTTTGATTGGGACGGCACCCTCATGAATTCAACACCAGATATTGCCCGAGCCATACAAGCGGCATGCCGTGACTTAGAGCTGCCTGTGCCCGATGCGGCAGCTGCAAACTGGGTGATTGGTTTGTCGCTTGAGCGGGCGCTTTATTCGGTGGTGCCAGATTTAACTGAAGCCCAGCGTCCGCTTTTTATTGATAGATACCGCTACCATTTTTTAAGGCGTGACCCCCATATTGAGCTGTTTGATGGTGTGCGCAGCATGCTTAATGACTTGCGTGATCGGTCTTTGACTTTGGCCGTGGCAACAGGCAAGTCTAGGGTAGGGCTCGACCGCACCTTAGCCGCAACGGGCCTAAAAGATTATTTTGCCATTACGCGATGTGCTGATGAAACTTTCGGAAAACCACACCCAGCAATGGTGCAAGAAATTATGCGTCATGTCGGTATTGAGCCACATGAAGTCATTATGGTGGGTGACACCACACACGACCTTGATATGGCCGCCAACGCTCAGGTTCATGGTTTAGGTGTGACGTATGGCGCCCACCCCATAGAACATTTAAGAAAATCACCTCATCAAGAAATATTGCACGATGTGGCATCAGTTAAACGTTGGTTACTTGAAAGAACTTTAGTCGTTTAAGAGCCTTGTCATTACAATGAATCATTGAACAAAGGAACATCATGAACTTTCGTAAACCCTTTTCAACGCCTCCTTCGTCAGAAATTACACCCGAATCAGTATATGTAAAACGTCGCCAAATCATGCAAGCCAGCGCTGCAGTTGCGGCGGGCTTGGCACTACCTGTTGGCACATCTTTTGCGCAAAAATCAACAAGTACGGCGTCAGGTGCATTAGCCACGCTTCCCGCAACGTTGAATAAATCATACGCAATAACCGACGCGGTCACACCTGAAAAAGACGCCACAACCTATAACAATTTTTACGAGTTTGGTTTCGAAAAGAACGAGCCAGCACAAAATTCTAAAAATATGAAAACCCGTCCCTGGACAGTCATTGTCGAGGGTGAAGTTGCAAAGCCGCAGCAGTTTGATATTGACACCTTATTAAAACTCTCACCTATGCAAGAGCGCATCTACCGTTTAAGGTGTGTTGAGGGTTGGTCAATGGTTATACCTTGGGTGGGCTATTCGCTATCAGATCTGCTCAAGCAGGTTGAGCCAACGTCAAAAGCCAAGTATGTGGAATTCATTACAGACATGCAGCCCGATGTTATGCGGGGGTTAAGGTCTCACGTGCTCGACTGGCCTTACCGTGAGGGGTTACGCATTGATGAAGCCATGAACCCATTGACACTTTTGACTTTTGGTATGTATGGCAAAGTACTACCTAATCAAAATGGCGCACCTGTGCGCGTGATTGTGCCCTGGAAGTACGGTTTTAAATCAGGTAAGTCAATTGTCAAAATTCGTTTAACTGAAAAAGAGCCTATTACAAGCTGGATGGCGTCAGCCCCTTTTGAATATGGTTTCTATGCCAACGTTAACCCAAATGTGAGTCACCCTCGCTGGTCTCAAGCCACCGAGCGTCGTATCGGTGAAGACGGTTTTTTTGCGCGCAAACGAGAAACACTTTTGTTTAACGGCTATGAAAACGAAGTGGCAAACTTATATGCCGGAATGGATCTCAAAAAGAATTTTTAATCAACGATCATTTTGGGCGATTGTTGTCGCACGAGGCAAACCCGCGTTATTTGTATTGGGTTTGTACCCTCTCGCGCGCTGGTTCTGGTTAGGTTGGCAAGATCAACTGACAGCCAACCCTATTGAGTTTTTATCAAGATCGTCAGGCACTTGGGCGTTGGTGTGTTTACTGGTCACTCTAAGCATTTCGCCTCTTCGTCAACTAACAGGGCAATCAGCACTCATTAGATGGCGGCGCATGTGCGGCCTATTTACTTTTTTCTATGCTTTACTTCATGCCTTAGCTTGGGCTTGGTGGGATCAAGGTTTTTTTCTGTCTGCCATGGTGCAAGATGTTATTAAACGCCCGTTCATTGCAGTTGGTTTTGCAGCTTTTTTAGGGCTAACTATTTTAGCCATTACGTCAACACACCGCTCTATGCGGGTTTTAGGTCGAAATTGGCAACGATTGCATCGTTTGGTATATGTTATTGCCCTTGCAGTGATTGTGCACTATTGGTGGCATAAGGCCGGTAAAAACGATTTTGCTACCGTTTCAATATACGCCGTTGTTACGATTTTTTTGTTGGGTTGGCGCGTGCAGCATTGGCGCTCAAAGCGGCTTGAAACAAAAATAAAGCAGGCTTATCGTTGACCACAGGTATGGGTTTGCCTGACCATTGCTGAATTGTTAGCGTTCGAATTGATTCAGCCGGGCCGGTTAAGTCGCTGGCAATGCATAACCATGTATTGCCTTTAAGCGATTTAATTAGGGTGTCAAACATTGCAATATTACGATAGGGTGTTTCAATGAATAATTGCGTTTCAAGCTGCTGCGCAGAAATCGATTCCCATTGTTTAATTTGTTTGGCGCGTTCGTCGGGCTTGATAGGGGCGTAGCCATGAAAGGTAAAACGCTGCCCCTCAAGGCCGCTGGCCATTAATGCCAGTAAAATTGAAGATGGCCCCACCCAGGGCTTAACGGGTGCACCCCACTGATGAGCAATCGCCACCGCGCGTGCACCGGGGTCAGCAACAGCAGGGCAGCCTGCTTCAGACACTAAACCCATGTTGATGCCTGCCTTAAGGGGTTCAAGCCACAATTGAAGGGTGGCTTGATCAACTTTTGCGCTCAGTTCATGTATGACAATGTCTTGCAACGCATGTTGCAACGGCATTGATTTTAAAAAAGCACGTGCTGTTTTAGCATTTTCTGCAATGTAATGGCTTAACCCCCCTGCACAACGTTGCGCAGCATCGGGTAACCAGTAATGAGCCATTGTGGTCGATAGGCCTACAGGTATAAGGTGTAACGTGCCAAATTGTTTGTTTTGGATCATATTAATATTGACGCTTAATGGGTCTAGGCGCTACTATTTTAAGCTTTACTGAAAATCATGTCCCAACCAATAGAATCAAGCTGGTTTACAACGTGCGAATCGAACTGGGGCAGCGTGCGCGCGTTCGATATTTTTTCCATCGCCGAGCATGCTCAGCATATTCAGGGTGCTTTCAGTCTTCACCTTCTCGAACGAGTCGTCGAAGACTTACCTGAACAACCCTTTGTTAGAGACCTCGCCCAAAAACCCGAATCAGGTCTGGGTATCGTGTGGTTTGAGTTGATTGGTCATAAAGATAATCAAGAGCGTATGTGGCTTAATTTGCACATTGTTACTCAAGCATCTTTAATTTGTCAGCGGTGCCTAGCACCCTTTATATTTGAGCTTGACGAAAAAGTAGCGTTTCACTTGGTGCGTCGACCCAATCAGGTTGAAAGCGACGCTGACGACATTGATCCAGATGCACCAGAGCGTTTATTGGGTTCTGCCCGCTTCGATTTAATGGGCTTAATTGAAGATCAAGTTATTCTTGGTTTGCCTTATGTGCCTAAACATGAAGTGTGCCCAGGGTTAAAATTCGAGCAAGTTGAGGCAGCAGTAAACAATATTGATGTTGAAGAACCTGTAAAAGTGTCACCTTTCGCGGTTCTTCAAGGTCTAAAGAGCAATCCAAAAAAAGCTTAAATGAGGCCTTAAAATTGCATTAATATGCTTTTAAAAAGGCAAAAGCCCTGTTTCAAAAAAATTGTATTGAGCCAGCGTATAATACGCAACTAATCAGGAGTAATCATGGCCGTTCAGCAAAACAAAAAATCACCTTCAAAGCGTGGCATGCATCGTTCACACGACTTTATCGGTACCCCAGCAACTGCAATTGAGCCCAATACAGGCGAGTTGCATCTGCGTCACCACATCACACCTAACGGTGTGTATCGTGGTCGTAAGATATTTAAGACTAAGTCAGACGAATAAGCATCATTAAATGGGTTCAGACGCATTATTAGCGTCTCACGCCAAAAAAACTGTGGCGCCTATTACTCGTATTGCGGTTGATTGCATGGGTGGTGATTTCGGTATACCCGTCACCATTCCCGCTTCGCTTGAGTTTGCACAACTAAACAGCAACGTTCATTTACTTTTGGTCGGCTTACAAATACCAATTGAACAAGCATTAGTTACCGCAACGGCTCTTTACCCTTCAGTTGGGCCTGACCGCTACACCATTGTTCCTGCAACAGAGGTTGTCACCATGAGTGACACTGTTGAGGTGGCTTTACGGCGCAAAAAAGGTTCTTCCATGCGCGTTGCCGCGCAAGCCGTCAAAGATGGTCTTGCAGATGCTTGTATTTCGGCAGGTAATACCGGCGCCTGGATGGCGATTTCCCGTTACGTCATTAAAACGATGCCAGGCATCGATCGCCCAGCTATTGCTGCACCGCTACCAAACCAAAAAGGTGGCGTTACCACCATGCTTGACTTGGGCGCTAACGTTGACTGCACGGCTGAGCACCTTTTGCAGTTTGCCATCATGGGTTCTGCGTTGGCTCAAGTTCAAGATATGTCTAAACGTCCAACTGTTGGGTTGCTCAACATTGGCGAAGAGACCATTAAAGGTAACGATATCGTCAAGCAAGCGGGTGAACTGTTGCGTAAAAGCCATCTCAACTTTTTTGGTAATGTCGAAGGCAACGATATCTTTAAAGGTACGGTAGACGTCGTGGTCTGTGACGGCTTTGTAGGCAATGCCTTACTCAAGGCGGTTGAAGGCATGTCACACATGCTTGGTTCAATGATCAAAGAAGAATTTACTCGCAATATTTTTACGATGATGTCTGGTTTTCTGGTTAAGTCTGTTTTGAATCGTTTGCGTAGTCGTGTTGATAATCGTCGGTATAACGGGGCGGCGTTGCTAGGTTTGCGGGGTGTAGTGATTAAAAGTCACGGTTCGGCAGATGCCTTTGCCTTCAGGCATGCCTTGCAGCGAGCATATGATGCCGCACAAAGTGGTTTAATAGAACGCATCGCGGCCGCGATCGCCGATACGGCGAGTTCTGCCCTTGCGACTTCAACCGAAACATCAGCTCAAGAGGCTCCATGACATTGGCCCCCATTTTTTCTCGCATTACGGGTACAGGTAGTGCGTTACCTGAACGTGTCGTTAGCAATGACGATTTGGCCGCAGACTTGGCTACACGCGGCATAGAAACTTCACACCAATGGATACTCGAAAGAACGGGTATTCATCAACGACACATCGCAGGTGCAGGTGTCAACACCAGTGACTTAGCAACCTTGGCCGCAAAGCGTGCAATTGAAAAAGCGTGCATTCAAGCCAGCGATATTGATTTAATCATTGTTGCCACGTCAACACCTGATCACATATTTCCAAGTACGGCTTGTTTAGTGCAGGCCAGTTTAGGTAATCACGGTGCGGCAGCCTTTGATGTGCAGGCGGTTTGCAGTGGTTTTGTCTATGCCATGGTGACAGCAGATTGTTTTATTAAAGCCCAGCGCGCCCGTTGTGCGCTCATCATTGGTGCTGAAGTTTTTTCTCGTATTCTTGACTGGAACGATCGCGGTACCTGTGTGCTCTTCGGCGATGGTGCAGGCGCTGTCATTTTGCAAGCCTCAAGTGAGCCGGGTATTTTGGCAGCGGGTTTGCATGCAGATGGTCGTCAACAACATATTTTGTGTACAGCAGGCCAAGTCTCACACGGCCAAGTCACTGGCGACCCCTTTTTACGTATGGACGGTCAAGCTGTATTTAAACAAGCTATCAACGTGCTTGAAAAATCTGCCCATGACGTTCTCGATCAAGCGGGTTTGACTGTAAACGATATTGATTGGTTGATTCCCCACCAAGCAAATGTTCGTATTCTTAATTTTCTTGCTAAAAAACTGGGTATTGGTTTAGACAAGGTTGTTGTAACGCTTGACCGTCATGCTAATACATCAGCCGCTAGCGTGCCGCTTGCGCTTGATGTCGCTATGCGCGATGGTCGGGTTAAATCGGGTCAAATTGTTATGTTGCAAGGTGTTGGGGGTGGGTTTACGTGGGGTTCCGTTCTCGTAAAAATGTAATATTTTCATTTAGACTATTTAAAAAATAAACGCTTTATGCGTTTTTAATAAAAAAGGCCCACTGTATGAAGTTTGCTTTTGTATTTCCCGGTCAAGGCTCTCAGTCGGTCGGCATGCTCGATGCTTGGCAGGGGCACGCAGAAGTTCAGCAATTACTTGCTCGCGCCAACGATGCGCTGGGTAGCGACTTGGCCGGTTTGATTGCACATGGCCCCATCGAGGCATTAAATTTAACGACCAACACACAACCAGCTATGTTAGTTGCTGGCTTGGCAGCCCATGCAGCTTGGGTTGCTGCGGGTGGTCCCGAACCCACGCTCATGGCTGGTCATAGTTTAGGTGAGTATGCAGCACTGACTGCGTCAGGTGCACTCAAGTTTGAAGACGCCGTGCGTTTAGTGCGCGTTCGTGCCGATGCTATGCAAGCCGCGGTGCCTGTTGGCACAGGTGCAATGGCCGCAATTTTAGGCCTTGACGATGAGGCTGTAAAAACGGCTTGCAACATAGCAGCCCAAGGTATGGTCGTTGAGCCGGTTAACTTTAATGCCCCCAATCAAGTGGTCATAGCAGGCCATGAGGCTGCTGTAGAGCGCGCTATGGTTGCCGCTAAGGCTGCAGGTGCAAAACGCGCCATACGTTTACCCGTTTCAGCGCCGTTTCATTCAAGTTTAATAAAGCCAGCCGCTGATGTATTGGCAAAGGCCTTGGCTAAAGTCAATATTGTTTCGCCTTCTGTGCCCGTGATTCACAACGTTGATGTGTTGTCTCATCAATTTTCTGGCGAGATTCAAGCGGCTTTAGTGAGTCAAGCTTGGCATGCCGTGCAATGGGTTCGCACCGTTCAAGCCATGCGTGATGCCGGCATTACACACATTGTTGAGTGTGGCCCGGGCAAAGTACTGGCCGGTTTGGTTAAGCGTATAGACCCTGAGCTAATTGGTTTGTCTGTGGTCGACCCAGAGTCGTTGCAACAGACACTTGATACAATTGCAGGCTAAATTTTAATTTGCAGCCTTTAAATGATTGGTTGTTAAACAGAAGTCGTATTTAAAAGAAGTCAATGTTCGTATTTAAAAGAAGTCAACGTATAGTCGTTATTTACAAACTAAATTAAATCATTTTTTAAAGTATTTGCTTAGGAATTTCAAGTAATGGAGTTAACGGGTAAAACAGTATTGGTTACAGGCGCCTCGCGAGGTATTGGGCAAGCGATTGCTTTGCTTTTAGCTGAAAAAGGCGCTACTGTTGTGGGCACTGCAACGACTGAGGCGGGCGCAGCGTCTATTAGCGCCAGCTTAGTGAGTTTTGGTGGTCGCGGTGTTGTACTCAATGTTAACGATGCTCAAGCTTGCTTAGCGTTGGTTGAAGCAATAGGCAAAGAGCCTAATGCGGGGCCCCATATTCTTGTAAATAACGCTGGCATGACTCGTGACACGCTTGCGATGCGCATGAAAGACGATGATTGGGCTGCGGTTATTGAAACAAACTTAAGCAGCGTCTTTAGGTTATCGCGCGCAGTCATGCGCGGCATGATGAAAGCGCGTTGGGGCCGCATTATCAACATCACATCGGTGGTGGGTTCAAGCGGCAACGCAGGTCAAGCCAACTATGCGGCTTCAAAAGCGGGTGTGGCAGGTATGTCGCGTGCACTTGCACGTGAACTCGGAAGTCGAAACATTACGGTTAATTGCGTGGCGCCAGGGTTCATTGCCACAGACATGACTGATGTGCTTGATGAAGCCCAAAAAACAGCGTTATTGACACAAATACCTTTAGGGCGCTTAGGTGCGCCGAACGAAATCGCTCAAGCAGTTGCTTTTTTGGCATCTTCTTCAGCAGACTACATTACGGGTACGACTTTGCATGTAAATGGCGGCATGTACATGTAATACAGTTTTATTTTTGCCGCTTAGCTATAATCAAATAGAATTTTTTCCCACCTGGAGATATGAATGGAAAGCATCGAACAGCGAGTAAAGAAGATTGTCGCTGAACAACTTGGCGTTAATGAAGCCGAGATCAAAAACGAGTCATCCTTTCTTGACGATCTCGGTGCCGACTCGCTCGACATGGTCGAGTTGGTTATGGCTCTTGAAGACGAGTTTGAAACTGAAATACCCGACGAAGAAGCTGAAAAAATCACAACCGTAAAACAGGCTGTTGATTACATCGAATCAAACTCGAAAACATAATTTGATTTGCATACGTTTACGTGTGTATCGGGGCGGTTGGGCATAAGTTTGACCTACACAAGAGTAAAAATAAAACTCTTATGTGCTGGGCTTCTGCGCTTTAACCGCCCTGGTTTTTTGAACCAAAGGAGCTCGTCTTGAAACGACGCGTGGTAATTACAGGGTTGGGTATTGTCTCGCCCGTTGGAAATGACATTCAAACCGCATGGCAAAATATTGTCGGTGGTAAAAGTGGTATTGGGCGAATCACACGTTTTGACCCAACTGATTTCAGCTGCCATATTGCAGGCGAAGTAAAAGATTTCGATGTAACGCAATATATATCTGCAAAAGAAGCCAGGCAAATGGATACCTTCATTCATTACGGTATTGCCGCTGGTATGCAAGCCTGGAAAGATTCTGGCATTGAATTAACTGAAGAGTCATCAACGCGTGCAGGCGTGATTGTTGGCTCTGGTATTGGTGGTTTACATCGTATTGAGGAAACTCAAACAGAGTATCTCGCCAAAGGTCCACGTCGAATTTCACCTTTCTTTGTACCCGGCTCGTTGATTAATTTGGTTTCAGGCCATTTATCAATCATGTTGAATCTTAAAGGCCCCTCGTATGCTGTTGTGTCAGCGTGTACGACGGGTTTGCATTCAATCGGTGATGCAGCACGTTTAATTGAATATGGCGATGCCGACGTCATGGTTGCGGGTGGTACTGAAGCAACCATTTCTCCGCTTGGTATTGGTGGGTTTGCTGCCATGCGGGCTTTATCAACTCGCAATGATGACCCCACAACGGCCTCACGCCCTTGGGACATTGACCGTGATGGTTTCGTGATGGGTGAAGGTGCAGGCGTACTGGTTCTTGAAGAATATGAGCATGCAAAAAAACGTGGCGCGCACATTTACGGCGAGTTTCTTGGTTACGGTTTAAGCTCAGATGCGCACCACATTACTTCCCCAGATACCGATGGTCCGAAGCGCGGCATTGCAATGGCTTTGAACCATGCGGGTATTAATGTTGATCAAGTGCAATTTATCAATGCGCACGGTACATCTACCCCGATTGGCGATAAAAACGAAACAGACGCGATCAAGCTAGCCTTTGGTGATCACGCCAAAAAACTAGTCATTAATTCTACGAAATCGATGACAGGTCATTTGCTGGGCGCTGCAGGGGGTATTGAGGCGGTATTTACAACATTATCTGTTTACAACCAAATTTCACCGCCTACGATTAATATTTTTAATCAAGACCCTGAATGTGACCTTGACTATTGTGCAAATGAAGCACGCGATCTTAAAATTGATGTAGCCCTTTCAAATTCGTTTGGCTTTGGTGGTACCAATGGCTCAATGGCTGTTAAAAGAGTCTAAATGTGCCCGATATGAAGGCGACTTTTCCAGAGTTTATGGTGCAAAAAGGTATTCAGGTCAGTTTATCAAGCCTTATTAGCATTCAAACCCTGTCCGCAGTAGTTGCGTCACTTGCTGTGATCAGTGTGGTTTTAAATACGCTCTGGCAACCCTTTGGGGGTTGGTTTTCGACGCTGGCTTTAGTCTGTTTGGGTGGGTTAGTCTTTAAAAGCTATACCCAATCAAAAAAAATTAACCATCTAATTGGAACGTTAACGTACCTAAGTTTTGAGCCACGACACACTTTTGTTAAGACACAAACAGGTCAAACTTGGCCAATAGTTTTAAAATCTGTTTGGTGGCATGCAAGGGGGTTCACTTTGATCGGTAAGTTGCAAGACCCTGGTTCGCACACGGCATTGACTCATACGTTCACAGTTTGGCGCAGTAAAAACACAGCGCTAGATTATCGTTGGGCCAGTATTTGTCTTTCAAATCAAGCGACTTTTTCGCATGTTGTTCAGGCGGCCTAGATGTCAGGCTTAAGCGATCGAGATATTGATGCTGAATTGGTTAAGCGGGTTCAAAACGGCGACAAAAAAGCCTTTGATCTTCTAGTATTAAAATACCAACGCAAAATCATTCGATTACTTTCACGCATGATTCGCGATCAAAATGAAATCGAAGACGTTGCGCAAGAAGCTTTTATTAAAGCTTACAAGGCCTTGCCTCAGTTTCGAGGTGACAGCGCCTTTTATACCTGGTTATACCGTATTGCTATCAACACCGCACGCAACTGGATGTCACAAAATAGTCGTCGACCTAGCGCGCCCAACGCAAAAGTTACTGACAGTGATGAAACTTTTAGTGAAATAGACAACCTAACAGACAGTCATACCCCTGAATCTGAAATGGTTAGTAAGGAAATTGCAGCGAGCGTAAACGAAACGATTGAGTCTTTGCCTGAAGAATTGCGGCGAGCTATTGTTTTACGAGAAATTGATGGTATGAGCTATGAAGATATTGCATTGGCTATGAATTGCCCTATTGGTACAGTGAGATCACGTATTTTTAGGGCTAGGGAAGCCATTGCTGCGCGGCTAAGACCCATTATGGGAAATGAAGGCAACCAGAGATGGTAAGGAACGTGCCACATGAGCAATCAACACAACAGTCAAAATAGTCCACACATCGGTCAACATAGCGATCATCACAGCGATCATGAAAACGATCAAGTCGTAAATCTAGCGCTTTATAGTCTAGAACGCTTATCGGCTAGCGTCGATGCAGAAGATCTTGATTTTTCTGACCAAAAAAGTATTGATTTATTGATCTCTCAAAAACAAAATTGGGAAATTTATCATTTGATCGGCGATGTCATGCGCAACCCTGATTTAGCGCTTAAGCCATCAACTAACTTGGCGATGCAAATTGCTCAAAGAGTTGATCAAGAACCCCTTCTGGTTATGTCCTCCCCCCAACAAGTATATGCAAAACCCGCTTTGTCAAAATGGCAACGTTACTGGCCAACTCTTGCCATGGCCGCTGCCGTGGCTTCAGTGGTATGGGTCGCACGCCCAGTTATTGAGCAAATGCAAGGGGTTCAAACCGCACCACAATATACCCGCGCCAATAACGACGTATTGTCTGCTTCCGCAAAACTGAACGCTTACGTTCGTGCGCACCGTGATTTATCTGGCCCAGCTGTTGTTCAAGTGCGCTCATCCGTTGATGGGGCCATCAAGTGATTTTTTGTTTTTTGAGACGCTTAACCCTTATTTTGCTGTGTATGTTAGGGTTTCAGGTTGGTTCAGTTTTTGCAGCTAATTTAATCGAACAATCGCCGTCACAAACGCATGATGTGTTAAACCGCGCACAATTGGCAGCGCAGACATTAAACTACCAAGGGTTATTTGCTACTCACGAAAACGGTGTGATGCATTCGATGCGTATTATTCATCGTTTTGATGGGCAAAATCAGCAAGAGCGTCTTATTGAGCTTGATGACGAGCCTAGAGAGTATTTACGTTTCAATAATATCGTGCAGTGTTTAATACCCGATCAAAAAACGATCTTAATTGAGCCTGTTACCGGTCGTCGCTTCCCAGACTTAGCAGTCGGAGACATGCATGCAGTTTTGAAAAACTACACGCTTTGGTTAGACCCTAAACCCCATCGTGTTGCCGGGCGTGATTGTCAACGCTATGACATTAAGCCACGCGATAACTACCGTCGTGCGTATACGATGTGTGTTGATACTGAAAGCAACCTCTTACTTAAATCGCAAGCTATTGATACCCTGGGTCAGGTTGTTGAGCAAGTTGCATTTAGTGAAATTAAAATTGGTGAAAGCATAAGCGATCAAGCGTTTAAACCCAGCTGGTCAACTGATGGCTGGCAGGTCATAGAAAAGGTTCAAAAACAAGTTGATTTGCAGGCATTGGGCTGGAAAATATTACCGACGGCTGGTTTTGAACAGCAGATGCAAATGAACCGTATGTTGGCGCCTAACGAATGGGTGCATCAGGTTGTGCTGTCTGATGGCTTGGCAGTGATGTCTATTTTTATTGAACCCCACCGTGCCCAGCAGACTGCTGTAACATTAACGAGGTCGGGGCAAATCGGTTCTGTCAATATGCAGTCTAAACAGGTTGACGATTACTTGGTAACGGTTTTGGGTGAAGTGCCCCCTCAAACAATCTCACAAGTCATAAAGTCGATTGAGTTTCAATCACCTCAAGTCAAACCTGAATCGAAACGCTAATTACATCATCACCGGAGCAGTTTATGCAAAAATACAACCAGCGTTTGACCTTTCAGAACCATTCTGCAGGGGCTTCAACACAAACGCTAATCTTTAAGCGCATGTTGACGGCAAGTCTTGTTTCGGCCTGTTTACTCTTTTCTGTATCGGCTTCATTAGCTATTGCAGCGACAAACGAGCCCGTTAAAAACGAAACTGTGGTTCTGGTTACTTTGCCTGACTTTACGCAGATCGTTGAAAAATCAGAAAATGCTGTGGTAAATATTCGCACCTCAGCTAAAGTCGCCGCACAACCTGCTGGCGGAAATGGGCAAGACCCATATGAAATGTTTAGACGTTTTTTCGGGCCAGATTTTAATATTCCTGGTATGCCACCCCCAAAGGGTAACCCGCATGGTGGTGGTGGGGGCAGTGCCCCTGCACCGCAAGAGCGTAGCGTGCCACGTGGGGTGGGTTCTGGGTTTTTTATTTCATCTGATGGGTCAATATTAACGAATCATCACGTTGTGGCCGATGCAGACGAAATTATTGTGACTTTGACTGATGGCCGTGAATTTAAAGCAAAAGTGATTGGTAGCGACGAGCGCACAGACGTAGCTTTAATTCAAGTCGACGCCAAAGATATGGCTACCTTGCCTATTGGCAACCCCAAGACCTTGAAAAAAGGGCAGTGGGTGTTAGCTATTGGTTCACCGTTTGGTCTTGAGTCTACAGTGACGTCTGGCATTATCAGCGCTATTGGTCGTGAAACAGGTGATTACTTGCCTTTCATACAAACCGATGTTGCTGTAAACCCGGGTAACTCTGGTGGCCCCTTGCTTGATTTAAAGGGTGAAGTAGTGGGTATTAACTCGCAAATCGTGTCACGAAGTGGCGGGTTTATGGGTATTTCACTGGCTATTCCAATTGATGAAGCCATGCTTGTGGTTGCTCAGTTGAAAGAAAGTGGTCGAGTCACCCGTGGCCGCTTAGGTGTGCAAATTGGTGAGGTGAGTCAAGAAGTTGCACAGGCTAGTGGTTTAAGTAAGGCTGAAGGGGCTATGATCAGTGGCGTTATGCCAGACGGACCAGCCCAAAAGGCAGGTATTGAACCCGGCGACATCATTCTTAAATTTGATGGTAAGCAGATTAAAAAGTGGTCTGATCTACCGCGTGTTGTGGGTTCGACAAAGCCTGACAGTAAAGTAAATGTTGAGGTTTGGCGTAAAGGCAAGCTCGTTAACTTAACCGCTACCGTGGCAGAATTGCAAGCACCCGTTGTTGCAAGCAAAACCGATCAATCTGCTCCCTTAGCTAAAGCTAAGCCTACAACAAGTGCGTTGGGTTTGACGGTTGTCGCTTTATCAGACGAGGTTAAAAAAGAACTTAAGCTCAAAATTGGGGTTGAAATCACTGCTGTAACGGGTGAGGCTGCCAACGCGGGTATAAATGAAGGTGATGTCGTATTAACGGTCGGCAATACCGACATCACCTCACCAGAGCAGTTTGTATTAGTTGTAGGTAAGCTTGATAAAACCAAACCGATTGGGGTGATGGTGCGCCGAGGCGAACAGACTCAGTGGGTGCTTTTAAAGCCTGCTACGAAGTAAAGCTATAAGGGCTAAAATACGTTGTCACCATAAAACACTAGGGGCGCTTGTAAACGCCCCCGTGCCGTTTGTGGATCTTGCGCAAAATATGCGCGCTATTTTGATTTTTGTTAGGTCGCCATGCAGCACATTCGTAACTTTTCTATTATTGCCCACATTGACCATGGTAAGTCAACCTTGGCCGATCGCTTAATTCAGCGTTGCGGCGGTTTGGCCGACCGTGAAATGTCTGCCCAAGTGCTTGACTCGATGGATATCGAACGAGAGCGTGGTATTACCATCAAAGCGCAAACAGCAGCCCTTGAGTACACAGCAAAAGATGGTAAAAAATATAACTTCAATCTTATAGATACCCCAGGTCACGTTGACTTTTCATACGAGGTTAGCCGTTCTTTATCTGCTTGTGAAGGTGCATTATTGGTGGTTGATGCGTCACAAGGTGTTGAAGCACAAACCGTTGCCAATTGCTACACAGCCATTGAATTAGGCGTAGAAGTCGTACCTGTTCTAAATAAAATGGATCTTCCCCAAGCTGATCCAGAGGGTGCTCGTGCTGAAATTGAAGACGTGATTGGTATTGATGCGACTGACGCCATTGCAGCCAGTGCAAAAACAGGTTTGGGTATTGATGAAATTCTTGAAACCATCGTCGCCCGCATTCCGCCCCCTAAGGGCGATCCGGAAGCAAAGCTGCAAGCGCTGATTATTGACTCATGGTTTGATAACTATGTTGGCGTTGTGATGCTGGTTCGTGTAGTTAATGGCACATTAAAACCTAAAGATAAACTCACTTTTATGGCAACAGGTGCGGTTCATTTTTGTGAACAAGTTGGGGTTTTCACACCCAAGTCGGTGCCCCGTACTTTGCTTTCTGCTGGTGAGGTGGGTTTTGTTATTGCAGGTATTAAAGATCTTAAAGATGCCAAGGTTGGTGACACCATTACTTTGGTGGGTAAGCCAGCTGAAAATGCACTGCCAGGCTTCAAAGAGGTGCAGCCGCAAGTTTTTGCAGGTCTTTACCCCGTTGAAAGCAGTGAGTTTGACCAATTACGCGACTCGCTAGAGAAATTAAAGCTTAACGATGCAGCCTTAATGTATGAACCTGAGGTGTCGCAAGCGCTAGGTTTTGGTTTTCGGTGTGGTTTTTTAGGGCTTTTACACATGGAAATTGTGCAAGAGCGTTTAGAACGTGAATTTGATATGGACATCATCACGACTGCGCCTTCAGTGGTTTATGAGGTACAACTTAACAGCGGTGAAGTGATCACTATAGAAAGCCCATCACGCATGCCTGAGGTGGGTGGTTTTCAAGAGATTCGCGAGCCCATCGTTACCGTTACGCTGTTTATGCCACAAGAGTATGTGGGCCCTGTCATGACGTTATGTAACCAGAAGCGGGGTGCGCAGCTTGACATGAGCTATCACGGCCGTCAGGTGCATTTGCACTATGAAATTCCGTTAGCAGAAATTGTGCTTGATTTTTTTGACAAACTCAAATCAGTGTCGCGCGGTTACGCCTCAATGGATTACGAATTTAAAGAATACCGTCAGTCTGATGTAGTCAAGGTTGATGTGTTAATAAACGGCGATCGTGTTGATGCGCTGTCAAGCATTTGTCACCGTTCAAATGCGCGTTATCGTTCACGCGATGTGGTCTCACGCATGCGCGAACTTATACCGCGACAAATGTATGACGTCGTGATTCAGGGCGCGATTGGTTCTGAAATTATTGCACGTGAAAGCGTTAAAGCGCTTCGTAAAAACGTGTTGGCCAAGTGCTACGGCGGCGATATTTCACGTAAGAAGAAGTTGCTTGAAAAACAAAAAGCGGGTAAAAAACGCATGAAGCAAGTGGGTAGTGTTGAAATTCCTCAAGAGGCATTTTTAGCGATCTTGCAAGTAGAAGATCGATAGGGAATTAAACATGAGTTGGAATTTCTCTTTAATTTTATTTGTTGCACTCGTTTTAACCGCCGTTGTTTGGTTTGCAGATAAGTTCTGGCTTAAGAAAAAACGCCCCCCTGATGCTAAGTCACCTTGGTGGGTTGAGTATGGTGCCAGTTTTTTTCCAGTTATTTTATTCGTCTTCGTACTCAGATCATTTATTATTGAGCCCTTTCGTATTCCGTCAGGGTCAATGCTGCCAACGTTACAGTCTGGCGACTTAATTTTGGTTAATAAATTTACCTATGGTTTGCGCCTGCCTATCGTGAATCGTAAGGTTATATCTATAGGCGACCCTGCGCGTGGCGATGTCATGGTGTTTCGCTACCCTGTAGACCCGAGCGTTGATTATATTAAGCGCGTAATCGGTTTGCCTGGCGATGAAGTAGCCTACCTTAACAAAAAACTATTTATTAATGGTAAAGAGGTGCCTTTGAAGCGTGATGGTGATTATTTTGAGCCTGATCGTGTAGCCTATACGGCTCAATATATTGAGTCGCTTGGGTTAATTGAAAATAAAATACTGCAAGATGACCGCATGTTGTCAGAATTTAGGCCTATTTGGCGTTTTCCTGGTCAAGAAAACTGTCAATATAGCCGTGAGGGCATTCGTTGTGTGGTGCCGGCAGATAATTACTTTATGATGGGTGACAATCGAGATAATAGTCTTGACAGCAGATTCTGGGGTTTTGTACCTAAAGAAAATATTGTGGGTCGAGCCTTTTTTATTTGGATGAACTTTTCACAACCCAGCCGTATTGGTTTTTTCCATTAAATGTCATCTACCCCAAGTTTAAAACAGCTCGAAACTGCAATTGCCTACACTTTCAAAGACTCTTCGTTCATTGAACAAGCGCTAACGCATCGCAGTCATAGCACTCACCATAACGAGCGCCTTGAATTTTTGGGTGATGCGATTTTAGGGGCGTGTGTATCGGCCATGCTCTACCATCGATACCCGAAACTTGACGAAGGTGATTTGTCACGTGTGCGTTCTAATTTAGTAAAGCAGTCAGCCTTAGCTGAGATTGCTCAACGATTAAGTCTCTCAGGTTATTTGCGGTTAGGCGAGGGCGAGCTCAAAAGTGGTGGCTTTAGACGGCCTTCTATTTTGGCTGACGCGGTCGAAGCAGTTTTTGCGGCTGTTTATTTAGATGGTGGGTTTGAGGCTGTTAAGCAGGTCATTGAAAAACTCTACGACCCAGTGGTTGAACGGGTTGACCCGCAAACCATTGGTAAAGATGCCAAAACATTATTACAAGAATTATTGCAGGGGCATAAATTAAGCCTTCCAACTTATACTGTCGTTGCCACACACGGCGCAGCACATAGCCAACAATTTGAAGTGCAGTGCGAAGTGCAGACGCTTGAAATTGAAGTCAGGGCAGCAGGCGCCAGCCGTCGTGCTGCAGAACAATTGGCTGCTAAACAAGCATTCGACATTGCTATGACGATGCGATTAACCCCCGCTCGTAAGCGCTCAAGCCGCGCTAAAAAGTCACCTCAACTCACACTTCCTATAGCCGTTAAGCAGGACGTCACATGACAGTACCAATCGAAGTCGACACGTTAAATAGCGATTCTGCCATTGCGCCACATCACTGCGGCTATATTGCAGTGATAGGGCGACCTAACGTAGGTAAATCAACGTTAACCAATGCCTTAATTGGTGCAAAAATTTCAATTGTTTCGCGACGTGCGCAAACAACTCGTCATAGCATTCAGGGTGTGTTAACCCAGTCTGATGCACAGTTTATCTTTGTTGACACGCCAGGTTTTCAAACACGCCATGGCGGCGCCATGAATAAAATGATGAACCGTGTGGTTACGCAAACGCTCGCTTCAGTAGACGTTGTACTTTTTGTTGTTGAAGCGGGCAAGTGGTCGCCTGGCGACCAGCTTTTACTGGCCATGTTACCCGACCCAGCGCGTACTATTTTAGTCGTCAGTAAAATTGATGCACTCAAAGAGCGTAACGACTTGTTTTCTTTTGTATCTAAAATCGTTGCGCAATATCCGTTTAGTGCAGTGGTCCCCGTCAGTGCTGACAAAAACAAACAACTTGATGTGTTGCTGAGCGAGGTAAAAAAACGACTGCCTCTAAATGAGGCTTATTTTGAGGCCGATACAATAACCAATCGCCCTGTACGTTTTATTGCAGCTGAATTTATTCGCGAAAAAATATTTCGCCTTGTTGGCGATGAATTGCCTTACGCTTGCACCGTTGTCATAGAACAGTGGGAAGAAACACCCCAACGGGTCAATATTGCAGCCTGTGTCTTGGTTGAACGCGATAGCCATAAACCGATTTTATTAGGTGCGGGGGGCATGCATATGAAACGTATCGCTAGCGAAGCGCGCCATGAAATTTCACAATTGCTTGATCGCCCGGTACACCTTGAGGTGTATGTCAAGGTCAAAAAAGGCTGGGCTAACCGCGAAAGTAGTTTGCGCGAGTTAGGCTACGAATAGTCATGCAAAAAAGAAGTACCCGCGTTCTAGATGCAACCGCTTTTGTGTTGCATGCTACCCCGTGGCGAGAAACATCGTTGCTTGTGAAGGTATTTAGTCGCGATCACGGTATTTTATTGATAGCGGCTAAAGGGGCAAAAAGGCCTTATTCAGGTTTGCGTGCTGTGTTGTCGGTCTTTCAGCCCGTGCAATTATCTTGGGCTGGGCGTAACGAAGTGCGCACACTCATGCATGCCGAATCTGTTGGTGCCCTGAATATTGCGGGTCAAACCCTCATGTCATGCTGGTATATGAATGAGCTGCTACTAAAAACATTGGCGCGTGAAGACCCTCACCCACAACTCTTTGATGCTTACGATCAAGCATTGCGTCAGTTGGCACTGGGCACATCAACTAACAATGTATTGCGAAAATTTGAATGGTTGTTTTTACAAGAAACGGGTTATGGTGCTGATGAACCCATGCCAGATTTTGACGACCCTATTCAGGCCGCTCAGGCTAAACAATTGCTTAGGCGGCGTATTGTTGAACATTTTGAACTCAACCGACTAGCTACCCGAGAGGTTATGCAAAGTCTGATGCCCTTCGTAACAAGCCGTTCTACGGCCATACCAAGTATAGATTGACATACTTGCCGGCAAAACGGGTCTAAATTTAAGTGCAACATGGTAAAAAAAGGCCCACCGAAGTGGGTCAGAAAAATTAGCGCTAAAGTCAGTCAATCAGTCAATCAGTCAGTTAGTCAATTAGTCAATTAGTCAAAAATTGCCTGGCATATTAACCGTTCAAGCGAAATGATTAACAATGATGGGTAGATAAGATTATTAATCTCGGCTGCCACCAAATATACCTAAAAGTGCTAATAAATTAACGAATACGTTATAAACGTCGAGGTAAATAGCGAGGGTGGCACTGATGTAATTGGTTTCGCCACCATTCATGACGCGCTGCAAGTCAACCAGCATAAAGGCTGAAAAAATAAAGATTGCGAGCACTGAAATGGTGAGCATTAAAGCGGGCAACTGTAAAAAAATGTTACCTACCCCTGCGACTAAAATGACAATTACACCCATAAACAACCACTTTTGCATGCCACCCAAATCACGTTTGAGCGTGCTTGCTAGAGTTGCCATGGCTGTAAAAACCACTGCAGTGCCACCAAATGCCATCATGACAAGCTGTGTGCCATTGCTCATGCCAAGAACAAAGCCCAGCATACGCGACAGCATAACGCCCATAAAAAACGTGAACAGCATTAATAAGCCAACACCGGCTGAACTTTCTTTGTTGCGCTCAATTGCATACATAAGACCAAAGGCGCCGACTAAGAAAACCATAATGGTTAAGCCAGGGCTTGTATTCATGACCTGATTAAGGCCCGAGTAGAGACCCACCGCAGCACCGAGTACGGTTGGAATTAAAGACAAGGCGAGCAACCAATAGGTGTTACGTAACACCTGATTGCGTGCAGCCTGTACGGATGACCCGGCATGATCTGCGCGGGGTAGCGTTGAACGATAGTCGCTCATGGTGTTACTCCCTGAATCTGTTTAGACAAAATTGCCGTTAAGATTGATTTGAGTACTTATGGTACAAGAAAGTTCCTTTTTTTCATACAATTATGTAGCTGATTAGTGGCTTTTGTTAATAAGGTATTGCATCAGAAGTGGAACAGGGCGGCCTGTTGAGCCTTTGTCTTTACCCCCTCTCCATGCTACACCTGCTATATCGAGGTGCGCCCAAGGGTAGGCCTTGGCAAAACGCGATAAAAAGCATGCTGCGGTAACCGCCCCTGCAGGTGGGCCACCAATATTGGCTAAATCGGCAAAATTTGATTTTAATTGTTCGTGATAAGGCTCATCAAGCGGCATACGCCAGGTTGGGTCTTGTGATTGTTTGCCCGCTATAAGTAATTGATGTGCAAGGCTGTCGTCTGTTGAAAATAGGCCGCTGTTCACACCACCTAGTGCAACGACGCAAGCACCGGTCAGGGTTGCAATATCGATCACAGCAGAGGGTTTAAAGCGCTCTGCGTAGGTCAAGGCATCACATAAAACGAGACGGCCTTCAGCATCGGTATTCAAAATTTCAATCGTTAAGCCCGACATACTAGTGACCACATCACCTGGTTTGTTAGCGCGACCGTTGGGCATGTTTTCACACGCTGGAATCAAGCCAATGACCTCGATGGGTAGGTTTAATTCAGCGAGGGCACGAAACGTACCCAAAACGCTAGCGGCGCCACACATGTCGTATTTCATTTCGTCCATCGTGGCGGCAGGTTTAATTGAAATGCCACCCGAGTCAAAAGTAATGCCTTTGCCAACCAATACGATTGGACCGTTTGAATGATCAGCGGGTTGACGAAGCGCTTTAGAAGATGTTTTAGCACTTAATTTTGAAGCGTCTTTTGTTACATGTTTAGTTTGTGTGGTTGACTGAGACTTGAAATCTGAACCTGTAAATTGCATCACAATAAAGCGTAACGGTTCATCAGACCCACGCGAAACAGACAAGAAAGAACCCATTTTAAGGGCCTCGACCTGCTTGCGTTCAAGCACACTGGTTTTGACTGTTTTAAATTGACGCGCTAATAGCTTGGCTTCGTTGGCTAAATGAGTGGGTGTGCAAATATTGCCAGGTAAATTGCCTAACTCTTGCGCCACTAACATACCGTTACCGATAGCTTGCCCTTGTTTTAGACCAAGCTGTGCAGATTTTTCATCAGTACGGGGGGTAATAATTTCAAATTGTTTGAGTTGAGCTTTGTCTTTATTTGATTTGGTGCTGAGCGTGGCATCGTAATGGTACAAACTTTGTGTCACGGCACGGGCAGTTAACCTTGCACGCTCTAGCAGCGTGCTTGCGTCAGTGGTGGTTTCTAAACATAGCGTGCTTGACGCCTCAGTTAAATGAATGGCTTGGCATCGTTTTACAAAAGCGGTTTGGGCTTTAAATAAAGCAATTGTGCTAAACGTTTCTTGTTTACCCAAGCCAATCATAACCACACGGGTTGCTTTAACATCTTTCAGAGCACGTAAAGTCATGGTTTCACCCAGCTTACCGTTAAACTCTGATTTAACAATTTCACGCAAAACGCCACCACTCGATCGGTCAATGACATCTGCGGCGGGGGTTAAACTACCATCACTATAAATGCCGACCGCTAATGCTGCCGTTTTAATTTGATGAAAAGAGGTCGTGCTGTGTGTGCTAAATTCCATATTCATTACTCACTTGAGAGTCTAAGAAGCATATTGTCTTCCCTTGATTATCTCGCATTTACAACTTAGTATGTCGCTTTTTAAAAGATCAGTTGTTTCAGAAGCCACCAGCCACGCAAGCGTCGTGTTTTCGACGCTCTTGGTTGTGTGGTTAAGTGTCGTGTTGGTTCGCCTTTTGGGTGAGGCGGCGGCTGGCCGTATTGGTGCAGACGTTGTTGTTGGTTTAGCGGCTTTCACCACGATTGCAGCGTTGCCCACTGTAATGGCTGTTTCGGTTTTTATTGGTGTGTTGACAACCGTCTCGCGTAGTTACCGCGAGTCTGAAATGGTGGTGTGGTTTTCAAGCGGTGTGTCGCTCGTGCAGTGGGTAAAACCCATTTTGCGCCTGGCCATACCTGCCGCGTTGGTTGTTGCCGGCTTAACGCTGTTTGCATCGCCTTGGGCGCAGCGTCAAATTGAAGATTACCGCGCACGGTTCGAACTGCGTTCAGATTTATCTCGTATTTCCTCAGGCCAATTTTTAGAGCTTGACGCAGGCAACCGTATTATTTTTGTTGAACCGTCTACGCAAAACCCTGACGAGTTAGGCCAAGTTTTTGTTCGTTTGCTTGAGCCCAATTGGTTGTCTTTAGTCAGTGCAGCGTCAGCGCGTACTGAAACTGCAAAAAATGGTGACCGCTTTTTGGTATTAAGTGAAGGCGCACGTTACGACATAAAGCCTGGTGAACTAACAGCCCGGGTTTCAACGTTTGACTCATTTGGCGTGAGGCTCGAGTCAAAAGGGGGCGAACAAAGCTTAACTGATGCACGCAATCGCGCCCTAAGCAATAATAAAGCGCGGCCGACTGAATTGCTATTTACTGACGACACGTCTCATGCAAAAGGTCAAATTATGTGGCGTCTTGCCATTCCCCTTGCAACCATTAATTTGGCCTTGCTGGCGATTCCGCTGGGCGCTGTCAACCCAAGGGTAGGGCGATCTTTTGATTTGTTGATTGCGGGTTTAATTGCTTTGCTCTACATGAATTTAATCAACGCTTCGCATGGCTGGGTTAACAACCAAGTCATACCGTTTGGTGTAGGCGTTTGGGCCGTTCATGCGGTTTTTTTTACACTAACCCTTGCTTTGTTGTGGCACCGCTTGCGTGTGCGAAGACCCAAAGAGCCGATACAACCCAAGCCGTTAACGCCTGTTTAACGGGTGTTTATTTCATATTTAACGCACATTTCAATAATATTTAGCGAATACTTCACTTGTGCTCAGCAGGCACTTCGTTGATGCTTAGCTGGCGTTTAGCGCTTATTAAACCCACACTTTTTTAATCAGCAGCATAAATCTCTATATATTTATTTCTTTTACTTAACTCGCTTCTATATAACTTACAATATGTTTATTCAACTTGAGAATAAACATGAATCTTCAGCAATTTCGTTTCGTGCGCGAGACCATTCGACGTAACTTCAATCTGACTACGGCGGCTAAGAGTTTATACACCTCACAACCGGGTGTATCAAAAGCCATAATGGAATTTGAGCAAGAATTAGGTGTGCAAATATTTGAGCGTCATGGCAAACGCATTAAAGGTTTAACACGCCCAGGGCAGGCCGTGGCGGTGGTCATTGAGCGCATAAGTCGTGAAATTGAAAACCTACGTAAAGTCAGTGATGAGTTTGCCAAGCGTGATCAAGGTAGCTTGGTGATTGCATGCACGCACACTCAAGCACGTTACGCTTTGCCTAAGGTTATTCCTGCATTTAAAGCACAGTTTCCTAAAGTACATTTAACCCTTGCTGAGGGCAACCCTTCACAAATAGTAGATATGTTGCTTAACGAACAAGCTGATTTGGCGATGGCAACTGAAGCGCTCGCCAATACACCTGGCTTAGTAAGCCTGCCTTGCTACAGCTGGACGCACTCAGTTGTATTCAGACCCGATCACCCTTTAGCAAAGCAGTTTGCCAAGCGGGGTGCGTTAAAACTTACTGATTTAGCGGCCTACCCAATTGTGACGTATGACCGAGCATTTTCAGGGCGACGCGCTATTGACGAGGCGTTTGCTGTAGCAGGTTTATCACCCGATATTGTGCTTGAGGCGATCGACGCTGACGTCATTAAAACTTATGTTGATATCGGGTTAGGTATTGGAATTATTGCGGGTATTGCATACGAACCCCTTCGTGATTCGCATTTGCAAAGCATACCTGTAGGGCAATTATTTGGTGAGCAAGTTACCCGCGTGGCGGTCAAGTCAGGCGTGTTTTTGCGTGATTACACCTATACTTTTATTTCGATGTTGTCACCTGAGTTAACGCCTGAATTTGTAAAAGAAACAGTTCAAGCTAAACCAGATTAAAAAGATTATTTAAAAATACCTTTCAAATCTAAATAAAAATCATTATCATTTACTTATTTGCTTTCAAATAAAGGAAATGGTCATGGCAACATTTAATGCAGTCGTCGTAGGGGCTGATCGTCTGGGCAACATTCCCCATTTACTGAGTGAACACAATATTCGTATCACTCATCATGTTAGTGGGCGCGATGCATCACACCAGCGGCGTACCATGCAGCTTCCAACAGGCACTGAGTTGGTGATTTTGATGACTGATTTTTTGGGTCACAATGTCATGAAGGCATTTCGTCAAGCTGCCCAACGGTCTGGCATTCGTGTCTTAGCTTGTCGTCGCTCAGTGTGTGCGCTTAAACAAGCGCTTGATCAGTGTGGCTTATGTGAAAACCCAGCATGCAACCCAAAGTGTGCCATAAAACAGGTTAAAACAGGGCTAAAACAGGGTTAAAAGATAGGTCTTTTAGCGCGTAGCGATTTGAATTGGGCTAATGCGGCGTGCGCCGTTATATCGCTTTGCCCAATACTGTTGTGTCATATCAACGACTGTAACCATACCATTTCTTGAGGGGGCATGCACAAATAGGTCGTTACCTAGGTAAATGCCAACATGTGAATTTTTTGAACCACGCGTATTAAAAAATACCAAATCACCCAAAACCAAGTCTTCTTTTTTTACAGCTTGACCTGAACGAGCCTGATCGACCGAGCGTCTAGGCAGCTTCATACCTAAAGACTCGTTAGCTGAAAAATAAACTAGACCACTACAATCAAAACCCATTTTTGGGTTGTTACCCCCGTACCGGTATTTAATGCCCAGCTGATCAAGTGCTTGGCGTGAAAAAGGGTGGTTTGATGCTTGTACCAAGATAACGGGGTCAATCAAGACGCCTTGCTCTGCCAGGGCAGATGACCAATCGGTATTAACGGCGCTTCGAGTTGATTCGGTACTTGTTTGAAGACCGGAACAACCGAACAACCCAAGGCATAAACATGCCACTGCAGCGAATTTAACAAAGGGTGAGCGATTATTTTTGTAATCAAGCGTCATATTTTAGTAGCGTAAAAGGCAGACTTTGGTTAGGCTAATACTCAGTCAAGCTTAATTATTGCGTAAGGTGTATTGACATAAAAAATCAAAGCTTAAAAAGCAGTTTAATTAGTGAGGTAAGGGTAATACCCAATATCGGCATAATTCCCTGAAAACTCAAGTACTTGGGCGATATTAATCGCAAGTTTAAGGGTTTGTCAACGATATTGTTGTTCGTTCGCAAGACTCGTGCAAGCTTGGTAGGTCAAAATCGCTTGAATAAATAATGAAAAACAATGATTTCCAAAGGTTATCACATGCATACATTACAGTCTGTTTATCGCTCATCAATCGAAGACCGCAACACCTTCTGGGCAAAAGAGGCCAAGCGTATACATTGGCAAACTCCTTTTACGCAGGTACTTGATTATCAAAACCCACCTTTTTCAAAATGGTTTGTAGGTGGCAAAACCAATCTTTGCTATAACGCTGTTGATAGGTGGTTAGACACCCAAGCCAATGAACCCGCCTTGATTTGGGTATCAACTGAGGTTGACCAAGAAATCATTTATACCCGCCAAGATTTATGGCGCGAGGTTAATACCGTTGCGGTCATGTTGGTCGAGCAAGGTGTCACAAAGGGTGATCGGGTCTTAATTTATATGCCTATGGTGCCTTCGGCTGTTTTTGCGATGTTGGCCTGTGCCCGAATTGGTGCTGTACATTCAGTGGTGTTCGGTGGTTTTGCATCAGTAAATTTAGCGCAACGAATCGACGATGCCCAACCAAAAGTGATTGTTACCACCGATGCAGGCTCTCGCGGTGGCAAAGTAACCCCTTACAAGCCCTTGCTTGATAAAGCGATTTCGCTTTGCACCAAACCACCGGCTAAAGTTATTGTGCATAACCGGGGTTTGTTTGCCTTTGAACCGGTGATGGGGCGTGATCTTGATTACGACACACTGCATAAAAAACATGTTGGGCAAGAAGTGCCCATTACGTGGCTTGAGTCGTCTGAACCCAGCTATATCTTGTATACATCAGGTACCACAGGTAAACCTAAGGGGGTGCAACGCGATACAGGGGGCTACGCAGTGGCCTTGGCCACCTCAATGGACTACGTCTTTAAAGGCAAGCCTGGCGAAACTTTTCTATGTACCAGTGATATAGGTTGGGTTGTGGGGCATTCATTTATTGTTTATGGCCCGCTCATCGGCGGTCAAGCCACCATTTTGTATGAGGGTACACCGGTGCGACCCGATGGCGGTATTTTGTGGAAGCTCGTCGAGCAATACAAAGTGTCAACCATGTTTTCTGCACCCACCGCCATTCGAGTGCTTAAAAAACAAGACCCTGCGCTGTTAAAAAAATATGATGTTTCAAGTTTGCGTGCCCTCTACATGGCGGGCGAGCCACTTGACGAACCCACAGCACAATGGATAAGCGAAGGCCTAGGCAAACCCATTATTGATAATTACTGGCAAACAGAAACGGGCTGGCCTATTTTGTCAGCCCAGCCCGGTATTGAAGAGGTGCCCACTCGTTTCGGTAGCCCCTCATTTCCTGTGGTGGGTTTTGATGTGCAGGTGCTCGATGAGCAAACGGGTCAACCTGTACCCGCTGGGCACAAAGGCGTTTTGGCTATTTTGCCACCTTTGCCACCGGGTGTCATGACGACTATTTGGCAAAATGACCAACGCTTTGTTGATGCATATTTTAAAACCATTCCTTCACGTATGGTGTATTCAACCTTTGATTGGGGTCGAATTGATGAAGACGGTTATTTTTTCATTCTTGGTCGAACTGACGACGTGATTAATGTGGCGGGTCATCGCTTAGGAACGCGAGAAATTGAAGAATCAGTCAATAGTCATGATAGCGTTGCAGAGTCTGCCGTTGTCGGCGTAGCCGATAACCTAAAAGGGCAGGTCGCTGTTGCCTTTGTCGTGCTCAAAAATGCAGCTTTGGCTCAAACCCCTGAAGACGCTAAAAAACTTGAAGTAGTCATCATGAAAGTCGTTGACGAACAGTTAGGCGCGATAGCTCGACCCGCTCGGGTTTACTTTGTCGCAGCCTTACCCAAGACCAGATCAGGTAAAGTGTTGAGGCGAGCAATTGTGGCAGTATGCGAAGGTCGAGACCCTGGTGATCTCTCCACAATTGAAGACCCGCACACGCTTGATCAAATTAGGGAATTAGTATGAAATTAAAAGCAGTGCTTTCTGACGCCGATGTCAGCGTAATTTTAGTTGCGGCTAAACAGTTTGCAAACGATAACAAATGGGCTGTCACCATTGCGGTTTGCGACGACGGGGGCCACTTGTTGGGTCTTCTGAGATTAGATGATGCCCCGCCTATTTCGGCACATATTGCTCCAGCAAAGGCCCACACTTCTGCCCTAGGTCGTCGTGAAAGCAAGCGTTATGAAGAGGTCATTAACAACGGTCGTACATCATTTTTAAGCGCACCGACAATTCAGGGCATGCTTGAGGGTGGTTTACCCATCATCGTAGACGGTCAGGTCGTTGGCGCAGTTGGCGTCTCGGGCGTAAAGTCTACCGAAGACGTTCAAATAGCTGCTGCAGGTATTGCAGCGTTAAATTTGAGTTAATAGTAGGTTTGGCCGTCTTAACACGCATCATCGCTTAAGACCGCCTATTTTTTGCAACACACTATAAAAGCAACACCACACAGGAGACAAACTACTATGAGCAACTCAATTGAATCTTCGCTGGTTGAAACGCGGGTTTTTCTTCCCCCTGACGCGTTTGAAAAACAAGCAAACGTATCAGGTCAGCAGGCCTACCAAGCTTTGCTCGATGAAGCTGACCGAGACCCCAATGGGTTTTGGTCACGTATGGCGAACGATCATCTGCACTGGAAAAAGCGTTTCACCCAAGTTCTTGATGAGTCAAATGCGCCCTTTTATAAGTGGTTTGCTGACGGTGAACTAAACGTATCGGCTAATTGTTTAGAGGCAAATATAGAGCGTGGCCTGGGCGACAAGTTAGCCATTATTTTCGAAGCAGATGGCGGCGAAGTCACTAAAGTGACCTACCATCAGTTGTACGAGCGTGTGTGTCAGTTTGCTTGTGGCCTGAAGTCATTGGGCTACAAATTAGGCGACCGCGCCATTATTTATTTACCGATGTCAATCGAGGCCGTGGTTGCGATGCACGCTTGTGCTCGTTTAGGCATTATTCATTCTGTTGTTTTTGGTGGTTTTTCAGCAAAAAGCTTGCATGAACGCATTGTCGATGTGGGCGCAAGTTTAGTCATTACCGCCGATGAACAAATGCGGGGTGGCAAAGCCATTTCTCTAAAACCTGCCGTTGACGAAGCCTTGTCAATGGGTGGGTGCGAAGCTGTCAAGCACTGCATTGTTTATAAGCGTTCGGGCGGCAAGGTGGCTTGGAACCCGAAAATTGACTTATGGATGCATGAACTTGAAGCCAATCAACCCAAAGTGTGTGAAGCAGTAGCGGTCAACGCTGAGCACCCCCTGTTTATTTTGTACACATCAGGTTCAACGGGTAAGCCTAAGGGTGTTCAACATAGCTCAGCGGGCTACTTGTTGTGGGCCAAAATGACCATGGAATGGACATTCGACGTCAAACCCGATGATATCTTCTGGTGTACGGCTGACGTGGGTTGGGTAACTGGCCATACCTATATTGCATACGGGCCTCTGGCTGCAGGTGTTACGCAAGTTGTTTTTGAAGGTGTGCCAACTTACCCCAATGCAGGGCGTTTCTGGAGCATGATTGAAAAGCACCAGGTCACGATTTTTTATACGGCACCAACTGCCATTCGTTCGCTGATTAAAGCATCTGAAGCAAACGATGCGCATCACCCCAAGTCATTTAACCTAGGCAGCTTGCGTCTGTTGGGTTCAGTGGGCGAACCGATCAACCCTGAAGCCTGGATGTGGTACTACAAACACGTCGGTGGCGAGCGCTGCCCGATTGTTGACACGTGGTGGCAAACTGAAACGGGCGGCCACATGTTGACGCCATTGCCAGGTGCCACCCCATTGAAGCCCGGCTCATGCACAACCCGCTTACCTGGTATTACGGCCGCGATTGTTGACGAAACGGGTGGCGATGTTGAGGCTGGTCATGGGGGTTTCTTGGTCATTAAACGCCCGTGGCCTGCAATGATTCGTAACATTTGGGGTGACCCAGAACGCTTTAAAAAGAGTTACTTCCCGGAAGAAATGCGTGGTTACTATCTTGCGGGTGACGGTGCACAATGCGATAAAGACAATTGCTTCTGGATAATGGGGCGTATTGACGATGTGCTGAACGTATCAGGCCATCGTTTAGGCACAATGGAAGTCGAGTCAGCTTTGGTTGCGCATGAGTTGGTGGCTGAAGCAGCAGTTGTGGGCCGACCTGATCCCACAACCGGCGAGGTGGTGGTGGCCTTTGTTGTGCTCAAGCGTAGTCGCCCAGAGGGTGATGAGGCGGTTGCCATTGCTAAGCAACTGCGTGATTGGGTTGCTAAAGAAATTGGCCCCATTGCCAAGCCTAAAGAAATTCGCTTTGGTGATAACCTACCTAAAACACGCTCTGGAAAAATTATGCGTCGTCTGTTGCGAGTAGTGGCCAAGGGTGAAGAGGTTACGCAAGATATTTCAACCCTTGAAAACCCACAAATTCTTGAGCAACTGACCAAGCCAGTTTAAAAAAGTAAATTGTTAACCAGTAACCCCATAACAGGGTTGCTGTTTACATACCGCTATAAACCGGGCCTTCTCCACCTTGTGGGGCCACCCAAACGATGTTTTGGGTGGGGTCTTTAATGTCGCAGGTTTTACAGTGAACACAGTTTTGTGCATTGATCTGCAAAGCATCTTCGCCCGCTGCGTTTTTAACGTACTCATAAACCCCAGCAGGGCAGTAACGTTGTTCTGGTCCGGCATATGTTTTAAGATTAATTTGAACGGGCACACTGGCGTCTTTAAGCGTCAAGTGAATGGGTTGGTTTTCAGCATGATTCGTGTTTGAAATAAATACTGAGCTCAAACGATCAAAAGTTAGCACACCATCAGGCTTAGGGTATTGAATTTGTGGGCACTGATCTGCGGGTTTGAGCATCGCGTAGTCTGGCTGCGTGCGATGAATTGTCCAGGGTATGTTGCCGCGTAGAAGCCATTGCTCAATACCGGTCATCAGGGTGCCGACAGAGCGGCCCTTTTTAAACCACTGTTTAAAGTTTCGCGATTTGTTGAGCTCGTCATTTAACCAAGATTGTTCAAAGCTTGTGGTGAAGGTTGTTAACTCATCTTGCTGGCGGTTAGATGTAATCGCCTCAAAAGCTGCTTCAGCAGCCAACATACCTGTTTTAATTGCAGCATGGCTACCTTTGATACGTGAGGCGTTTAAAAAGCCCGCATCACAGCCAATTAATGCCCCACCCTTAAATGTTAATTTAGGTAATGATAATAAGCCACCCGCAGTCAATGCACGCGCACCGTAGCTGATGCGTTTGGCACCTTTAAAAATAGGGGCGATACGGGGGTGGGTTTTATAGCGTTGAAACTCTTCAAAAGGTGATAACCAAGGGTTGCCGTAATCAAGGCCAACAACCAACCCAACCGAAACCTGATTATTTTGCATATGGTACAAAAAAGACCCGCCATAGGTATCACTATCAAGCGGCCAACCAGCGGTATGTAGCACTAAGCCGGGTTCAGACTGACTCGGGTCAATTTCCCAAAGTTCTTTAATACCGATGGCGTAGCTTTGAGGGTCGCGACCTTTATCAAGCTGGAATTTTTCAACGAGTTGGCGACCCAACTGACCTCTAGAGCCTTCAGCAAAGAGGGTGTACTTAGCGACTAAAGCCATGCCAGGTTGAAATTGATCAGACGGTTGACCGTCACGGCCAATTCCCATGTCGCCCGTGGCAACACCTAAAACGGCATCGTGGTCGTCGTAGAGAATTTCAGCGGCAGCAAACCCAGGGAATAAGTCGACACCCAGTGCTTCAGCCTGTTCACCCAGCCAGCGCGTCACTTGACCCAAACTGATGACATAATTGCCATGATTTTTGAAGCAATTTGGTAGCAACCATTCAGGTGTCTGACGTGACCCTGCTTCAGTTAAAAATAAAAACTCATCTCGCGTAACGGGTGTATTAAGCGGGGCACCTAATGATTTCCAGTCGGGAATAAGTTCTGTAAGCGCCTGAGGGTCCATTACGGCACCTGACAAAATGTGCGCACCGATTTCTGCACCTTTTTCAAGCACACAGACTGTGGTTTCAACACCGCGCGAGTTGGCAAGTTGTTTCATTCGAATGGCGGCAGACAGGCCGGCAGGGCCACCCCCAACGATGACTACGTCGTATTCCATTGACTCGCGTTCACTCATGCTCTTTTCCTCATAAAGACTCATTTTGCTCAACTGGTGGGCTGCGCATAGATTTTGATATTAAAGTACAAAAGATTTCATATGTTTGTCTTTAAAGAGTCAATTATAGATTTCAACCCTTATTAGATATCAAAATATCAGATAGACTTAATGTTAAAGGTATACGGTGTCTTAGGCTTTTTAATTTAAAAACGTGGCCTATTAATGTTGTCACGTTAACATTGTAAAAGTCGCACCATCTTTTATTGAAATTTAAAAATACGGTTAAGCCCGCCATAATGGCAAGGAGTTCAAAGCATGAATAAAGTGTTTGGTAGTGCAGCCCAAGCGCTCGATGGCTTGGTTAAAGATGGTCAAACCATTGCTGTTGGCGGTTTTGGTCTATGCGGTATACCTGAGGCCTTAATCGCGGCATTACGCGACTCGGGCAAAAAGAATTTAACCTGCATCAGTAATAACGCTGGCGTTGATGGCTTTGGCCTTGGTCAGTTGTTAGAAACGCGTCAAATTACAAAAATGATTGCCTCTTATGTGGGCGAAAATAAAGAGTTTGAACGCCAGTATTTATCTGGCGAGCTTGAGCTTGAATTTGCCCCGCAGGGCACGCTAGCTGAACGCTTGCGAGCGGGGGGCAGCGGAATACCTGCGTTTTATACCAAAACAGGTGTTGGCACGATCGTGGCTGAGGGCAAAGAGACGAAAACATTTGATGGTGAGGTTTACGTGATGGAACGCGCTCTGCTACCCGAAGTGTCTCTCATTAAAGCCAAAGTGGCTGATCGCAGTGGCAATTTAATTTTTAATAAAACGGCCCGCAATTTCAACCCCAATGTAGCTATGGCAGGTAAGGTAACCGTGGTTGAGGTTGAGTCGATTGTTGAAAATGGCACCTTAGACCCTGAAAACATACATTTACCCGGTATTTATGTGCACCGTATCGTGTTAAATGCCCACCCTGAAAAACGTATCGAGCAGCGCACAGTGCGCGCTGCCGCCTAAGGAGGCCTGATTCATGCCTTGGAATCGTGACCAAATGGCTGCCCGTGCAGCACAAGAATTAAAAGATGGTTTTTATGTCAACTTAGGTATTGGTTTACCTACCATGGTGGCTAATCATGTACCTACCGGTATAGAAGTGTGGCTTCAGTCTGAAAATGGTTTGCTCGGTATTGGCCCTTTTCCGACAGAAAGTGAAATTGACCCAGACCTAATTAACGCGGGTAAACAAACCGTAACGACCTTGCCAGGTTCGGCTATTTTTTCATCAGCTGACTCGTTCGGCATGATTCGTGCTGGCAAAATTAACCTGGCTATTTTGGGCGCCATGCAGATTTCAGAAAGGGGCGATTTGGCCAACTGGATGATTCCCGGCAAAATGGTTAAAGGTATGGGCGGCGCTATGGATCTCGTCGCCGGCGTTAAACGTGTGGTCGTTCTAATGGAGCATGTGGCACGTAAAAAAGATGGCAGTGAAGACCTCAAGATTTTGCCGCAATGCACGCTGCCTTTAACCGGCCTAGGTGTGGTTAGCCTCATCATCACAGACTTAGCTGTTATTGAAGTCAGTGACACTGGGCTTCGCTTGATTGAGCTTGCACCTGACGTGACAGTTGAAGAAGTCATTGCAAAAACAGGTGCAAAACTTGATGTCTCAGCTATCAAAGCTTAAATTATTGCGTCAAGCTATGCAGGTTGCGGGGGTTCAGGCTTGCCTGATACCCTCGGCTGACCCCCATTTATCAGAATATTTGCCCGATCACTGGCAAGTCAGACGCTGGTTAACTGGGTTTACAGGGTCGGTTGGCACAGTCGTGGTTACCGCACAGTTTGCGGGTTTATGGGTCGATAGTCGCTATTGGGTACAAGCCGAGCGCGATTTAGTTGGGTCGGGTTTTGAGTTAATGAAAATTGGTGCTGTCGGCGATCCGGCCCATACGCATTGGCTTGCAGCAGATTTAAAGGCAGGTGATACCTTGGCAGTTGATGGCCGGGCTTTGTCTTGGTCGGGTGCGCAGGCCCTAGAGGGTTTGCTTAAACCACGCGGGGTTCAGGTTGAAACCAGCCTCGATCTTATTAATGAAATATGGCTTCTGCGGCCTAAATTACCAACAGCGCCTGTGTACGCTTTTGACTTGGCTTTTGCAGGGTTATCGCGATCACATAAACTGGCTGCAGTGCGTGACGATATGCAAAAGTACAACGCAGCTTGGCATGTGATTTCAACGCTTGATGATGCTGCTTGGTTGTTAAACTTACGCGGTCAAGACGTCGACTTTAACCCTGTTTTTATGGCGCACGTTTTAATCAGTGACCAAACGGCACATGTTTTTATCGATCTGAATAAAATATCTAGTGCTTTGCAAGCTGAGCTTGCGCATGACGGGTTTACGGTCATGCCTTATGATTCGGCACAAAACGCATTGGCTGCCGTTCCTGCTAACGAGACTATTTTATTTGACCCCGCGCGCATCACGATTGCGCTGATTAATGCCTGCCCAGCACAACGCATCATGGCAGTGAACCCCAGCACCTTAATGAAGTCGCGCAAGACTGAGCATGAGTTAGTTCATGTGCGTGAAGCGATGCGTCACGATGGTTTAGCGCTTTGTGAATTTTTCGCTTGGCTTGACCAAGCCATTAATCGTCGCGCGACTGAGCCGTTAACTGCGTTAATGCTTGATGCGAAACTGTTGCAGTACCGATCTAAGCAACCCAATTATGTCTCGCGTAGTTTTTCAACAATCGCAGCGTTTAATGCTAATGGCGCCATGCCACACTATCGTGCCACCGAAGGGTCGCATGCCCGTATTGAAGGCGATGGTTTGTTATTGCTTGATTCAGGTGCTCAGTACCTAGGGGGAACCACTGACATCACCCGAATGATTCCGGTGGGTCACCTTAGCGATTTGCAACGCGCCGACTGCACTGCTGTTTTGCGCGGCATGATCGCGTTGACACAGCTGACTTTCCCTGAAGGGGTAGCGTCACCCCTCATCGATGCCGTTGCTCGCGCGCCCCTTTGGGAAAGCTTAACTGAGTACGGTCACGGAACGGGGCATGGTGTCGGTTATTTTTTAAATGTGCATGAAGGTCCGCAAGTGATTTCTTATCGGGCGGCTGTTACGCCTCAAACTGCCTTACATGTTGGCATGATCACCTCTAACGAGCCGGGTCTATATCGGCCTGGTCAATGGGGTGTTCGCATTGAAAACCTAACGTGTTGTCAACAGGCGGGCGAATCAGCATTTGGTCGTTTTTTATCATTTGAAACACTAACCGTATGCCCGATTGACACCCAATGCCTCGATTTATTTGCTTTACGCCCACATGAGTTGGCTTGGCTCAATCAATATCACGATTGGGTACGATCAAAGCTAGCACCAGACTTGTCAGGCGCAGCATTAGACTGGCTTTTGACGAAAACCAAGCCAGTGTCTGTATAATTCATATTTCTTGCATGCGCCCTTTTAAGGGGTGCCAAAGTTATGACAAAATATGTATTTGTAACAGGCGGTGTGGTGTCCTCACTTGGTAAGGGCATTGCAGCCGCGTCTTTAGCTGCTATTTTAGAATCGCGCGGCTTGCGGGTCACCCTGCTAAAACTTGACCCATATATTAATGTTGACCCTGGCACCATGAGCCCGTTTCAGCACGGTGAGGTTTTTGTAACCGAAGATGGTGCTGAAACTGATCTTGATCTTGGGCACTATGAGCGGTTTATTTCCTCAAAAATGCGCAAGGCCAATAACTTTACCACCGGCCAAATTTACGAGTCTGTTTTGCGTAAAGAGCGTCGCGGTGATTATTTGGGCAAAACGGTTCAAGTCATACCTCACATCACCAACGAAATTCAAGATTTTATCGTTCGCGGTGCAACCCAAGCATGGCAAGGTGAAACCGATGTTGCCATTGTTGAAATCGGTGGCACGGTGGGCGATATAGAATCATTACCCTTTCTTGAGGCTGTTCGCCAAATGAGCGTTCGGCTAGGGCGTCATCAAACTGCATTTATTCATTTGACCTTGGTGCCTTACATTGCCACTGCGGGCGAGCTCAAAACTAAACCCACGCAACACTCTGTTCAAAAGTTACGTGAAATTGGTATTATTCCTCACGCATTGCTGTGCCGCGCTGATCGTCCCATACCAGACGATGATCGCGCCAAAATATCCATGTTTTCAAACGTACCACTTGATGCCGTTATCTCGGTGTGGGACGCTGAATCAATCTATCAAATACCTTCTATGTTGCACAAGCAAGGGCTTGATAATTTAATTTGTGAAGTGTTAGGTTTAAATGAACCTGCTGCTGACTTGTCAATGTGGGACAACCTCGTTCACGCGCTTAATCACCCCGAGCATACCGTTGAGATTGCAATGGTTGGTAAGTATGTTGATTTGACCGAGTCATACAAATCTTTGGCTGAAGCACTGATTCATGCCGGCATTCATACCCGATCAAAGGTTAAAGTCAGCTACATTGACTCTGAAGATTTAGAAACACAGGGTACTGAAGCTTTGGCAAAATTTGACGCCATATTGGTACCTGGTGGCTTTGGTAAGCGGGGCACTGAAGGCAAAATTGCAGCCATTCGTTATGCCCGTGAAAATAATATTCCATACCTCGGTATTTGTCTGGGTATGCAGCTCGCTGTCATTGAGTTTGCCCGTAATGTGGTCGGTTTGGGTGGTGCCAACAGCACTGAATTTGACCCCAGCTCACCCAACCCGGTGGTCGCTTTAATTACCGAGTGGCAAGACCGTGAAGGCTTAACTGAGGTTCGCACGACTGAGTCAGATTTGGGTGGCACCATGCGCAAAGGTTCGCAGCGTTGCCCGGTAAAGCCCAATACTTTGGCCAGCCAAATTTATGGGGCTGAGGTTAATGAGCGGCATCGTCATCGTTATGAAGTCAATAACGTCTATGTGCCCCGACTTGAAGCTGCAGGTTTGGTTATCAGTGCACGTACACCCACAGAAAATTTACCTGAAATAATGGAATTACCCGCCCACCCTTGGTTTGTCGGCGTGCAATTTCACCCTGAGTTCACCTCAACCCCGCGTGATGGCCACCCTTTGTTTACAAGCTTTATTCGCGCAGCGTTGGCTTTCAAAAGCAAACATCACGAGACCCCTGCATGAAGCTAGCCTATTTTCAAGTTGGTCTTGATCAGCCTTTTTTTTTGATAGCCGGGCCTTGCGTTATTGAATCAAGAGATATGGCTTTTGACACAGCGGCTGCTTTGAAAGAAATCACGACAGCGTTGGGTATTCCTTTTATATATAAAAGCTCTTTTGATAAGGCCAACCGCAGTTCGGGCAAATCGTACCGGGGTCCTGGTATTGATCAAGGGTTGCAAATTCTGGCTGACGTTAAGTTTGAACTCGGTGTGCCAGTTTTAACTGACGTGCACGATATTGATCAAATCAAAGCGGCGGCCCAAGTGGTTGATGTGCTGCAAACACCCGCGTTTTTATGCAGGCAAACTGATTTTATTGAAGCGTGTGCGGTCAGTGGTGTGCCAGTTAACATCAAAAAAGGGCAGTTTTTAGCCCCTCACGATATGCAGCAGGTTGTATTTAAAGCCCAAGCTGCCGCACAAGAAGCGGGTTTAATACCCCAAATTATGGTGTGTGAACGTGGTGCATCATTTGGTTATAACAACTTGGTATCTGATATGCGTAGCCTGGCAATCATGCGTGAAACAGGGTGCCCAGTGGTGTTTGATGCCACCCATTCGGTGCAATTACCTGGTGGCCAAGGCAGCTCTTCTGGCGGCCAAAGAGAATTTGTACCTGTTTTGGCACGTGCAGCCATCGCAGCAGGTGTGGCGGGTATATTTATGGAAACCCACCCCAACCCAGCCCAAGCATTGTCTGACGGCCCTAACGCCGTGCCACTTAAACACATGAGGCAACTCTTGACGATTCTCAAGCAACTTGATCAATGTACAAAAGCAGGTGGTTTTTTAATTTAACGAATAAACGAATAAACGAATAAACGAATAAACGAATAAACGAATAAACGAATAAACGAATAAACGAATAAACAAGATAAAAAGAAACCAATAATCATGAGCTGTTGAGAGCAAAACAGTGAGAAAAAAGGTAACCAATAATCATGAGCTGTTGAGCGTTAAACAGTGTGAAAAAAGGTAACCTGCAAGATTTAAACAGTGAAAAAACAATTAAAATTAATAAAATAATCAAATTTAAAATTATCTTTTTTGATTTTTACCAAGGAAAATAAATGAGCGCAATCATAGATATCGTCGGCCGAGAAATTCTTGACTCCCGTGGAAACCCCACCGTTGAGTGCGATGTATTGCTTGAGTCTGGCGCAATGGGTCGTGCTGCAGTGCCTTCTGGCGCATCAACCGGTTCGCGCGAGGCAATTGAACTGCGCGATGGTGATACCAGCCGTTATTTAGGTAAAGGCGTATTGAAAGCAGTTGAAAATGTTAACACCGAGATTTCTGAAGCATTGATGGGCCTTGACGCTCAAGAGCAAACGTTTATTGACCGCACCTTAATTGAATTAGACGGTACTGAAAGTAAATCACGTCTAGGCGCAAACGCAATGTTAGCTGTAAGCATGGCGGTTGCCCGCGCAGCGGCAGATGAGTCTGGTTTATCGTTGTTTCGTTATTTTGGGGGCAGTGGCCCCATGAGTATGCCTGTACCCATGATGAACGTTATTAATGGTGGTGCACACGCTAACAACTCACTTGATTTGCAAGAGTTCATGATTGTCCCGATCGGTGCGAAAAGTTTTCGACAAGCCATGCAAATGGGTGCTGAAACCTTTCATGCCTTAAAGAAGTTAATTGATAGTCAGGGCTTGTCGACAACGGTCGGTGACGAGGGTGGTTTTGCCCCAAGCTTAGAAAGTCATGAGGCCGCAATTGAGCTTATTTTGCGTGCAATTGAAAGTGCGGGCTACGAAGCCGGCACAGATATGGCTTTGGCCCTTGATTGTGCCGCCTCTGAGTTCTATCGCGATGGCAAATATCACCTGGCAGGTGAAGGTAACATTTCATTAACCAGCGCTGAGTTTAGTAATTTGTTGGCTACTTGGTGTGACAAATACCCCATCATTTCGATTGAAGACGGTATGGCTGAAAATGACTGGGAAGGCTGGAAAATTTTAACTGACCAGCTTGGTAAAAAAGTTCAGCTCGTTGGCGATGACTTGTTTGTAACCAATACTAAAATTCTTAAGCAGGGTATTGACCAAGGCATTGCTAACTCAATATTAATTAAAATTAACCAAATTGGTACGCTGACAGAAACGTTTGCTGCGATTGATATGGCTAAACGCCATGGCTATACATCGGTGGTGTCGCATCGTTCAGGTGAAACTGAAGATTCAACTATTGCTGATATTGCTGTGGCAACCAATGTTATGCAAATTAAAACGGGTTCGTTATCGCGTTCAGACCGTATGGCAAAATATAACCAGTTACTGCGTATTGAAGAAGAGTTAGCAGAGGTGGCAACCTACCCAGGTCGTGACGCTTTTTATAATCTGCGATAACGTTAACTAAACGTCGCTATGCGTATTTTGTTTCTAGTTTTAGTGTTACTCGTGGCGCTGATTCAATACCCACTCTGGTCAGGTAATGGTGGGTGGTTTTCTGTTTGGAATCTAGAAGCAAATGTAGCTGAACATCGTGAGGCAAACGAAGGTTTAAAAGCTCGCAATCAAGCCATGGCAGCTGAGGTGCAAGACTTACGATCGGGCACTGAAGCTGCTGAAGAACGGGCACGTAGTGAATTGGGCTTAGCACATCAAGACGAGATGTTTGTACAAATAGTGCCCAAGGGCCAAGCCATACCCACATCAACGCCGCTTAAACCTAAAAAACCCTAATCTTAAAATTCGCTAATTCTAAATTCCCAAAAATAGAACAACCCTAAACCTAGAGTTCACTATTTACAAATTCCCTAATTCTAAAATTCGCTAACTCTAAATGCCCTAAATAGAACTCTAAACCTAACGTTCTTTCAACCTAACATTTCCTGATCCTAAAGCGCTTAAGCTTAGTTATCGTTTTTTTCAAGCCATTCTGCGCTGTTTGCAGGTTCTTCTGAACAGCACTCATGCGCACCACATGCACCACCTGTGCGATCTTCCTCTTTCCAAGCTCTTGGTATGTAAGGTTGAATAAATTTTTGATCGCTAATATTCGGTGTAACCTTTTTTTCTCTTGAAGAAACATGAGGTTCGAATCGATGGCTTTGCATCAGTGCACTTTGTGTCAAGCGAATAGCGATACGATTGTGACCTTGCCAAAGCCTCATCGCAGCGCCCAACCAAGTCAGGTAGGGTTTGTGCCAGCCCGTAACCGTTAAGCTTAATGTATTGGCCTCTAGTATGGTTTTCCCTGAGCGTGGCCCACGGCCACTTGACCAACCTTGAGACTTAAACTTTTCATGTTGCGCCATTAAAAAGTCATGACGAATAGTGGGTTGCCCATATTGCTGGCTGAGTGCTGAGTCTGCAAACTCATAGAAAAGAGCAGTTGTATCAGCGGTAGCATTAACATCTTGGGCTTTAATATTGAGCTCAGGTCGATTTTTTTTTAAATGTCGCCAAGCGACTGACTTTGCCCCGTTATGCATCGTGGCTAAATCAACGGCTTGACTGAAGGCTAAAGCCAATCGTTGCCTCGCTGTATGCCAATATGCAACCTCCAGTATTAAACTGCCCAGCATAATGATGGGTAACATAGCAACACAAAACTCAATCATGGCTGAACCACGCTGTACTTTAAAACATTCCATAAACTAGGCCCAAGATATTGCCCCCTTTGCGTTTAATATCTATGTAGTGAGACTTTATTTTGATCATGATCAATATGCTGAATGAAGACGCACTGAATGGTGCGTTAAACCAGAATTTTCTATGACGTTCAGACTAAGCATTTTGTATCTTGACGTTTTTAATTCATGCGTCAAGATGCAGCTAGATAAATAGATCTACATTCTTTTTTGTGGGGAATTAAACGTGGCTTGGCTTTATCTTTTAACGGCAGGATTGTTTGAAATAGGTTGGCCAGTTGGCCTTAAACTAGCTCAAAAAACAGATACACGAATAATCGGTATTTTGATTGCTGTCGTCTGCATAGGTATAAGCGGGTTACTGCTTTGGTTGGCACAAAAACAAATACCGATCGGAACTTCATACGCAATTTGGACTGGTATTGGCGCAGCGGGTACGTTTTTAGTGGGCATTATGTTTTTTGGTGATGTTAGCAGCTGGGGCCGGTACTTAGGCGTCGGTTTAATCGTGGCTGGTGTCGCCGTGCTTAAACTATCTCATTAACATTAACATCGACTCTTCCGCGATTATCAACATAAACATAAACATCAACACTCACACTCACACTCACACTCACATTTACATTTAGAGATGAAACAAGCTATGAAGTCAATTGCAATTTTTGGCGCAAGTGGTTGTGGAAGAGGTGTCATGCCACTTGCACGTTTACAGTGGCCTGCATTAGGTGAAGCGCATCAGATTGTTTTTGTTGATGACAACCCCTCTGCCACGTTGCTCAATGGCCATCAAGTGCTGACTTATGCCAATTGGTTAACGTTACCTGCTCACACTAGACATATTAATATTGCAATTGCTAACAGCCGTGTGCGCCAAAATTTAGTCGAGCGTTGTCTTCAAGATGGCGTTCAATTTTTTGAAGTACGAGCTGCTAACGTCATACAGATGGACAACGTTCAAATTGGTGAAGGCGCCATACTCAGCCCCTTTGTAACGCTAACAAGCAATATACGTATTGGTAAACACTTTCAGGCAAACTTATACAGCTATGTTGAACACGACTGCGTAATTGGTGATTACGTCACCTTCGCACCTGGCGTTAAATGTAATGGTAATGTGGTCATTGAAGATCATGCCTACATCGGCACAGGCGCAATCATCAAACAGGGCGAGCCTGGCCGCCCATTAATCATTGGCCAAGGTGCTGTTGTGGGAATGGGCGCAGTGGTTACTAAAAGTGTGGTGCCGGGCACAACGGTAATGGGTAACCCCGCTAGAGTGTTTGTGAAGTAAACAAAGACCCCACATAAGTTGACTTGTAAACAAACAATACCTATGTGTTTTGTAAAATAAAAACTATAAAATAATTCTAAAAAAGTGATCTAAAAATGAAAACACAAGCGGCTGTTGCCTGGAAATCAGGTGCCCCCTTAACGATTGAAACCGTAGACTTAGCCGGCCCCAAGTTGGGTGAGGTGTTGGTTGAAATCAAGGCAAGCGGCATTTGTCATACAGACTATTACACCCTCTCTGGGGCTGACCCTGAAGGTCTATTTCCAGCCATATTAGGTCACGAAGGCGCGGGTATTGTGGTTGATGTTGGTCCGGGTGTGACAACACTCAAGAAAGGTGATCATGTTATTCCGCTTTACACGCCAGAATGTCGGCAATGTAAATTTTGTTTGTCGCGTAAAACAAATCTGTGCCAACAAATTCGTACGACGCAGGGTAAGGGTTTAATGCCTGATGCCACTTCACGCTTCAGTCTCGATGGCAAACCTATTTTTCATTACATGGGCACATCTACGTTTAGCCAATATACGGTTGCGCCTGAAATTGCCTTAGCCAAAATTCGTAAAGACGCGCCATTTGATAAGGTTTGCTATATCGGTTGCGGTGTCACCACCGGTATAGGCGCAGTAATTTTTACCGCTAAAGTTGAAGCGGGTGCCAATGTTGTGGTGTTTGGCTTAGGTGGTATCGGGTTGAATGTGATTCAAGGGGCCAAAATGGTGGGCGCCGACAAAATTATTGGGGTTGACCTGAACCCAGCACGCCAAGACATGGCACGTAAGTTTGGTATGACACACTTTGTTAACCCCAATGAGGTTGAAAACGTGGTTGATGCCATTGTTGAACTAACAGATGGTGGGGCAGACTACAGCTTTGAATGTATTGGCAATACAACCACCATGCGGCAAGCGTTAGAGTGCACGCACAAAGGTTGGGGGCGATCTATCATTATTGGTGTGGCACCTGCAGGCGCTGAGATTACTACACGCCCCTTTCAGTTAGTAACAGGTCGCAAATGGGAAGGCTCAGCTTTTGGCGGTGCCAGGGGTCGTACCGATGTGCCTAAAATTGTTGACTGGTATATGGAGGGCAAAATCAACATTGACGACCTCATTACCCACACTATGCCTTTAGAAGATATTAACCATGGTTTTGATTTAATGAAAAAAGGTGAATCAATTCGTGGCGTAGTTATTTTTTAATGGAAAATATTCGCACATTGTCTGAATATGCTTGCTTTGGTGGTAAACAAGGTTTTTATGAGCACGACTCATGTGTCATCGGTTTGCCTATGCGCTTTGGGGTGTTTACCCCCCCACAAGCGCAACATCGGGCTGTACCCACTTTAATTTATTTAGCAGGCCTGACCTGCAACGAAGAAACCTTTGCAATCAAAGCGGGTTTTCAGCGCGTGGCAGCAGAGCTGGGTCTTGCAATCGTTACACCCGATACAAGCCCACGTGGTGCAAAACTTGCCGGTGAATCTAACACGTGGGATTTCGGCTTAGGCGCTGGTTTTTACCTCGATGCAACCGAGCAACCTTGGGCTAAACACTGGCAAATGAAAAGTTATATTACCCAAGAGTTACACGATTTGCTTGTGTCACAATTTGGGGTTGATGCTAATCAGGTGGGTATTTTTGGTCATTCAATGGGTGGCCATGGCGCCTTAACCCTTGCTTTGAATCACCCACACTTGTATCGAAGTGTGTCAGCCTTTGCACCCATTGCCGCGCCGTCTCAATGCCCATGGGGTATTAAGGCATTTACAGGTTATTTGGGAACAGACTCAGCACATTGGGGTTCATACGATGCCACTGAGCTCGTTAGGCATGGTGCCCGTACAACCCATATTTTGATTGACCAGGGCACAAGCGATCAGTTTTTAGCAGAGCAGTTGCACCCACACTTATTTGAACAAGTTTGTAAAGAAGTAGGTCAAAATTTAACGCTACGCTGGCAGCAAGGTTACGATCACGGGTATTACTTTATTGCATCATATGTTGAAGACCATCTGCGCCATCACGCCAAGATGTATGAACTTAGCCCTTAGGCGCTATGCGTTGTCAATGAGTTGTGTTGAATCAGCCGTTATAACCCAGCATTACTGGCACCGTTTTATCAATGAAGTGTGATGCCTGTTGTGGGCCCAAGTGGGGTAAATAACATCGCGACATCGACACGGTCAAATACATAAGGCGTATTGCAAAATTCACAAGAAACCGTAACAAGCCCTTGCTCTGCACAAATTGATTCAACCTCAGCTTGCCCGAGCATTTGCAACATACCCACGACTCGATCACGTGTACAACCACAGCGCCAAGTGACAGCGATATTTTCTAAATTCAAAACGGGCGTCTGCCAAAACAAACGATGCAGACGTGTGTCTTGATCGAGCGTTAGCAAATCGTCTTTTGATAACGTCTCGCACAGATTAACGGCTAGCGCCCAACTATCAGATTCAGCATCTTCAGCGGTTGTCGCATTAACCAAGCCGCCGGTTTCAGGCATTTTTTGCAGCATGAGACCAGAGCATTGTTTATCGTGACTAGCAAGCCATAAACGTGTTTCAAGTTGCTCAGACTGCATCATATAAAATTCTAGTACCTGTGCCACAGTCGAGCCTTCAAGCGCAATCACGCCTTGGTAGGGCTGACGATCAGGGTTGTCTTCAGGTGGTTTAAGTATCACCACAAACCGACCTAACCCATCAGGGTCAATTAAATCTTTAAAGCTTTGGCTGTGTTCGTCAACTGCTTGGTCACTCATTTTGACTGTTGTACGAAAGCTCATATCGGCGCGGCACTCTACCACTAGCAAGCGAATGGGGCCCGTACCTTGTATTTGTAACAATAGCGAGCCATCAAACTTAATGCTTGAGGCCAACAACGTGGCCGCTGCCAATAACTCGCCCAAAAGGTTTTGCACGGCAGGGTGGTAACTTTGGCGCGCAACAGTTTGTTGCCATACGTCTTCAAGGTGAACGCTACAGACGCGAATACGTCGATCTTCGAATAGAAATTTTTTTAATGTATTAGACATATCGTGAGTGGTTTTAAGCTGTATTGAACATTTCTTGAGTGGTTATAAGCGCTTTAAAGTATTGCGGTAGACGGCAGCTCGCTCTTGATAGTGAAGGTTGCCAGCCTTAATATCTGCCACTTCTTCATCGGTTAGGGTGCGTATAATTTTACCCACCCCAATCACTAAGCTGCGTGGCGGAATAATCTTACCTTCAGGCACAATCGCACCGGCCCCAATTAAACAGTCTTGCCCAATGCGCGCATGGTTTAAAACAATGGCCTGCATACCTATTAACGCACCTGATTCAATGAAACAACCATGTAACATCGCTTGATGCCCAACCGTGACGTTTTGGGCAATCGTCAACGGCGCATCAGCATCAACGTGCAACACGCTACCTTCTTGAATATTGGTGCCGTCGCCAATGATGATGGGCGCATTGTCACCACGAATGCTGACATTTGGCCAAATACTGGCGTATTCACCGATGGTGACATCACCAATCACGACTGCGTTTTCAAATACCCAGGCGCTAACTGCGACCTTTGGGCTTTTATGTTCAAGTTGATATAGAGGCATTTTTTTTGGGAACACTAATAAGAGCGGTGCGGGCCCACCGGTCGTGCAGAAACTGACCGTCAGCCTTAAACCAGGTGGGAACAAAAATAAGAAAGGGTGTGGCAACAATTAGCATATCAACTGAGGCCCAGCCTGTGCCCGTTGATACGACTTGAATGATCGCGGCGCCCAATAGGGGTAGCGGCCAACACAGCACATAGCGCAATATCAATTGCCAAGCCCCAGGTCGGCCACCATCAAATCTAACTAATTTGATATGCCACGCTTTCATCGGAAGTGTTTGCCCACTTCTATACCAACAAATTAAAAAATAAAAACCAATGGCGCAAAAGAGCCACACTTGTCTAGACCCGCGAAACATTAAGGCGTGACGACTTTGCGTGAGGGTATCAAACAAGTACCCGGCAACAAATACGACTGCAAATAGCAACACACCTTCGTACATCATCGAGGCGAAACGTTTTAACCGAGTTGCCGCGGGGGGGAAGGTAAGCGTTATAGGTGCAGAAGTTGTAATAGCCATAGTCAAATAATCACATCATCACATTGTTACGTATTGTTCACGTGGGGGTCGCGGTAACTGGCCGCCACCAGATCGAACGCAAAGAAGCGGCAGTCAAGAGCCCCATTGTAAACAGGTGTTTTAAGTCGTGGCTTTAAGCGTAAGTATTTGGGCAAGTCGCGGTCAGACGAAATAACATGCAGTTGCCAACCTGCAAATTGGTGTTTGAGTTGCTGCGCCCATTCTTTCCATAAAGATAAATCGTAGGTGTCTAGGCGATCGCCATAGGGTGGGTTTGTCACAATAAACCCAGGCTCGCTAGGGGGTATCGTTGACACCGCATCGCTCACTGCAAAATCTAAGCATGTTGGGTCAAGACCTGACCGCTCTGCATTGCTTAGTGCAGCCTGTATAGCTTGGGGGTCAATATCAATACCGACAATAGGCGCCTCAAGAGCAGGTTTAATATTCATGCGTGCGTGGTCAAGCATTTCTTGCCAGCGACGACTATCATGGTTACGCAAACGTTCAAACGCAAAAGGCCGATGAATGCCAGGCGGAATGTTCAGTGATATCCAAGCAGCCTCAATAAGAATCGTACCGCTTCCACAAAAGGGGTCAAACAAGGGCATGTGGGGTTGCCAGCCTGACAGCGCCAATAAACCGGCAGCTAAGTTTTCTCGAAGAGGGGCTTCGCCTTTATCAAAACGCCAACCCCGTTTAAACAGTGATTCACCTGAAGTGTCGAGGTAAAGTGTTGCGGTCGTTTCATCTAAAAAAACATGCACGCGTGCATCGGGTCTAACCGTGTCAATTGAAGGTCGTTCGCCTTCAAGGTCGAGTAGGCGGTCACAAATGCCGTCTTTTGCGACAAGGTTACAAAACTGCAAGCTCTTCATTGGGCTACGAATAGCTGACGTATCAACGCGCAGGGTACGTTCGGCACCGAACCAACGTTCCCACTCAATGCTTTGAGTGAGCGCGTAAATGTCGTCTTCGGTGTAAACGGTGCCGTGGCCCACTCGCGCCAAAATGCGCGTGGCAATGCGGCTCATCAGGTTGGCTCGCATCACCCCAGACCAATCTGAAACAAAATGACAACCGGCGCGACCCAGCTGTACGTCTTCAAACCCAAGGTTTAGCAGCTCATCTTCAAGCATATGCTCAAGGCCACTGGGGCAGGGCGCAAACACCTTAAAAGTTTGCGAAATAGGTTCGCTGTGTTTGGGCGAATGGCGCGCAACGCGCTGAGAGTTAGGGTTTCGAGACTGATCTGAGCGGTCATTTGATTGACGAACACTGCGGTCATTTGATGGGCGCGAATCGCGACTGTTTGACTGCCGCGGGTTGTTACGATCCGGGTTTTCATCTAATCGATCAGGTCTGCTTAGGGTGGTTAATGTAGAGGGTTCTGCAATCGGTTCAGTTTTATTACGTTCAACGCGTAAACGCGCAACCGCATGAGCTCTTGCCCCTGTTTTAACTGAAGGGCCACCCGACTTTGAGCCCTGCCAGTCTGATGCGTTCGAAGACCTGCCCGCGCCAGCCGCTGATGGTTTAGCGCGCTGTGTTTTGAGCGTCAATGTTTTAGGTGATGAGGGTTTGTTGTCGTCTGTCATGTATCGCTTGAGGTGATTAGATCAATATAAAAGGCTTGATAATGACCAGCGCGGTGATGGCAATTAAGAGCAAAACGGGTACTTCATTAAACCAGCGAAAATAAATATGTGAACGTCGGTTTTGTTTAGCTTCAAAACGTTTCAGATATATAGAACAAGCATGGTGGTAGCCTAAAATCGCCACAACCAGTATGAGTTTGAGGTGCATCCAGCCCTGTGTTGCACCATAGCCGATGCCATAGTAGAGATATAACCAAAGCCCTAAGCCTACAGCAGGTATCGCTAGAATAGTCATAAAACGATACAGTCGCCGTGACATGCCTACCAGCGTGTCGTAGACCTTAGGGTCGTCAGTTTGCGCTAAGTTGACGTAAATACGCGGTAAATAAAACAAGCCTGCAAACCAAGAGGCAACAAAAACAATGTGAAAGGTTTTAACCCAAAGCATATTTATTATCCGTCAAATTAAACCCGTGTTTGTCCGTGACCGCGCAAAACCCACTTGTAAGTTGTCAAGCCTTCAAGCCCAACCGGGCCTCTTGCATGTAAGCGGTTAGTTGAAATGCCAATTTCAGCGCCTAAGCCGTACTCAAAACCATCAGCGAAACAAGTGGGTAAATTCACATAGACTGAGCTTGAGTCAACCTCACGTTGAAAACGCTCAGCCGTTGCAATGTCATGTGTCACGATCGAATCGGTATGGCCTGACCCCCACTGAGCAATGTGCGCCATAGCCGAGTCAAGATTAGGCACGATTTTGATTGCTAATATAGGGCCTAAATATTCGGTTGCCCAATCTTCATCCGTCGCTAACTGGCTTGTTGGAACGATTTTAAGGGTTTGAGCACACCCCCGTAATTCAACACCATGCGCCTGTAGGCGTTGCGTAATAAGGGGTAAAAAATCAGCTGCAACGTGTTGATGTACCAATAAAGTTTCCATCGCGCCACAGACACCGTATCGATAGGTTTTAGCATTGAATGCGATGTCTTGTGCCATGGTTAAATCTGCTGCTTGATCAACATACACATGGCAATTGCCATCGAGGTGTTTAATCATGGGTACAGTGGCTTCTTTTGCTAGACGACTAATTAAGCTTTTGCCACCGCGCGGCACAATGACGTCGATATAGTCGTTGAGTGTAACCAAATAGCCCACTGCAGCTCGGTCGGTGGTTTCAACCATTTGTACTGCTTGTGAGGGCAAGCTGGCAGTTGCTAAGCCGGCTGAAACGATTTGACCTAAGCGAACATTGCTATAAAACGCTTCGCTGCCCCCTCTCAAAATACAGGCATTGCCTGACTTCAGACATAATGCTGCAGCGTCAATTGTTACGTTAGGCCGCGATTCGTAAATAATACCAATGACCCCCAAAGGTACCCGCATTTGCGATACTTGCATGCCATTTGGCCGAATACTAGTGGGACCTAAGCTACCAACGGGGTCAGGCATCGAAGCGATTTGGCGTAAACCCTGCGCCATATGGTCAATGGTTTTGTCCGTTATTAATAAACGGTCAATGAGTGGCGCATCAAGTTTTTGTGCACGGGCTTTTTCAATATCTTGCGCATTGACCTGTTTAAGCTCTGAACGCGCAGCCAACACACCCTCAGCCATGGCTAGCAACGCGTGTGCTTTTTGAGCGCCGGAAGCGCGCAACAGATCTCGCGCCGCGGTTTTTGCTTGTTGACCTAAAAGGTGTATGTGTTTTTCGATATTTATCTGAGTCATGATTTTTTGCCTAGCAAAGTATGAGCTAGTTTAGCCTGCTCTGCTGACACCGACACGCATCATCAGTCTAGCCATTTCGTCCCACGCATTATCAAGTTTTCCCGGTACAGGAATACCTTTGATTAGTCGATCAACTTCATGGGCGTGGGCGACCGCCATAGGCCATTGGGTCGCGGGTACCCGATCAAGAGCTTGCTTAACAAGCACTTCACGTTGACCAAAAATACGCATCGATTTGAAGGCGCTGAAGCGATCTTGACCGTTATGTTGCGCCAATGAAATACGAGCAAGCGTACGAATTTCTTCACCTACAGCCCAAAGAACTAACGGTAATGCTTCACCCTCGGCGCGCAAACCTTCAAGAATTTTGATCATACGGTGGGTTTCCCCCCCTAGCATGGCATCACGCAACCCAAATACGTTGTAACGCGCCACATCAAGCACAGCATCTTGAATTTGTGCCAGCGTGATGTCGCCTTCTGGGTAGAGTAAACCTAGTTTGAGTATTTCTTGATGTGCCGCCAACAAGTTACCTTCAACTTTGTCTGCCAACCACTGCAAGCCTTCATTTTGTGCTGTTTGTTTTTGCCGAGCCAAGCGTTCGCCAACCCAGTTGGTTAAGTTTCCCCGGCTAATATCAGGTAAGTCGATGATTGTGGCTGCAGCAAAAATAGCCTTAGCCCATTTACTTTCTCTGGTTGCCGTTTCAAGTTTGGGTAGCTGTAAAAAAGTCAGTACATCATCAGCTTTTTTGCCTAAGCAACGATTTGCCAGCGCAAATAAAGCGTCACCCCCCGCTTTACCTGGTTTGCCCGTGGGCAAAGCCATATCAATGAGTTGTTTATCACCAAATAATGAGCCCGAACCAGAAGCGGTTGAAAGCTGCGACCAATCGCTACGCGAATCAAGTACTAAGCCCGTGCGTTCAGTAAAGCCTGCGTTGCGTGCCGCATCTCTAAGTTGGTCATGGGCTTCGATCACTAAAAGTATTTCATTACCCGTTATCACGCACAAAGCGGGAAACTCAGCGTTAGCTTGGGTGAGTTTGTTTAGCAAACTTGTATGATGAGTGGCCATACTTAGTTCATTATCGAAATGAAGGTAGCGGTGCTGGCGCAGGCTTGGGGGCGGTCTTGACCACTGGCTCAGTGCCATCATCTTCATTTTTAGAGGGGGCCAATAGTGCCTCATAATTTTGTCTTACATCTGGGGCACTGATGCGCCGAATGACCCGAGCCACTAAGCTTTTTTGCATATCACGAAATAATGTGGCTTGTTCACTTTCTTTTGCCTGCACCACGCGATCATCGAAGGGCAGATCACGAACAGACGTTAAAACCGTATCAGGCAAAATGGTCTCATTTTTTGAGTTCACAATACGAAAAACAAACCTTAAAGTGAGCTCGTATTCTTCAACACGACCTTGCGCATTAAGCGAAACGACCCGTGCATTGCGTGTTTCACTGACCTGTTGAAGCTGCGCTTGGTATGGCACTGATGCTGATGCTGATGCCGTAGGTTGCACAATCGGGTTATTTTCAACTGAAAAGGTACTGGTCATTGAACCGACGTTACTTAATTGTGTATTAGGTGAACGTATAAAAGAGGTGGCACTATCGCTGGGTTCAATAATCTTGGTGTTGGGCGAAGCCGCCTTAATAGCGCGACGCACATCAGCCCCAAACTGCGTATTTTCAGGAATCGTAATTGAAAGGGTGTCAAAGGGTAGGGGGGTTGACCCTTGCATTTGAAAACCACAGCCCGTTAACGCAAAAAGCATTGCGAGAAGCGGTAATCGAGCCCATAAACGAACGCATTCAAACATGACCATACCTTGTATTGAGTTAGCCCACCACATTAACCAGTTTACCCGGCACCACAATCACACGCTTGGGCACTTGCCCTGCTAAAAATTTGGTGACTGCTTCGTGTTGTTGCGCGGTCTGTACGATGTCTTCTTTGCTGGCGGCTGAAGCCACGCGAAGCGAACCCCTGAGCTTGCCATTTATTTGTAACACGTACTCAACTTCATCCGTTTCAAGTGCGCTCACATCGACTGTTGGCCAAGCCGTGTCGAGCAAGTCACCTGATTGTTCGGCAAAACCGAGCTCGTTCCAAAGCGTCCAGGTTAAATGTGGCACAACTGGGTAGAGCACGCGTATTAATATGCTTATTGCCTCAGTTATAACGGCACCTTGATTGGGGTCGTTTTCAAGCTTAGCCGACTCAATCGTATTAAGCATTTTCATGCAGGCTGAAACCACGGTGTTGTATTGCATACGTTCATAATCAAAATCGGCTTGCTTAAGCAGCGTATACATATCAAAGCGCAGTTGTTTAACCCCTGCGCTGGCTTGCTTCCAGTCTGGCTTTTGTAAGCTTTGCAGCTGTAATTGAATAATTGAACGCTGGTTATAAGCTTGTGACCAAACCCGTTTAATAAAACGCATTGAGCCATCAATACCCGAGTCTGACCACTCAAGTGTTTGCTCTGGCGGGCTTGTAAACATGACAAATAATCGTGCAGTATCTGCACCCTGGCGTTCAATTAACGCTTGTGGGTCTACCCCATTATTTTTTGATTTAGACATGGTGCCCATACCACCATACACAATCGCCCTGCCATCTTGTCGGTGCTTGGCACCGACTATGGCACTGCGTTCGTCATAGATGTTTTCAACATCTTCTGGCCAGTGGTATTCCATTCCACCTTTTTCATTTCGCTCGTAGTAAATATGATTAAGCACCATACCTTGGCAAAGTAAACGCGTGAAGGGTTCGTCAAATTTCACTAAACCCATATCGCGCATGACTTTTGTCCAGAACCGCGCATAGAGCAGGTGTAACACCGCATGTTCTATGCCACCAATGTATTGGTCCATAGGCATCCAGTAGTCGTTACGACTATCAACCATGGCTAAATCATTGCCAGGTGAGGTGTAGCGCATAAAGTACCAAGACGAGTCGACGAAAGTGTCCATCGTGTCGGTTTCGCGTTTTGCTGGTTTACCGCATTTTGGGCATGCACAATTCAAAAAGGCGGTATGTTTAGTGAGTGGGTTACCTGTGCCATCTGGAATAAGATCATCAGGTAAAACAACAGGTAAGTCTTTTTCAGGTACGGGCACTGCACCGCAATCTTTGCAATGAATAATGGGAATAGGTGTGCCCCAATATCGTTGGCGTGAAATGCCCCAGTCGCGTAAGCGCCAAGTTGTTTGGCGTTTGCCAACGCCTTGATCTTCTAGCGTTTGACCGATTTCAGTCATCGCTCGCTTGGAAGGCAACCCTGTGAATTGATCAGAGTTAATCAAGTGACCATTTAACTTGTCGGCGTACCAGTCATGCCAATGTGTAGCATCGAAAAGATGTTCACCGACTTGAACAACTTGTTGTATGGACAAGTTATATTTTAAAGCGAATGCAAAGTCGCGTTCATCGTGAGCGGGTACACCCATGACGGCACCATCGCCATATGACATCAGCACGTAGTTACCAACCCAAACTTCAATCGCTTTTTGTGTAAGCGGGTGTGTAACGAAGAAACCTGTTGGCATACCCTCTTTTTCACGGGTGGCAAGCTCAGCTTCAGTTGTGCCCCCTGCTTTACATGCCTCGATAAAGGCAGCCATAGGGGGGTTATTTTGGGCGGCTCTTTGCGCAATGGGGTGCTCGGGTGCAACGGCACAAAAGGTCACACCCATTAAGGTGTCAATGCGAGTGGTGAACACAAACATTTTACCGTCTTGAATTAATTGGCCTTGTGGGTCTTTTATGTCGTGGCTAAACGCAAACCTAACCCCTTCGCTTTTACCTAACCAATTTTCTTGCATGAGGCGAACCCGTTCAGGCCAGCCGGGCAAGCCGTTTTGCGAATATTCAAGCAATTCAGGGGCGAAATCGGTAATTTTTAAGTAATAGCCGGGTATTTCACGCTTTTCGACCACAGCGCCAGAGCGCCACCCGCGCCCATCAATCACTTGTTCGTTAGCCAGTACAGTGTTGTCGATTGGGTCCCAATTAACCATTTGTGTTTTTTGGTAAGCAATACCTTTTTCAAGCATTTTAAGAAAAAGCCATTGGTTCCATTTGTAGTATTTTGGGTCGCAAGCACACATTTCACGTGACCAGTCAATGGCTAAACCCATCGCGTTCATTTGCTTTTTCATGTAAGCAATGTTTTCGTATGTCCAGCGGGCGGGGGGTACTTTTGATTTAATGGCCGCATTTTCAGCGGGCATGCCAAAAGCGTCCCACCCCATGGGCATGAGCACGTTGTAACCCCGCATACGGAGTTGTCGCGTCATCATGTCGTTAATCGTGTAGTTGCGTACATGCCCCATGTGTAGTTTGCCACTGGGGTAGGGCAGCATTGAGCAGGCATAAAACTTAGGTTTTGGATTGCCTTGCGTATCGACAGCGTGCTCGGTTACCCGATAAACGTCATGTTTAACCCAGTGAGATTGAGCGTTGGCTTCAATAGAGGTCGGTGAGTATTTTTCTTGCATGATCTATTTTGGATGCTTCGAGTTAGGCTTGTTTAAAAGGGTGCCACTTAAGCTCTACATTATAGGTGTTGCTTAAACGAATAAACCCCGCAGAGGCGGGGTTTATTGAGCACTTTGTCGCATTAAGCCCCAAAGTGACTGATGCATAAAATTGTGTCTGGGTACAAAAAATTTTTATACAAAAAAAGTTTTACATAAAAATTTAAGACAAACGTTAAAAAAAAAAGTAAAAACGTTAAAAATCTAAAAATAAATCTAAATCTAAAAAAATATTACTTTAATTTAGTTTCTTTGTAATCAACGTGTTTGCGTGCAACGGGGTCATACTTTTTCATCAACAACTTGTCAGGTGTTGAACGTTTATTTTTGGTGGTTGTGTAGAAATGGCCTGTGCCAGCAGTTGACTCAAGCTTGATTTTTTCGCGTGTACCTTTTGCCATGATGGGCCCCTTTAAGCTTGCGTATTAACGCGAAATTCGTTTGCACGAATTTCTGCTAACACAACGTCAATGCCGTTTTTGTCGATTGTACGAATGCCATTGGCTGAAACACGTAAACGAACCCAACGATTTTCGCTTTCAACCCAAAACCGACGTGATTGTAGGTTTGGCAAGAAACGACGCTTGGTTTTATTGTTTGCATGTGAAACGTTGTTGCCCGACATGGGGCCTTTACCTGTTACTTGGCAGACTCGCGCCATAGCTACACCTTCAATTAAATAGATTTTATACGATTCAAGCCCTCTACTATACCGTAAAAACACGCATTAAATCAAGTCAAGTCAGTCTTTGGGCATAGCATTTGCGCTTAATGGGCTAAACCATCAACAATTCAAGGCCTACATGCTAAATTTGCCTCTTAATAGTGAGCTCAAATATGACCTTTTAATGAGACGAATGATGCTGACTTCAGATTAAAACGTATAAAAAAAGCAATTAAAACTGAGACTATCTTAGGGAACATCATAAGATTTTTTTTGTCTACCTTGAGGTATGCTCAAGGGGTATTTAAAACAACTTTGAACAGGAGTGAGAGATGCGTGAAGTTTTCGTCGTAGCGGCCGCCAGAACGGCAATTGGTGATTTTGGGGGTGGTTTAAAAGATGTATCCCCTTGCGATTTAGGTGCAACGGTTGTCAAAGCTGTGCTTGAGCGCAGCGGGGCAGACCCAGCTCAAGTGGGGCACTTAGCATTTGGTCATGTGGTTCACACCGAACCGCGTGACATGTATTTATCGCGGGTGGTGGCTGTGAATGGTGGCTTACCCCACAGCGTTTCAGCATTTAACGTTAACCGTTTATGTGGCTCAGGTCTGCAAGCCATTATTTCGGTTTCGCAATCTATCTTGCTTGGCGATACTGAAATGGCAATCGGCGGTGGTGCTGAATGTATGAGCCGTGGCGGTTATTTATCTGAAACCATGCGTTTTGGTGCCCGTATGGGTGACACAAAAGTGGTTGACATGATGGTGGGCGCTTTAACTGACCCCTTTGGCCGTATGCACATGGGTGTTACAGCTGAAAACGTTGCCAAAAAATTCGACATTACCCGCGAAGATCAAGACAAGCTAGCCACTGAATCGCATCGCCGCGCAGTGCAAGCCCAAGATGAAGGTCGTTTTAAAGACCAAATCGTGCCGGTCATTATCAAAACACGTAAAGGTGAGGTGGCATTTGAAGTTGACGAGCACCCTCGTCGCGACATCACGATGGAAAGTCTGGGTAAATTGCGCGCTGTTTTTGTAAAAGAAAACGGTACGGTTACAGCAGGCAATGCATCGGGCATTAATGATGGCGCAGCGGCAGTGTTGCTCATGAGCGGTGAAGCGGTCAAATTAAGCGGTGCTAAGCCGATGGCTCGACTCGTGGCTTACGCTCATGCAGGCGTTGACCCTGAAATCATGGGTATTGGCCCTGTACCAGCCAGCAACATGGCACTTAAGCGTGCAGGTTTAACCGTTGACCAAATGGACGTCATTGAAGCGAACGAAGCATTCGCTGCACAAGCCTGCGCAGTCAGTAAAGAGTTGAAACTGCATAGCGACAAAGTGAACCCTAACGGCAGTGGTATTTCATTGGGTCACCCGATTGGTGCAACCGGCGCAATTGTGACAACAAAAGCGTTATACGAGTTGGATCGTATCAAGGGTCGTTATGCTCTGGTCACCATGTGTATTGGCGGTGGACAAGGTATTGCTGCTATTTTTGAACGTGTTTAAAAAGTAAAGTTTATAGCTCAGCTCAATGATTCAGCCAACTGACCCAGTTCAATGATTCGGCATAATGACTGAGCTAAATAACTGAGCATAATGACTGAGCTCTGTAAATAAGCAATACTGAATTAAATTTGTAGTGTTAAAAGTACTTTAAAAAGGTTAGGCTGTTGAATCGACAGCCTAACCTTTTTTTCATTTTTATATCGAGTGTGATTTTTTAAATTTCAGTACTTGAACCTTAAAGATATTTAAAGGTGACCCATTTCAGCCATAGATGTCACATATTGGCCCGCCACAATTAAATGGTCGTGCAGTTGCACATCAATTAAATACAAAGCTTTTTTAAGCTGTGCGGTCAAATGAATATCAGCTTGACTGGGGTGCGCTGTGCCCGAGGGGTGGTTATGCGCCAAAATAAGGGCGCTGGCGTGGTGCTGCAGGGCTGACTTGACAATTTCTCTGGGGTATATAGATGTTTGTGTCAGGGTACCGCGCGACACTTCCTCAATGGTAATTAATCTGTTTTGAGCATTGAGGTAAATGGCCATGCAATGTTCAATTTGAAGATGGGCGAGTTTGTGGTGGCAAAACGATCTGACATGCTCAGGTTGCCCCATCAGTTCACCGACTTTGATTTGCTCAAGCGATGCACGGGTGCACAGCTCTTTAATGGCAACAATCGCTGAAACTTTAGCTGGCCCTAAGCCATGGGTTTGAACCAACTTGTCAGGCCTTGCGCTTAATAAATTAGCAATACCCCCATACTGGTTCAGCAAATCGCGGGCATAAGCCACGGCATGCTGACCGCGAACACCGCTACCGAGTATGATAGCTAATAGTTCTGCATCAGTAAGCGTTTGCGCGCCTTGATCAAATAATCTTTCGCGCGGCCTTTCTGCCGGGCCAAGTGTTTCACACAGTGTCATGTTGCAGGCTTTAAAATATGAAAATTAAACAACACGCACAGTGACATAAATTTATGACTTCTACTGATTCAACGCCTCAAATTGTCCTAGAGCATTCATACTTAACTTTGCATTACCGCATTGTGATTGAAAGCGGCGAAGGGGCTGGCAATACGTTCATTGACACTTTTGACGGCAGACCGGGCACACTTCAGCTGGGCGTTGGGCAATGGGCGCCAGGTATTGAGGTTGCGCTATTAGATCGGCCAGAAGGCGACTGTTTCAGCTTGCACGTTGCTGCTGCGCAGGCCTACGGTGACCGAAACCCTGACTTGGTTCAGCGCGTCACGCGCGCCATGTTGATTCAAAATGCTGGGGTCGAAACAGACGCTGAATTCACCCTGGGTGATATGGTTAACTTCACGGCACCCAACGGCGGGCAGTATGCTGGCATCTTAAAAGAAATCGATGAAAATTATGCCGTGTTTGACTTTAATCATCCCTTAGCGGGGCGAGACTTGCGCATCGATATAGACTTACTAGGGGTTTTGTAATGGCTGCAGTTCAATCGGTACCTAATAATGATATTGAGGTGGTGCTCGCGCAACCACGTGGGTTTTGTGCAGGTGTCGATCGTGCCATTGAAATTGTTGAAAAAGCATTAACTATCCATGGTCGCCCCATTTATGTGCGCCATGAAATTGTGCACAATCGCTTTGTTGTCGAAGATTTACGCGACAAAGGGGCTGTATTTGTTAAAGAATTAGAAGAAGTACCAGCAGGTGGCATTGTTGTGTTCTCAGCTCACGGTGTATCTCAAGCCATTCGTTCAGATGCTGAATCTCGAGGCCTACGTGTTTTTGATGCAACATGCCCACTCGTTACAAAAGTACATGTTGAAGTTTCAAAAATGCGTGCAGCTCAGCTTGAAGTCATTATGGTGGGCCATGCGGGTCACCCTGAAGTCGAGGGCACCTTAGGTCAAGCCACAGATGGCATGTATCTTGTAGAGACGGTCGAAGATGTACAAAAATTGGTGGTTAAAGACGCCTCAAAATTAGCTTTTGTCACGCAAACAACTTTATCAGTTGATGACGCAAAAAGTGTTGCAGATGCATTGCGCGCTCGCTTCCCATCTATCGTAGAGCCCAAGAAAAGCGATATTTGTTATGCCACTCAAAATCGTCAAGATGCTGTCAAAATGATGGCGCCACAATGCGATTTGGTTTTGGTCATCGGCAGCGCCAACAGTTCAAATTCAAATCGTTTACGCGAAGTGGCTGAGCGGTTAAATGTGCCCGCTTATTTAATTGATGGCCCCGAGGCAATAGACCCTGCTTGGTTGGTTGATCGTAAGCGTATTGGTATCACTGCAGGGGCATCAGCCCCTGAAGTGTTGGTACAAAGCGTGATCGAACGTTTGAAGACAATTGGTGCGGTGTCTGTTAGACAAATGGAAGGTTTGGTTGAGCGCGTATCGTTCCCTTTACCTCGGGGTTTGTCAGACAAAAAGACAAAGTAAAAAGACAACGTAAAAAAATAAATTAAAGAGCTGAAACGACAGGGTGAGTTTACTGAACATCATTCACAATAATTCATTAAAAATTCACCAAAAAAATTCACCAAAAAAATTAAAGGGTTTACTGATGTTTCAGTAAACCCCTTTTTTTTAAAATCATATTTCAAAATTGATTTTTCAACTCATTACTCATTACTCATTACTTATTACCCATTACCCATCACATTACGATGTGGCTTTACCCATAATCAGATCTGGTAAGAACAAGGAAATTTCGGGTACGTAAGTAATCACCATCAAGAAACCCAACAGCACCATTAACCATGGCATGGCAGCTTTCACCACATCCATAATTGGCATACCCGTGATACCAGATGTAACAAACAAGTTTAGACCGACAGGTGGCGTGATCATGCCTATTTCCATATTCACCACCATAATGATACCCAGATGAATTGGGTCAATACCCAACTTGACCGCAATTGGAAAGAAAATCGGTGCCAAAATCAAGATGATGGCTGTGGGTTCCATAAAGTTACCTGCAATCAATAAAATGATATTGACCACTACTAAGAACATCCAGGGTTCCATACCGAAAGCAACAATTTGCTCGGCAATGATTTGTGGAATGCGTTCAGTCGTTAAAACATGGGCAAACAACATGGCGTTAGCGATGATGAACATCAGCATGACAGTTGTTTTTGAAGCGTCAACAAAAACTTTAGGTAATTGTTTAAAGTTGATGTCACGATACACAAAAAGTGATATAACAACGGCGTAAATTGCCGCTACAGCAGCTGCTTCAGTTGGGGTAAAAATACCACCATAAATACCGCCCATAATGATGACAAGTAACAAAAACCCCCAAATGGCATCACGTCCAGAATTTATTATTTCTTTCCAAGTAGCAAAAGGTAATGCAGGCAAGTTTTTAACACGCGCAACGATATAAATTGCAACCATTAAAGCGAGCGCTAAAACAATAGCAGGCACTACACCAGCTATAAAGATACGGCCCACTGACACCTCAGTGACCGATGCGTAGACCACCATAACAATTGAGGGCGGCATCAAAATACCCAAAGTACCAGCATTACACAACACACCTGCGGCAAATTTTTGTGTATAACCTGCCTTAACCATGCCTGCAATCATGATCGAACCAATTGCGACAACCGTTGCAGGTGAAGAGCCCGATACGGCAGCAAAAAAGGTACAAGCTAGCACCGCCGCAATGGCTAAACCACCGCGAACGTGACCGACGCAAGACACAGCAAACCGAATCAAGCGTTTTGCCACCCCGCCTGTTGACATCATGGCCCCGCCTAAAATAAAGAAGGGTATGGCAATCAAGGTGTAATGTTCTGAGGTTTCAAACAGTTTTAAGGCCATCGAAGCCAGAGAGTCGTGACCAAAAAACAAAATAGTTAAGATGCTCGACAGACCGAGTGCTATGGCAATCGGCATGCCAAGAAACATAAAGGCAAATAAAAGTAAGAAAAGGGAAAAGGTGCTCATTTTTTATTTCCCGATGCGAGTGGTGATGAAGGTGCAAAAGCGTTGATGGCTTCTTGTGCCTCATCAACCAATTCGATGTTGTATTGTTTTCTTTGAATTAGCCTGACCAATACTTGCGAAAAGCGAATGAAGATCAAGGCAAAACTAAACGGCATGACTACGCGAGGAATCCATTGTGGAAGCCAGCCAATATCTTGAGACAGTATGCCAATATCCATTATTTTATTAACGTACACCGTAGCACCATAACAAACAATGGCGGCGTAGAGCATGCAAAGTAGGGTTGCGATTATTGCAAAAAAACGTTGACGTTCTAGTGGAAACTTTTTGACAAACACATCAACACCGATGTGAGCGCCCGCACGAATGCCCCAGGCCGCGCCTAGAAATATCATCCACGCAAACATAAACGTGGTGAGTTCAAAAGACCAATCAATACTTGACTTAAGTACATATCTGAAGAAAACGTTGATGCTCGTCATCAGTGTCATGCCAGCGAGTAGCAGCGCTATGAAATACTCTTCAAAATGATTTATAAATTTTTTCATCAGTAAAAAAGGGTGCGTCTTAAACGCACCCTTGTCCTATAAGTTTAGATCATTAAAATTACTGTTTGTTAGCGGCTTGTGCAGCTTTTATATTTTCTTGACCAATTTCTGCCTCAAACTTTTTCCAAACAGGTTCCATCGCAGCTTGCCATGCTTTTTGTTGAGCAGGCGTCAGCTGAATAACTTTAGCTTTTTTGTCAGAAATAACTTTTGCTTTAGCTTCTTGGTTCTTTTCTTCAGCAATTGAATTGCCGTAAACGGTTGCTTCAATCATGGCTTCCTCTAAACCCACGCGAACCTTAGGGGGTAGTTTGTCCCAAAAGCCTTTGTTGGCGACAACCATGTAGTCAATCACGCCGTGATTTGTTTCAAGAATAGTGTCTTGTACTTCGTGGAATTTCTTAGAGTAAATGTTTGACCATGTGTTTTCTTGCCCGTCAACGACGCCCGTTTGTAAGCCTTGGTAGACCTCAGCAAAAGCCATCTTTTGTGGGCTTGCACCAAGCTGTTTAAACTGCGCTTCCAGCACATCTGATGCTTGAATACGGAATTTTTGACCTTTCACGCTGTCAGGCATCAAAATAGGTTTGTTTGAAGACAGTTGCTTGCCACCATTGTGCCAATAAGCCAAACCAGTCAGCCCTTTTTTTTCCATTGATTTTAATAACGCTTGACCTTGTGGGCTGGCTTGAAAGCGATCAACCGCTGCGGTGTCAGTAAACAAGAAAGGTAAGTCATAAATAGCAAGTTGCTTGGTGTAACGGTCAAACTTTGAAAGTGATGGGGCAATTAACTGCACATCACCTAACAATAAAGCCTCGAGCTCTTTTGAGTCACCAAACAGTTGTGAATTAGGGAATACTTCAACAACGACGAGGCCGGGTAATTTCTTTTCGGCCAATTCTTTAAATTTCATAGCAGCCAAGCCCTTTGGGGTGTTGTCTGCAACCACATGGCTGAATTTGATAACAATGGGTTTGTCTTGCGCTTGCGCAGGTGACATTGCAAAAGCTACGGCGCATAGCGCAATAGTTGAAAGGGTTTTAAAAATCATGTTGAGACCTCTGAATTATAAAAAAGTGTAAAAATTTGTAAAAAATTGACATAAATGGAACTTTTCTTATTTTAGCCAACATAATTACAGAACATGTTAGGGAAAGCCCTGTGTTTACGTTTGCATTTGGTAAAACCTGTCTTTTAATTGAAGATTTTCTATCAGCATTTTTTTTCGTAAATTCTTACGAACAGTTTTTCTGTTAACGTTGAAAACGCCTTTTAAAACAAAATATAACCTTCTGGAATTTGAATGATCGCTTTGATTTTTAGAGCCGCAAGATGGTCAGCTATTTTAGGGGGAGTTATCTTGGCATCCATTATGCTGATGATGGTTGTTAGTGTCGCAGGCCGCGTATTCATTTTTTTAGGCCTAAGCCCTATACCAGGTGATTTTGAATTGGTTGAAGTGGGCACGGCTGTAGCTGTATTTCTATTTTTACCTTGGTGCTTTCTTCGGGCTGGGCACGCAAGCGTCGATTTAATTTTTATTCATTTTCCAAAATCAGTGCAATGGTTTATTGGCACGTTAAGCAACCTATTGATGTTGGTCTTCTGGTTGGTGTTGAGTCAACGCCTGTGGGTTGGCATGATGAATAAAAAAGAATATTTTGAAACGACGTTTATTTTACTTATGCCCATATGGTGGGGTTATGCATTGTGTATGGTGGGTGCAGTGGTCGGTTGCTTAGCGTATTTTGCCAAGCTATTAATTGATTTTCGTCTCGCTAAATACCCTAAGGGCTGGGCGCACGATATGACTGAAACCTCTTAATATGTCTTCAATAGAGATCGCTACGTGGTCATTTCCGATCTTGTTATTGATGATTTTTATACGCATACCTATTGGTTTAAGTATGTCATTGTGTGGCGTGGTGGGTGCTTTTTTTGTATATGGTTCAGTTGCCCCGGTTCTAAACCAACTCAAGCAGGTCACTTACGGTACATTCTCAAATTACAGTTTGTCTGTTATTCCCTTATTTTTGTTGATGGGGCAATTGGCCGCATTGGGTGGTTTGTCACAGGCTTTATTTAAAGCGGCCCAAGCCTGGGTGGGTCACCGCAAAGGCGGGGTGGCTATGGCTGCTATTGCTGCCTGCGCCGGCTTTGGTTCAATTTGTGGTTCGTCACTAGCAACCGCAGCAACGATGGGGCAAGTCGCTCTGCCAGAGCTCAAGAAGGCGGGGTATTCGGGTGGCTTATCAACAGCTTGTTTAGCCGCTGGGGGCACCTTGGGTATTTTGATTCCGCCATCGGTGGTCTTGGTCATTTACGCTATTTTGACTGAACAAAATATCGCTAAATTATTTCTAGCTGCTTTTGTACCCGGCGTCTTGGCTGCATTGGGTTATGCCTTAGTGGTTGCTGTTTATGTGCGCGTGTTTCCCAAAAGTGCGGGAACACTGCCCCCTATGCCCTTGGCGCAGCGCTGGGTTGCAACTACAAAAGTTTGGCCCGTGTTGTTGATTTTTTTAGCTGTTGTGGGCGGTATTTACTCTGGCACATTTACACCAACTGAAGGGGCCGCAGTCGGTGCTTTTGGTACAGGTCTAGCCGCTTGGTTTGCTGGGGGGTTGACGCGTAAAACTTTAGCAAACGCTGTTTATAGTACGGCCATTGCAACGGGTATGATCTTTATGATTGTGCTGGGTGCTGCGCTTTACAATTCATTTTTAGCGTTGTCACAATTACCCCAAGAGTTGGCCGTTTATGTGGGTACACTAAGTTTGAGCCCCTGGGTACTACTAGTAGTCATACTCATTACTTACCTGTTTTTGGGGTGCGTGATGGACTCACTATCGATGATTCTGCTTACTGTACCGATCATCTTTCCTATGGTGATGGCCCTAGACTTTGGCCTGACCCCTGAAGAAACTGCAATATGGTTTGGTATTCTGGTCTTAATTGTGGTTGAAGTTGGGCTAATTACGCCGCCAGTTGGTATGAATCTTTTTGTTATCAACAATCTAGCTAAAGGTATTCCTATTGTGCATACTTATCGTAGCATCACACCTTTTGTGATCAGCGATCTGGTTCGCACGATCATTTTGGCAGCATTTCCGGTTGTAACACTCTTTGTTTTACGCTTTTAATTTTATAAAAGAGGTGCATTTATGAATTTGGCCATTAAATATTTTGTAATGGTTGCGATGTTATGCGTATCAACTTTCGTTGCACATGCACAAGGTAGCGCGCAAAAACCAATTATTTTGCGGGTACAGCACTTTTTAGGCCCTCAATCTATTCAGCAAACGCAAATGATAGGTGGCTGGTGCAGAGCAATTGCCAAAGATTCAAACGATCGTTTGCAATGTCAAATTTTTCCGGCTATGCAGCTTGGCGGTACGCCACCTCAATTATTTGATCAAGCTAAAGACGGTGTCGCTGATATTGTTTGGACAGTGGCGGGTTACAGCCCCGGCCGCTTTACAAAAACACAAGTCTTTGAGTTGCCCTTTATGATGACTGACCCCGCGGGTACCAGTCGGGCCGCATGGGACTTCGTACAAAAGAATGCCCAAGACGAGTTTAAAGGCGTCAAGCTGCTTGCTGTTCATGTTCATGGCCCGGGTGTTATCTTTAGTAAAAATAAGCCCATCAAAGTGATGAGCGATTTTAAGGGGTTAACGTTACGTGCCCCTACGGCGAATGCCACCAAAATGGTGGGTCTAATGGGGGCTACACCTGTGGGTATGCCGGCACCACAAATACCTGAAGCGTTGTCTAAGGGTGTGATTCAAGCAACACTGATTCCGTGGGAAGTGGCGCCAAGTTTGAAGGTTAATGAGTTAACCAAGTTTGCCTCTGAAACTGACCCTAAATTTCCGGCTCTTTATACAAACGTATTTGTTATGCCGATGAATAAAGCCAAGTACGACGCTTTGCCGCCTGATCTTCAGGCGGTTATAGATAAAAACTCGGGCCGAGTTCTTTCATCTAACTTTGCGGCTTTGCAGTCGGGTGAAGATGTGCAAGGTCGTAAAGTATTTCTTGAAACACCAGGCTACCAAATTAACACCATTCCAGCTGCCGAGCTAGAAAAATGGCGATTTGTAACCAATACGCTTGACGCAGAATGGGTAGCGTCTGTCGATAAGCGAGGTGAGAACGGTAAAGCGCTTTTGCAAGAGGCCAAAGAGTTGATCAAACAAAATACACCCCAGTCAAAGTGAGGTTTATTTGAATTTTTGAATCAAAGTCAGCACATCATTCAAATTTGATCCAACATGGTGCGGTTGGGCACCAATAGTTTCAAAAGGCAGGCTTTGTCGGTTCACCCAAAAGGTTGTAAAACCAAACCAACCGGCGCCAATAATGTCCCATGCGTTGCTTGAAATAAACAACACCTCATTTTTATGAATCGCTAAGCCCATGTTTTTAAGCGCTTGTTGAACGAGCGCATAGCTCTCAGGTGCTGTTTTAAATAACCGAACGGTATCAACAGATAGAACGTGGTCTAGGTAGTCTGACATGCCAGCGCTTTGCACCGCAGAAGCCAACATGTCAGGGCTACCGTTCGATAAAATGGCTGTAGTAAGCCCTAGTACTTTGATCTGTTTAAGCACAGACAGATTTTCAGGAAAGGGGGTCAGCTGGTCATATTGGGCCATCAAGGCAGCCATGTCACTCGGCTCATAAGAGAGCTTTAATCGCCTCAACGCAAACTCAAGGGCCCGCGCCGTAATTTCCCGAAAGGGAAGATAGTATTGACTTCCTTTTGGGTTGTGCGGGTCTGATTGGGTAATTAAACGGGTGTACTCAATTTGCTTGTCACGCCACAACGCAGCTATGGCAGCACCTTGGCCTTGAAACTTACTTTCAGCTAAAGCCTGAATGGCATACACATCAAATAGTGTGCCATAGGCATCAAAAACAACGGCTTTAAATGGCATATTGCTCACCCTTTATGTCATATTAAAATTTTAATGAATGGGGTAAGGGTAGACGATTAGACGACTTAGAACATAAAGTGGTGCCGATGAAAGGAATTGAACCCTCGGCCTTCTCATTACGAATGAGCTGCTCTACCCCTGAGCTACATCGGCACAGGAAAAAATTATAGCAGAACACCCTAATCGTCGATTTGCCTATAAGGGGGCAAAGTGATATAGTTTCGATCTTGTCTTTTCCCCAATAGCTCAGTTGGTAGAGCGCCGGACTGTTAATCCGTAGGTCACTGGTTCGAGCCCAGTTTGGGGAGCCATAAATACTCAAAAATCAGCAGCTTGTCTGCTTTTTTTTTATTTTTAAAAAACTTCGAATCCCTCTGACTGTAGGTTACCGGCCTCGTCCCTCGTCAGAAACAATGCGCTCAACCCCTCTTTTAATAAGATTTTTGATCCAGCAGAAGCGCCAGGAACCATGAGTGCGGTAGCCCAAGCATCTGCTTCTGCGCAGGTGGGTGCAACCACGGTGACCGATGTAGGGGAAGACTTCAGTGGTGCGCCCCGCATGGGATCCATCGTGTGAGAAAGACGGTGACCTTGCACGGTCACCCAATGTCGATAGTCACCAGAGGTAGCCACAGCAGCATCTTTCAAACATAAAAGCGAATGTGGTTTTCGACATTCTATTTCAGGCGCTTCAACTGCAATGGCCCATGGCTCACCGTCTGGACGCATACCTAGCACACGCATCTCACCATCGATACCCACTAGACCTGAATGAATGCCATGCTTGACAAGGGTTTGAGCCAAGCGATCTACGCCGTACCCTTTCGCAATGCTGTTTAAGTCAATATTGATCGATTCCCGTTTACGCAACCGGTACCCGTCTATTTCAAGTATCTCGTATGCCGGGCGTCGTGGTCTTTTTAACGCTGCTGCGCAATCTCGTTGAAAATGCTTTACGGCACGGACTCGGTGACGAGCCTGTGCACGTTTCGCTTGAGAGCGATGGCCTATTTCGTGTC